>Ga0182030_10013588_pt1 | contig 16179 bp, 17 predicted proteins | sample 812S3MmetaG_FD_121299 | JGI IMG/M metagenome (GOLD analysis project Ga0182030, IMG submission 121299) | Permafrost microbial communities from Stordalen Mire, Sweden - 812S3M metaG (Illumina Assembly) | ecosystem: Environmental > Terrestrial > Soil > Wetlands > Permafrost | place: Sweden...
CTTGCTTCTTCCGAGTTCCTCAGCCAAGTTGCCGTGGGCGAACCGCCGTAGGTGCAACGTTCGCGCTCCTCCAGTGTGACCACGGGCGCGCCTGGGTTCTGCGGAGCTTGATCAGTCATCGGAACCCTCCAACTTGAATCCAACTTGATCGTAGTGGTGGACACCTAGTTAATGTCGGCCACCCGAAGCCGTCCCTGAGGCTGGCACGGCCGTCACCGTCGACGTAGAAGAGCCGGTACAACCACCCCGCTCCGCAGTCCTCGACTGCTCGTCACAAGCGCCAGCGCTCGTCAGGGTGACCTTGATCAGCCTCGAAGGCTCCGGGAGGCTCGGCGGGCTCACCGCAGATGTTCCCCGGTTTCTTCCTCAGCCCTGCTCAGGGGCTCACCTGGCCCGCCGGCCGAGGACGGCGGAGGAGCTGGCCGGCGTGGCCGGCGCAGGCGTCGACCGGGTACCACCGGCCCTGGTGGTCCCGGCGCCAGCCGGAGGAGACGGGGGGCTCGGGGCAGTTTGGCGGGGCGGCCGTCACCGTCGACGTACACGAAGCGATGGCAGCGGCCCCGCTCGGCTGACCAGGCCACGGCATAGTCCTGCACTCATACGACCGTACTCAAGGCCGCCGACCGGTGGGCTCCCTGCTCAGGTCAGAGCCAGTAGACGGCCCCGACCCGCGGAGGCCCGTCCTCCTTCATGTGACCGTGGTCCACACCTGGCCGCTCTGGGCTGTCGTGGTTGGTGGCGCTTTCAAGCACCAACACTCTGCTCACGGCTAACCCGACGTGTGATCGCTTCCAGCTGCACCTAGGTCTGGCTTGCTCCGAGCGCCCAAACGCCCGTCGTCCAATTATCGAAGTTAGCCCAGCTGACCTGTACCTCTTGACCCCAGCTCACGATCATTGGTCCGAAGCTGGAGTACCCGACAACGAGCCAGGCGTGGCCTCCCCCTTGCCCGTCGCCTAACGGGTAACCGGCGGGCAATGCGGCAGTGGCGAAGAGAACATAATTGTCCGACAGTTCCGATTCCACGTCGCTCATGCTTATTGGGTTCACCCCGGTCAACGTGGTGCCGCCGATGCCGTCTGATTGCCAATAACTGAACAGCTGGGTGATCGACAGACCTTCGTCGGCCCCCCCGTTGAACTGGTCCTCGGCCGCCCAATAGTCGTTTACGACTTCCTCGGTCGATGGCGCAGTGCCGAAGGTGGTCTGGATCCAGTCGGCGGCCGCGGCCATCGTGCAGTCACCTATTCCCTGCGGGCCGGTGTTGTCGTACGTGCCGTATGTGAAGCCAGCCCCGAGGTCCACCGGGGCCGTTATCTTGACCGGAAGCGTGTAGGAAACAAGCAGCGGGCTGGCGAGCTGGTCCGACGGGGAGCTGTTGTAAGTGGCACTCAGCCATTGGTTGCCGTAGCTGTTCCAGTTGACATCGCACTCGTTGGTTGTGGTAGCTGGCCCGACCGTTCCGGAGCAGGCAGTGAACGGCGTGCTCGGGTACATGAAGTTGCCGCCCACGTCGCCCCCAAGCGCCTGCCATGAAATGCTGCCGTCCGGGAGAGAACAGGGACCGGTAGAGCCGTCAGAGTAACCACAGGTCGCCGAGGCAGTCGCGGTGTAGCTGCCTGTCAAAGATGCGGATACGGTCCCGTCCGAGGGCGAGACGGACAATGAAACAGCGATGCTCGTCGCCTGGACGGGTGTCGTAGTCGTTGTGGTAGGGGGGACAGTCGCGGTAGTGGGGGGGACAGTCGTGGTAGTGGTCGTGGTGGACCCGGATCCTCCACCAATGGCGACATCGAGGTTCGATATGTCGATGTCGCCGGGCGTGTCCACCACCTCAATCGGGACAGTGAAGTCGCCACCTACCGTCGGGGTGCCCGTTACAACGCCTTTGGCGTTGAGGTTGAGGCCGGGGGGAAGGCTCCCGTTGTTCACTAACCAGGCGTAAGGAGGGGTCCCGCCTTCAGCATGGAGGGTGAAAAGATAGGGAGCACCAACAGACCCATTCGGCAGCGATTGCGTCGTGATCGCGAGTGGCGCCGTCGTGGTGGTGGTTGAAGGAGGCGGCGTCGTCGTGGTGGTGGTAACTGGAGCTGGCGCGGCTAGCACGACGTGGAACTTTGCGGTGAGCGAGGTTGCGGTGTTGCGCGCAACTAGAGCGAATGCGACTGTTCGTGTTATAGGACTCGGGTTTGACCCGATCACGACCCTGGCCGAATAGTAGCCGTCAGCGCAACCCTTTGGGTCGTGCGAGTAAACAACAGGGAACGACTGGCTCGACAGAAGCTCCAGCTGGCAGGAACTAGCGTGCTTTACTCTGCTCGTCACCGTTACCTCGCCGCCACCAGGGGGCAGCGCGTCCGGCGATGCGCTGACCGACAGGACCGTAGGGCGGGAGAGTGCCCCCAGCACGACGTAGAAGCCAGCACTGAACGAAGAAGACCCGTTGCGGGCCACGAGAGCGAGCGAGATGGTCCGGTTCACGGTGCTTGGGTTGGCGCCGATCACCACAGAAGCGGAGTATCGGCCGTTGCGGCATGCTGTTGTCGGGTTGTGAGGGTAAACGATGAGGAGACGCTGTGGCGACAGAAGCTGCAGCTGGCAAGAATCGGCATGCTGGACCGTCCCCGTCACCTGGACCTTGCCACCGCCCGGCGGCAAGGCGCTCGGGCTTGCATGGACGGACTCGACCATGACGTGAGGAAGGGTGGTCGCTGAGGAAATCGCGGGTACCACGAGCCAGCTCAAGACAAGGCAAACCGCCAGCGTGGGTAGCAGCGCCACCAGACGTACCCGTTTCATTCCTGCACCCGAACGCCACTGCGCGCCATTGGATCGAGGTGCGCTAGGCGCCCAACAATGCGGGAGTCACGTGCCCTATGACTGGTGGGGCCTTGGCTGGTCCGCGATGGTTGGCCTTGTTCGCGGCATTGACGAGCCGGTATGCCTGGGCAACGATCCCATTGGCTTGGGTGACGTATGAGTTGACCTGATGCACCGCACCATCAATGATGCTTTGCCCTGTCGCCAGGGCCACCTTGAGCGGTGGGATAGGGCTCGTCGGCTGGTAAGTAGGCAGTGCGTGTTGCGCCTGCCAATAGGCCCCATAGTCACCGGGAGCCCTAGCCATGGCTTGCTGGACGTCTTGGATATCCTTCCCCACGCCACTGACCCGCGCCTGGGCGTCCGAAACTATGGATTGAGCATCAGCGGCGGTGCTCGCCGCGTCGTTGTAGGAGGACGAAATATCGCTACAGACCTGGGCCTGCGTGTCGTCGTTAGAGAGGTCGTTGGCTACGTTACCCATATCGTTCTGCACGTCGCCAAGGTCATTGCTGACGTCGCCAACGTCGTTGGCCAGGTCCCCCTCGTCGTCGCCCAGCTCCCCGGGCGAGCTCAAGGAGGAAAGGTCCGAATCGACCTCTTCGATGGTTTCGTTTAGGCGTGCCAGGAGCTGTTGCTTGCGTGCGGCTGCAGCCGCTGCTTTGGCCGCTACAGCTGCGGCCGCTGCGTTGGCTCTGCCGATTGCTGCGTTCCACCGGACGAGGTACCGGTCATACGTGGCGACCGATGACAGATAGAAGGTAACCGTGCTAAGTGCGCCCCCATTCTGCTGGAACTGCAGAGACAAGGTTCCCCCGTCTACTGAGCCAAACGTAGGGACTGCGGAGCGCCCACCCAAGTAGAGCGTCAGGTCGCCACCATTATCTGTGCCCGTAAATTTGAGGGACGCCGACTGCAGGTAGGCGTTCGGGCTGGAGCCCTCAAGCGTCTCCGTGTACATCACCCCGACCACAGTGGAGGCTGAAACCATGAACTCCATTAGAGCGACCTCGTCACGGCCGACCCACATATAGTCTCCAGGTGGCGAAGCGCCGGCCCTGGCAGGTGGTACGAGGGCGGTGCCCAATGTGACTAACCCTAATAGGGTGGCCACGACAAGCAGTTTTCTCATTTTCTCGCCCGCTAGGAGCGTAGCACCCTCCCCGCGTCCAAGCGCTCTCCGCTCCAAAGGTCCGCTTGCCGGCTGCGGGGAGCGCCCGCGAGCACGGCCCATCAGGCTCGCTCCCCGGTGCCTGTTAGTTCGCCCAGTTCCACGCCGACCAGGTTGGCCAGCATCGGCCACGTAGAAACATGGGGTGTCCAGGTTCCGGCCCGGATGGTCGAGCAGTGCCCCTTGCTGTAGCCGGTGGCCTCCATGATGTCGGCGAGCTTCACGGCCCCCAGCTTGGGCCATATGCGCTCGCGGTAGATAGCGGGGTCAACGTCGACCCCGAAGGCCGCCGACCGCTCCTTCAGCGCTCGTTTGCGAGCGGCGATGGCCCGGCCCCTGGTCTGCCGCACGGCGACGGTGTGGCCAGCGCCGACCTGGCATGCCTCGCACAGCACATGGCGTGGGTTGGTGACTGGGCCCCCGCAATCAGGGCACGAGTACAGCGGGAGCGTGGCAGGGGCGGCTGGGCGTTGCTTCGTAGCGTCCCGGGTAGCCCGGCCTGCGGCCTCGGTCTTGCGGGCCTTCACGATGACCTGGGCTCTCCGGAGCTTGGCTGAGGTGAGCGGCGTAGCCGGCGTGTACTTGCCCTCCATGGCGTGGCCGAGCATGTGGGCCACCTTCTCGGCGATGGGGGCCAAGGAGCGAGCCCACCGAGGCATGGTCTCGGCCAGCTCGTGGGTGAGAGGCGCCCGTAGCCGTACGTGGCCCTCTTCGGTCTCGGTGAACTCGACCTTGCGGAAGGTGCGTGCTTCGAGCATGTCGAGGACGAAGCCCTCGGCCTCGGGGCGCACGGGCTCCAACAGGTCGAGGGCCATGCTTTGGCGACCCTTCGTGTCGTTGTGGACGATCCCTAGGCCCGGGTCTAACCCAACCGCGGCACAGGCCAGCACCGCTTCGGCTTCCAGCAGAGCAAAGACATAGTTGAGCAGGGAGTTCATTGGTCGTTCGGCTTTCCGGTTAGCGCTAGAGCTGGCGAGGACGGATCGCCGTCCCTCGAAGGTGGACCAATGCGCCGGTATTCGTCCCCGGTCCTTGGCGGCGAAAGTTGGCGCCGCCTCCGCTCGCCCGGCCCAGGTGCCGAAATAAAGGGCTGCTGCCGAGGCTTCCAGCTGGCGAGCCTCCTCGATGGTCTCAGCGCTCTCGATGGCCTGGGCGAGCTCGCCGATGGTGGCCGCGGTCTCCTCGTCGCCGAACCTTCCGAGCACGAGGCGAGCCTGGCCGGCCACCTTGGAGCTGAGCAAGTAGCGGGCCACGCCGAGCCCTACGGCTTCACAGGGTGCCAGAGCTTGCACCCGGCGCAGCCTGGCGTCGTCGGTCACCCGAGGTGTGCTGGCCAGGGTGGGTGTGCCGTCGATGTCGAGCACGAGCACGCCGATGCCTAGGCCCTGGCACCAGCGCAAGGCCTCGAAGGTGACGAAGCCCTCGGCCTGCACCAGCACCAGCCGGCGCAGGCCATGCGTGGCCCGGTCGTAGCGCCGTGTGCGGCGGTGCGACCCTATGCCGTCGTGAACTTGTAGGGCGCCGCGCTCGACGGTCACCTTTACTCCAAAGCCGTCGGCGACGCACACCCCCGCCACGTCGGGCCGGCGGTAGGTGGCATCGATGGCCGCCACAGCGTCGGCGATGTCCTCTGAGGACAGCGCGAATGAGCCGGCAATGCGAGGAGGCTGCGCGTCGGCTCTGTCGAGCCGGACAGCTACCGAAGTAACCTCTGATGCGTCCATGGGACTTACCTTCCCTTGGGCCAGTCCCCGGGCCGTTCCACCGGCGCCGGGGACACCTTTATGTGTCAACTAACAGCTTACGCCTCGGGAGAGCGCCCAGCCGCCGGGAGGTCTACAGGTGCGCCCCTTCATAACGAGATGTTTGGAGGTGCGCTCCGCTGGTTCACGGTATCTCCGCTTGACGGCCGGGAGGATGCAGACGACCACCATATGAGCACCTGGCGGTTAGGTTAAGCGCCTTCTGGTAGGGGTACGGTGGGTGTGCCGTGTACTAGTTCCAGCAATTCGGACAGATCGGTCCGCAATGAATCCCGCGCAGCTTTCTGGCTCTCCCTCAGCAGTAAGAGCACCGACACATGCGCACACCCAAACGGCTCATCGTCTGTGGGCGTGTATGCGACATAGAAACGGTACTGACCTTCAGCTCGAAGCCGTCGCACATCACCCACGCTGGCCTCGAACACTAGCGGCGAGCCTGGTTTGGCGCGAACGAGGTCCTCAGGTCCGCGGGAGTGAAGCCGCAAATGTTCCTTCCATTGCACCGACAGGTCTGGATCGAATTGCAAGCCGACAGCGCCGGCTTTTCCCTTGAGCCCTTTTATCCGCAGTCGTGGGACCCAGTTGCCGTTGCTATCCCGGTACCACTCGTAATGGTCCTCGCTGTTGCTGGCTTGCCGGAGCACGTGATCTCCGTCGTGAACCGCCAGGCTCCCACGGCAACGAAGCAGACGTCCTACGAGGTCAGGCTTGCCAAGACGGTCTGCACCTTCTCGAAGGACTTGGACAGTGGAGATACCCAATTTTCGCCAGCTGAACGATTTCGTGCCCAAACGAGGGTCTCCTCTAGAAGCACCGAAATAACCAGGTCCCAGCCGTTCTTGTGCCATGCGAATTCAACTCCTCCATCCTCCGCTGGCACGACCGACGGGGTGGGTGTGCTCGCGTCAAACAGACCGTGAGCGATTAGCCAAGCGGTCTGGATCGTCTCGGCCGGCGGCTTTGGATACGCAGCATCGTCAGCAAGACCGGGCTGGGGGTAATGCTGGAGGTGCTCAAGGCGACGGCTGACGTAGCTGAACCATCTCGGTGTGCCGTCAGGCAATTCATTCGAGGCCGATCCCTGTATGTAGGCTGCATAGGTTGGGATTACCGTCGGCCAGCCTTGCAGATCGACCATGAAGAGCCGCTCGCTTAGTCCAGCCGCACTTGATGCTTCTGTGGTGCCAGAAGACAGGACTGGATCGCGACTGAGACTGTCATCCGACATCCCGGCTGCCGTCGTAGCCCAGTCGAACGAGGTCGTGGTCGCGGCTGATGTTACTACTTCGTTCGGCCCCAATTCCGATGCCCCTCCTCGGTTGTCAGGCTCGTGAAGCCCCAAACGATAGTGTTCCGGGCTTCGAACGCCAGGTCGTTGATTTCATCGTCAGTCGCACCGGGTGCAAGTGGCGCCCTGCATGTCAGGTCAAGTTGGACGCCCAGATGGGGAGCACCTGGACCCGTGCGCAGTGCCTCTATTTGTCTGCAGTGCATTCTGGCGACGGCGACGTCGTTGCGCCTTACGAGATAGGACGCATTCCAGGTCACGTGCTCGGGCAGTATCCCTGTACCGTCGACAGCCAATCGCGACGACTCCGCCGGTCCGAACCAGCTGCTGAGCGGCGCCGTGTCAAACGGAACCCAGTTGATGTACGTCACTTCCAATTGCTGCGCTTGGAGCCGTATCACTGTGTCATTGACGACCTGGTCTCTGAAAAGGCTGAATCGCTCCCAGAACTCACCTAATAGCGGTTCGAAGTGCGGGTATGGCTTCAAATCTCGCCTGCGCCAATTCGTCAGAAAAGCATCGTCCTGGATTTGGATCACACGCTGGTCGTCGGCGTTCACTAACCAGGTGCGTTGACTTGGCTGCGCAAACGGTTGCGTGAAAAAGCCCAGGGGTCCGAACGACGGCGGCGCGCTGGACCCCTCTTGGGTGAGAGATTCAAGCGGAGTGATTAACCTGGGCTGGTATTGAAGCCCGGGAAACTCAGCCTTCACGAGGTCACGATATTTTGCGACGTGGTTGGTCGAAAACCCGCTGACAGACATAAAACTAATCCCGATGACGACCTCGTCAACTGGCGGATCGGAGTAGTCGGGGAGGTTCGTCGGGCGGGGTCGGGGCGGCGGGGCGGTCATATGGGCAGCTCGGACTGAAGTAGGGGGCTGGCCATGGATCTCCTAAAGGTCCTCCTGGACGCCGTGTACACATGCCCGCGGCGCCGTACAACAGTATAGACCGGGACCGTCCGGGGAGCCCAACAGCCGCCCCGAACGAGTGTTGCCGCAGCCGACGTCATCGGGTGGGTGGCGTAAAGCTTCACGATGCGGCCCCTTGCTGTGCGCTGTCAAGCGAGAGAGCCTCGGAAACGGCCGTTGTCGACTCGTGCAGCTCGAGCACCCCTTGGGCGAGACGACGCACGGCGACAGCGCAGTAGGCCTCGTCCAGTTCGATGCCGACGGCCAGCCGCCCAGCCCTGACGGCGGCCACCAGCGTGGAGCCCGAGCCCATGAACGGGTCCAGAACAACGGTCCCGATTGGCGCTACCTGCACCAGCACACCAAGCAGGCTGAGGGGCTTCTCGGCCAGGTGGGACTTGTCGCGGGCGGTCGCAGTGGTGACAAGGCCAGGCAGATAGACCTCATGGTCTTTACGCAACGGCCCTTTGCTGCCCCACACCACGTACTCGCAGCTGGCCGCGAAGCCGCCGGACCGAGGCCGTGCCGTGCGCTTGTTCCAAACGACGATGCCTTGCCACACCCAGCCGCCTGCCTGTAGGGCGTCAGTGGTGGTGGGGAGCTGGCGCCAGTCGGTGAACACAAGACAGCTCCCGCCGGCCACGGTCGCCCGCAAGCATTCCCCGAGCCACAGTGCCTGCCAGTAGCCATGGCTGCGCTGGTCACGGTTGTCACCCTCGAAGCCCGAAAGCGGCTTGATGACCCCGGTGCTTTGGTACTTGTGCTCCGGGGCAGCCTTAGTGCGCTCAGAGACGGACCAACCGCCAGACGAGTAGGGAGGGTCGGTGATGACGGCCCCCACCGTCTGGTCGGGAATAGAGCGCAGCATCTCTAGGGCGTTGGCGTGGTAGATCGTGGACCCGCCCTCTTGGTGGTAGGGCGCCATCACCACGACCGCCCCCTGTCCCCGGCCGCGGCACAGCGGGCCGGCCCGGCGAGACCCTCGCCCGGGGCGCTCCTGACCTGCGTTTTTGCGGCCAGGCAGGGACTAGGAAGCCGTACAGAGCCGATGTTTGCTGTTGGCGGTGCAAAAGTGCTGGTCAGCGGCGTGCGGTCTTCCGGGATGATGCCCCCGTAGCCGCGTCTCCAAAAACGACGCGATCACCCCTCCTTTGACCAGGGAGCTTGCAACGCTAAATCGGCGTCACCCTCCCGGTCTCGGCCCCGTTTCCGCCACTCCCGGTTGCGGCAGCCGTCGGAGCAGTACTCCGAGCCCTTGCGTAGATGGTTGATGTCGGCACCGCAGCCGGGCCGGGAGCAGCGTCGCACTCCGTGCTCGTCCTCGGCCCCGCCAAGGCGAGGGCTCATGCTCGTGTACCAGCGCTCCCCGCGTTTGGTGACCTTGCGGGAGACCTCCAGCTCCACCAGGGCCGCCTTGAACCGGCGAGCGCTATAGGGGCGCTCGTCCCCTTGGGGAGAGCCGTAGCCGCACAGGGCGGACATCTTGAAGCAAACGGAAAGGTCTTTGTCAGTGATGCCGTGGTGGTTGGTCCGCTCATTGTCCTCGACGACCGACAGCAGGAACGCAGCGTCGGGGCTTGCGGGGACCTTGGGATCGACGACTGATCGCCGTCTGCGCCGTCCCATCAAAATGCCTCGTTCTCCCACGCCTCGTAGGTCCGTCCTGGCGTGGCCGCCTTGTGCTCGTAGCTGCTCCTGATCGGGTGGACGACGCCGTTCTCGTCTGTGAAGAACTGCACCTTGCTCGACGGGTCATGTTCGACCCGCTCGCCATAGTCCTCGGGGCGCCCCTTGACCAGGAAGGTGGTCGGGTTGCGGCCCCCGTAGCGGTCGGCCTTGACGTAGTGGTTGCGCTGGAGGGCCCGGGCGGCATCCACGCCCCGGGTGAGGGCGAGCCACTTTTGCGGCGTGAAGCCGAAACTCTCAAGATCGCTCGGAGCCGCCCCCGCGTCGTGAGCAAACCAGTTCGCCCGTAGGCGCGCCTGCTCGGCCTTGCTCAGCCCATAGAACCAGTCCCAATCCTCGGCCGACCGGGACCGGTAGCCGCCGCCCCAGCGCATAGCTTCCTTCTCCAGCCGCGGGGGCGGCACGAGCTTCCCGGTGAAGTTCGGGACCCTGAGGGCACCCATAAAGACCTGCTCGGCCTCGTGGGCCTGGGCTATTTCCTCCTGGCGTGCTGCCCCGCCGGGTCTCCGGCTATGGAAGGCGTTGTCCGTTATCATCCATGCTTCCTTTCGTGACCTGGGGTCGTATCCGAGTGCGCCGGTGCCATCACAAAGGCCCTTTGTCGTCGAAGCCATACGTCGTGCCTCGTCTCGGTTTCGCCGGAGAGTGGACGGCCTGGTCGGGGCAGGTTGACCCGTCCCCGTCCCCGTCCCTCCCGACGGCCTTCTTGGCGGCGCGCTGTCGGCGCTTCTTGGCAACCTCCCGGTGCCTTGGGTGGCAGTACTGGGCGGCCCGCCGCCATACCCAGGTCTCGCAGCCCTCCAGCCCGCAACGACGATCCCCCTGGATGGGGGCTCGGAGCGCCCCGAGGATCCCGGCCACCGTCGATGCCCGCAGCTTCCGGCCCAGGGCGACGCGCTCGGCGGTCTTGAGCGGCATCGCCAGGCCGGCCGCCTCCATCTGCGCTGCGAACGCTCGCTTGCCAGCCTGGCGGGCGTAGCGGTGGACGAACCGGGCCGGGTCGCCCGGGTCGTAGACGGCCCGGATGCCGCTCGTGTCGTCGTCGGGGCCGACCAGCTCGGCCTCCAGGATGTCGCCGGCCTTGCCGACCCGGCGTACCAGCTCGGCCACCACGAGGACCTCACGGGCGGCGGCGACGGGACGGCGTTGCAGCCATCGCCACGCCCTAGCTCCCACATCATCTAGCTGGACGGCGCCCGGCTCGCCCGTCGTGGTCACCCCGACCGGCTTCCCATCGGGCCCCCGCCAGTCGAGGGACGCCCAGTCGGCCAGGTCGCCTCCCGGGTCGAGCGCCACCGGGGACGGGTCGGACCGCCACTCCGTGTTGGCGCTGAGGACGTAGCCGAACGGCCGCACGACGAGGCCCCGCTTGGTCAGCTCGCGCTGGCGCCGATGAGTAACGACCTGCTCGCGTTCGACGCACGGGAAGGGCGGGACGCCCTTCCGTTCCCACGGCCAGAGCGGCACGGTCAGCTCCTGGCCCCGGCTACGGGCGATGGCTTGGCCTACGGCCACGGCAGCGACGGCCCGGGTCCAGCTGTGGCGACCGTCGCTGTCCCGGCCGGTCATGGTAGGGGGGTCGACCACCGAGCCGCCCAGGGCGTGCTCGGTGGCTTCTACGATCTCGGCAAGGTCACCGTTGTCGTCGAGGGTGGCCAGGACGTAGCGTTTCAACCCCAGGACGAGCCCGAATAGCGGTCGTCCGTTGTCACCGCTCTTGGCCTTCCAGAACGGCTGGCCGGTCCCGAAAGGGTCGAGCTGGTCGAACCGGCGAAGGATGGCGTCAAGGTCCACTGACGAGATGGCGCCGACTGCCCGACCGGTCGCCAGGGTCACCGGGCCTCCCCGGGGCGAGGCGACGAGCAGTAGCCCGTCGGTATCCCTGGCGGCTACCGTCCCGCCCGCGTCGTTGACCAACCGCTCGGCCATCCCGAGGCAAAGCCGGCTCGCCGCGGTCACGGTGGCCGCGATGGGCGGGAAGAACCACTCGCCGCCCCGCTCGCTCACGGCCCCGCCGGACTGCACGACATCCCGACGGACCGTGTTGCCGTAGCAAAGGGCATTGACGACGACCCGGAGCTCCGCCGCGAGCCGGTCGTCATCACCGGCCTTGGCCCGGTCCCGGACCCGCACTATGGAAACCGCGGGGTCCTCGTCGGCCCCGAGGACCTCTCCGGCATAGAGGGGCCAACGCTGGCGCAGCCCTGGCTGAGTCCCGACCGGGACGAGCTTGGTAGCCGAGACGACCTCGGGCACCCGGCCCGAGAGCAGCGCCGCCAGTACCACGTCGGGCCAGGCGAAAGGCAGGGGGACGGTCCCGGTCAGGGGCCGCAGGGCAGCGTGGCCCTGGGGATGGTCGTCGTCTGGAGCCTCTGCGGGCCATGGCTCGCCGCCAGGGACGACCTCACAGATCGTGAAGCCCAGCCTTGCCCAGGTGCGTCGGTCGAACAGCGCGGCGAGGTTGCCGCGTGTCGCCTTCTCGCAAAGCGCTCTCACTTGCCCCGTGACGTCCTGGCGACGGAGCTGTTTCGCCGTCATTACCCGCCACCAGCCGAGGAGGCTGGCGAAGGCCGCGTAGGCGGAGTGAACGTCGATGTCCCCAGCGGGGAACAACCCCTGGCCGGCCAGCTCGTCAGACAGCCAGCCGCCGTGGTGGGCACCCATGGCCCGGTCGTGGAGCCGATGGTCGACGTTCGTGAACTTGGCCAACGGAGGGACGACTCCAGCCCTGCGGACCGCTTCGGACGCCAGGCCAGCTGGCGACGTCAGACTGAGGAGATCGAGCCGGCCTTGCCCCATGAGCCGGTCATGGCCGCTGGTCAGCCAGAGCGCCGTCTCGTTGTCCAGTGCCAACGCCAAGGCGTGGACAGCCTCGGCGACACGTGCTATGCGCTCGGCGCCGGTGGCGTCCAGGGGGACCGCCGCGGGGTAGTCGAGGTAGCCGAGGCCGAAGGCCTCCAGATGGTCGCCCAGTTCGCCGCTGTCCACGCCGTCGATGGCATAGGCCCAGGGCACAACGTCGAGGAAGCGGCCCTCGAAAGCCGAACCGTCGGGGCCCCTCTTGCCCCAGCCCTTCCCCCGGGGAGGCGCGGCGAAGCGCATGCGCCAGCCGTAGGCACCGACGGTCTTAGCGCGGAGCTGGGGCCGGTTACCGTCGGCGAAGACAAGCCCGCCCTTCTCACCCGGCTCGGCCCAACCGGGGAGCCAGAGGGGATAGCCGCCGGCCCAGGCCGCCAGGTGACAGGCCGGCCAGGACCGCCCGGCGGGGGGTGCCATTGCCACGAGCCCGCACGTGCGGCCGATATCTGCGCCCAGGGCCCAGCCGGCCCCCGTATAGCAGCGCCTGGTGAAAAGGCCCGTCTTCGGGTCAAAGAACTCGCTGAGCTTCTGCATGCCCCACGGTTGGCGCCCCTGCAGGGTTAGCACCGAGCGGGTGGCACACCAGGGGCGCAGGCCGTCGGCAATATCGGGGCGGTCGTCGGGGACGATGATGCCCGCACCGATGACCGATGGCCCTAAGAACTCGATGAACGCCGCCATGCCATACCGTTCCTCGGGCGCTCCGCGCTCCGCCGCGGCGACGAGGACGAGCCCGGTCCGGTTGGCAAGACGCTGGTCGGCACGCTGGCGCGGGGGCCGGGCGGTCGGTGGAGCCCCACCAGGGAAGCCCTGGAGGTTCACCACCGAGGCGACAGGAGGGCCGGTCAAGAGACCACCCGCAGCCCGTTGCGCCACACGCCCTCAAAAGGCCACACCTGGCCGCGTACCAACTTGTCGGGCCAGTCCGACGCCATCCGGTCCCCCCGGAAACGACGCACCAGCAGCGCACCTGTCTCCTTGTCGGGCTTCAGGCCCAGGCCCAGCTCGGGCCAAGCCAGCCACCTCTGCGAGCCGAAAGGCGCCATCTCACGGGAGCCGGAGCCGTCCCCCTTGGGGGCGTGGTGCTCGATGACCAGGGCGAAGCCAAACCGGGTACGCAGGTCGTCAAGAACATGCTGGACGCCTTCGGCGGCGTCCTCGTACGACTCATCGTGCCGTCGCCCACCCAGTTTGTACAGTGGCCCGGCGCAGACGAGCTGGGGCTTTTGCGCCCTCAGCTCACGGATGAGGGCGGCCCGGTCCCGGGGCTCACGTAAGTCGAGACCGCCGGGCCTCGACCAGGTGCGGCACCGACCGGGCTCGTAGCTATCACCGGCCACAAGCTGCGCTTGCCGGTCGAGCCGAGCGCCGGTTTCAGCAATGGCAGCGAGGGAATTCTCAGCATCGACGATCAGGGCCCGCACGGGCGCAACCCGGTTGAACCTCAGCGGGTGGATGCCTTGGGCGACGCAGACGGCCAATTGCCGCAATAACGTCGACTTCCCCGAGCCCTCCCCGGCCACAATGACAAGTCGCCAATCGAGACGCAGCAGGCCCTCAATGACTGCGGGGGCCAACTTGTCGGCCTTAGCCACCAGCTCGGGCATGGTCAGGGCCTCGGGCTGCTCCCCCCGGGGGGCCCCGACGTTATCCAGCGCCTTGGCCGCTTCGCCCGCCACTTGATATGGGTCTGAGCCCCCCTGGATGTCCGCCGTAGCTTTGGCCATTTCGGCCAGAGCGGTGCGAGCGGCGGCGTGGCGCAGGATTATCTGGGCGTGGGCGCGCTGGGGGGCGATGGCGTTGGCCATCATCTGGGGGACGAGAGATTCGTCGAAGGTTGGGTCGACACTCCGGCAGCGGTCCGCGACCAGCACATAGTCGAGCCGAGTTATCCCCTCGCCAATGAGCCCAGTGATGGCCGCCCACATGACCCCGTGGGCCGGCCGGTAAAAGTGGAGGGCCTGCACGTCGGCGGCGATGTTCTCGACGCGCTCGGGGAAGATAAGCGCCCCTCCCACTAAGGCAGCCTCGGCCGCCAGGTCGTGGGGCGGTAGGGCCGGCGATCTGGGCGCGCTACGGCCGGTCATGCCCGAGCCTCAAGGCGCTGGTCGATCAGGGCCGCAACCGTCTCTTCGAGCAGCTCGGCCAACGCATAGCCCGAGGCGACGTCGGCCAGCCCGAAGGGCGCCCCGTTGTCGGCCGCCCAGCGGCAGTGCACGGCGAGGGTGCTCAAGCGGTACGCAACGGGGCCCGTACCGGCGGGGGGTAGGTCCAGCCCGACGGCGCGCAGCACTTCGTGAGCCCGGGCGTGATGGTTGAGCGGTGGGGCGGCGCAAAGCCACAGACGTAGGCCTTGGTCGAAGTAGGGCTCTCCTTCGGGCCGGCGGGTCGGGTGGTGGCCGTGGAGCGGGCCGCAAAGCAGGCAGCCGGTCATCGGCGCCGCCTCGGCGCTGGGCGTTTGCGACCGGAGTCGAAGAGCCTCGGCGGGCCTTCGCCGCGGAGGTCGTTCGCCAAGACCAGGGCGGCGGCCGGGTCGCTGACGAAGCGAACTTCCCGGTTGCCGTCGGGGTAGACGACGGTGATCGGCCGCCACGAGCTGACCCTGGCCCGGAAGGCATTGGCACTGAGCCGGCCGGCGGCCAGCTGGCCGACCAGAGCCATGTACCGACCCGCCCGGCGCTCGTCCCGCCGGCTGAGCCGAACCATGAAGAACCCGACCGCCCCCGCCGCGGTTTGGCCGAAGAAGGTCCCCCACGGCCCGGTGTCGCCCGGCGCTTCGTGGCCCGCCGCCTGGCGGGCGCTCAGCTCGGGATGGGCCTTGCGGCGTTCGAGGTAACCGGCACGGTCCACTGCCTGGCGCTCTGGAGTGCCCTTCCGCGTGTTGGACCGGGTGAGGGTGCCCTGGCGAGCAGACTTCAGCAGCTCGGGGTCGATGGGCTGGTGCGCGGCCATCACGCGTCCCCCAGCTGGCTCGTGAGGGCGGCCCAAAAGACCGTGGCCCGGGCCAACCTCGCCAGGCCGGCGTGCACCTCGGGGCTGGGTTGTAACTCGCCTTCGGCCAGGTAGTCGAGGTCGTCAGCTAGAGCGCGGCACCGAGCGGCAATCTCCCCAATAAGCGAAACGCGAGCGCGCGGCTCACCGGCGGTCGCCATGGCCGGTCCTTCGCTTTGGGCGCGGATCGGCTACCGTGGCGGTTGTCGAGGCCGTCATAGAGCCGATGTTGGAGGGGTCCCCGGTCAGGGCAGACCGGGGTCCCTTCGCGTTGAGGGCACGAGCCGTCATGGCTCTGGCCTCGGACTATGGCCCGCCTCGATGCGCTCAATGGCTTCGACGGGCACCAACCACTGCCGCCCGAGCTGTTGGGCAGGCAGCTCCCCACGCAAAATGGCGCGGCGGACAGTCTCCCTGAACAGACCGAGCCTTTCGGCCACCTCGGGGATGCCGAGGACCCGACGCTCAACGAGAGCCCCTGCGGGCATAAGCCACCTCCGCCACCGCCTGCTGGGGCGAGGCACGGAGGCGCCGGTTCGTGGGGGACGCCATACCCCATCTCGTACGATCTCACCGGCAGGTGGAAGTTCTCGGGCCGGCCCTGGGTGTAGCCACGGTCGGCGCCTAGGTACTTGGCCGGCCACCCTCGGGCGCGCGCCGAGGCCAATACGCGCGACCCGGTGCCGC
>Ga0182030_10013589_pt1 | contig 16179 bp, 15 predicted proteins | sample 812S3MmetaG_FD_121299 | JGI IMG/M metagenome (GOLD analysis project Ga0182030, IMG submission 121299) | Permafrost microbial communities from Stordalen Mire, Sweden - 812S3M metaG (Illumina Assembly) | ecosystem: Environmental > Terrestrial > Soil > Wetlands > Permafrost | place: Sweden...
ACACGGTCGGCGAACTGGGCGACCAGCAGCACATCACGGACCGGCTGCTGGCGATCTACTATGCCGATCATCACCTCTATCCCGATGAGGCGTACGCGATCGCCAAGAACGAGCTGAAGTCGCGCGACGACATCTTCACCGAGGACACCCTCGCGTGGGCCGCGGCCATGGACGGCCGCTGGAGCGAGGCCCGCGCGCGCATCGCCGGCGCCATGCGCTACGGCACCCAAAACTCGCTGCTCGACTACCATGCCGGGGTGATCGCGCAGCACTTTGGCGACGTGAGCGCGGCCAAGGCCGATTTCCAGCGCGCCTTGGCCCTCAATCCGCAGTTTCACCCCACCTTCGCGGACGATGCAAGGGCGCAGCTTGCTAAGCTCTCGGCGTAAGTCTTACGGTGTATACGAGTACAAGGCCAACGGCGCGTGGTAGATAAGCAACCGTGAGCGTGAGCTTTGGCCCGCGCGCCCTGGGGCGCGTCTTTGACGATAGTCCGGGCGAGACACGGTCCAAGATCGCGGCGATCTACGCGTTGCTCGTGCTGGCGAACGTCGGCGCCTGGGTGCTCGCGTTCGCCGCGTTTGCCGGCCGGCCGCTGCTCCTGGGTACGGCGCTCCTCGCCTACACCTTCGGCCTGCGGCACGCGGTCGACGCCGACCACATCTCGGCGATCGACAACGTCACCCGCAAACTGATGCAGACCGGGAAGAAGCCGGTTTCAGTCGGCTTCTTTTTCTCGCTCGGGCACTCGACGATCGTCGTCGCGCTCTCGGCTGCGATCGCGTTTGCGGGGGCCGTCGTTCATGCATCGCTGCCGGGGCTGCAGAGCATCGGCGGCCTGATCGGCACGTCGATCTCGGCGCTCTTCCTCTATGCGATTGCGGCGATCAACATCGTCGTGCTCGTGCAGGTCTACCGCACGTTCCGCCGGGTGCGGCACGGCGAAGCCTACGCGGACGTGGCGGGCGATGCGACCACGAACGGCGGCGGCCTGTGGTGCCGCTTGTTTGCGCCGTTCATGAAGATGATCGGCTCGAGTTGGCACATGTATCCGCTCGGCGTGCTCTTCGGTCTGGGCTTCGACACCGCAACGGAAGTCGGGATCCTCGGGATCGCCGCACTCGAAGCCGGGAAGGGTTTGCCGGTCTACACGATCATGGTGTTCCCGCTGCTCTTCACGGTCGGGATGTGCTTGCTCGATACGACCGACGGCGTGCTGATGCTCGGCGCCTACGGTTGGGCGTTCGTCAAGCCGGTGCGCAAGCTGTACTATAACCTCACCATCACGCTCGTCTCCGTGCTCGTTGCGGTGCTGGTCGGCACGATCGAAGCGTTGAGTATCATCGGCCCGCAGCTCGGCTACAAAGGCACGCTGTGGGACGCGGTTGCGCGGATGAGTGATAATTTCGGCCTGATCGGCTTGGCGATCATCGGGATCTTCGTGCTGAGCTGGGTCATCTCGACGGCCGTCTACCGGCTGCGCCGTTACGACGAGCTGGAGCCCGCCCCAGGCGTCACTGGCTGAAACGGTCCGCCGCCCGAGGGTCTTTCCGTTGCCCTGGCCAAAAAGTGCTCGACACTTGTGAGGAGAGCATCATGGCAGAGGGAAATGGCGCACGGCTGAGACTCAACCCGTACAACGACTGGGTTGAACGCGAAGGCCTCATCGTCCACGAAGGCTTGGCCTGCGATCTCCTTACGGCCGAGACTAAATTCTGGCCGCGACTAGGCGTGAACGGCGCTGCCGTGCACTTGCGCGGACGCGGCGACTTCAGCAACCTCTTCCTGATCGATATTCCGCCCGGGAAGTCGACCGAGCCGATCCGGCATCTCTACGAAGAGGTCGTGTACGTCGTCGAAGGCCGCGGCAGCACGCAGATCGAGTTTGCCGACGGCCGCACGCACAGCTTCGAGTGGCAGCCGCGCAGCATGTTCGCGATCCCGCTGAACGCGAAGTACCGCCTGCACAACGGTGACGGCAAGAACCGCGCGATTCTCGGCACGGTCACGTCGATGCCGCTGATGATGAAGATCTTCCACAACGACAGCTTCATCTTCGAGAACACCCACTTCTTCGAAGATCGCATCGGCAAGGATACGCATTACAACGGGTCCGGCGACCTGACGATGATTCGTCCCGGCAGCAACATCTGGGAGACGAACTTCGTACCGGATTTGGGTTCGATCGAACTCCACACCTGGAACGAGCGCGGTGCGGGATCGTCCAATCTTATGTTCATCCTCGCCGACAGCAACATGCACGCGCACGTCTCGCAGATTCAAGCCGGAACGTACAAGAAGGCGCATCGTCACGGCGCAGGCCGCCACGTCTTCACCGTTACCGGTAAGGGCTACTCACTGCTGTGGTACGAAGGAGAGGCGGAATGGGAGCGCGTCGACTGGCGCCCCGGCGTCGTGTTTCCGCCGGTTGAGAACCAGTTCCATCAGCACTTCGTCACGAGCCAGGAACCGTCACGCTACATGGCCGCGGGGACGAGCAACCAGCGCTACCCGCTGACCGAAGCGGCGCGGGTCAACTCCGGCACCGATGCGGCGCAAGGCGCCGTCGCGCGAAGCGTCAAGGACGGCGGCGGTCAGATCGAATACGAAGACCAGGATCCGCGCATCCACGCGCTCTGGCTCGAAGAGATGCACAAGAACGGCGTGACGCCGCAGTTCGATAAGTACGAAACCGCGCCGAAGGTCCTGACCGCCGCGGGCTGATCCTTACGCCGGTACGTTCACCGTGACGCCGTCGGCTTCGAGCCAACGTTCGAGATGCTCGACGTACTCGGGGCCGAACGTGTCGTTCAGACACGCGCGGTATTCGGCGTAGGCCGCCGGCGTCGCCACGCGCGCTTCGAGCGCGTAGCGGTGGATCGACATGTAGGCATCCCGCAGCCGCAGACCGCCGTGCACCAGCTCGACCAGCAAGTCGCTGGCGGAACGGTGCGGATGCGCGCGCATCCGGGCCTCGAGCCATTCGTCGAGCGCGATCGGGAGGCGCATCGAGCGCGTGGCGCCGGTCGTGGTCCCGCGGGGACGCGGCATCAGCAGCCTTTGTCTTTGGGCGGCGGCGCGTCGTGCGTATGGGGTGTCCCGTCGCCATGATCGTGCGGTTCGCCCTCGGCGTGGTCGTGCCGGTGGTCGTGGTCGACGTGGCCGTGCGCGTGCCGGTGCTCGATGCCGTCGGCATGGGTGTGCACGTGCGAGTGGGCGTCGACCTTTTCGTCGGGTTTAGGCCGGTCGGTCATGGTGCGAGATTCGGGTCAAAGATGGGAAAAGCCCCGTAAACGGCCTCTCCCGGAAAGGAGCTCTCGATGGCTGCCACCCGTAAGAAGACGATCCGGAAGAAGACGATCCGGAAGAAAACAACCGCCAAGAAGACGACCGCAAAGAAGGCGACCCGGAAGAAGACAACGGCGCGCAAGAAGAAGAGCACCCGCAAGTACAGTAAGGCTGCGGGCGAAAGCGTGCGCAAGGAAATGGACGCGATGAAGGCCGGTAAGCTGCGTTCGGGCCGTTCGGGCAAGAAGGTGACGAGCCGCAAACAGGCGATCGCGATCGGTCTTTCCGAAGCGCGCCGGTCCGGCAAGAAAGTCCCGAAGAAGAAGTCGAGCTAGAGGTCGTAGTCGATCGTCACGGGGGCGTGATCGGAGAACCGCTCGTCCTTGTAGATCGACGCCGCGCGGACGGTGGACGCAAGGTTTGGGGTGACGAGTTGGTAGTCGATGCGCCAGCCCAGATTGCGCGTCCAGGCGGCCGGAAAGTTCGGCCACCACGAGAACTGCCGGGGCTCGGTGTTGACGACACGAAACGCGTCAACCCAGCCCACGCGGTCGGTGACGTCGTCGAACCACGCCCGTTCTTGCGGCAAGAAGCCGGTGGTGCGCGCACACGACTTCGGATCGAACACGTCGATGTCGCGATGCGCGATGTTGTAATCGCCGCAGATCACAAAGCGCCGGCCCTCGTTTTTCATTTGGACCAACTGCGCGATGAAGTGCTCGAGAAACGTTTCCTTCACCGCTTGACGCGCGGGCCCGCTCGTGCCGGAGGGCACGTACAGCGATGCCACGGAGAAGTCGTCGCCGAAGTCCATCCGCACGAAGCGGCCTTCGGCGTCGTACTCCGGAAGACCCAACCCGCGCACGATGCGATCGGGTTTGCGCCGGGCGTACATCCCAACGCCGCTGTAGCCTTTTTTCTCGGCGTCGACAAAGGCGGTGTTGAAATCCGGGGCATCGAGCGCTTCGGGCGGGAGCTGATGTTCTTGCGCCTTCGTCTCTTGCAGGCAGACGATGTCCGCTCGCTGCTCGTGCATCCAGCGGAAGAAGCCCTTGCGGGCCGCGGAGCGAATGCCGTTGAGGTTGCACGTGATGATGCGGAACACGCGAGGTGACTTAGCGCTGTGAAGGCCGTGGTCATCCCAACCGACCGGTCAGACGCGGTGCTCACGCCCATCGCGGGGCGCAGCGTTCAGCTCACCAATCTCGACAAGATGTTCTTTCCCGACGTGGGAATCACCAAGCGCGACCTCTTGCAGTACTATGCCGACGTCGCGCCGCTGCTCGTTCCCTACTTGACCGGCCGCGCGATGGTGCTCAAGCGGTATCCGAACGGCGTGTCGGGCGATTTCTTCTACATGAAGCGCACGCCGCCGGGCCGGCCGCCGTGGCTGCGCACGTGCGCGATCGAACACGGCTCGGGCAGCGTGATCGACTTTCCGATCGTCGACGACGTCGCAGGGTTACTCTGGGTGATCAACCTCGGCTGCATCGATCTCAACGAGTGGTACTCGCGCTGCGACGACACCGACCGGCCCGACTACTTGCACTTCGACCTCGATCCCGTCGAAGGAACGCCGTTCGCAACCGTGCGCGACGTTGCGCTGCGCGTGCGCGACGCACTCGAAGGCCTGGGGATGAAGCCCGTTGTGAAGACGACCGGTTCATCGGGCATCCACGTGTATGTCGGGATCGTGCGCGATCCGAAGCAAAAGGAAGTGTGGACGTTCGCCAAGGCTTTCGCGCAGGCGCTCGAGCGCATGTACCCCGACATCATCACCGCTGAGTACCGCATCGCGAAGCGCCCGGCCGGACGCGTTCTCGTCGACTACAACCAAAATGCTTGGGGCAAGACGCTCGCGTCGGTCTACTCGGTGCGCGCGAAGCCGTTGGCTACGGTCTCCACGCCGGTGACGTGGGACGAGGTGGAGGCCGGCATCGAGCTGGCCGACTTCCGGCTCGACAACGTGCGCGAGCGCTTCGCGCGGGTGGGCGACCTCTGGGCTCCCATGAAGGCCAAGCGCGGGCGATTCGACCTGCGCCCATTGCTCGACGCGGGAAAGTAAGCAGCGTTACGGCCTCCTGCGGGCCGGTGTGCGTACGATACGTCAGCGGCCGGCACTCGCCGGTCAAGCAGCATGCGCACCAAGGAGCTTCCCTCGATGAACAAACTCATTCTTACGGCTGCGATCATTGCGTCCGTCGGTTTCCCCACGATCGCGCTCGCCCAGTCGATGCCCGCCGCTTCCACCGGCTCCGTCGTCTGCCGCCCGGCGAAGACCGGCGAAACCCCGAACGCCATGATGGGCACGGCCGGACTCACGTGTAGACAGGTCGACGTGGCGAAAGTCATGGCGGCTGAAAGGACCCTCATGGGGATGATGAAACCGAACATGACGCCCGATGAAATGAAGCATATGCACGCGGCGTCTATGGCGATGAACGAAGAGTTGATGCTCCCCGAGATCCCCGGCACCAACGGAAACCCGAACAACTAGTCCACCTCTGGTATAGCCGTCGCCCATTGTCATCCCGAGCTCGTCGAGGGAGCGTCACTCAGCGACATCGATTGAGGCGGCCCTTCGACAAGCTCAGGGTGACAGCGGACGACAAGCTCGAGTGGGGTGGGTAGGATGAGTTCGTGACTACATCCCGGCCCGGCCTTAGCGGCGCAGACGCGGACTTCGCGCCGATGGAGATGCGTTCGGTCGATGCGATTCCGGTCGGACCGCACTGGCAGTACGAGCCGAAATGGGACGGCTTTCGCGCGCTCGTTCACCGCGACGGCGACGACGTCGCGATCATCTCGAAGAACGGTCAGCCGCTGAGCCGGTATTTTCCCGAGATCGTCGCGGCGCTCGCGGCGGTCGAGCGCGATCACTTCTCGCTCGACGGTGAGCTCGTTGTTCCGCGCGCCGGCGCGCTGTCGTTCGATGCACTCCAACAGCGGATTCATCCGGCCGCCAGCCGCGTCGCGATGCTGGCTCGCACGACGCCCGCGTACTATTTGGTGTTCGACCTGCTGCGCGAAGAAGGCGCTGCGCTCGCCGGCTTGCCGCTGCACGAACGCCGCGAGCGTCTCGAACGCTTTGCCGCGGCGTTTCCCGACGCGGGCACGCTGCGGCTGAGCCCGGTCACGACCGACCGGGCCGTGGTCGACGGGTGGTTCGAGCGCGTCGGCGGCGCGCTCGACGGCGTGATCGCAAAGCGCCGCGATCGTCCGTATACGAGCGGCAAGACCGACGCGGCGGTGAAGATCAAGAAAACCCGCAGCGCCGATTGCGTCATCGGGGGCTTTCGTTATGCTGCCGGCAGTCAGGATCGCGTCGGCAGTTTGCTGCTGGGCCTCTACGATGCTGACGGGCTGCTCGATTACATCGGATTCTGCAGTGCGTTCGCGGCACCGGAACGCGTCGCATTGCTCGAACGGCTACGCCCGTACGCGGGCGGCACCGGTTTTACGGGCGGTGCGCCCGACGTTGCGCCGTCGCGATGGAGTCGCGATCCCGACCGCGATCGATCCTACGTTGCGCTGCGACCGGAACTCGTGTTGGAAGTGGCATTCGACCAAGTGACGGGCGGACGCATTCGGCACGGCACGAAACCGTTGCGCTGGCGAACGGATAAATCGCCGCGCCAATGCACGCTCGACCAGCTCGAGACCGCCGGCAGCGTTCTCGGTTTACTCGAGCACTAACAGCTATGTCCCGGCGCCGCCGGTGAACGTAACGACGGCCAGCCAGAGCCCAAGGACGACGCACACGATCGAGACGCCGAAGGCGATCACGTTGCCGAGCCACGAGTTGACACGGTCGCCGAGAATCTTTTTGTCGTTCGCCATCACGAGCAAGAAGCCGAGCACGATCGGCAACACGAATGCGTTGGCCGCCATTACGTTGATGGTGACCTGGATCAACGGCAGGCCGGGAATGAGCACGACGCCGGCCGCGAGGATGACCAGCGCCGCGTAGAGTCCGTAGAAGCGCTTCGCTTCGCCACAGTTCGCGTTGAGCGAGCACGGCCAATGGAACGCCTCGCCGAACGCCCAGGAGGTGGCAAGCGTCACCACCAGCGCACCGATCATCGCCGCGCCGAGCAGACCGGCCCCGAACGCGGTGCCGGCCCAGTGCGCGCCGGTCAGCGGTACGAGTGCGAGCGCAGCGTGGGCGGCGTCGGAGACCCTTTGGTGATGGACGAAGAGGGTCGCAGCCGTCGTGACGATGATGGCGATCATAATGAGCTGCGTCGCGACCGCGCCGATCGCGGTGTCGAGGCGGGCCATCGGCAAGTCCTCGACCGTCAGCTTCTTGTCGACCGTCGCGGACTGCTGGTAAAAGATCATCCAGGGCATGATGACCGCGCCAATGTTGCCGGCAACCAGCAAGAGATAGCCCCGATCGCCGAGCGGCTGCGAGCCGAGAATCCCGTTATGGAGGATGTTCATCCAGGACGGGTGTGCGGCGAACGCCGCCGGGATGAACAGCAGCTCGAGCAGACACAAGCCGAGCGCGAAGTATTCGGCGTTCCGGTACCGACCGCTGAACGCGATCCCGATCAAGACGGTCGCGGCGATGATGACCAGCGGCGCCGGCGGGAGCCCAAAGATCAGCGCGGCGCCCGCCACTCCGATGAACTCGGTGATCAGCGCGGCGACGTTCGTCACTAACATCGTGCCGAGCGAGACCCACGCCCAACCGAGCCCATAGCGCTCGCGAATGAGGGCCGCGTGACCACGCCCGGAGACGGTCCCCAGCCGGACCGTCATCTCTTGGACAACGAACAGCGGAACGATCAAGAGCAGCTGGAGCAGGACGAGTTTCATCCCGTACTGCGCACCGCTGGTCGCTGCAGTCGTGACGCTCCCCGCCTCGGTGTCCGCGAAGGCGACAATCAGCCCGGGGCCGGCGGCTGCGAGGTATTTTAACCACCACGCCCGCGGCCGAGCCAATGGTGGCGCGGGCAGCAATCCCGTCACAGTAGCCATGACAAAGAGTTTATTTCGTCTCTCCTAATATAAACCTTCGGTGGGGCTAACTTGAGTCGCTTGGGGGTTGGTGGATTGTTTTTCCATGATTCTCTTTTGAATTGACAAGATCATGCGTATCTGTCAAGGTCTTGTCATGCAGCTCGGACTACGTGCGGCCGCGGTCGCTTTTGCCACGCTCCTTATGCTCGCGCCGTTCGGCAGCGCGCGCGCCGCGGAGCCGCTGGAAATGTACGTCCTGATTCCGGTAACGGGACCGCTGGCGTTTTATGGCGCCGGGATCGCCACCTCGCTCGGCGCGCTGCAGCAGACGGTCAATGCGTCCGGCGGCATCAACGGACGCAACGTGCACATCACTATTCTCGACGATCAGGCGAATCCGCAGATCGCGGTGCAACTGCTTGCGCCGATTCTGAGCAAAGGCGTACCGGTCGTCATCGATGCCGGACCGGCGGCAACGTGCCGCGCGACGGCGGCCTTGGCAAAAAGCAGTTCGGTCATTTTCTGCTTGTCGACGGCGTACGAGCCGGTCGCCGATCCGTACAGCTTCACGACGCCGATGAGCCTCGAGGATGCGCTCGCTGCACAGATCCGCTTTTTCCGCGTGCGCGGTTTGAAGCGGCTCGGTTTCATCATTGCGAATGACGCCACGGGTCAAGCCTCCGATGCCGTGCTCACGAACATCATGAACTATCCGGAGAACCGCGGGATGTCGGTGGTGGTTCGCGAGCGTTTTGGTCTCGCCGACATCAGCCTCACCGCGCAAGTCGCCCATCTGCGGAGCGCGAACGTGCAAGCGGTGTATGCGCTCGCCTCGGGCGCGCCGTTCGGACTCATCTTGCGCGAAATGCGCGACGCCGGCGTGAACGTTCCCACCTCCACGCTGGCCTCGAACCAGAGCGTCAAGCAGATGGAATCATACGGTACGAGCGTACCGCCCGATCTCGAGATGACCTCGGCCCGCTGGGCCGCGTACTCCGTGATGCAGGGCGGACCGGTGAAAGACAAAGTCGCGCAGTTCCGCTCGGCGATGGCGCGCGCCGGTCTCGTCGGCGACTACGGCCCGGCCTCGCTGCCCTGGGATCCCGGGATGTTCATCATCGCCGCATACCGGAAGTTCGGCGAGTCGATGACGCCCACGAACCTCAAAGACTACATCGCGAGCATTCGCAACGTCCCCGGGATCTGCGGCTTCTACGACTTCGTCACGACGCCGGGACGCGGGCTGACTTCGAAGGATACGGTCGTGTTGCGTTGGGATGCCGGCCGTAAGGATTTCATTCCGATCAGCACCGCCGGCGGTACGGCGGCACTTCACTAGTTAGATCGGCAGCGAGTAGGTGAGGCGCACGATCCGGCCCTCGGTTGGGTGGAACGTGTAGTCTTGCACGCCGCTGCCGCCCAGCAGCGGATTGATCGCCGGATTATTCGCGTAAGCCGGGATCCTGGCGTCTTGCGGAACCCAAGAACCGTAGTAGTACTCGACATCGTCGGCCTGCGCGTTCAGGACATTCAATATATCGAGGTTCAAGCGGGCCTTGTTCGGTCGCTTGAACGAAATCTGCGCATTCACGATTCCGGTCGGAGACGACACGGCATCTCCCAACTGGTCGAGTACGCGCGGGCCGAAGTATTCGTACCGGAGTGTTGCAGCGAAGCGTGGCTGGTCCCACGTCGCGCCGGCTGCCGTGACGACGTTGAGTGATTCCGGGATATACGTTCCGAGATTCTCGGGGTTGGTCAAAAAGCGAGCCGTTGCGGTTGCGATGTCGGCGTCGAGTGTCAGTCCCGGAAGGGGCCGGTAGTAGTTCGTCAGCTCGATGCCCTTACGTACCGATGGTCCGTTGGGCGTCGTTACCCCGTGATCGCCGTCGAAGACAAGCTCCGAGGCAAGGTTGAGCTTCCAGAACGCGACCGTTGTCGTAAGCTTCGGCGAGGAGTAGCGATAGCCGGCCTCTTCGCCCCAGGCCCGCACGAGCGGCGTGTAGTTTTGGACCGGCGTGCCGCTCGGGTCGATGGCGGCGCGCGTTTGCGGGTCGAGCGTTTGCGTCGTTCCCCGCGCATCGTTGCTGTGGAAGCTGTCGCCGAAGTCGAGGTAGAGCTCCTGACGTTTCGACATCGCGTAGGACGCGGTGAACTTCGGATTGATCATCGCCTCGGTCGTGATGCCCGAGTTGGCGGCTTGGAAATCGCCGACTTGCATGTAGTAGGCATCCTCGCGCAGGCCGCCGGTAAGGCGCAGCTTCGGACCGGCTTTGTATTCCGTGCTGATGTAGGAGAAGATATCGCGTTCGACGACCCGATCGTTGCTCAGCGTGCCGTTCGGGAAACGGACCTGCGCGTCCGTGAGGAACAGGCCGAGCACGTAGATGTTGTCGTTGCGCAAACCGACACCGGCCGTGGTGTTGAGATTGCGCCCGGTCAGCGTGCGTGTCAGTCGCAAGCCGGAGACGAAGCGTTTGTCCTCTTGTTCGCGTTGGTCGCCGCAGGAATACGAGAACGCATTCGGCGTTACGCTGCCGGGCAGCGTCGCGCCGCCGGTGGGGGTGACGTTGGCCGGGCAATAGGATGTGTAGGTGCTCACGTGCTGCGCGCCCGGAACGCACGTTTTGTAGACTGGGTTACAGGTCACCGGATTCGCGGTGACGTTGTAGTAGTCGTTCGCGTCGAAGAAGCTATAGGTGAAATCGGAGTAGAGATCGAGCCCGTAGGATTCGCCATAGGCTACGAACCGGGTCGAACCATGCGGGTCGTCGTGTTCCCAGCTCGTCGAGAGCGTGTAGCGGTAGGTGCGTCCGCCGTCGGTCGGGTCGACGTAGCCATCGAGCGGGATGACGCCTTCGTCAACCAGTCGCTGCGGGATTTGGTCGGTCGAATCGAAGTCGCCGCGATAGCCCATCGCCGTAACGGAAAAGGCGGAGTTCGCCGTCGTGTGACTCCAGCGGAGCACGCCGTTGATTTTCTTGTATTCATCCGGCCGCTCGAGCGTGCCGTTGTCATGGTAGAGCTCGAGCGCGTAGAGCAGGTTCCCCGCGCCGAGTTTGGGTGAATTCGCGAGAAAAAGCCGGTCGTACCCGTAGTCGCCGATACCGAGCGAGAGCGTCGGATCGATCGTGCTCCGGAAATACAGATCGTACGAACCGGCCGTCGAGAAGTCACCCGCATCGGCGTAGTACGGCCCCTTCTTATAGGTGACGTCGCTGACGAGTTCCGGCATGAGCCAGTTGATGTCGGAGTAGCCCTGGCCATGGGCGTGGGTGGGCATGTTGACCGGGATATCGTCGATCGTTCCGGCGAGGTCGGTACCGTGATCGAGCTGGAAGCCGCGCAGATAATACTGGTTGGCCTTCCCCTCGCCGCTATGCTGGCTGATGATCAGGCCCGGTATGTCTTCGAGAATCTCGCCCGGGCGCAAGATCGGCTGGTTGGCGATCTCGGTTTGGTTGATCGTGCCTTCGGATCCAGCGGTCGCGGAGCCGACGAGATTCGATTCGCGGCCCGTCGCGCCGGTTCGACCGATCACGTTCGGCTCCGCGCTCGGGCACGGACTCGCGGCCGGTGACGGCGCAGCGATGACCGGCGCGATCATCATCAACACGAAGAAAGAAGCCGCTAGTAGTGTCGTCATTGCGCTCATCTTTACGACGATAACACCGGCGCGGATTGTTTACATTGTAGTTTCTTTCGCCGCGCGTTTACGGCGTAGACGCAGATGGTGGCTGTCCCTCGACAAGCTCGGGATCACAAACGGGTTGCGCTCAGCGCTACATTATGCGGCGATGCGGATTTTTAGGATCTCGGCCCTGAGGGCGCGTTCTTCGTTTAGGATCTCGAGCAGCATCACGCAGCTCATGCAGCGGGCGATATGACCCGCCACCGCCTCGTACGGTTCGGAGTGTTCGGCCCGGCAGTCGGGGCACAGGTATGTATCGTCCATGCAGGCATCATGCCTGGCCGCAATGCCACATGGTTGGCACACTGCCCGCCGGCCTACCCGGCGGCGTTCGATCCGTGATCCGCGCCGCTTCCACGGGGCCCGGCCAGGCGGTTGTCTGGGCCTGTCATAACAACGGGAAGAATGGCCCTACGCAGCCGTCGCGTTGAAGATCGCCGCGTTGTCGAGCGTCGCCTTGAACGTGTCCTGGCGATCACGCGCGACATCCTCCGGGCGCCCGATCTGGATTTCGCGCTCGAGTCGATCGCCCGCGGCGTGGCCGAAGTCTTCGGTTTCCGGTTCGTCACGATCGTCATCGCCGAGGACGAAGGCGACGTGATGCTGCGCCGGGTGATGCACGGATTCGCGCCTGAGACGATCTTCGAGCGCAAGAACGAAGAAATCTCGCGGGCTGCCATGATCGCGCTGCTCGACCGGCGCTTCGAGAGCGCGGAGAACTGCTTCTACCTGCCGGCCGAGGCGGAAGCCGATTGGGAACGTTCGATCTATACCGGGACGCTGCCGCGCGATGCACCCCGCGTGACGCCGCAATCGTGGCACGAGCGCGACTCGCTCTGTCTCGTGTTGTGCGACGAAGCGGGGACGATGATCGGCTACTTGAGCCCGGATGCACCGCTCGACGGCTGCATCCCCGATCCGGGCGAACTGCGCGCGATGGAGCTGTTCGTCAACCTGATGGGCCTGGCGCTGGCCAAGGCGCGTGCGCAAACGCGCTTGCGCTACGAGGCCACGCACGATGCGTTGACCGGACTTGCGAACCGCTCGTTCTTTCAGGAGCAACTGCAGCTCGCGCTGGTCCAGGCGCGGAATGCGCCCGATCGCGCCAGCGCCGTGCTGTTCTTCGATCTCGACGATTTCAAACAGATCAACGATACCCTCGGACATCTCGCGGGCGATGCGATGTTGCGGGTCGTTGCCGAGCGGTTGGAACGCGCGGTGCGCTCGACCGACGTGGTGGGCCGCATCGGCGGTGATGAGTTCGGGGTGCTGCTCAACGACCGGGCCGATGCGGCCGCCGTCGACGCGACCGTCGCGCGCATTCAGGAAACGCTGGTCGCGCCGGCGACGCTCGACAACCGGATCGTGTACATCACCGCCAGCGTCGGCATTACGCTGCTCGACGAAGCCGACCAGCGCATCGAGGACGTCCTGAGCCGCGCCGACGCCGCGATGTATCACGCGAAGGGCCTAGGCCATGCGCGGTATGCGTATTTCGAGCAGTACATGCTCAACGAGACGAAGCGGCGGCTCGCGCTCTCGAGCAACTTGCGTACGGCGGTCGACACCGATCAATTCAGCGTCGACTATCAGCCGATCGTGCAGCTCGCCGACGGTGCGATCGTGGGATTCGAGGCGCTGGTGCGCTGGCGCACCCCGGCGGGCGAGGTCTTGCCGGCGGAATTCATTCCGCTCGCCGAAGAAGTGGGATTGCTCGCCCCGATCGGACGGTTCGTGATCGCCGAAGCCGTGCGATCGCTGTGCCGGTGGCAGAAGCAAACCGAGAATCCCAGCTTGCGCATGCACGTGAATCTTTCGGTCGGCGAGCTGCTGGAGCCGGACATCGAGGCCTACATCGTGGCCCAACTCCGGCGTCACGGCCTTGCGCCCGATGCGCTGACGATCGAGATGACCGAAACCGCGATCATGCGCGGAAATACGCTCGCATTCGGCCGCTTGGAGCAACTCCGTTCGCGCGCAATTCCCCTCTGCATCGACGACTTCGGCACCGGCTATTCATCGCTGCGCTACGTGCGCGATTTCTCCGTCGACGCGATCAAGGTCGATCGTTCGTTCGTCGAAAGCCCCGACGGTTCGCTCGGCAGCGCGCCGATCGTGCGCATGCTGATTCAACTCGGAGCGGCCTATGCGCTCGACGTCGTCGCCGAAGGGGTCGAGACCGCCGCGCAGGCTGCCGAACTCCAGGCGCTGGATTGCCGCTACGCGCAAGGCTTCCATTTCTTCCGCCCGATGAGCGCCGCCGCCATCTCGCGCCTCCTACGAGATCGCGCCGCGCGCTAGGACTCGAAGAGATGGTACGGCGGCAAGAGATGTTGGTAGGGCAACATACACCTCGGCCCTACGGCCGTCGGCCGCTCATGCCGATGTGAAAAAAATTCTGAGGTGTTTCGGAGATCAGGTCGTGTTCTTGTCGGCTAGACCGCGGCTAGACGGCGGCTAGTGAGGCGTCGGCGACGTTGTTGGCGATTTGGAAGCCGAGCGCAACGGTGGTGCCGTTCGGTGTGTGGTCGATGTCGAGCGTATCGCAGAGTTCGCGCATCATCGCGATGCCGCGACCGCGCGACGTTAGCGGCACGACGTCGTTCCAGGTGCCGGTGTCTTCGACGAAGATCAGGCACGTTTGATCCTCGTAGCGCGCGCGTAGCGTGAACGTCTGGTTGGGACGGCGATCGTAGGCGTGTTCGATCGCGTTGGATACGGCTTCGCCGGCCGCCACGACCGCATCGAAACTGCGCCGCTCGCCGAGCGGTGTTCCGAGCAAGAAGCGGCGCAGGGCCGTGCGCGCGAGTGCGGCGCTCGACAATTCCGCCGGTAGCCGCACGTCGAGATGTGCGAGCTGTGCTTCGGGCGTGATCGTGATGATCGTGGCGTCATCGGCGCGCTCGCGACCGCCGAAGATCGCCCGGTCGATCGTAATCGCGGGCTTGCCCGGCGCGAGCGTGCGCACTTCCACCAGCGCGTCGGCGAGCACTTGGGTCCCGGCTTCGTCCGGTTCGTCGAGCGACGTGCAGCCGTCGGTGTAGAGGGCGAGGACGCCGTCGACCGGGATCGACACGACGTGTTCGCTCGTGACGTGATGCGGAACGACGCCGAGCGCAATTCCCGAGCCTTCGCCCGGCAGCGGCGAACAGGTGCCGTCGGCGATCGCCAGCAGCGGCGCCGGATGGCCCGCTGCGGCGTAGCGGAATTGCAGCGTGGCGGGATCGATGATCCCGACGATTGCGGTGACGAGGCCGCGGCTCTCGCTGCGCAGCAGCACGCGATTGGCGCGCCGCAGTGCGTCGGCCGGGCGCGCGCCGTCGATCAGCGCCCCGCGAATCGCCTGACGGACGGTGTTCATGGTGACGATCGCCGTGAGCCCGTGCCCGGCAGCGTCGCCGATGGCGACGGCCACCGTGCCGTCATCGAGGAAGAAGGCGTCGTAAAAATCCCCGCCGCCTGCACCGGGCTGCGTCGCCGCGACGTACGACCATGAAATGCGCAGACCGTCGACGACCGGGGGGGCGGACGGTAAGAGCGCGCCTTGCAGAACGGGAACGGCCGGCCGCGCGGGGGCCTGGGGTTCCGGCTCGGTCGCGATTGCGCGACGCGCCCGCAGCACGATCACGACGACCGCTGCAACGATGACCACTAGCAGCGCGGGGACGGCAACAGCCTCCATTGCCGGCTAACTTCGGGTCCTTGCGGCTCGGGTCCCGGGAAATTCTCCGCGTAGGAAAACCGCCCGGGACCCGAACGCGAAGGATTCGCTTGAAGCGAATCCTCTAGTGAACCAGGTAGCCCACTAAGAGCAACGCCACGATGTTGAGGACCTTGATCATCGGGTTGATGGCCGGGCCCGCCGTGTCTTTGTACGGATCGCCGACGGTGTCGCCGGTAACGGCTGCCGCGTGCGCGGAAGAGCCCTTACCGCCGAAGTGGCCGTCCTCGATGTACTTCTTGGCGTTATCCCACGCGCCGCCGCCGCTGGTCATCGACAGTGCGAGGAAGAGGCCGGTGACGATCGCGCCGAGCAGCACGCCGCCCATCATCTTGGCGCCGCCGTTGTTGGGCAGGATGAAGCCCAGCAGCACGACGATGATCGGAACGCCGATCGGAATGAGCGCCGGGAGCACCATTTCCTTGAGCGCCGCCTTGGTGACGATGTCGACGGTCGTGCCGTAGTCCGGCTTCTGCGTGCCGTCCATGATGCCGGGCATCTCGCGGAACTGGCG
>Ga0182030_10013590_pt1 | contig 16179 bp, 9 predicted proteins | sample 812S3MmetaG_FD_121299 | JGI IMG/M metagenome (GOLD analysis project Ga0182030, IMG submission 121299) | Permafrost microbial communities from Stordalen Mire, Sweden - 812S3M metaG (Illumina Assembly) | ecosystem: Environmental > Terrestrial > Soil > Wetlands > Permafrost | place: Sweden...
GGCCGGCTCGTCGATCCTAAGCACCTGATCGCCGGGCACATTGCTGAGCGTCTGGACGGTGCCGCTGGGCCAGCGGATCTCGATCGATTGGGCGCCCTTGGACGCACCCAAGCCGAAGTGAGCGCGCTTGTCGCTGGACGAGAGGTAGCTGCCGGCGGTGGTGACCGTGACATACTGCGAACCGGCCGCTGTAGTCAATTTGATCTTTGCCCCAATTCCATCGCGATTGCTTCGATGACCCACGAGCAGAAGCGTCAACCAGTGGTTGCCGGTCTTTGTCTGATTGCGCAGCACGTAAGCGGGTCCGTCATTGGTGGTGACGACGGCATCGACAAGGCCGTCGTTGTCCAGATCGCCGACGGCCAATCCGCGACCCGCCCACGCCTGATGGAACACCTCCCCGGACTCGGCCGATACGTCGACGAAGCCTTGGCCCGTGTTGTTGGCGAGCAACATTGGCTCCTTGTAGTGGAGCTGCGGATAATTCAGTTCGATCGTGTCCAGGTCGTGGCCCTGGACGACCAACAAGTCCTTGCGGCCATCGTTGTCGTAGTCGAGAAAATGAATGCCCCAGCCGGAGTGCAGCAGGGTCATACCCCCGATGCCGCTTATGTAACTGTCGTAGGAGAAGCTGCCGTCTCCATTGTTGTGGTACAGCGCATATTTCTGGTTCGCCAGATTGGTGATAATGAGGTCCGGCAGGCCGTCGTTGTCGTAATCCTGAAGATCGATGCCCATACCGGCATAGGTGCGGCCGTCGCCGTCGACCGCTATCTCGGCGGACATGCCAACCTCCTCAAACGTGCCGTCGCCCTTACCTCGATACAGTTGTTCGAGCATGGAGTCGTTGGCGATGGCGACGTCCACTTTGTTGTCGCCGTCGAAGTCGCCGATGGCGATACCCAGGCCCTTTCCAGGTTTGTCCAGGCCGATCTTTGCGGAGACCTCTGTGAAATGTCCGCCGCCGTCATTGTGATACACCAGCGGCGTCGTCGGTTGAAAGACGTCCGGATGGCAGTAGGCACGATAACCATCGCGATGCTCTCCGCACCATACATCGTCGAAGTCCCACTTTACATAGCGCAGGACGACCAGATCGAGAAGCCCGTCATTGTCCAGATCCACCCATGCCGCGGAGGTAGACCAGCCGCTGCCTCCGGTGCCGGAGGACTGCGTCACGTCGGTGAAGGTTCCATTGCCGTTGTTGTGGTAAAGATGATTGCCGCCGTAGCCGGTAACGTAGAGATCGTCGTAACCGTCGTTATCGTAATCGCCGACGGCCACGCCCATGTCATACCCAGTACCTTGCAGCCCGGCCTTTTCGGTTACGTCTTCAAAGGTGCCGTCGGGTTTCTGATGATAGAGACGGTTCCAGTATTTGGGGCCGGTCTTCTGCGGAATGGTTCCTTTGGCCGTGGGATCGCTGAGCGGCGCCCCATTGACGAAGAAGATGTCGAGACGGCCATCGTTGTCGTAGTCGAAGAGCGCGACCCCCGATCCCATCGTTTCAAGCAGGTACTTGCTGGCGGTGTGCGACGCCTGGCCAACGAAGTTAACATGGCTTCGCTGGGTGATGTCGACAAAATTACCGGGCGTAGCCTTCGCGGAGACAGGGGCAGCCGCGGTCTGCGGCATCGGGAGCGCCGATACGGTTTGGGCCTTCAGCGGAGCGGCAAGGACGGCACCTAAAAAACAGAAACCTGCAGCGCGAAAGTGCATTTCTAGTTTCCCTTCTTCTTCTTGTCCCGGCAAGAGTGCAGATAAGCAAGAAGATTGGCGAGCTCCTGTTCATCGAGGGCATCGCCGAAGGCGGGCATCTGAGCGCCGCCTTGAATAATCTGCTGCCGCATCCGGTCTTTCGTCAAGATCCTGCCTGCGCTGGAGAGATCCGGCCCCTTTTTCCCACCGACGTTGCGGATGGTGTGGCAATGGCGGCACCCGCTTTCATTGAAGACAATCGCTCCGCGCTGCGATCGGCTCTCCGCCGATGCTGCAGAGGAGGCGGACACAAGCATGACAGCCAGTATAAGCAACCTCGATCTCATCGACTAATGGCCGCCGCCCTCGGCAGGCTTAGGAACGAGATCTGTGTGGGTATGCCAGGGCACGCTTTCCGAGGCGATCTCGAGATGGCCGCGCAGAAACTCAAGAGCATACGTGCTGGCGGTGGGGTCGTCCTTCTGGTCCGCAAAGGCGGCGGCTTCGGTGGCGGCCTTTGCCGTCATTCCCAGTCTTCGATAGACGATGGAAAGAATGTAATGCGCCGCTAAGTCGTCGGGGTCGATCGATTGCAGGGTTTCATACTCCGTGCGGGCTGCATCGTACTTCCGCTGTTGATAGAGAGAGAATCCCAGTTCGCGATGAGCATCGCGCGAACGAGGAAACTGAGCCGTGACCTCGCGAAGGTCGCTGACGGCAGCGTCCAATTTGCCTTCGTTTCGCTCGACCAGTGCAAGGTAGTAGAGCGCACGGGCATTATGTGGACTGAGCTGCAGCGCCTTGTTCAGACTGTCGCGGGACAAATCGTAGCGCTGCCATTGAAAGTTGGCGATCGCGATATTGGTGTAGGCATCGGCGTAGTCCGGACGCAAAGCGGCGACCTGCTCGAAGGCGCGCACACTTTCGGAGTATTGCTGTGCATCCAGCATGGCGATGCCGTAGTTGTTCCAGCGCATCCACTCCTTGTTGTCCTGGGGATCGGGCGGGAGCACGGGATTGGCGCCGATAGCAATTGACCGCGTTCGAGACACCAGCTCGACGACAGGCTCTTCGTAGTGCTTGCCCATGCCGAAATCGATGAAGTGCTGATTGAATCGGCGATAGTTGACCTTGGTGGTGAGCGTGATCGGACCCACGGCATCGTTGGGAACTTGAAACTGATAGCGCACAATCTGCGAGCGGCCCGATGCGATCGTATTGTTGTATGCGACCACGCGGCTGTCCCAGACCTGATGAAGATCGTTGAGCGTGCCTTTGACATTGATCAGGCGATTGGTAAAGCTGTGGGCGCGGGGATCGAGGTCACCGTTGGGCTGTAACTCTCCGGAGTGCGCGAGCACACGGCCTGTGGCGTCGGTGGCTTCGAACTCCACCCAACTCTCATAAAAATCGCGCTGTTCGGGAACATAGCTGTGGGCGATTCCCTTGTTCTGAATGACGACCGAAGCGGTGAGAATATCGCCCGCGGCAATGCCGTAGGGCAGGCTTCCCAAGGGCGCGATAATCTTGCCGCCGTTCCGCTCCAGCCCGAAGATGTCGACATTGAAGACGTTGTTGCGCAAGAATGCCTGCGTCTTGTCCATCTGCACCGGGTAGTTGTAGTACTTCGGAAGCAGGGTGTTCGCGCCCAGCCAGCGGTGCGAAACCAGCGTGCCATCCTTGGCCCCCGGATCGATTCCCTGCAGCGGTTCGCGAACCATGTGGCAGGTCTGACAGGTAGAGACGGAGTCTTTGACATAGAAAGGGAGCGGCGACTGCTTGGCGAAGGAAGCTAGCTGCCATTCGTCGTAGAGGAAGATGGCGCGCTGCCACTTGTAGTCGTTCAAGGTCCTTGGAAGCGCCGCCTTGTGGCATGCGGAGCAGAACTCGCTGGTCCGGTAGAAATCCTTCATGACCGCCTTGGAATGGCGGTCCAGATGGGCAAGGATCTCCTTATCCGGGACCTCGCCGTAGATCGGCTTGCCGGCCTCGTCGACCATGACCGCCGGCTGACCCAGCACGTAGCTGCCCGTGCCGCGCGTGTCGACCTGTTGGATCGAGTGGCAGACCGAGCAGGTCACTCCGTCGGCGTCGAACCTCCGGTCCACCGGAGAGCCCTTGGTTAGCGCGCCGGAGACCAGGGCGATGGGATTGTGGCAGCCTTCACAGTGGCGGGTGTACTCAATGCCTTTCTCGGTCTTGAGCATGTTGGTGTTCTTGATGTACCAGGGAGCGCGGAAGGAGTTGGCGTGGGCCGATTCGCGCCACTGGGCGTGCGCGGCCTGGTGGCAATGACCACAGTACTTCGCCGTTGGAAAGCTCTCCGGGTCGATGAACTGGCCGGTGTCGGTTGTGGCATTCGACGGCAGAAAAGGTTTACTCGTACCGAACCGAAAACTATATTGCTCGCTGACCGCCTGCGAATACGCTGTGCGTTCCGCGGGTGCATTGCCACCATCCCCTGCATAGGCCAGCCCTGCCCGGCCCGCCCTCCAGGCGCAGGCGAGACCGAAAGCAAGCAGCAGGCTGCAGAGAATGCGGAGAGTTCGCTTGGCTGAGAACACGGTTGTCATGTCGCAGGATTGTAGGCGATTTGAAGGACGCCTCGCCTCCTGCTTTAGATGGTTAAATCTCTCCATCTAAAGGTTGAGGCGGAGGTGGCATGTCAGGGCTTCATCCCTTTCCCCTCGGTGAGAGTGACGATCCGGTCCACTTGAGGGACAGAGAAGTTTTCCTTGGCACCGCTGGGCCAGTGAACCTCCAACGCTTCGATCATGGTGCTGTCGCCGAGTCCGAAGTGCAGACGGGGATCGCTGGTGGAGGCATAGCTGCCACCGGAGATGACATCGCCGCGCTGACGCATCTTGTTGGCTGTGAGATAGACGGTCGCCCCGACAGCATCGCGCGGACTCCTCGGGCCGCCCACCAGCCTGAGCTCGATCCAGTGGTGTTTATCCGGGGAAACGTTGCGCAACAATGCCGGAACACCGTCGAGGACATTGATCACCACATCCAGTTTGCCGTCATTGAAGAGGTCCCCGACAGCCAGTCCGCGGCCCACATAGGTATGGGCAAGCGCCGTACCCTCTACTGCCGGCACCAGATCGAATTGCTTTCCGCCGACGTTGTGAAAGAGCAGCGGCCGTTGCGCCCATGTTGTACCCCATGGCATACGATCGACGGCCGGGTACACATGTCCATTGGCGACAATCAGATCTTTCCAGCCGTCGTTGTCATAGTCGAAGAACGCCGTGCCCCAGCCAAGAAAGGGAATCGTCGGCTCGGCGATGCCCATCTGGTAGCTGATGTCGGTAAAGTTGGCGTCTCCGTCATTGCGGTAGAGCGGGTTGTAGTCGTCGGAGAAGGTGGTGTTGTAAATATCGATCAGCCCATTGTTCTGGTAGTCGCCTGTGGCGATTCCCATGGACGCCGTTTCGCGTCCGTTCTCGTTGAGCGCATATCCTGAGGCATAGCTGTCGTCTTCAAAGGTCCCATCCCCCTTATTGATGTAGAGATAGTTGGGGGTGGAATCGTCCGAGACCAATAGGTCGGGCTTGCCGTCGTTGTTCACATCGACGAATACGGAGGACATGCCATAGTAGGCATTGTTGTCCGCAACACCGGCTTTCTCGCTGACGTCGGTGAACGTCCCGTCACCGTTGTTGTGGAACAGGTGGTCCGGCTCGCCTTTGAGGCCGCGAGGGCCGCACATTACATTCTCGCCACGAAACTGGCAGAAGCTGAACGCGACAGTCTTCGAACCGGAAGCAGGCGGATTCGCCATATCGTAGTGAACATAGCCGGGCACAAAGAGATCAAGCCGGCCGTCGCCGTCGTAATCGCCCCATGTGGCGCCGGTGGACCAATTGCCCAGAGCGACGCCGGCTTTCTCTGCAACATCGGTGAAGGTTCCGTCGTGGTTATTGTGATACAACCGATTCTTGCCGAAGTTCGAGACATAGATGTCGGGCCACCCATCGTTATCGTAATCGGCGATGGCGACCGCGGTGCCCCAACGATCGTTGGTCACGCCCGCTTTCTCCGCCACGTCGGTAAACGTCCCATCGCGATTGTTGTGGAACAGTGCTGCCTTCGGCGGCGTAGTTTTGCCGGACATGGCATCGTAGGTCGACCCGTTGACCAGATAAATATCCAGCCAGCCGTCGTTGTCGTAGTCCAGCAGGCCGACCCCGGAGCCGTTGGTTTCGATGATGAACTGCTTCTCCGGTGTTCCCATGACATGCTTCCAAGTCGTCAGACCAGCCTGGGCGGCGATATCCTCGAAGAGGATTGGTCCGATCTTGACGAAGCCCCCGGCAGTGATGGGCCGATGCTCCGCATCGAGCACCGGGGCATGAGGGCCGCCAGTGGTGGCTCCGCCAGTCGCGGCGGGCTGTGCGCCTTCGTGAGGCGTATCCGCTTGCGAATCCGTGGTGTGAGCACCCGGCGCAGATGATTGGGCCCCGCAACAGCTCGGAAGAAGAATCGAGAGCGCAACGACCAGTCCGGCGAAGACGGGGCCAGAATACACGCTACAGCACCGAGAGCCGCAAGGACGCAGCAATTTCCGAATAAATGGGACGGAGTTCGAACGCATATGTCTCCAGGCTGTGCGGATTCACGATACGCGAAAGGGGCAAACGATTTCTACAAATTCTTTTACAAAATTCGACCTTTGTCTGCGGCAGTTCTATGATCTAACCTTTGCTGCAACTTTCGGATGAGGCACATGTCCGGTGCCGAAGACGATGTGAGGGACTCAGCTTGAAGAACATTCTGGCCAGCGCCTGTGTCCGTACTGGGTTTGCGCTGGCGCTCGGAGCGGCGGGTCTGGCCCTGACGCTATACGGTACTCGAATTGTGGCCGCCCAAGTTCCCGACGCGCCAACGTCCCAGGCCGCCGCAGCGGACACCGCATTGCAGAACGCAGGCAAGCTGGTGAACGCAGGCCAGTTCCAACAAGCTTCCGACGTGCTTCGTCTGTTCCTCCAGGCTGAACCAAAGTCGGCAACCGCACATACCCTATTGGCCTACAGCCTGCTTCGCCTGAACGATCCTAAGAGTTCCCTGGCAGAGTACACACTCGCGTCCGCGATCGAACCGCCGAGCGCGGTCGACTTGCAAAATGTCGCGAAGGATTATGTCTTGCTCGGAGACCTTTCGGATGCCGACCATTGGGCCTCCATTGCGGTGCATACGGACGACCGCGACGCGGAGGCATGGTATGGATTGGGGCGTATCCGTTATTCGCTTCAACGATTCCAGGATGCCGCGGACTGTTTCCAACGAGTTCTTGCGCTCGCGCCGCGCAGCGTTAAGGCTGAGAACAATTTGGGCTTGGCCTACGAAGGGTTGAATCGAACCGAGGATGCGGTCGAGGCATATCGCCAGGCGATCCAATGGCAGCAGAACGCGGCGAGCCCTAGTGAGCAGCCGCTGCTCAATCTGGGCATCTTTCTCTTACATCAAGGAAAGTTGCCGGAAGCTCAGGTTCTACTCACTCAAGCGGTCGCGATTGCGCCACGCGATCCACGGATAAGGGAGCAACTCGGCCACCTTTATCTGCAACTCAATCAATTTCAAGAGGCGCAGAGACAGTTTGAAGAGGCGATTGCCTTGAGGCCAGACGATCCTTCGCTGCACTTCATGTTAGGGAAGGTTCTCCATCAGGAAGGCCAGGAGCAGAAGGCTAAGTCTGAGTTCGCTCGCTCCGCAGCCTTGAGCGGGTATCACTCCACTCCAGCGCCCAACTGACTGCCGCAGACTCTAGCACTAGAGCCTGTTATGAACTTTTGTGTAAGCCATTTGTATTCAGTTGGTTGCAGGTTAGTTGGGGTCAAACCAACATTCGTGTAACCCGTTTATTTGCAATGACTTGAATTTCAAGTTCATAACAGGTTCTAACATACCTGGTGATGAGAGTGGAGGGGCGGTTGAGGCCGACCTCAATCTCTTGGTTGATTTTTTTCTTGACAGCATCCTTGCGCGTCATCTATGTTCACGAAAATCTGAAGAGACGCTAGTAAGCGCCACCCAGTAAACGCTTACTGAATTAGCGAGACCGAAGATCGGATCTCGTCGGCCTGATTGTTTTGAGCCGTACGCCCTCTCCTTTGCCCGGGCTCGAACTCGATTTGGATTGAAAAGCCAGCAAACAATTTCTCAATGCAACTTCGCACTATTTTTCAGGAGCGCCTCATGAAGAGTTTTGGAAGGATCTGTGGATTGGTTGTTCTCGGGGTAGGTGGGCTGTCCCTTTCAGTCAAGGGAATCGCGCAATCCGCACGCGGCGAGTTGGCCGGCAGTATCGCTGACAGCACGGGTGCGGTCATCTCCGGTGCCGTGATCGACGCCACGAATGAGTCGAATGGCGGCAAGAACGAGACCAAATCCAGCTCTGTCGGCTCCTATCGTTTCCCCGATCTGCCGATCGGCACCTATACAGTCGTCGTACAGGCGCCCGGTTTCGCGACAACGTCCAGCACGGGTGTTCAGGTGCAGATCAACAGCACCTCGTCGCTGAATGTAACCTTGAAGACTGGCGCTGTCAGCGAGGTCGTCAACGTCGACGCTAGCGGCAATCAAATTGAAACCGAGTCCTCCGACATCGGCGGCACAATCTCCAACAAGCAGATCGAAGACCTGCCCTTGTCACTCGCATCGGGTGTCGGCGGATTGCGGTCGCCGGAGGTCTTTGTTTTCCTGCTCCCGGGGACAACTGGTCCTGGAACGGCCGGGGGACCCGGGTTGAACCAGAACGGCGTATTCTTTTCCCGGCTGAGCGGCGGTCAAGCCTACGGCGCTGAGGTATTGCTCGACGGCGCCAGCATTCAACGCAGTGAGAATGGCTCCTCCTTCGACGAGACCTCGCCGTCCATTGAAGCCCTGCAGGAGTTCAAGGTCACAACCTCGACTCCATCTGCGGAGTTCGGCCGCACCACCTCGGGTATTGAGAGTTTTTCCACCAAGTCTGGAACAAACTCCTTTCATGGCACCGGATACGCGATCGTCAAGAACAGGATATTCGACGCGAACGACTGGTTCCATGACGGATACAAAGCCCTCGACTGCATCGGCGTCTCTGAGATCAATTGCACCTACAGTAAGCCTCAGGACAGCAAGTACGACTACGGCGGGACGTTCGGTGGACCGGTCCGCATTCCCAAGCTCTACAACGGAAAGGACCGCACCTTCTTTTTCTTCGCATGGGAGAAGTATCAACTCCATTATGGTGCAGTCACCCAATCAACGGTGCCGACTGCGGCTGAGCGCACGGGAAATTTCTCCGATGTCCTCGGAGGTCCTGTCCCGGGAGGAACGGTCTACCCGGGAGTCTCCTATCCTGTACTGCTCAATCCCTGCACCGGTCTGCCGGTGTTGTATAACCAGATCTTCGATCCCACTACAACGGTTCAAAAAAGCCCCGGCATTTTCTGCCGCACTCCTTTCCTGAACAACACAATATCGAGCCCGCTCAGCGCGACCGCGACGAAGCTGCTGGCTGGGCTTCCTCTTCCCAACCAGACGCCGACGAGTACGGACGTGTTCGGCTACACCAACAACTATTCCTTCGCAGGCAACGCGCCGAACGACAACACGACGTATACGATTCGCATCGATCAGAACCTCACCGACAAGAGCAAGATCTTTGCCTCTTATAACACACGTCAAAATTACAAACTGACCGCTCCTCCCGATTTTCCAGAGCCGTTCAACAACAGCGGTTATATTCAGACCTTCACCACTCATTACACTCGTGCCGGCTGGGACTTCACTCTTACCCCGGCTCTTCTGAACCATCTCAACCTCGGGTATAACCGGACCAACAGTGTTAATCTCTCCTCAACTCTCCATTCCAGTCTGACCGCAGCTTCCCTGGGCGTAGCGAACGACAATTCGGTCTTCTATCCGATCGTCGCTTTCCCCAGCCCCGATGCGCCTTCGTCATGGGGGCAACAGCAGAACGGCGACAACATCGATAACGGCATCCGCGTCAATGACAGCGTAAGCTGGCAGAAGGGCAGGAACAGCTTCACATTCGGCGTTGACTTCCGCCACCAGCAGTACTCTGTCATCCAATACAACACCGACGTTCTGAATTTCTACCGCGACCAGACGGCGGGCGTCAGCAATGCGTGCTGTGGATCCGGCAATCCCTTCGCCAGCTTTCTATTGGGCGACGTGGGAAACGGCAGTCAGAACGTCTACAACGATTCTCCACGCTGGAACTCGCACTACATTGCAGGTTTCGTCGAGGATGATATCAAGATGACCAGCAACCTTACCCTCAACCTGGGCATGCGCTACGATGTCGACGCGCCTCGGCACGAGGCCCTGAACAGGACCTCGGAACTGAGTCTTACCGCTCCGGATTCGGCAGCCGGCAACCTGCCGGGTGCGCTGGTATTCGGCACAAACTGCAACTGCAACTCCGCTTGGGCCAATACCTGGTACAAGGACTTCGCACCTCGGGTGGGCTTTGCCTATGTCTTACCTGGCACGAACGACAAGGCAGTTATCCGCGGCGGCGGGGCCATCATCTACGGTCCGCTCCAATACAACGACTTCGGCGGCGCCATGGCGTTCGGTTACAACCAGTCCCGCGACTTCTTCGATGGCCAGACGGCCACAACAGGCGGGGCGTTTACTCCAGCGTTCCGGCTAGACTCCAGTTCCGCTGCCGATCCGACCAACACTACCGTTGGCTACCCGAACGTTAGTTATGCTCCAAACTTGAGTCCGGCGCAGCTTACCGCTCCCAATGGGCCAGGAAGCTTCGATGCAGTCGGCGGCGAGGTAATCCAGCCGAAGGAGGGCAGGCCCTCGATGACCAGCAACTGGAGTCTGCAGTTGCAGGACGAAGTGGCGAAGGACCTGGTCTTTACCATGGGGTACATCGGACAGGAGGCGCAAAATCTGCGCACCGGCGATCTCTCCAATACCAACAATCTCTCTCCCTCCTATTTCAGCATGGGAGACCATTTGAACAACTCTGTAAACTTCATCCCCACCGGAGGTTCCAACTCTGGGGTGAACGCTCCCTATGCAAGCTTCGAGGGCGAACTGGGCCAGGCGCTCCGTCCTTTCCCGCAGTATGACTACATCCAGGGCGACTGCTGCCTGGAGAACCTAGGGCATTCGTCCTATCACGCGATGGTCGTGTCGTTGAACCGCCGCTTCCGCCAGGGATTCAACCTGCAGGCGTCCTACACGTGGTCCAAGGCGATTACCGATGCAAACTCGACTATTCCGTTCAGCTATGTGTCCGGCAACCAATTGGAACAGGGAGAGGGATCTTCGAACTTGAAATTGGACAAGGCGGTCAGTGCGCAGAATATCCCGCAGACGTTTTCGCTGAGCTACTTGTATCAGTTGCCCTTTGGCGAGGGACGAAAGTACCTCAACAAGAATAGGGCTCTCGATCTATTGATCGGGGGATGGCAGGTAGGCGCCATTCAACGCTATGAGAGCGGTCAGCCCATTGGGTTCGGATGCGCAAGCGGAATCCCCTACTACCAGAACTGCATCACCTTTACGAAGGGGCCTGCTTCCGCGAGTGGCTTCGCGAGCGCCGCCTACGCCAAGAACAAGAACGGCCCCAGTGTTTTCAATGGGCAATCGTGGTTCAAGCCGGCTTACCGTGTGGCGGCGACCAACGGAGGATCCGATCCTGGAGTTTCAATGTCCAACGCAGCCTTCGTCGATCAGAACCGCGAGGGAGTGGGTTGGCCGCGTAATTATACACCGGACTGCGGCAACCCAAAGCTTGGTAACAACTGTTCGTCTCTTCCCTTCTCCTTCGGCAATCTCCCTCGCGAGACAGAGGCTATCACCGGCCCGATCTACACGGCGGAGGACATTAGTCTCCTCAAAGACTTCAGGATTACCGAGAAGGTGACCTTCCAACTGAAGGGTGAGGCGTTCGATCTCTTCAATCGCCATCGCATGGCCCTTCCGGATCTGTCACCGGGCGATTCATCGCAGGCAACAGGATTCGGAATACCGACAGGAACCGATTACGGCCCACGGACCATGCAGGTTACCGGGAGGATCAACTTCTAGCCAGGTGCATCTCTTTTGCGTCCTCTCCTGAGGGCCAAGCAAGTGCTTGGCCTTCAGTGCTTTGGTAGTTCCGCTGCGATGGCGGAAGTTGCCGGCGGTTTGGTGAGGCACTAGAATCGCGCTATTGTGGGACACTATGCTGGTTGAAATCTCCCTTTTGGCGGCATTGGCGGCGAAAGGCCAACTTGCGGCCGAAACCAAGCCCCAGGACCGGCTCGCAGAAGCTCAGCGCATGCAGGCTACAGGCAGCCTGGATCAGGCGCGTGACCTTTTTGAACAGGTGCTTCAGTCCGATCCGAAGAACACCGAAGGCCAGGAAGGGATGTCCTCCACCACCGAGCGGCTCGCGTTGAATGATCGCATCGCCGACCGCATGGACGACGCTCTCGCCGACTTATTGCGGGCCCAGAAGGTTGAGCCGGACGACCTGCGCGTGCTTTACGATCTTGGCGTCCAGGAAGACGCGATGGGTCTTTATGCGGATGCGGACAAGGTGCTTGATCATCTGTCATCCCTGGAGCCGGACGAGCCCTCCGTGCTCTATGCACGCGCGCGAGTCAAGTTGGATTTAGGTCAGCTCGACGCGGCACAACAAGACATGCAGGCTTACCTCAAAGCGCGACCCCTGGACGCTTCGGCCCACTTCGGGCTGGGGCATATCTATCTTCAAGGACTGCAGTTCGACAAGGCAGCAGAGGAATTTCGGCAATGTCTGACGATCCAGCCTCAGCAGACCGAAGGATATTATGAGCTCGGTCAGACGGAGCTCGAACAGGACCAATTTCAAGCCGCAATTGAGCAGTTTCAGAAGACGTTGGCGCGCGATCCTCAGCATGGAGGGGCTTTGGCAGGGATGGGGATCGCCTATTTCAAGCTGAAGCAATATCAGCAGGCCGAGGAGTGGCTGGTGAAGGCCACCAAGTCTGCGCCGGACTACCAGCCCGGACACTACTATCTTGGGTTGACACTGGCCAGGTTGGGCAAGGTGGACGAGTCGCGCCGGGAGCTTGAAGTGGCGGCGGCTCTTGCGGACAAAGACAACAAGCAGACAGCGACCCGTTTGCGCTTGCTCGATCCAGACGGCCATCCATGATTTTTTTGGGGAACTGAGGTGGGGGATGATTGAGTCATCTCGTGAAGGCATCGCGAACCATAGATCGCTGGGCTATGGTTGCCTGGCGCTCGTGCTGGCCGCTGTACCCCTGACGACCGTAGCGCAGACGAGTACAGAGAGCGCCCGCTGGATGGATCGGGGTGCCGCTGCGATGCAACAGGGTAACAGTGAGGAGGCGGAACAGGACTTTCGCCACGCGATTGCAAGCTCTCCCCGCTCGGCCGACGCCTACCTTGGACTGGGGATGGCGCAGCTGCGAGAAGGGATGCCGGACGAGGCGCAGAAGTCGCTTGCGCGGGCGAGCGATTTGAAACCGGCGATCCTCAGCGCGCATATGTTCCGTGGCATTGCGCTGCTTCAGATGAACTCCCTCGACCAGGCGACCGCCCAGTTGAAGGAAGAGATCAAGCTGCAGCCAGCAAGTGCGGAGGCGCTGACGTGGTTGGGAATTATCGACCTGCAGGCAAAGAAGCCGGGGCAGGCCGCAGCAGCATTCGATCAGGCTGCAACACAGACGCCCGAGGATCAGAATCTTCTCTACTACCAGGTCCGCGCCCACACGCTGGCTGCGCAGGAGGCGTTCCGGGGGTTGGCAAAGGTCGACCCCGATTCGTGGTATATCCACCGCGCGCAGGCGGAGATCGATTCCGAAGGCGGTCAATCCGACAAAGCGGTTGAGGAGTATCAGGCGGCGGTGAACAGGAACCCCGGCGATGCCGACCTATATGAAGCGCTGGGTGACGAAGAGCAGAAGACTAGCCATCCGGTGGAAGCGACGAGCGCCTATCAATCCGCGCTTGCGATCCATCCCAACGATGCGATCGCATTGTTCAATTTAGGAAAGATCCAGGTAGAGACTGGTGATCCGGAGGCGGGGGTGGCGTTGCTGCGGCGCGCCGTCGATGCTCATGCGATCCCGGCGCCGGCATACTTTTACCTCGGCCTCGGTCTGTCGAAGCTTGGCAGGAACGAAGAGGCGGTGGGCTGGTTGGAACGGGTTCCGACGAGCGCGCCTTCCGACTTTATTCTGCAGAGCGATTATTACGAGTTGGTGAGGGTCTATCAGAAGCTGAATCGCAAGGAGGATTCTCAGAAGGCGCTGGAGAAATTGAAAGAACTCAAAGCCCAAATCGCGCCTGCGACCAAGTAGCGAAGCACAGAAGAAGGTCCGTCGGGGCGGAGTAATTTTCATTTTTTTGACAAACCAATATGCGACGGAATGTATCTTATACGGTTGTGCAGTAAACGTTTTCTCGGATGCCGTATGCCTGCGCTTCAGGCATGCTTCGCAGCCAGCCCGATAAACTGCGCCAGAGGTCAAGGGGACTATATGTATTCAGGACGAACGTATTCGATAGCGCTGCGTGCCGGTGTCGTTCTCCTCCTGTCAGCAACCGCGGTCCTGGCGGGGTGTGGAGGCTCAAGCGGGAGCGCAGGGTCCGGCGGCTCGCCTGTCAACCCGAGCGGCCCTGATAACGGAACCCTCACCTCCGTCAGCGACACCTATTCCTTCACACTCACGAATGCGAGCAGCAGTCTTGTGCTGGGCATCGCCGGACAGAGCCAGACCGCCGGCACCGCGCTGGCGCAGGAGGCGAATGCGGGAGCGGCCACCACCGACGATCAGTGGCATGCGATGCCTATGGGCAGCTCGCAACTCCAATACAATGTGGAAAATCTGCTCACCCACCAGGTCATGGGCATAGCCAATGCTTCGACCGCAGCCGGAGCGCTGGCGCTGCAGTGGGCCGACAACGGAACCAACGACCATCTGTGGGAGTTCTACCTGCTCAAGGATGGGAACTATCTGATCCAGAACGCGAACAGCAGCCTTTATCTCGAGGACAGTGGCTCCGGCACGACATCCTCCGCCGTCATTGACCAGGGAGCGCGGGCGACCACCGGCACCGGGTGCAGTTGCCAGGAATGGACGCTCGCTGTTTCGATGACACCGGCTTATGCCGCGCCACGGGTTGTCACCGGCACGGGCATCTACGTGCACGACCCCTACATGTTGAAGGATCCGAATGGAACGTATTGGCTTTATGGGACCCACCAGACGCTGGCGTACTCCACCGACCTGAATACGTTTACTTACACAACTTCCAGCTCCGCTTACGGAGCCTGTAACGCCTCGCAGGGAACCTCCTGGCTTACCCAGGATTCTCGCTGCCCGATCATCGGCCCGGACTTTGCCTCGTGGTCCGGTCTGCAGACGCCACCCTCGGACAACGCCGGCCAAAATGTGGACGTGTGGGCCCCCAGTCTGCTGTACGCCAACGGCACGTATTACCAGTATTATTCGATCCCCTATGAGCCTTCGACCGGGGCCGAGGCAGTCATCGGACTCGCGACCAGCGCCACTCCGTATGGACCCTGGACGGACGACGGCTATGTCGTTTCGTCCTGGACCGGCGCGACGACAGCACCCCCATCCAGCGGCAACCGATGGAACTTCGTGTCGACGACCACCTGGAACGCGATCGATCCGGCGCCCTTTGTCGACGCCAGTGGAAAATGGTGGCTGTCCTTCGGATCGTGGAGCGATGGCATTCACCTAATTCAGCTCAGCCCATCGACGGGTCTGCCGCTGTCCCCGGTCTCCAACCCACCCGTGATCTCCTACCGCGCCGCCGGCGAAGAAGGTTCCTTCATCTACCCGTACGTCGTCAATGGCACACAGTACTACTACTATTTCGCACCCATCAACGCCTGCTGCAGCGCCACAAGCCCCTACCGCATCATCGTGGGCCGCGCGACCAGCCCAACAGGACCATACATGGATCGTGGCGATTTGGCTCTGACCAATGGCGGCGGAACCATCCTGCTGAGTACGCACAGCAACATCGTCGGCCCCGGTGGGCAAAGCGTCTTCACCGACACCGTCAATGGAGTCGCAACTCCCACCCTCGTCTATCACTACTACGACGGCAACGCTGGAGGAACGCCGACCCTGGGCATCAACCGTCTCGGCTTCACGTCCGACGGATGGCCTTATGTGGAATAGAGACGCGGCCTATTCCTCCAGCCCGGCATGAGGCCAGCCGCCCGTCCAGTCGATCGTCGAGAGCTGCAGGGCGGGCCTTCCGGTCTCCGCGTCATACGCGTGGAAGACGATCAGCTTCGTGATTCACATGCGAGATGTCGGGAGCCCACAGCTCTTTGGTCCCCGTCGACAGCTTAGTACTTCTCTCTTGCAAACCTCTTGCAGTTTTCTTAAAGTGGCTGCAAGTTTATGAATCTAAGATGGTGGCCAGAGACGGGATCGAACCGCCGACGCCGGCCTTTTCAGGGCCGCGCTCTAC
>Ga0182030_10013591_pt1 | contig 16179 bp, 12 predicted proteins | sample 812S3MmetaG_FD_121299 | JGI IMG/M metagenome (GOLD analysis project Ga0182030, IMG submission 121299) | Permafrost microbial communities from Stordalen Mire, Sweden - 812S3M metaG (Illumina Assembly) | ecosystem: Environmental > Terrestrial > Soil > Wetlands > Permafrost | place: Sweden...
TTCGCAGCGCCGCCCTTGGCGCGCTTGGTTCCATACTTCGACCGGCTCTGGTTGCGGCCGGCCACGCCCACCGAATCCAGCGTGCCGCGCACCACGTGATACCGCACGCCAGGAAGGTCTTTCACGCGGCCCCCGCGAATCAGCACAATCGAGTGCTCCTGCAGGTTGTGGCCGATGCCAGGAATGTACGTGGTCACTTCAATCCCGTTGGTCAGCCGCACGCGAGCCACCTTGCGCAGGGCCGAGTTCGGCTTCTTGGGCGTCTGCGTGTACACGCGGGTACATACCCCGCGCCGCTGCGGCGAAGCCTGCAAGGCCGGTGACGCCGTCTTGTACCGCGGGGCCGTGCGCCCCTTGCGAACCAACTGATTGAATGTAGGCAAACTGAAACTCCTTACCCCGTCAAAAAACCCGCCGGCCTGTACCCCGCCAGCCCCTGTGCGACCGCCGCGCGCAGTTCCATTGAGCCTCGCGCAGCAAAAAACACAACCAGTGCGGCACACGCGAAAGCCCTATTTTGCTGCTTCGCGTCTGCCCTCGTTCCAATCTCAGACGAGAACCGGGACGGTGGCCGGGCGTTTCCCCGTTTCTGGCGGGTAAAGCCGACTCCGTTTCGCCGATTCCGGCTCGCATAGCCCTCCAAGGTGGAGAACGCGCGAACTCCGATGCGATCTGTCCCTGCCCTTCGCAAGAAAAGAGCGTCTTTCGGGATATATCTGGCCGGTCAAATACGCCTGGCCATGGGTCAAAACCGCCTGTTATTTTCCGGCCGGTCTGCCCTGTACGCCTCTGCCGTCAAGACACACGGACCAAGGCGTTCTTGCGCAACCTTCTAACAATAGCAAGAAATCCTGGCGGGGTCAACGCAATCGACCCCACCCAAAGAAAATATTCCGCCCTACTCGATGGAATGCAGCTTCCACGCGCCGTTTTCGAGCGCAAAATCCGCCATGCGACGAATACTCAGCTGGTTTCCGAGGTTATGGGCGATGTTCACCAGCGGTTCGGGCACGCCATCCATATTCACAGCCTCCCGGTACTCGACTCCCTCGGCCGTTGACACACCCGGCAGAGTTTCGTCCTGAACGTCCTTCAGATCGCGCGCCCGCAAGTGGCTGGCAGCCACGGTCGTCACAATCACCAGGAAGTTCTTGTTCGCCGCGCTGTCCGGCCGCCACTGAATCACATCGCCGCCGCCGGGCAGCTTGACCACTTTCTTGCCCTCGGGGGTCAGGGTAAAGTCAGCCCAGAACTGGTTCGGATAGAGCTTGGTCCGCACCCAGTAACCGTCTGCCACGCCTTGCCCCAGCCCCTGCTCGGTGACCGTGATGTCGGCTCCCACCGCCGGAGTCTGGTCGTACCGGGCCTGAATCAAGGCCTGCGCCTGAGCTTGGGTCAACTCAGGAACCGACTTGCACCCGCTCAACAACCACCCCGCGCCCAGAAAACCCAACACTCCCAAAACAAGCAACTTCCCCGCGTTTTTCACTTTTCCTCCATCCGCCGCACAAGTCGGTTGAATTTCATTCGCTGGGCCATTTTTCTCCTACTTTCCGCCGCTGTCAACGGGGCTGAAAGCGGCCTTGCTCACAATCGGCGAATTTGCATCCTAAAGGCGCAAATTCCCGTCGGCGAACAGCATAAGTTCACGCAAATCGAAGCTCATTCTGCTTTCAGTACCAACCGACCAACCCGCCCGCCGTCCATTCCGGCAGAAATTTCAGCCGACCATTTTTTACCGGATCGGGGGCGGAAATAATCGCAAACTTCTGAGCGCAGATGATCTGTTCTGAGATAGGATTTATCCACGTTCTGGGTTTCTCCCCCCGAGAAAACGCCGCCATGCGTGTTGCTTCCGCTCTTCGCCGGTTCGCCTGGCTCGCCGCACTCCTGTATGCGGTCTGGCTTCCCGCCCAGTCCTTCGACCTGGACCGCGGCCGCGAACCTGTGGCTTCGCTCGACGGGCTGTGGCGTTTTCATCCCGGCGACTCCCCTCTGAATCCAGCCAACGGAGCGCCGCTGTGGGACGCTCCCGGCTTTGACGACTCCGGTTGGCCGCTGCTTCATAGCGACCGTTCTTGGTCCACGCAAGGCTATCCGGGGATGAGCGGCTACGGATGGTATCGATTTACGGTCCAGATTCCAGCCGGCGATCGGCCGACTTCGCTCTTGCTGGCGCCCATCGTCACCTCCTACCGGGTCTACGTGGACGGCAAGCTCGTCGGTGGTTGCGGTCAGATGCCTCCCGCGCTGATTCCCTCCACTCCGTTCAGCTATCATCTTTTCCCTCTTACCCTGAGCGGCGACCGGTCAGCGCGCACTGTCCAGGTGGCCCTTCGCGTCTGGCACGCCCCCATCTGGGCAGGTTATGTGGGAGGAGGTCCTTTTCTGGCGGGTCACCTGGCCGGAGACCCGAAGCTGCTGGAAATCGAGCAGCGCCACCAGCAGTTGGCGCGCAATACCCTCTTTGTCGACGGCTACTCCTACAGCATCACCGCTCCCCTGGTCGGCCTCGCCATCCTCTGCCTGTTCTTCTTCCGGCCCGCCGCGCGCGAATACCTGTGGTTTGCTCTCATGCTCCTGGCGCAGGCCGCCGACAACGCTCTCAACGTCGGCCAGCAAATCTATTCCTGGCCGCCGGTGCCCATCTACGACCTTCTGGATGCGACGCTGGCGGCCATCAACGTCTTTGCGGCGCTGTGTTTTTTCTCGCGCGTGCTCACGGCCCGGCCCCGGCTACTGAGCAGCATCTGCCTCGCCCTGGTGGTCTTCAGCCCCCTTCCGGCCATCTTTTACTGGCCGGGCTGGCTTTCCGCGCCCGCCTCGGCTGCCGTGCAACTAGCCTGTCTTTTGCCGGCGGTGGTGTGGATTCTCAACCTGCTGATTACCAGGGCAGTGCGCGGGAACCTCGACGCCCGCCTGCTTCTGCTGCCCACTCTGCTCGATTTCGGCTACTATCTGGCTGACAACCTGGCCATCGTGCTGAACCAGATGGGATGGACCAGGATGCCGCACGTGCTCGAGGTTCCGCTCCCTCTTCCGCCCTTCAGCGTCCATATAGGAATCCTGCTCAATCTCTTCTTCCTCCTCGCCCTGCTTGTCTTTTTGATTCGGCGTTTTTCGCTGACCGAGCGCCATGAGGTGCGAATGGCCGGCGAATTCGAGGCCGCCCGCCAGGTGCAGGAGGTTCTTCTTCCCGACCAGTTGGACCAGTGCCCCGGTTTTGCGGTCGAGTGCGTTTACCAACCCGCCGAGCGGCTGGGCGGCGACTTCTTTCAGCAGATCTGCGACGGGCAGGGCGGCATCTTGCTGGTGGTGGGCGACGTCAGCGGCAAAGGCCTGCCCGCCGCCTTGCTGGTTTCCGTCCTGGTGGGCGCCATCCGCGCCGAGGCCGCGCACGGCGTCAGCCCCGCGGAGCTGCTCGGCTCGCTGAACGACCGCATGATGGGCCGTTCGCACGGGGGATTCACCACCTGCCTGGTGGCGCACATCACCGCCAGCGGACTGCTGACCGTCGCCAGCGCCGGCCACCTGCCGCCTTACCTCAACGGAGAGGAGATCGCCGTTCCCGGCTCGCTTCCGATGGGTATCCTCGAACACGCGCAGTATGAGACCATCACCCTCACAATTCAGCCCGGTGACCGGCTCACCTTTGTCTCCGACGGCGTAGTCGAGGCCCAATCCCGCTCCAAATCCGGCTCCAGCTACGCTTCCACCTCCGGCGAGTTGTTCGGATTCGACCGCACCCGCGCCCTCAGCCGCGAGTCGGCCGCCCGCATCGCCGAAGCCGCCCGCGCCTTCGGACAGTTGGACGATATCACGGTGGTCACTGTGGAATTTCGCGGCGCGCCCACTCCTGTTTTCATCGCCCAAATGTGACAGCCGTCACGCCTGTAGATTCGCCGGCGAAAAACCGACTTAATTGGTCGTATACTGAATGCGGACTAAATCGGTCGTGTATTTTGCCCTCGTGTTCGCGCACTGAACAGCAATGCCCCTCCGGCTTGTCCCGCAAGCAAATCTGGCATTTTCTGAAATTGGGGTTTTCCGTTGAGAATCTTCCGTAACATCTTCTTTTTTCTTTTAGTTCTGCCCTTGTTCTCCCTTTTCCCGCAGACCGGGTCCGCGCAGGCCAAATCCTCCTACACCATCGCCGGCATTGTGCAGGACGTCCTGGGGGGGCGCATCCCCAACGCTCGCGTCGCAATCGGCAGCGCGGGAGCGGCCGCCCTCGTCGAAACCCGGACCGGGGCGAACGGCGATTTTCGCTTGGATGTTCCGGCGCCCGGCTCTTACCGCGTCGAGGTGCAAGTCGATGGCTTCAAACCAGCCACTGCCGAGGCTGTTCTGACCCTGGCCGCGCCTCAGACCCGGCTCGAACTCACGCTCGAAGTCGCCGAAGTTGCCCAAACCGTGGAGGTGAACGCAGACACCCTGGCCGCGGAAACCGTCAGCACCCAACTCGGCGAGAAGCTGGACACCCAAAAGATGGAAAGCGTGCCGTTGAACGGGCGCAACTTCACCGATCTGATGGCCGTGCAGCCGGGCATTGTGCCGGCCAACACGTCACAGCCCGGCGCGGTCATCATGACCGGCGTGGCCACGACGCCGCCCTCGGGCAACGCCAACCCCGGCAACCTTTCCATCAGCGGCCAGCGCGAAACCTCGAATGGATTCAGCGTGAACGGCAGCGACACCGAGGAAGACGTGAACATGGGCACTTCGATCATGCCCAATCTCGACTCGATCGAAAGTTTTCGCGTGCTGACCTCGAACTTCGACGCCGAGTATGGCAATTCGAGCGGCGGCCAAGTGCTGGTGGTCACCAAATCCGGCACGCCGCAACTGCATGGCTCGGCCTTCGAGTTTCTGCGCAACACGGCTCTGGACGCGCGCAATTATTTTTCGCTCGACCGCGCCGCCTATCGTCAAAACCAGTTTGGCGGCACCGTGGGCGGAACGACTCTTCACAAGAAGCTGGCGTTTTTTGCCGACTACCAGGGCACGCGCCTGACCGAGGGCATCGACACCGGGGAAATCTCGGTTCCTTCGGCCGACGAGCGGAGTGGAAACTTCAGCGATCTCGCCTCCTCGTTTACCACCACAACGACGCTTAACGGAGAGCAATATACGATTCCCACCACGGTCAGCGGAAGCTATTTGGCGAGCGTTCTTTCATCGCAATTGGGCAATCCAAATTCAGTGACGGCGGGAGAACCCTATTATTTTTCCGCGGGTGAGAACATCGCCGGCAATCCCGCCTCGACCTATACCAGCAGTTGCACATCTTCGACCCAGTGCGTCTTTCCCAACGCCGCCTTTCCACAAACCGCATGGTCGGCGCCAGCCAAATACCTGCTCAACTCGATTCCTCAGCCGAATCTCGGCTCCGCGCTCTTCTCCACGGCGGCCCAGGCTGAAACCCTCTCCGACGACAAAGGCGCGCTGCGCCTGGACTGGACCCACAACAAGGGAACCCTGACCGCCTACTACTTCCTCGACCAATACTCGCTGGACAATCCCTACCCCACCGGCACGGGCGGAGCCAGCGTTTCCGGCTTTGACGCCACATCCAGCGGCCGCGCGCAACTGCTGGGCCTGGGCCACACAGTCACCTTCGGCTCTTCGGCGCTGAACGAATTTCATCTGAGTTATATGCGCAACTCGAACGCCGTGGGCCAGCCCAGAGGCGGCGTCGGGCCGTCGCTCGCCACGCAGGGCTTCAGCACCGGCGTTGACGGCATCGACCCGCTCAAGCCCTCCACCGAAGGGATTGAAAACGTCGCCTTCAACGACTTCACCCTGGGCGTGGACACCACCGCGCTGGTGCAGGCCGAGAACATCTACGAAATCAGCGACGCCTTTTCGCGCATCAGGGGCAAGCACGGACTCAAGTTCGGCGGCGAAATCCACGCCAATCAGATCAACTCTCACCCCGACGTAGTCTTCAACGGCAGCTTCGCCTTCAGTGGCTCGGAAACCGGCCTGGACTTCGCCGATTTTCTCATCGGTGTGCCTTCGAGCTATACCCAAGGCCAGGCCAGCAGCTTCTACAACCGCAATCTCTACATTGCCGCCTTCGCGCAGGACAGTTGGAAGGTCGTCCCGACTCTTACCCTGAATTACGGCATTCGGTGGGATAGAATCCGCCCATGGAGCGAGAAGTACAACCAGTTGCAAACGCTGATCCAGGGCGAGCAGTCGCAGGTCTTTCCCGGCGCGCCCCAGGGGCTGGTCTTCCCCGGCGACCCCGGCGTGCCGCGCTCGCTGGCCCCGGCGCGTAACAACTTTTCTCCGCGGCTGGGCATCGCCTATTCGCCGGCCTTCACCGCTCCCCTGCTGCGCACCATCGTCGGTTCCGCCGGACAAACCAGCATCCGCGCCGGCTACGGGATCTTCTATACCGCGTACGAAGGGCTGTCGGCGGGCATTATGAGCGCCAATCCGCCTTACGGCTACACCTACACCAGCGCCGCGCCGCCGCTCTTCGCCTCGCCCTTCACCGTGGCCGCCACCGGCGTCGATGTTGGCACCACCAGTGCCGGACCGCGCTTCCCACTGCAAAAGGTTCCCTACGGAGCCAGCCGCTCCAACCCCGACGCGAACGTGGACTGGAGCCAGTACGAACCGCTGGTGGGCATTCCCGCCGTTGACCCGCGCGATGTGACTCCCTACGCGGAACATTGGATGGTCTCGGTCGAGCGGCAATTCGGGAACTCCACACTGGCCACTCTCAGCTACGTGGGAGCGGCGGCGCACCATCTGCTGGTGCTCGAAGAGGCCAACCCCGCCGATCCGGCGCTCTGCCTGAGCCTGGGAACGGCCGTCTGCGGCCCCTTCAACGAGCAAGCCGCGCGCACCCGGTTCGGCTCTGCTTTTGGCAGCGTCGAGTTGCAGCGCACCATCGCCAATTCAAGCTACAACGCTCTGGAAGCCTCCGTCACCGAGCGCCTCCACGGCCGCTTCGACAGTCTCGATCTGCTGGCCAGCTACACCTGGTCGAAGTCCATCGACCAATCCGCCGGTCTGCCCGAGCCGGTCAACCCGGTGAACCCCTCGCTCAGCCGCGGGCTGTCGGCCTTTGACCTGCGCCAGAACTTTGTCGTCAGCTTCCGCTACCAATTGCCGGCTCCAGCGGCAGCGGGATTGCTCCATGCAATCGGCTCCGGATGGGCGGTGTCGGGAATTGCACGCTTCACCACAGGGTTGCCGGTCACGCTGCTCAACAACAACGACACCTCGCTGCTCGGCACCATTCCCAACGGCATCAACAACAACGGCGTGGACACGCCCGACTGGAGCGGCAAATCGCTCCATCTCAACCTGAATCCGCGCGGCGGCGCGCCGGTCTTCGACTCGACCGAACTCACCCTGCCCGCGCTGGGAACCATGGGCTCCGCGCGCCGCCGCTTCTTCTCCGGCCCTGGAATGGAAAACCTGGACGCCGCTCTCGTGCGCACGATTCCACTGCGGCCGGAGAAGACCTTGGAACTGCGCGCAGAAGCCTTCAACGTGGCCAATCACGCCCAATTTTTCGGCGCCGCCAGTGTCGAAGGCAACATATCCAGCGGCAGCTTCGGCCAGGCGGTCAGCGCCATGCCCCCGCGCCTGATGCAAATGGTTGTGCGCTACCGGTTCTGAGAAACAGTCCAAGGGCTTATCAGTAAATTGGCAGCGTCCACAAATTGCCAGCGCCAACAAACTAGCGCCAACAAGATTGGTAGCGCCGACCTCCCGGTCGGCTGTCCTGTGGGTCTCCTGACCCACAGGAACCCCTCAGACGCCCCCCGGCTGCGCAGAGCACGGTCTTCAGCCCGCACCTTTCGCCCAAATCCAAGATTCTGGATCGGTTTGGAAAAAGCCAAATAAACCGGCTCAGCCCACCCGCGCTGCGTAAAAGCTCAGCGCCGCGTCGCCCTGTTCGAGCAGCCGTGTCCGCGAAAGCGCGCCGTAGCATTCGTCGAGCCGCTCCTTTCGCCTGTGTTCGGCAATCACCAAGGCCTCCTCGGCCAGCAGTCCCCGCACCGCGCCGCCCAGCAACCCCAGCCCCAGCAACCCCAGCGTCGATGCGTACTCCTCAGCCGCATCGTAAGGCGGATCGAGAAAAACTACATCGTAGCGTTCTGGTTTTGGAACCTCGGCTGCGCGGCGCAGAAATGCCGCCACGCTGACCGAATGAATGCGAAACCCGGTCGTCAGCCCCAGCTTTTCCAGATTGCCGCGCAGAACCTTCAGCGCCGCGGGAGACTTTTCAACAAACTCCACCCGCGCGGCGCCGCGGCTGAGCGCCTCGATGCCCACCGCGCCCGAACCGGCATACAAATCCAGAAAAGTCGCGCCTCGTGCATCGGAACCGATGCGGGCGGCAATCACATTGAAGAGGGTTTCGCGCAGCCGGTCGCTGGTGGGCCGGGTGGCCAACCCCGGCGGAGCCTGGAGCGAGCGGGAACGGAGCGATCCTGCAATGATGCGCATCAGGGACCAGCATACGTGCACGTTGGTTTGATGTGACCGATTTCCGTGCCTTGCTGTGACCAGTTTCTGAAGTGGACACAGCTTATCCTGTGACCAACCCAGAAGTCAACAAATATCCTGTGACCACCTGTGACCACCTATGACCAAACGCTGTGACCGCTAGTGACCGCGCGAAGCGCGGTTGGTCACAGTCTGGACACAGGGCGGCAGAGCCGCCCCGGCTCAGTGCGGGGGCCAGTCGAGTCCGCCATTTTCGCCCATCGTGTCGAGGAACTCGTCTATGCTCATGACCGTGATCCCCTCGATCCCGACCAGGTCGGAAACATCTAACTGTCGCTGAACTTCAGGCTCTGACTCGACTGGCAACGCACGCTCAGCAACTACCCAACGCTGAAGGCAGAGCAGTGAACAGAACACCCACCGATGCGGCTCACCAACGGCTATCGACGGACCGGTTAAAACCATGTGAAGGCGTCCCACCGGCTCACCGCACCAGGGGCAAAGCGACGAAGGATTGACACGTTGCGTTTTCATGCACTCCCAAGTGCGCGGTGAGTCAGGGCCACGCGCTCTTTGCGTGCCGCCGCAGCGGGCGAAGCGAAGCGAAGAGCCTTGACCGCCGTGCGACAAAATTAAAAGGAAACGCAACGCAGGACACACTTTGTGAGGCCGTGCGAAGCGCGGCGTGCTCTTTAGTTCTTTATGGTTTTTCGGGTTTTTGTCTGAGGGGCGAGGGCGGTTCTTTTGCCCGATGCCGGAGCGCGCAAGCGCGACGGGCGCGCCGGGGACCGGGGCGAGCGAAGCGAAGAGGACGAAGCGGAGCGAAGGACGCCCCCGCGAGGGGCGGCGCGCCCCCGAAGGGGAAGCGGCAAGGCTGGCGAGGAACGAGCAGCGGCGTGCTTTGAAGCGCCCGAGGCGCTGAAACGCCGCGCAAAGCCAAGGCGCCATTGCGCCGCAGGCGGAGCAGCCGCGACGCGGGAGACTGGCCGAGCCCCTGGCCGACGCGCTAGGAGCGTTCTTTGCGACGACGTGCGACGGACAACAAAGGGGGCGAGCTCCGAGTATAGGGTTGGTGTATCTATAGTTCTTTATGGTTCTTTGCGCAGCGTCCACCGGCACGCGGCGAACCAGGGCTCAAGGCGAACCAGGGCGCACAGGGAGTGGCGCGAAGGTGCGAAGCCGACCCGACCTGTGCGCCGTCACAGCGTCCACCGGCACGCGGCGAACCAGGGCTCAAGGCGAACCAGGGCGCACAGGGAGTGGCGCTAAGGTGCGAAGCCGACCCGACCTGTGCGCCGTCACTGTCGGCCGTCACACAAGCTCGCGCTTGCGCAGTTCCAGCAACCCGAGCACCAGGTGATCTATCGGCTTACCGACCGCAGCAGCATCGCCGATCTGACGACCAAGACCGGCCATTCTGACTAGCTGGCTGGCGCGTTCTTGCTCCTGACGGCGCAGGATGGCAAGCTCGCTGACGATAGGCTCAATGGCGCGTCCGGTTGCCTGACGATCAGCGAGTTCTCGCGCCCGGATACCGAAGCGAACATCGGCGGCAATGCGTGTTGCCTCTTCGATATTGTTCATGGTTTCCTCTTGTCTCGCTCGCGATCAAGGCGCGCAGCTTCTTTCACAGCGATCATGTCCTGATCGTGTTGCGTCTTGTGGACTTCGACGATGGCGGGTTTCAACTTCTGAACGATTGACTGTTTCATGTTTTTTTGACTCCGGGGGTGGGGGGGTGGTTTGGTCCTTCGACTGGTACGACGAACACTACCCGAACGGTGTCGCACCCGAGCGCGGCAGCAAACTGTCTCGCGGCCGTGATAACCTGACGCTCGCGATCGAAGCGCGCCAGCGCGTTCGACGACCGATCTCGGGCAAAGATGTACTTGTCACCGAGTTCGTAAACCGTGAAAGTTGGAGTTCCACGAACATGGCCATTCTGGTGCAAGGTTTCTCCTGAGGAAAAAAAGGGAATGCTTCAGGCACCCCCTGGCAAGTCCATGAGCCAAAAAAATACCGGCTCAAGCGTACCATCCGTGGTGGTTCGGTGCAATCGAACCACCAGGGTTGGGGGGGTAGGGGGGTAGTCTAGTCCAACGGACAGACCGCCAGGACACGCGACGCGGCAGCTCTCGCCTCTTCATACATCTGAGCGGCATCCGTGAGCGTGGATGCTTCCCACAAGTCCTCAGCGGCGTGACAAAGGACATGAGCGAGCCTGGCACACGCTGCAGGTTGGCTCACCAACGGACCGAGCACTTCATGGGGCAATGTTTTGCGTTCAATCATGGTGATCCCTTTCTTCCAGCATCGTCACCATCAACGGGCGGATGACCGTCTGCAGACAACTGGCACAACAAAAGTTACCGAATTCCGGATGCTCAACGTGGGAGCGTTGACAAACCGGGCAACGCAGAACAACGACTTTCTGGATTTTCCTGTGCAATTTCATGAGCGCTTTCACTTTCCTCCCTTGCTAAGGCTCAGTGCGATCTGAGCCGCATAAAGCATCTGCGATGCATCCCGACCTTTGAAAATCTCAAGGTTCAATCCTTGAGCCACGCAAGCTATGTATGCCTGAATAGCGTTGGGACTATCAAGCGCTGGCATTGCCACCCGAAAGGCAGTTTTCGCTTCATTTTCCGCGACTACAGGTGAGCTCCCTTTCGCTAGCTCCGCTTTGACAATTGCGTTATAAGCGTCCAGGCACTGAGTGATGGCCAGGCTGATTGCACTGATCTTGCCAACGCGCGACCGCGCGGTGGTCAAGTCCCAAATCACTTTTGGTTTCAAGCGCGTTTCCTTTCTGCAGTCGAAATGGTTTCGACTTCTTCCGCTGTCAGGTCCAGGGCTGCGTTTCCCAGGTACCAGAAACTGTTCATCGGTGCCGAGTGACCTAGAAAAGCCTGAACTTTGCGAATGTCATGGGTTGCGTCATAGACCTTTCTTGCTCCGGTTCTTCTCAGATCGTGATAAGTCCACGGTGTTTTTTCGAGTCCGGCGAGCTTCTTTGCTTTTGCCAGTCCATGGCTCAAAGCGCTAGGCGCGTATGTCTTGCGGTGATAGGCGTACTGGACAAGCAACGGTTCACTTTGATCTTTTGCACCAGCGCAGGCAATGAGCAACTGCGAACGAAGGCGTTGTGTCATCGGAACGGTATAGCTTGTGTATCCTTTCGTGCGCCCGGTGATGGTTTGAGTTTCAAAGTTGCAATTCCCGGCATTGAATCGTCGGATGGTTCCTGACCGGATTCCCGCTTCCCGGGCCAGGAGCATTGCCAACCGAACGGCTAGCGAAGCCTTCCAGTAAACAGCTTCAAACTCTTCATCCGACGCTGTCACTTCACGTGGGCGAACTGGCCAGGTGACAGGAAAACCGAGCATACAGGCGGCAGGCGCGCCGATAGCTCGAAGTACCGATCTCAACATCCAGTGAAGTGTTTTTCGCCAGGCGGGTGAATAGTGTTGCCACCCTGAACAAGCCTTGGCAACATGGCGGGCTTCGATCTCACTGACGACAAGGTGGGCAAGGTGGACTTTGTAAGCGTCAACGACTTCGTGGCGGATTCCGACGAGCGTCTGGATTGCCGCTTCCGCAGTGCTTTCGCGGCCAGACGCATTAGAGGGTTTGGTTTCAGCGCCGCTTCCGCTTCCCTTGCTTTTGCTTCGCTCTCATAGTTGCGTCGAATCCGCACACCGTCTGCGGTACGAATATCAACTTGCCAGCCGTTTCCTCTTTTTCTGATGGGCATCGTTTCCTTTCGAGTGGACCAGCATACAAGCGCATCGTGGTTCGGGAACAGGGCCCGACCCTCTACAATCAATTTATGCGTGGCTGGACAATCCCGTTGGGCCGTTGGATGGGCGTGGAACTGCGCGTCCATGCCTTTTTCCCGCTTCTGGCCGTCCTGTGCCTGGTGATCAGCCCGGCCAACGGAGCGGCGCGCAGCCTGGCCCTGTTTCTGCTGGTTGTGTTCGCCGTGCTGGTGCGCGACACGGCGCGGGTGCTGGTAGCCGCCTGGCTGGGATTGCGGCTGCGCGCCATTCTGCTGTTGCCCATCGGCGGACTGTTTGCCTACGCCGATCCGGAGAGCCAGGAAGGCTCCAACCAGGGCGGCGGACAGTTTGCCATGGCCTTGTCCGGCCCGCTCGCCAACCTGGTCACCGCCCTGCTGCTGGCCGCGGCCTTTCTGGGCGTTAGCGGAAACATCAATCTGCTGGCCCAGCCGTGGATCACGTCCGCGTGGCTGGTGCGCAGCATGGTGTGGATGCAGGCGGGTCTCGGCGTCTTGCACCTGCTGCCGGCTTACCCTCTGGACTGTGGACGGCTGCTGCGCGGCAGTTTTGCCCGCGACCACGGCTTTGCTCCCTCCGTTCGCGCCGCGGGAGGCTTGACCCAGGGGCTGGCGCTGACCTCCATGGTGGGCGGCATGTTGCTGCACAGTCCGTGGCTGATCATCGCTGGCTTTTTCATCATGATCGGTGCGCAGATCGAAGACCAGGGCGTTTTCTTCCAGACGGTGGTGGACACCGTACACATGTGCGAGGTGATGCTCACCGACTTCGCCACCCTCTCGCCTTCCGACACCCTGTCCGACGCTCTGGCGCGCTGCGTCCACTCCCTGCAAGAGGATTTTCCCGTCGTGCGCGGCCCGCAGTTGGTGGGCATCATCAGCCGCCAGCGCATCCTCGACGCCCTGCGCAGCGACGGCGACGGGTATGTGCAGGCGGCCATGTCCAAAGCCTTCCAGGTGGCGCGGCCCGAGGACACACTGGGAGCCACCATCCGCCGCATCACCGCCGGCCGCGGACTTGCCCTCATTCCGGTCACGGACAGCGGACGCGTGGTGGGCATTGTGAGTGTGCAGAACCTGATGGGCTCCATGTCGCTTCTGGCCGAGCAGCGCCGGCTGCAGCGCCTGAAGGCCGGAGACTGAGCGTGTCCGTGGCCGACGACCAGCAATTGCCGCTGGCCCCCGGACTTTACCTGGTGGCAACGCCCATCGGCAACCTGGGCGACATCACGCTGCGCGCCCTCGACGTGCTCCGCAGCGCCGATTTGATCGCCTGCGAAGACACCCGCCAGACCCAGAAGCTGCTCAACCACTTCCAGATCACCACCCCCACCATAAGCTGCCACCAGCACAACGAGCGCCAGCGCGCCTCCGAGCTGATGCAGGCCCTCCAAACCGGAAGTCGCATCGCCGTCGTCTCCGACGCTGGAATGCCGGGCATCAGCGACCCCGGAAGCTGGCTCACGGCTGAGGCCATTGCCTCCGGCGTCGCCGTCATCCCCATTCCCGGAGCCAATGCGGCGCTCAGCGCGCTGGTCGCCTCCGGGCTGCCTACGGGCGAGTTTTACTTCCTTGGATTTCTGCCGGAGAAAGCCGGCGCGCGGCGAACACGGCTGGAAGAATTGGCGGCCGAGGTGCAAAATGCCGGCGCCCCGCGAACCCTGGTCTTTTACGAGGCGCCGCACCGCATTCTGGAGACTCTTGCCGATCTGGAAAGCGTCTTTGGCCCCGCCGTACGCGCAGTACTGGCCCGCGAGCTGACCAAGATCCACGAAGAGTTTCTGCGCGGAACGGTGGCCGAGGCGCGTAGCGATCTGGCCGGCCGCGACCGCATCCGCGGCGAGATCACTCTACTGGTGGAAGCGCGGCCCCGCACACTCGCCCAGGGACAGGCTGAGAGCGGCGCTGCGGTGAAGATTGCCGAGCGCATCGCGCGCCTCCAGGCTGAGGCCAGCCCTGAAGCTCCCATGGACGAAAAGGAAGCCCTCAAGCGGCTGGCGCGCGAACTGGGTCGATCGAAGAGCGAACTTTACCGCGAACTGCAGCGAGAGCGCGCGCGGCGGCGCTAGTACGTTGACTTGCTGAATTCGTAATCCAACCACAAACGTTCGGGTGCCCCAGGTCTCGCTTTTGAGACCTGGGAAACGACGAAATTACGCGTTCAATGCGCTAGGTGCTTGTCGAAATACTCCCGTCGGGTGAAGGGTACGGGCTTTAGCCCGTACATAAACACTGCAAAATCAGAGGGGCTTTAGCCCCTGAGGGCCACAATCCGGGATCCTCAATCGATTTTCAACAAGTTCCTGGTCCTACAGTTGTAGATCGTCTTTGCGGAGGGAGCAGGGGGCTTCAGCCCCCTGAAAAACTGCCGAAACAACGGGGCCTTCAGGCCCGGAACAGGGCAATCCGAAGCAAATACAACTGTAGTACTAGGGTCAATTTGCTCCTGGTCTACCGGATCAGTCTTGCGCGCAGGCCGCCCAGTCCGGCGTGCATGAGCGTGCAGCTTGAACCCCGGTCGCACTTGTAATGGATACTGACTGGATAGTCCTGCCATGCAGGATCGGCGCTGGCTGTCGTCTGATTGAAATTGAAGGTCTTTCCTCCGCGGGTTTGGATGACTCCGCGGGCGGGGTCGAACGTGACGATGGCATCATCTCCCTCGATCGAGAAGGGCAGCAGCTTGATCGCGGATTTGGGAGCCTTCCTTCGGTGAGCTTCAGCCGAAAGGCGTGCAGCCTCGGACCGCGCCTCTCTTTGGCGCGCGAGCAGCTCATCCTGTACGGCGAGCGATGGAAAAGCGGTGGAAAAGCTCCAGCCCACGGCGTGTTCATAGGCTTTTGCCGAACAGGGAATCGAGCCTTGCGCATGAACAGCCTCGATTTCTCCATCCGTACCAATCTGATTCTGGAAGACGTCTTTTCCCATCTCCCACTCGGCTTCCTGAGCCGCCGCCAGCTCATCACCTGCCTGCGTCCGCTGAGCGTTGGACGCAGTATCTTCCTCCGCCCTTCCCGCCCCGTAAGCCGGATGATTCGCAGCCACGCCCACCGCATCCCGGGCATCGAATTTCAGCACAATCTCCCTGGAGCACAGCACGAAACCCTCGGAATTCAGCAAGTGAATCTGCACCGAAAGCGGGCTGGGCGAATGCGCGATCGCCAGCGCAAATCCCGCCTGCCGGTCCGCGTCGGCGGGTTCGATTCTCAAGCGATAGTCGAGCTGCTTATCCCATTCGACAAACAAATGGCCCTTCAGCCCGGAGGCGTCGGAAGTCACCCATCCCAGGTCGTAGCGCCCGTCCGGGCTGCCCATCGACCAGAAAACGACAGCGAGGATGATTCCAAGCAGGACTCCGATGCCCACGCCCGCCGCGGCATAGACCCTGGTCGGACTTTCGGCGAACTTCCGGAGCCGTTCAACCCACACCACGCGGAAGGTTGGCCGTTGAATGGGCGGCTCCGTGGCAGCCTCCTGTGCTTTCGTCTCCGCCTTCGCTCGAAAGGGATAGCGCAGGGCCTCCTGGGCAAGTTCGTCGTCGGGATTCTTCGGTTCTGGCGCAATGACCTTGTAACCGAGGCGCGGTTCTTCCCCTTCCGGTTTCTCGCCGTTGGGGTCTTCGAGGTTCGCGTCCGTCATCAGGCATCTCCCCTTCCGGCTGTGCGCAATCCTGGTCTCTTAAATCAATAACCCTGGTGGGATGAATTAAGAGCATTGAATCACGGACAGCCCCTCGTGAACAGACAAAATCGCCGCAATGGACCTGATGAGTGACGGGCGGAAGCAGGGATCAGGCAACCGAAGCCGTCCTGTTGGGTGCTACCGCCGTTTCTAACTCTCTGACCGTTTGATCTTGTACCAACATGGGTGCCACTCAAGGTTCCGATTTTGGGACCTGGGATTGACAA
>Ga0182030_10013594_pt1 | contig 16177 bp, 20 predicted proteins | sample 812S3MmetaG_FD_121299 | JGI IMG/M metagenome (GOLD analysis project Ga0182030, IMG submission 121299) | Permafrost microbial communities from Stordalen Mire, Sweden - 812S3M metaG (Illumina Assembly) | ecosystem: Environmental > Terrestrial > Soil > Wetlands > Permafrost | place: Sweden...
GAAGTAGTACTTAATCAGATTATTCAAAACTATTAAAGAATACAATTAAGAAATAAGTATAAAAAAGATAGTTTTAATATACTAGTAATATCTAAAGACTCTTTAAATGACTATAAAAAAATCTACTAACTAATATTAGTAGTATTACTATCAATTATCAAGGTCTACTATATAATATTATAAATTATAACAAGGACAACCATTGAGCTTAATGGTCGCAACCTAAAATACTACTTATGACTAAGCTAATAATTGGATGACTCATCATCCCGTGACACGATAGCTAGACCATTGACCAGCAACTCCAGGAATGGAGGATACAACTGTTTGACATTTGGTTAGTTTCCACCACGGGACATTGTCCAGGCTTGGTCCTCCTCATCACCCACGCCTTATTGACTGTAAATTTCAAATTCGTCTTCCTCATATTCCTCGACGTAGTTCTCGGCGTGGTCCCGGTATTCATAGTCTCGTGCTCCGCCTGGCGCAGCAGCCTTTTCGGTGAATCTGTGCAAATCACAGTAAACAACCTTTAAGTCATGAAGAAGAGTATACAAATGAGCTTTGGCTGCGGAGTCGGACATACAACGTCATCCAGTGGAAGTGAACCAGCCCCCCCCCATCAGCTCGTTTCGCAGCCCTTACTTCGGATATAATGCCTTGATATCCACTGGCGTGAGATTGGAGAAGTGCATGGACTCTGGCTTTCAGTTAGGTCTCAGGTTGTGGTTCCTCGCCGGAGCTATTATAATTGATTACCCAGGCCAGAAGCCGCCGCATCATCTCCTGCTTGCCCGTCCCCGAATAAACTGTTGGAGCATCTCTGAATGTGCATATTGACCTGGTTTGCGTTTTGTTGAGCTCGAGTACTCCCAAAACAAGTTCCTAGTTCTCTTTAACGATTCATGACAAAATCGAACTGGGTCTTGATACGATTGCCGTATCGCGCTGACAGAAAATATTATTATTATTAGAGTAACACCATCTTTATGTGGAGATATACGTACGTTAAAGACACAATTGATCCAGCATGTAAACATTGATAAGGCTTGGGGCGACCAATAGAAGGTGTACTAGAGATCTGGACTTCATTCCTGCTTGGAAATTCAAGAATACGACAAAAAATATGCAATGGGAGAACGAATTCTTCGACGATGTTCTGCGGTATAAATATAATATGGATAAGGTGTTTTATATGTTGAAAATGAGATGAGGATGACCTGGGAAGGGCAGTGAAAGAGAAGTAATTTAATTATTATAGTATATTCAATACTCCGTAGACCATTTACAGATGAAAGTGGGCCACATTCTAGTTCCTTGGATGAGACAATGGTAGCATCATCGGATCAATCTTCGATGGAATTTCGCTATCAAGGAGCCTCAGGCCGCAGAGTCGTGCCTTGCCGCTCTCGAAATAGAGATTCATCCTTTGAAGAAATCCCACCTGTCAGGGGTGCATAAAGCTCTATAGTGTGGTTCATGAATATATTAAGGAGTAATGGTGCCCTAGAGGCGTAGATAGTCTATATATGCTGCCTAGCGAGTCCCGTGATACCACCAACTAGGTATGCGGGTGGGATCATTTGTGGAGAGATATCTTGTGACTAGATTGGAAGGAGATAAGACTTTTAACTCTCCCCCTTCAACCCCATCCCATCAATCATTCTCTCCTTGCATGATCACACCTCCCCCTTAAACCAGCTCAACTTCACCTTTCACTGGGAGCAGGGGATATTTTTTCCTGGCAACAAAATATAGTTCTCGTCAACCATCCATTGTTCTCATAACTATTCCATAATACATCCTCATCCCGGAATTCCACAGAAAAACATTTTCTAACCATGTTTCGCCGTCCCTTTCTCAATAGCCTCAATATCCTCCCTATCACTCGCATCCATCCCCATCCCCATTGCCTCCCTCCTATGAATCTTCTTCATCGCCGCCTCAATCGTATCATGTCCCGCTGCCTCCGCAATATCACTATCTTCCCTCACTTCAAAGCTTCTCCTCAAATACTCTGGCCCCACAAATGTCAAGATAATCACATACGCATACACACACCCCATAAAAATACACATGACCAATCCATACTTATATCTCTTGGTTTTCCCCAATGGGGGTAATGGGAAGCGTGCGCCGATCGTGGATTCAATCGTGCTGGAGGCGGAAGAAGCCAGGTTCCCGAGTTGGTAGGAGGTACCGACAACGAAGGTACGGAAGGAACCGGGTGAGAGCTCCATTAGGTGGATGGGGATTACGCCCCATGCGCCCTGCACGCAAAATTGTTCGAAGAAGGCGGCGGCAATGACGGCCTTGGAAGAAGTAAAGGTGTAGGGGTAGAGGAGAGCACCGCCGATGATAGAGATGAAGATGATGGAGAATCGGCGACCGAAGATTTGTGAGCAGTAGCCGATTACGGTGCCGCCTGTCATGGCGCCGAGGTTGGCTACGACTTGTGTTACGGTGACGGCGTTGGCACTGAAGTTATATTGGTTTTTTAACATAGTGGGGTAGAGATCTTGGGAGCCGTGGGACTACGGGATGTGAGCGTTTGATAAGTGAATGGGAAGGTCAGACGTACCATGAAGTTGAAACCAGCCATCAAGAGGACAAGATAGATCAAAAGGAGCCAATGTCTCTTCAATGCCACTTTCCCTTCCTCAATGAATGTCTTCCCAATATTGCCATTTTCATTTCGCACCACATCGCGTTCCTGGAATTTATCGGTTTCTGGAAGGCAGAGTCTGAAGATAATGATCAAGACTGGAGGACAGGCGCCAAACCAATAAAGGGGGCGCCATCCATGAGAAGTGGTATCAACAAGGCCTCTTGCAAAAGCTGTGGCAAGAAGGTAACCAAAAGCATAGCCTTGTTGCAGCATCCCAGAAACGATACCACGAGCTTCCTCGGGACAATCTTCGAGCGCAGTCGCCGCAGCATTTCCATACAGACCTCCCATTGCGACCCCAAAAAGTGCTCGACATGCGAGAAATTGCTTGTAGGTATTGCAGAACCCGGTTCCGAGCTCAAGCACGATGAAAAGGATATTGTTGACGACAAAAGGCCATTTTCTTCCATAACGATCTGCGGCTAGACCGAAGGCAATGGCTCCCACAGATCGGAACATAAGAACTAAAGTAATACCCCAAGTAATTTGCGTGGTGGTCTTGCCGAATTGCGTGGCGAGATCATCAACGGTCAAACTAACGGTGAAAAAGTCAAAGGCATCCCACGACTATGCGTATCAGCATTGCATGTCATTTCAGTGTTGAAGAACTTACCCAGGCGAAAAACCCGACCAAGAAGAAGAGCCATTGTCTGCCATTCAGCATCGCAAGGAGTTTGAATGGGTTGGGCGCCTTGTGCATTGGAGGCTTTAGGGTCGAGAAGCGAGTTGCCGCGTATTCTCCGACAGTCATATGATGAGGAGTCCCGGACTCATAATGAGCCTGGTCAATTGGTTCATTATGCTCAGCATGTGCGCCGGCGACCTTCTCGCTGGTGATGTTGTCCGCCATGCTGAATCAATCTTCGATCAGCCTGGAGAAGCTATCTCACTAATCAGTACCTTGATGCAGCACAGCATCTTGAAATGCGGGGAAGCTGGGATGCTGGGACGCTCCCCACCGCTCATTGACTTACCAGGGCAGTACTACTAGTATCTGTATTTTCGTCAAACGAGCCAGAGCGATGGCTCACGGCAACGATACCAGTTCAGAACGATCCAAAGAAATTGAAGGATTGCAGAAAGAAGAGCAATGTGGGAGATCGTCACTACTTATCTTTTTCTTCATGCAGGGTGGGCTGTCTGTCGTACAGAACAAGCCTACTAGTAAGATGCAGAACCGGGCCGTTTTGTATACTAGCTTAAAATTGAACAATTGTCGAACCAATGCTTCGGGGACCGTAACCTCTGTCAGCTGATGATCTTGGACTTATTTTACTTCCCAAAACTCCCAAAAGACCCAAAAGGAAGGAATTCCGCGCGCCCTAGTTGCATCGACAGTGACGCTTGACCTGTCGAAAATAAAGGGACCCCGCACCAAACAAGCTTTCGTCCAGTAAGGTGGCTGCAAGGGCTTGAAACCCCGTGGAGTGGCTTTTGCGTGGCCCATGTCTTCACTCCGCAATCCGCCTATTCTCTCCAATTGATGCCTGTAAAGATACCCGTTGCAGATGCCGAAGATCCCCCAGCTTAGGGAAGTTCCGTTCTGTGCCGCCTTGCGGAGAAAGATAAATTACCGAAATTACCGAAGCAAGGGTAAAGGGGCGAAAATACTTCCTTCCTGACTCGCTAGTAGATATGGACGCGTTTTGTCTCTATACTTGTGGTTGTATTGCCTCCCGAGTCAGGTGTGGCGGTCCAGATCCTGCTGTAAAGCATGTACTATGCAAGAAGCCTTGTGGTACCATCTTCTTGTTGCAGTCATGGACTTGAGATTACCTAGCTATACGTGAGATCTTCATCTCTCCTCACGTCAATTGTACCCGACGAAATGCTTAGCTTCCCCATCCGTGCCTACAGTGCCTACAAGTAAGCGCCCAAAGAAGAAGGTACCAAGACACTGGTAGCGAAAACTGACTTGCGAGCTTAAGGGTGATCCAGGCCAGGGAATGCGGAGAAACTCGGGGTCCTAGTAGGTACCAGAGAACCATGTAGATGAGAAAAGGGTGACGATTTCACGGGGGACAATTTGTGGGGAAGTCGATCGTTCGAACCGTTCTGAACGTCGGTTCATGTCTGGAAGATCTAGATCACGCAAACTTCACATTGTCATTTCATTTCACGAGACTACTCTATATTCCGTTCTCTTTCAATAGCCTCAGGGGTGGCGGTTGTTTTGGTGACGAATTTTGCTCGATGAGGGGACTGGTACTGAGAGAGACCGAGTAGTTACATCCATTCTTCCTTCAATTCGCCCCGCGTACCATAGGTAGAAACTAGCATTCACCCTCCACGAATCTCTACGGCCAACTCACACTCTGCCTTGCTTTTGGATCTGAATCAAGCTGGCAAATGTTATTGAATTTCGATGACAATTATATCCCCTCCGTACATTATTTCTCTGGACCCTTCCTCCCCAAAGTTTAAGACAGGACAACAATCACTGCAATTTTTCAATCAAAGACCTTCCTCCTAGTTCTGTGAAAGATAGAGAGAATCCGATGCAGCAAGTTCTTCCCCCGAGATTTCCTATCAAACGTCGAAAGCCCATGAATATTTCGTGTGAAGCGTCTAAACTTCTTGGGAGGCTGCTTTGTCCCGACATCCTCGACAACCCTCACACTTCTCGCTGTATCATTACTATTATTCTAAGTAGTTTCATCAGCAAAGCCCCTTGACTGGTTGTAGCACCCTGCTGAGGTTTGATTCGAGCAATAGACATTCCGCTGCGGAAATGCCATAGCTGGTGAAGATAGAACAGAGCCAGGAGCCTAGGCAATTGAGTTTGGCTGCATCGGGTGTCCCTCCATGCCGGACGAGCCACGACGAGGATTATTCGTCAGATTTCCCGTTCAAAGGCAACAATTAGGTAAGTGCTGCCAGTGTAACTTCATTCCTAACCAATCATTTGGTTAAAGGAGGCCTTTGTCCAAAGCCTGAAGAAGTGTCCCGTACCTCTTTTATTTCCATATCACCAATATTTCAGTGCGCTTAAAGTAACGTTATTTTAAGAAGTATGTTCTGAAAATTGAAAATATTCTGGTTTTAGAAATAGACCGTTAGCTGTTCCTTTGGCTTGTATGGAAGCGCAATGATTCTCAGTAATAATGAGAAACTTGGACCAAACGACGACATTACAGGAAAGAATGTAGGTAAGCAGAACCCTAATTCCTTTCAAGCATGTTATTAATGAGCAATAGATTGTTAAACCATTTCTTGGAAATCTCAGACGACATTTCTTTACATTCGCTTCCAACGCGGTTAGTAACCGTCGCCGCTCTGCTCAGGCGCTACTCACCCTCGCTTCACCCTTTACTTACCTAGGTAGGTTGCTCAGTCACGTTCCTGTTCTCCCTCACAATAACTAATCATGCTTTGGTTTATTCTTTGGCTTCGCTATACGAAAAATTGTCAACTCTACACGATTATAGCAACATCTATTAATTCACTCAATCTCGAAGCGCTCCATACGCTTGCTCTGTGGACTCTGCATTACCTCGCCGTCCATCACACCATGGATATAGCATTCACTAAGCAACCGGAACATCTCACCAGGAGGTGTCACTTTCACTCAATAGAAAAGGGACCTCACCACCAGTGAAAACACAAACAACATCACCAATTTGAAACCCCTCTTGGCCAAGACCCAAGTATCCTCGCTCCGTTAAGAACATATTCTTATCTTCGATGATGGTCGCGATACCTTTCGAGACCTCAGTCCAAGCTTTAGCGGGAAGATTCTGTTCTACCTCTCCATGATTGAGCTTCCAGTCTGTTGATGTAGTCAAGAACTTGGCTCTGTACTCCTCTCTGATTCTCGGTGACAATGCAGTCCGGTCTGCAGTCAAGGTGCGGAAAAATGCTATCCAGAATGGTTCACCGGTAAAGGGATAATTCTTCATAGAGACTAATTGGCCGGCTAATTCCTGAAGTATTGCCTCTGTCACCGCGCAGCTCTCGTCTTTCGCCATCAGCATCAACTTGATTGGGATTACACGGCTCACGGTATCGAGACGGACACCCTCTAAAAAGAGCGTGTCAGAGTCCTCCGCAATAGTCACTCGCGGCTTTCCAGGGCCACCGGCTCGGAACGAGCATCCAGGACGAAGGCGATATAAATATCTGTTCAGGATTCCTCCTCCGCATTTAGGCTGACTCCAATCCGGTACCCAGGAAGGGAGTAGAAGCGTGGTGTTCGCTCTGTGTCGACCAATGACTGCTGACAGGATACGCAAATCGGGGCAAATGTTCAGCACAAGTTTAGCGAAGTCAGTATACACTCTCTCTACAGAATTATCATGACTGTAATCGACTTTGATACCAGAAGCAAGGTCTTCATAAGCGATTGCTCTGAGTGAATAAATCTTGTCGCGGAGATTAGTGGCTTTCCTATCGCGCGAATCTATAAAGAGGCTCAAGCCGAGCATCTCTTCCCTTTCCTCACTCCTACCGGGAGTAGCCCTCTCAAGATAATAACTCCTCCAATCTCCAAGGTAAGTTATATCCATGGTGGCTGCTGACAGTGGATAGAATCCGGAGCCGGTCATCCTTTCAGCGGCGAGGTAGAACTTGTCAAAAGCCATTGAGAGTGATCCACAGAACATGGTGACTCTTTTGGCGACGACTAATTCTTGGATGACCAACACTCGCTCAAAATATGAGCGTTCGGTCAGTAGTTTGATTGCCGCTCTCCTCTCTTCTGCTCTGTGCATAATCTTTTGGTATGCCGCACTTCCATCTAGAGTACCGTCGTCCGCAGCAAAACGCTCAAGAGTGTCAAAAGCAGGGCCGCTGAGGCTGTCTGGTTTGCCAATCCATGCAACCACCCTGCTAGCATTGGCGTATATGTCCCTCATCAGCACTTGATGAGATTTCTCCGCATCATTACCCTGATTGATACATATTGCATCAACCCACAGCTTGCTCTCTGACTTGCAATTCTCAACTTGATAAAGTCGCAGTTGCTTTAAAGCCTCGAACAAATTCTTCGTGACTGAGATCGAATAGCCATTCAGTTTTATCGTTGCTAAGCCGTCGTAGTGTGAGCTCCAGGTGTACGAAAGAGCCTCGTATTCAGGCGCATTGTGGCAATCATGATTGAACATTTTGTATCGATTGTAGTCTCATCACTGCTTGGTCCATTGCTACTAGGATCAAATTCTAACAGCCGGAAAGATGATGCCATGTCGGCGGAGAGAGGAAGGTTTTCGTATACTGCCATGATGGTCGTCTATCAGAGGGTTATAAGATGCGATTCTATGCGGCTGGGGCCAATAGTGTGTAAATAAAACAGAATACGAAAGTGGTTGGGAGGCGTTGCACTGCTGCTGCGATTTCACACTTTTTAAGCCACTGAAAGGACTACGGCAGCAATGGAACAGTAAAGAACTCTATATACGTGATGATATGATAAAGCCTGACGTGCTCAGGCTACCTAGGTGATCAGGCTGGGCTGAGAGTGAGCAAGATCGGCAAGTGATAGGTTGAAAAACAGGCATTAGCAAGAAAGTGAATGAATCCATATGCGCAATGGAATGATATAATCTGCATCAGCCAGGAAGAGACTATTGAGAAGACAACTCAAGTCCGTTGCATGGCTGAAATATTTGCGAAAGCTAGACGCGTGCTTATTTGGCTTGGGGGAGATATGAACAGGATTTCTTTTGCGCCCGCCTTCGTAATCCAACTGACTTATAAGCGTGCCCAGGACCCAGAGCTTAGCTCAGGTTAGAGTAGCGACTGCTCAGGTCCAAAGATGGAAATGGACTTTGGTGAGAAAAATTGTCGTCTGAGATTTTAGAGGAAGTGCAATCAATGCACTGGATCTTTCTTCCTTCTTCGTCGTGGATAAATTTAAGGTCCATTTAGGATTCTATAGATTTACATGCATCATCATTCATCTCGTCTCATCAGGCATTGTCTTTTCCACTCGAGACACCAAGAGCTTCCCATCTAAGCCAAGCATCCTGGCTATCATGCCAGCAGCAGGTTTCGAAAACATGAATGCCACCAAAGATTTCGGCTTCAACGACTTCTTCAATTTCGCACAGATCGTCACGGCGGGAACCACCGACAACACAACTGCCAATGCCACCGGCATCTTGCGTTGGGGTTGTATCTTCTTCTCGATAGCTAGCATCATAGTGAGCGCTATGATCATATGGTATATCCATTACGCAATATAATACTCTAAGAGGGGAAGTGGAAATCAATCCCTAGTTATCTTTGAAGGCCAATCAAGATGAGTGAGCGTACTCGCAGATTCTTCCCATCCTGTTGTTGGGGAGTGGCTCAATTGTAGCGCTGAAGGCTGTGACTGGTAAGTCATGATACCCATTGCATCTCTTACGACTACGTACTAATGATTGCGAACAGAATCTTTCGCGGGGACTCGAGGCCATTGCTATGAACCGCTTGTTCTAGGAGGCGCGAAATATGTGGGAACGAATGCAAGAGGTGATGGATGACGAGGACAATTATAGTGATCAAGGTTAAGACATCCTCCATCTTATTCGCAGAGTCTTCCTGCTATTTACAATCTTGTAATAACAGCCCTGTGTGGTAACCATGCGATAATGTAATATACAAAAGTCAAGATTATATAGAAAATTTTCATTATAATAGAAATTGTGGGCATGCCAATGGTCTAGCTATTTCGGACAGCTGAAACCGTTTTAAATGTCGTGTTACAACATTAACGGTCAAAATCTGCCCGGCCACTAGAGACCATCTAAATAACTCGTGCCTTCCAATTCCGCACTTGGAGTAGATACTGATATGAGGGCGCAATTGACATCTAGGTTCTTTCCTCGCCTTGAGAAATGAATAGCATGGAGATAGGCTTGGCATCGGGATGGGGAACTTGGCCAAACCGCAATAAGAGCCCCTCGTAGCTACTGAGTTTAATGTCTAATGGAAGTAATTAGGACTAACCATCCCTATAGAAGGTCTATGGATCGAAAATACAATCAAGAAATTGGAGAAAAGTCGCGACAAGGGCAAACGTCTCACTCATGTCCCAAGAGAGAAGCAGAGCTGGATATGCAAAACATTCCACAAGCTGATTCATTGGCTGCAATTCTTAAACTCTCTCCATTCACTGTAAAAGTAAACCTTTAGAGAAGGTTCCACTGCTTTATTGTACCTCTTGGAATTGTGACACGAGGAGAAGCAGGTACGGGTCATTGCAACAAGATATGGGAAATGAATCAGAGATGCCAACGTTCGCATAGCACCAACACAAATGGTGTTCAACTAGTTGGCCGTCACTGGACTTCTACTGCGTATCCAGCTAAGGAATTCCATCTTTCTCTAGTGGTATGACTGGTGGTTGATAAAGCCGCAAAAATTAACGTTGTTCAGTGAAGCGAGCCTCAGCCACCGCACTCGTTTCATTCCGGGATCTACTAGTATCGAGCTTGGCATCGACGAATTCCCCAGACTTTAACCTCTCAAACTGGTTTCACCCTCATCTTGAATTCCATAGAACAAGTATTTATAATTCCCTCCTCTGCGGAAGATCCTAAGAACATTTGTCGACGTTAAGACTACAATCAGGTTCTAATCGTCGGGATCTGCTCGGATACAACACCGAGCCTAAGGTCTTCCAATTGAAGGGAGCAGAGGGACGGCTAGGAACTAAGATCTGGTCCAATTCTTAGTTTCGAGGGCTGGATCACTTGCTCAATTGCTAGCAGGCAGACTACCTAATACTTCGTGTCTTCGATTTGAGAAAAGAGGCCCATCTATTCCTTCTATCTTGCCCGGTCGGTGGCGTTGATTCCCCATTAAACTCAATATCCAAGCGACCAATGGCAACATCAACGCAGTCGACGGGCGCAGAGGGTGGGCCGACACATATTAACCCTCAATCAAGATCACAACCACACTCCTCTATCCCAGTTGAGATGAGTGACCTCGAGGCTTCGACAAGAACAGGCGCAGGATCGCAGGGTCTTCTCGATGATGTTTCAATTCCTCAAACCTCACCCTTAGCATCCACATTTCCTGCAACGACCAGCACATCAGATATGGGCGGCGATAATACGAAATCTGCGGAATCTGCCGGCCTCGCGATATCTACATCTGCTGTATCGAAAGATCCCTTATCGTCGTCGAGAAATGAACATGCGAATGTAGAATCTCCAGCTGGACCTTCTTCCGCAGGACCCTCGTCAGCTCATCCACTCATTACCAGACTTGACTCAGTAGCAATCGGTCCCTCAACCGATACAATGCCTACGCCAGTCGTCGCCCAAGAAACAGGACCTGTCCTCGTCATCACACTTCTCCTTACATCTGGAGCACGACATCCATACAAGATTGACGAGAGATATCTAACGAAAAGAAATGTCAATGTACCAGGTGTGACGGAGAATGGGAGGAAGGATCCATTCAGCATCAGTGTATATACATTGAAGGAATTGATATTGCGGGAGTGGCGGGAAGAGTGGGAAGCGCAACCTAGCAGCCCAAGCAGCATACGATTAATTTATTTTGGAAGATTACTTGACGATAAGACCCCATTAAAAGGTATTGCACCACTATCTCTATTCTCTAACTTTTCTTTTGATGGCGCAATACTGACTTTGATCGCTTGCAGATTGTAAATTCAATGCCGAAGCCGCCAACGTGGTCCATATGACAGTCAGACCACAAGACATAGTCGATGAAGAGGACGCATCGAAAAGTAAGCAATTGGCTAGAGATAGAGAAGGAGGGGAGAGTACGGCGGGATGCCGATGTGTTATTCTATGAGACCACACGACACATTTGGTAGCGTGGGAGATTGTGGCATATTGCATCCGTTGCTTGAGAGGATGATTCATTTCACGACCAGTATTGAGCAGACATCTAGCGCATAACGAGATTTGAGAGAGGGCGTTTGGGATGCTTCACATTTCATTGGCACATAGCGGATTCTTGCATCTTTGCACCGCCGTATAATGAGGCGGGCATAGCGAATGTGCTGGTACGGATAGTGTATAGTTTAAAAGGGTCGTTGTATATTTGGAGTGTACAGCGTTCCTGGGTTCATTGGAAGACTTGGAATAGAATGCAGTCACTATTCTCTTCCATGGTTTACGGAGTGCAAACACTATGACTGATGATAACAACCATGTATCATTTCCCATCTATGGCCATCACAACGCCACTTAAGCCCAGTATTGATCGTACAAGCTCATTTTCCTCATCCATCACCTATTACCTCCAATCCCCTACTGCATCCTAACCTTCCTTTCAACCTCCTCATGAAACCCTGGCAACGTCCTCATCTCCTCTCCCATAAAAACATCCTCCCACTCAATACAACTCTCCCTCCCCATCAAAATATCCTCATGCACACCCCTTCCCACACCCCCCAGAACAGCAGGTCTCCACTCCCCCTCCCTCGTAATCTTCAACTCCATACCTCTACGAATCGGCTCCGAGATACCAAATGTACGACGTAGTCCTTCCATCTTCAAGCTATCTTGCGTTTCTTCCCATCTTTTGAGACGGGCTTCGAGGGGGTGCGCGCTGTCGGGAAGGGAAGAGAGGGTGCTGGATGTTGTTAGGTTGACAGAGGGGCCGACGCCGGCACGGAGCGTGTCGTGAACGCCGGGAGCTGACGGTGCGCCGAGGGACTTGGGTGCAAGGTGGGAGTGAGAGGTTGAGTGGCCGGATGGAGGGGCGATTCGCATTGCCTTGGGAAGGTTAGTGGATGTGATTTAAGATGTTGGTTATTGCGGAAATGTGAGGTGGTACACGGTTTCTAAGGGGGAACAGAGTATTAGGAAGCTTACCATGATGAATGTGTTCGCGAGAATGATGATTTGGGGTATCGGTGAGGTTGTCGATGCAGAAGGTTGCGATTTGGAGAGAGCTGTTGTTTAATGAAGCTTCAGGCTGCTGAGAAGACGCGGAAGTAGCAGTCGAGCGAGCTCGCTAGCGCGAGACGAAATCGGCGTCTGGGGTAATGAATATTTACCCTCTGAGTCAACCTCCCAAACCCTCACAATGGCAAAATAAAAAGCAATGAAAAGACCGGCGGTGAAAATTATCCATCGGTCAATTTTACGGCGTCAATATGGCACTTTTCATCCTCGACCGCCGATAATACGCATTGCCCAAGGTACATTCTACCGCCATCATCCAAACTCCCACCATGCAGCTACGGATTCCAATCCTGTTCTTTACAAAGAGCTCAATTTCGAGCTTCCTTCATTCTCAGAGAAGCCAGAACATTGGGCTATTATAGGACCTTCTTCGTCTGGGAAAACTACGTTTTTGCAGATTCTAAGAGGTCAACATCTTTGTATTCCGCCTACAGCTCGTTCATATCCATATTTGGAGTCAGATGAGATCGAGAGGAAGGATCATAAATTGCGGGAACCGAATCGAGCTATTAAACATGTGGGTTTTGATGGGGAGCAAGGACTTGGGACCAAGGCACCGCAGAGTGCCTATCTGAGTGCTAGATATGAGTCTAGGAGGGAGGATACAGATTTCAGTGTTTTGGATTACCTGCAAGGTAATACAGAGTTGAATCCTTCTCAGAATATCGATGGGAAGAAGATAGATCCTGCAACTTTGGATCGAGTGATAAAGGACTTGAGACTTGGGGATTTGGCATACATGCCCGTGTCAAATCTGAGTAATGGTCAGACACGAAGGTCGAGGATAGCAAAGGCTCTGTTGAGTAATCCAGAAGTCCTGTTACTTGATGAACCATTTATGGGTCTGGATCCTCCCACTCTGTTGACTCTCAGTCCAATGCTATATAGATTGGCAAAAGCAAATGCACCGAGGCTAGTCTTGACACTCAGGCCACAGGATCCAATTCCAGATTGGATTACACATCTCATATATCTGACGGGCAAATGTTCCATTTCTCTTAAGGGTCTAAAATCGGAGGTGCTCGCTGAGCTGAAATGTATCGGTCTTCCATCGCATACATTGCATGAAGTTGGCCGGACGCTCACTAGTGAGGGTATCCTTGAGCCCGAAGCTTCTCGATCTCCGCCGGAAAAAGAGAAATTAGAAGCTGTTTCTGGTTCAAGAACAGCTATTCTTAGTCGTGACGGCTACCCATTAGATGATGCTCAAGCGCCAGAAATCGGGGAACCTCTAATCGAGATGCAAGGGCCTCATGTCGCTTACGGATCCAAGTCTGTATTGGGCAAATGGACTCAAGACGTTGATGGAACTCCGAAGGATGGCTTATGGTGGACTATTAGGAGAGGTGAAAGATGGGGAATCTTTGGACCCAATGGATCTGGAAAGACCACAATCTTGTCATTAATCTGTTCAGATCATCCCCAAACATATTCTCTTCCCATAAGACTCTTTGGACGCTCGCGATTATCAGAACCAGGTCAACTTGGGATCTCAATCTTTGATATTCAAGCTCGTATTGGCCATTCCAGTCCTGAGATTCATAATCACATCCCTAAATCGCTGACTCTGCGAAAGGTATTGGCAAATGCCTGGTCAGAGACTTTCAGAGGAGTACCAAAGCTCGATAATTCTGCCAATGAAAGAATACATGCGTGTCTGAGATGGTTTGAACGAGATCTCAGGCCTTTGGATCACAATATAAATGAGGACGAAGTACCCGACATATCATCCTCACTAAAATGGGCAGATGATCTGATATTTGGTGGACTTCCTTTCTCCGCGCAAAGAGTCGCATTGTTCTTACGCGCTATCATCAAGCAACCTGATCTCGTTATTTTGGATGAGGCATTCAGTGGTATGGACGATGAAGTCAGAGATCGGTGTCTCTTATTCCTTGCACATGGAGAGACTAAGCGGTTCGCGGATAGTCGACCTCACTATCTGATTGACACCGAAAAGGTTGAAAGGCCTCGACGGATCATCGAATCTGAGCTCTCAAAGATGGGACAGGTGAGAATTGAAGGCTTGCACAAAAATCAAGCTCTTCTTTGCATTAGCCATGTGCGAGAAGAGATTCCTGGGAGTATTAGAGAGTGGATATGTTTGCCGGAAGCGAATACCGGTGAACCGGCGAGGTTTGGGAGGCTGAAAGGTCCGATCGAAGGGGATTATCGGAGATGGGGTGAAATTTGGGGAATGTAGATATAGAACTGCATTCAGATGAACATTTAGAAAAGCAACGGACGCGAGAATCCTTACACAAGATCCAACATATGCTCTCATGTACTAGAATTGCTTGAACATGATCGAAGGCTAGAATCTTGGTCTCAAGCAGTGCCTTTTGTATAATTTCAAAAGACTGGCCTTTGGTAAATGTGTAAATTGTAAGATAATTACCTACTTTATATCGCTCCCCAATAGTTGGCCCGACGCAGATCTCCTTTTCTAAGCGAAATCAGGGATTGGCTGCACCTCGGCGTCATTGGAATCCAATGATTGGAATCCTTGTGAACGATAACACCTCACCTCATCCCGCGACATCCATAATCCAAGGGCGATCTCCAACCCCTCTACAATCCCAATGAGCATCAAATAACCCATGTCTCATCATGGGCCCTCCAGCGAGCCGCATCGTTACGCCCCAACGATCAGACGAAATACCGAGCTCGCAGCTCTCCCAGGATTCGAGCTCTACGGCGAGGCTAACGCCCGATTCGGACTTTGATGACTCGGACCTGGAGATGGGAGAGCCCGGCGAGAGTTATAGATTACAACGCGTGAAGGATGAGGAGAAAGGGAGGGAGGATGGACTGGACGAGGAGGAGGAGGAGGGGGAGGATGGGAAGTATCACGATAGAAGGGGTCGCAGGGCGAGTGTTTCTACCGTACACTCGTACCAGCTATATACATCGGATGAAGAACGAGCTGTGGTCAAGAAGTTTGATAGGAAGTTAGTGCTGTTTGTGGCTTTGCTATACATGTTGAGCTTCCTCGATCGCTCCAGTGTGTTTGTCCCTCCTGCATAAATAATCATAGCTAATGAGATTAGACATCGGAAATGCCAAAATCGCTGGGTTAGATCTCGACCTCGATCTCAATTCTTATAGATACGAATGGGTTCTTACTGCATTTTATATTGCATATATATGTTTCGAATGGATGAGTGTGTTATGGAAGATAATACCCGCACACATATATGTCACAGCTATTGTTCTAAGTTGGGGAATTGTCGCATCCTTGCAATCTGTGGCAACCTCTTTCGCCGGGCTGTTAGTACTACGAACTCTTCTGGGAATTGGAGAAGCTGGGTTCACAGGCATTCCGTTTTACCTATCATTCTTCTTCAAACGTGAAGAGCTAGCCCTTCGAACAGGGTTCTTCATATCCGCCGCACCCCTCGCAACATCATTTGCCAGCACATTGGCATGGGCCATCATCAAAGTCGGCAAGGCGTGTCCCATCGCTCCCTGGCGCCTCCTCTTCCTCCTCGAAGGCTTCCCCAGTGTCCTCGTAGCCGTCGTAGCCTGGCACGCGATCCCCGATTCCCCATCCACAGCAACGTTCCTCACCCACCGCGAAAAGAAAGTCGCGCGCCTTCGTCTCCGCAAATCAAAACATGCCGAATCTCCCTCC
>Ga0182030_10013595_pt1 | contig 16177 bp, 13 predicted proteins | sample 812S3MmetaG_FD_121299 | JGI IMG/M metagenome (GOLD analysis project Ga0182030, IMG submission 121299) | Permafrost microbial communities from Stordalen Mire, Sweden - 812S3M metaG (Illumina Assembly) | ecosystem: Environmental > Terrestrial > Soil > Wetlands > Permafrost | place: Sweden...
CGAAGTCCACTCGGTTTTCCGCCGTGATGTTGGGCCAGCCGAAGACCGAAACCGGAAGCAATCCCGACGAAAACCACGTGTCCAGCACGTCGGTCTCCTGCGTGATCTTGTCGGAACCGCAGTGGGCGCAAGCGGCGGGATCAACACGCGCGACGGTGATTTTGCCGCACGTTCCGCAGTGCCACGCCGGAATGCGGTGCCCCCACCAGAGCTGCCGACTGATGCACCAGTCGTAGATGTTCTCCATCCAGTTCAGGTACGTCTTCTTGTATTGCTCCGGCGTGAACTTTATGTGGCCATCTTTGACAGCAGCGATTGCCTTGTCTGCCAGCGGCTGAATCTTGACGAACCACTGCGTCGACAGGCGCGGCTCAACCACTGTCTTGCAGCGGTCGCAGTGGCCGACGTTGTTGACGTGGTCCTTGACACCGGCGAGAAGGCCCAGCTCCTCAAGATCGGCAACGATGCGCTTGCGGGCCACGTATCGATCGAGCCCCTGGTAGACGCCGCCCTCGGCGTTGATATGGGCGGTCTCGTCCATCACATTGATATTGGGCAGGCCGTGGCGCTGCCCCAGCGCAAAGTCGTTGGGGTCGTGCGCCGGCGTCACCTTGACGGCACCGGTGCCGAACTCGCGGCTCACCCAAGCGTCCAGCACGGTGGGAATCTCTCTGCCGGCCGGATTGGAATCCGACTGTGAGAGTGGCAGGCGCAGCTTCTTGCCGTGCAGGTGCAGGTAGCGCTCGTCTTCGGGATGGATGGCTACAGCGCTGTCGCCCAGCATGGTCTCCGGCCGCGTTGTCGCGACAGTCAGAAATTCGCCGGTCTCGTTGCCGCCATCGTCCACCAGCGGGTATTTGATCTCCCAGATGTGCCCCTTCTGCTCTTCGTGGACCACCTCAACATCGCTGATCGCGGTCTGGCAGCGCGGGCACCAGTTCACGATGTAGGCGCCGCGGTATATGAGCCCCTGCTCGTGCAAACGGACGAAGGCCTCGCGGACGGCGACGCTGAGGTTCTCGTCCATGGTGAAGTACTCGCGCTGCCAGTCGACCGACGCGCCCAGCCGCTTCATCTGGCTGAGGATGGCGCCGCCGTAGTGCCGCCGCCACTCCCACACCCTGTCAACGAATTTCTCCCGACCTAATTCCTGGCGCGTCTTGCCTTCCTCGGCAAGTTGCCGCTCCACCATCATCTGCGTGGCGATGCCGGCGTGGTCGGTGCCGGGCAGCCACAGCGCGCGCCGCCCCTGCATGCGGCGCCAGCGGGTGAGAATGTCCATCTCCGTCTGGTTGAGCATGTGGCCCATGTGCAGACGGCCTGTGACGTTGGGCGGCGGCAACAGAATCGTAAAGGGGGACTGGCCGTCCGTGCTCGAACCGTTTAGGCGTTCCCCGGCTTCGCCGGATGAAGCAGAATGGGCGGCAGGAGCGGGCGTGGGCTGCGCAAACAGGTTTTCGCGGACCCAGTATTCGGCCCAGTGATCTTCGATAACGGTGGGGTCGTACGCTTTAGGCAGATCGTGAGGCATGGGGTCTTTTCCGGGGCCCGAAAGAAGCGCCAATTTCCTCGAAAAATAAAGGACATCGCGCCCAGGGGCATCCTCTTGAATTTAGCAGATTCACCAATCGCCGACTGGATTCCGGCAAGATGCGATCTGGGGCAATCGAGCCAATGGAAAGGCCGCACCCGGTATGGATGCGGCCTTTGGTTTATGCAGGAAATTCGGCTTAGAACGGGTTCAGCTTGGCGAGGCCCTTCTTCTTTTTCTTCTTGCTGTCGGACTCATCGCTCAGGTCGGCCTTGGGCTTTTTGGGCTTGGCGTTGATGTCGGTGGCGGTGGCGCCCTGGGACTTGACCTCGTTCACCGGCATGGGCGCTTCGGCAGGTTTTTCCGCGGCGGGCAGCACGGTGTTCACGGGGCCCACCGCCTTGAGGCCGGCGCCGGGGTCAGGCTGTGCGGCGGCGCCACTGGAAGGCGAGACGATCTCTGCGCCCACACCATTGCTGCCTGCGGGCGGCGCCATCTCCAGCGGAACGGTAGAGGGCTGATCGTTCCGCGGCGGCTCATTTGCGCCCGTAGGGGTCGCTGCAACCGGCGCCGCGGGCGGGCGGCCGGCGTTGATGGCCTCGGCAAACATGGTGACGTTCTGCTTGGTGATCTCGGGGGCCAGGGTACGCTTGGGGTCGTCGAGGGTGGGCTCGCCTACGTGGACGGCCTGCACCACCATGGGACCATGCTTGATGATGTCAAGCGTCTTGTCTGTAAAGCGGAGGGGTTGCTGGCTGCGCACCTCGGCGTCGTTCTCGGCGATGGCAGCTTCAGTGGGCTCGGGAATGGGGCGGTTCATGGCGATGAGGCGGTCGCGGGCGTCTTCAACATGCGGCGCCATGGGATAGCGGGTAATGACCTGGGCATAGGCCTGCGCCGCGCGGTCCATGTAGACCGACGCCAGCCGCTCCCTGACCGCTCCCGGCAGCTTGGTCGTCATCTGCACATTGTGCGCCTCACCGGCATAGGCGTCGCCGATGCCTAGCAGCGCCTGGTCGGCCCGGGAGTAGAGCGGGTAGGTATCCACCACCGTCTCAAGCCGGGCGATGGCGGCGTTATAGTCTTCGCGGCTCTCGTAGTAGAGGCCGATCTCGGCCTCGCGCTCGGCCATCACTTCCTGCACGTCGCGCAGCTTCTGCTTGGCGCGCGGCACCAGGGTGGAATCCGGGAACATGTTGATCATGTTGCGGTATTCCTTCTCGGCGTGCACGGCGTTGACCGGGTCGCGGTCCGGCTTTTCCATCTGCTCGTAATAGATGTCGGCCACCTTCATCTGCGCCTCGGCGGCTTCCGGGGCGTTGGGGAAGAAGGTGATGAAGTCGGTGTACTCGGCCTCGGCCTGGGTAAGGGCAGCCGAGCCGCCTTCCTTGAACCAACTGTCGCCCACGGCCAGCTTGGCGCGCATGCGGTACTCCGACTCGGGGTAGGTGTTCAGCATGGTCTGCAGGTCAAGCCGGGCTACATCAAAGTGGCCCTTCTTCATGGCCAGCATGGCCTTGTCGAACAGCTCCTTATCGGGCTGCTTGGAGTTCACACCCGCCAGCGGATTGGCGCTGAGGTCAACGTTCTTCTTTTTCTTGGGCTTCCTGTCGGCGGCATGGGACGCGACGGCGGTGGTGAGGACGAGAAACGCAAGCGCCGCAGTGGCAGCTTTGCTTGAAGTTTTGGAGAACCGGTTCATAACCCCTCATGGCGCCGCCGGGCTGAGTCGTCCGGCAACCTCTTGAATCGCTTGAAATCCTGCCTTGTTCCTGGCTTGCTACCGTGACTGCGCTGCAGCTTCGCGGGCCGCAGCCAGCAGGGAGCGCGCATCCTCTTCCGGGCGGCCGGCGCCAAACACGGCGTTTCCCGCAACCAGCAGCTCCGCTCCTGCTTGGACGACCTGGGCCACGGTATCGTGAGCCACGCCGCCATCCACTTCGATTTTAAACGCCAGCCCCAGCTCGCGGCGTAAATCAGCCAGTTGGCGCAGCTTTTTGAGCGAAAAGGGAATGAACTCCTGGCCGCCGAAGCCGGGGTTGACGCTCATGATCAAGACATGGTGCACCATGGGCAGCACTTCAATCAGGAAGTCGACGGGCGTCGCAGGGTTGATGACCACGCCCGGCTTCATGCCGTGGTGGGCGATGAGCTGCAGAGTGCGGTGCAGGTGCGGGCAGGCCTCGTAATGGACGCTGACCCAGTTGGCGCCGGCCTCGGCAAAAGCCGGGATGAATTCGTTGGGGTTGTCGATCATCAAGTGGCAGTCGAGCGGCAGGCTGGTGGCCTTGCGCAGGCTCTTCACCACGGGTGGGCCGAGGGTGATATTGGGCACGAAATGCCCATCCATGACGTCGACGTGGATCGCGGTGCCGCCGCCGCGCTCAGCCGCCGCCACCTGGTCGGCCAGGTGGGCAAAGTCAGCCGAGAGGATGGAGGGAAGCAACTCAACCATTAGGCGTCAGAGGGGGCGGCAAGGACAGCGGCCCCGTGCCGACAGTGTATCAGGGTGCCGGAACCGCGCGGCCGGCGCGGAAAGATCGGGCCGATGGCAGTCATTTCACAGGACAGACATTAAACTTAAGCAAGCCGATTCCACCTGCAAAAACAAAAGTGCAGAATTTCGAGATTTCTGCTCATGGAAATTTCTACCCTGCCGATGAACGATTTGAGGAAGTTCCATTCCGTCAAGGAGGCGCTTCATGTCGAGTCTCGGCTTCTCATCGCTTGGCCCCATCGGACACACCGGAACCACGCCCCTGCCGGTATTGACATCCGGCTCGGGGGGAAGAGCCTTCAGCCCGCAGCCGGTGATTCGACGGCCGGCGGTGGCGACATCGGGCATCGGCGATGCGTCTCCTGCGGCCAACCCGCCTGCCAGCGCGGCTCCGGCGACTCCAGCTTCGACGGCTCCGGCTTCGACGGCCGCGGGCGCGACGGCGGCCCGGGCCTCGGCCGGCGTTGCGGGTGGCTCCGCTGCAACGGCGGCGGCCATAGCCACGGAAGAACTGGCAACTGGCTACTCCACCAAAGTTGGCGGCGTTGAGTACGCTGCCAGCGTCTTTCAGTCCAACGGTGAGTACACGGCGTCGGTTTCAAGCCTCACCGGGGCAACGGCCACGGGGGGCACCGAGCAGGTGGCGGAGGAGAATCTCGCTGTCCGTATTGACGTGCTGGTCTGACGGGCTGGTCCGGCGCGTTGCGTCAGGCGCTGTAGGCTGGCCTTCGGTCGCTAACGTGAGACCACAGGCCGCGCGATCATTTCAGGCGGGAACGAATCGCATCCACCACCGAGGCCCAGTCTTCTGCGGCGGGCTGCCGGAATAGCCGCATGGTTGGATACCACGGGCTGTCGGCGCGCTTCTCCAGCCAGCGCCAGTCCGCCGCAAAAGGCAGCATCAGCCACACCGGCAGGCCCAGCGCGCCAGCCAGATGCGCGGTCGAGTTGTCGATGGTGACCACCAGGTCCATGGCCGCCACCTGCGCGGCAAACCGGTCAATGTCGGCAAACTGATCCACGCTGCGGTCGATGAGGAGAGGCGCGCCGGCAGCAGCAGCCTGCGCTTCCAGCGCGTCGAAGTCCCCATACTGCAGGCTCACGAAGCGAAACCCCCGCTGCGCGAACAGCAGCGCCAGGGTGGCGAGATCGACCGACCGCCTGCGACCGGTGCGAGCATTTTTGGTGTGCCAGGCCAGGCCGACCAGCCGGCGACCGTCGAAGTAGCGGCTGCGAAACTCCCCCTGCAGCGCGCGATCCGCCAGCAGATACGGCGAAGGAGCGGCGGCAAACGACGCTTCATTGCCACGATAGAGCCGCGGCAGGCTCCCGGCAGGCAGATGCGCCCGGAACTCGGCAAGATCCCTTGAGTCCCCCGACGGCGAGGCCCCAGACCCCGACTGTCCGCTGGCGATCACATCGATCTCAGGAAACGAGCGCGCAAAGAGGGGCTGCAGGCGCGCGTCGCACTCCAGGGTGATCGCGTTCCCGGTCTCGATGACCTCAGGAATGAGTCCCGCAAACTGGATCTCGTCGCCCACGCCCTGCTCGCCCCACAGCAGCAGCCGTCCTGTCTGCAGGCGCTCTCCGGTCCACAGGGGCAGCGGGTAGTCGCGCCGCGGCGTGTCGTGGTCGGACGATTGCCAGCGGGCCTCGTAGTCCTGCCAGCCGCGGGTGAAGTCGCCGCTCTGGATCTCCGCCAGCGCCAGGCCGAAGCGAGCCTGCCCATAGTCCGGCTTCAGGCTGAGCGCGGTGCGCATGGCCGCCATCGCCGTGCCCAGCCGGCCCTGCTGCTGCAGAACGCAGCCAAGGTTGTAGTGTGCCTCGGCGTAGGCGGGCCGCAAGGCGATGGCCTGCTCAAACCGGGCCTCGGCAGCCTGGAGATTTCCCTGCGCCTGGCGGGTGTTGCCCAGGTTGTAGTGCGCCTCAGGCAGGCCGGGCTTGAGGGCCAGTGCCCGCTCGTAGCACGCAGCCGCATCGGCCAGCAGATGCTGCGCCTGGCGCGCGTTGCCCAGGTTGTAGTGGGCCTCGGCGTAGTCCGGCTTGAGGGCGAGAGCGCGCTCATAGCTGGCCACAGCCTCGTCGAGACGCTCACCGGCTTTGAGCGCGTTGCCCAGGTTGCCGTGGGCCTCGGGGAATCCGGGCCGCAGCTCGAGCGCCTGCCGATAGCTGGCCATGGCCTCCTCCAGCCGGCCTTCGGCCTGCAGCAGGTTCCCGCGGCTGAAGCACGCCTCGGCAAAGCCCGGCCGCAGAGCCAGCGCCCGCTCCTGGCTGGCCAGTGCTTCGCCCAGTCTGCCCTGCGCCTCAAGAATGTTCCCCAGGTTCAGGTGCGCCTCGGCCAGGTCAGGCCGCTGCGCCAGCGCCGCGCGGAAGCGCGAGGCCGCCTGGTCAAGCTTGCCCTGGCCCTGGAGCACCGTGCCCAGGTTCATCTGCGCCTCGGCCAGCCGGGGATTGCGGTTGAGCGCGTCCCGATAGGCTGCCGCGGCCTCATCCAGCAAGCCCTCCGCCTGCAAGACTGTGCCCAGGTTGGAGTAGAAAGCCGCCTGCGCCGGGTCAATCTTGATGGCTGCGCGGATCAGATGCAGGGCCACATCGCGCCGGCCCACCTGGTGCGCCAGCGTACCCAGCAGATGCAGCGCGCCGCTGTGCCGGGCGTCAATGGCCAACACCTGGCGGTAGATCCGCTCCGCCTCAGTCAGCTCCCCTTTCTGATGGAGCTTCAGCCCACTGGCCAGCATGCCATCGAGAATGGAGACGGGCGCCGGGCGCGCCGGGCTCTTCTGCGAGGCCGGGAATGGGGAATGAGGGCGATTCATGCGCCAAGTGTAGGCAGAAACCGGGCCGGAGTGCGGAAGGAAAATGCTCTGCGCCGCGTTTTGCCGCGAGTCGGCTTCCCGCTCTGGATTGTTCCTGTTTCGGCAATGCCGCAAGCCGACTGGCGTTCCTCAGAGCTTTGTAACATGGCATGACCGGGGTACCGTCTGGGTCGCGTGCCGAAAAGGCCGCAAAACAAGCTTGGGCTTCACAGGCCGCGGAAAAACTCTCCGGTAGGGGCAGGCAGTTTCAGGGCACGCCTTTACAGGCTGCGGAAAAAGGCGAGATTTTGGATGAAACGTCCAAAAAACATACCGCAGGGGCGGAAACCCACGCTGATTCGATTGGCGTTATGCCGGGGATAAATCCCCGGCATAACGCCCGAATGAGTTTTTCCGCAAGCTGTTTAGCCGTGCCGCCAAGAGAGGCCAACAGGATCCGTGGGCTTTAGGATCCGTGGGCCTTAGCCCCTGAGGAACGCTTCATGGCCCTTGCAGCGCGCCACACGTTCAGCAAGCTGGAAGCCGTGCCAAGATCGGCTGGCCCAGCTCCGAAGAGCGTCGGAATTCTGAGGGGAAAAGAATCGAGGAGGCAATGCGGAGTACAGCGCGTAGATCCATGAGACCGCCAGGCGGCGGCTCGGCCACCCTGCGGCAGACAAAAAAGCGCCCCTGCGGTTCCGCTTGCCTGGATGAGTTCCAGGTCTGGCAAACCGGAGGGGCGAGGAGCCGCAATCACAAGAAAATGGGCTATCCCGCTAGGCCTTCGCATACGGATCGCTCCGCCGCAACCGGCCTGCGCTGGGCACATCTTCTGGACCGAACTTCAATATAGAGTCCGCGCTGAGCTTGCAACAGGTTCCATCGGGTACCACCGCCTCAATTTGCCCCTAAATCGCTATCAAGATTCAGGTTAATCATGTGTAGACAACTCCATTTCAGCGACGTATGATACGCAATACAGTTCGTTCTGTTTCCTTTGTTTCACTGGTTTTTGCCGCGCACGAATCTCCTCACCGGACCCGACCCGTCCCTTGGCCGTTGAAGCTTCAGCGCTGCTCCCAGTCCCGTTGGGAATTGTACGCACTCGCGGAGCCGGCCATGCCCATGGGCACAAAATCCGTCCAGGAAGCACCCCAGCCGACCCCGGCCGCGGAGGCTGTTGCCATCCGCGAACAGCTTGAGCGCCTCCTGGCCCATCCCCTGTTCTCAAACAGCAAACGCTACCCCGTGCTGCTCGCCTACACCGTTGAGCAGACCCTGAAAGGCAGCGCCGCCGAGCTGAAAGAGCGCAGCATCGGTATTGAAGTTTTTGGCCGGTCGCCCACCTATGACGCCAATGCTGACCCGGTGGTTCGCATTACCGCGGGCGAGGTCCGCAAGCGGCTCATCCAGTACTACTACGACTCTGCGCATGAAGGCGAACTTGTCATCGAGCTGCCCACCGGCTCTTATGTGCCGCAGTTTCGCGTGCCGGAGCTGTTAGTTCCGCTCGAACCCGCCCCGCCTGTTCCTGAGCTTCCGCAGCCAGACGCGGTCCCGCCCGGCGCCGTGATGCATCGGGCCGCGCCTCGCCGCCGCTGGCTCTTTCTGGCCTTTCTGTCGGGGCTCGTTTTGGCAGCCAGCTTCGGCCTGGGGTGGAAGCTGCGCGACTTTCGCGAGTTCCAGCCGCCCAGCTCCATTGACCGGTTCTGGGCGCCCATTACCGACGGCACCACTGTGGCGACCTACTGCCTGGGCGAGCCGGCGCGCAACCTCGATGTGGGTTCCATTAACTCGTTCGACGCTCCGGCCGGCGGCCCCGATCCCGAGCCGCTCTACTTCCGGCTGCATCTCTCCGGCCACCTGGCGCTCGCCGACGTCATCACCCTTACTCGCACCGCCGCAGCGCTCGAAACCCGGCACAAGGCCTTTCGCGTGCTGCCGGCTTCTGAAGCCAGCTTCGCCCAGCTGCGCGAAGGCCCCATCGTGCTCATCGGCGGCTTTGACAATATCTGGACGCTGCGCGTAACGCAGAAGCTGCGTTTTGGTTTTGAATCCAAAGACGGCGTCGCCATCATCGTCGATCGCAAGAGCCCCAAGCAGACCAGTTGGGCCACCGCCTGGGACCTGCCCTACCAGAAGCTCTCGCGCGACTACGCCATCGTTGCCCGCATCCACGACAACACCACCGGCCAGCCAGTCATTGTTGCCGCCGGGATCTCCGAAGAAGGCACCGAGGCCGCCGGAGAGATTCTCTATAACCCCGTCTATCTCGACTCGCTCATCGCCAAGCTGCCGCCCAACTGGGAGCAGCTGAACATGGAAGCGGTTATTGAGACGCAGGTCATCGAAGGGCATCCCGGCCCGCCCAGCATTTTGGCTGTTGAGACCTGGTAGGTCGCACGATTCTGCTTTCGGACACAGCACTGCGTGAGCCCGTCAATCGACATAGCTTGGTCAAACGGATGATCGAAGCTGGAAAGCAGCGACGCGGTTGTCACTCAGCGGCTTTTTAAAATATCACTGCATCTGAGGACAGCCCGCTGCCAAACCGGGCGAGAAACGCATAAGTCGCTCGCCGGTGCGTGCTCAACATCGAGATCTATTTATAGCGGCCGCCGAACTACTTCGTCTTGGCCTTCTGAGCCGCCCAGCGCTTGCGCTGCGCATCGGCAATGCGCTTGCGCGCTTCCGGGCTCAACACCCGGCGCTTCTTGCCTTTTGTCTTTGCCGGCGCCTTGGCCGCTTTGGGCGCAGCTACCTTCTTCGCCGTGATCCCGCTGCTGGCCAGCAAGGTGCGAATCTGTGTGAGCTTTGCGATTTCTTCGTCAATTTGTGCAAGGATCGATTCAATAGCCATTGGTCAAGCTTAACTCAAGAATTCACATTTGCACAATTACCAATTGAAAGTTGCCCACTTAGTCAGTTCAAATTGAACCTAACTACTTATCTTTTCCAGGTTCTGGTTTCTCTGCCGCGCCCGCATTGCCCACTGTCTTTTCCTCGTACGCCTTCTGTAGAACAAAAAAGGCTGCCTTCTTCTTGCCCTGATCGGAGATAAGTCCCTTGCGGTTGTATCCATCCTGCACTCCCGCAAGGTTGCGCGTGGGAGATCGGAAGTCCATCAGTATCCATGCGCTCATCCCTCTAAGTTGTGGGATGCGGTTCAGCATGCCTAGCTGGTGGCGATACACTTCGGCCTGGTATTCCTCGGTCCACCGTTCTGTGGCCGCACCATGAAAGCCCGCCTTGGCCCCCGCGCCAAACTCACTCATGATCACCGGCTTGTCATAATCCACGCGCCAATCCGTTGTATCTGCGCCTTCCGGCGTTTGCTCGTACCAGCCAACATATTCATTGGTGCCGATTACATCGAGAGCCTTGCCCAGCGGATCGTCGACGATCTTGGTATGTCCTTCGCTCCGCACCAGCAATGCGGCCGTGATCAACCGCGTCGGGTCAAGCGTGCGCGCATGGCTGGCCAGCGATTCAATGAACTGTGTGCGCGTCGCGTTATTGGGCGTTTCATTGGCCATGGACCAAAGAATGATGGAAGCGTGGTTACGCGAGGTGCCGATCTCTTCGTCCAGTTGCTGCTCTGCTTTGGGCAGCACTGCCGGGTTGTCGAACTGGATGGCCCAGTACACCGGAATCTCCGACCACACCAGCACTCCCATCCGATCGGCAGCGCGCAGCATCGTTTCGTCGTGCGGGTAATGAGCAAGGCGCACGAAGTTAGCTCCCAGCTCCTTGGCCCAGCCCAGCAGCGTCTCCGCATCCTTGTCGCCATAAGCTCGGCCGCTGCGGTACGGCGCCTCCGCGTGGATGCACACGCCGTGCAAGAAGATGGGCTTGCCATTCAGCAGGATCTCGCTACCACGCGTCTCAATGGTGCGGAAGCCAATCTCATCGTTGATCGTATCTTCGCCAGAGCGGATGGTTACCTTGTATAACTTCGGCCCCTCGGGAGACCATCGCTCGAGGCCCTTCACATCGAACCGGACCGCCCCAAGCCCGCCGTCTCCAATCTTGACCGAAGTCTTCGCATTCAGTTCGGGAATCTCCACCTCGGCGGTTGCTCCGCGCGCCGGCCCTTCCAGATGCACCCAGCCTTGAATGGTGTCGCCGGCGCCGCGCGCCAGGTGCAGGTCGTATTGATCGATGAAACTTTCCGGTACTTCAATCAGCGAAACCTCGCGAGTCAGGCCACCGTAGTTCCACCAATCCGTTTTCAGAGTCGGCACTCCATCGGCATGGCGGGTGTTATCCACCGCTGCGACGATAAAGTTGGCGCCGGCGTTGACTGCATCCGTCACCTCACAGTTGAAGCTGGTAAAGCCTCCCTCGTGCTCGCAGATTTTCTTTCCATTCACCCAGAACCACGACCTGTAATTGGCCGCGCCCACGTGCAGAAAGACACGCGTATGCGGCTTCGGCTGGTACGTGAAGTCCCGCTGATACCAGACGGGCCCTTCGTAATAAAGCAATGATTCGCGCTGCGTGTTCCAGTCGCCCGGCACCTTCAGCGTGGGAGACTTCGCAAAGTCGTACTCGATAACCTTGTTGTCGCCCGGCTGCGGCTCTTGATTGCGGAAGTACGTAGAGAAGCCGTTGGAATAAGGATCGACGATCGTGGCCCACTCTCCATTGAGCGACGTAGCCGGGCGTACGTCAGCGCCGGTGAGTACGATCGGCGCAGGCACGGTTTGAGGCGCCTGCTGCGCCGGCGAGATGCAGCCGCAAGAAAGCATTGCACCCGCAAGCACCAACCTCATCGCGGCACCTTCAATGCGCTTCGTCGAATCAGGGAGCTTGCCGATGGTTGCACTCAATTGAATATCTCCAGAAAGGGAAGTGCGGTACGCGCGAAGAAAATCCGCAGGACAATCCTAACGCCCAATGGGTTGATGCGTATAGCTTGCCCGCCATCCCCATCCAACCGCCGTCCATGAAAAAGGGGACAGCTCTCGAAGCCTGTCCCCTGGTCCCGCACTGAATTTTACCCGGCCGATCTACGCCCCAAGGTATTCTACGTGCGCATAAGTGCCAAGGCGCACGTTATAGGCCAGGTACCAGCCCTGATGATCGGGATCTTCATAGATCACGATGTCATCGGAGTTCCACAGCCAGCCGTCACAGTACGCCAGGTCGGCTGGCGCCACACTCCAATACCAGTTGTTGAACCAGAAGCGATCCGGGCCGCCGCCGGAAAGATGCCACACATGCCCGCGGCCAAAGCCGCCTGTAAAATGGCCATGCTCCCAGGGATGATCCATGTGGTAGCGCGCATCGTTGGGACCGGTATCGTGACCCACCCAGGTCTTTCCATCCACGTGCGGAGCATTGGGATGGCCTGACTTGTCACTGAAGTTTCGGTTTGGCTCCGCCGCATGCGGCGTGCCCTGCATGGGCTTGGGGCCGCTTTTGGGGATGGACGGGCGCCCGCCGTCCGGGCGCTGGGCAAACGCCGGAACAGCAAGTACAAGCAACGTTGCAAAAGCCAGCTGATAGGTTTTCATATTTTCCTCCGGTCGCCTGAGGGAATTTGTTTCCTGCTGCGTGTCTCCCTGGGGTTAACCACAATCCACATTACATGAGACACGGAAGCAGGAATCAAGTTGCGGGCGCAGAGCCATCGGCTCCCAGACAAACCGTGCCGGATTGAGGACTCGATCTCTCTATTTCTTGATCCGCTTATCAGCCGCGTCCACGCTCCAGAAATCTGCCGGCAAGTCCTGGTTGTACTTCACGTGCACAATGTAAAACTGGCGAATCTCGTCGTCGTTCTTGTAACGGGAGATAGTGAACGGCGTAGGGAAGCCATCCATGGTGTGGTAATCGTCGTATTCTTCCGCGTCCGTGTTCTTGTCTTTATAGAGCGGGTCGCGCCACTCAAATGTGCGGCGCAGCGGCAGATGCGTCTGCGTGTCCGTCTGGATGGTCACTGAGTCATTGTTGGCGGAGATGAGCGTAACCTGGTCAGCCAGGTGGCGCTCGGCCAGCCGCTGACCCTCGTACACCAGAATCGTCTTGGGGTCGTTCATCCACTGCTTCACCACCGTCTCAATGGAGTGGTCGCGGCGGCGCATGAAGTCGTCCACCTGGTCCTGCGGCAGCGGCGCCTTGCCCCTGTAAGTCACCTCTTCGCCGCTGCGGCCTACATAGAACTGCACGACGTCGCGGTGCTTGGTGTACTCGATGCGGTCGTGATCCGGGCCCTGGTGGAACTCGAAGTACATGGTGGTGCCCAGGTCAGGATGGCCGTGGAAGAAGGCTGCCACCTGGCCATCGCGCTCCACGTTTTTCATGTTCAGCCAGGCCTGGCCGCCCAGCGCCTGCACCATCGCGTCCAGCACGGCGCGGGCCTGCTTCGCGTTCTTCGCGCCGGCGTCGTCGGCCGCCTGCGTCCGGCCGGCATAAGGCGCCGCCAGCATCGCTATCACCAGACTCGCCGCGAGCCCCGCCGTCAAGAATCTCCGCATCTGCCTATTCTCCCTCAAACGTCCGCCTGGGTGCCCCATCCTTGCGACGCCTTTTGTCGCAAGGGTGGAAGACGACAAACTCGATGCGGCGCAAGCCGCGTCTGCCCCACCGCAGGTGGCTGCCCCACTGCAGGTGGCGGGTGGTTACCCCACCAGAACTGCTCCGCCATTCACGTTCAACACCTCGCCGGAGATAAACCCCGCCAGCGGCGTACACAAAAACAGCACCGGCCCGGCGATCTCCCGCGCGGTCCCGGCGCGTCCCACCGGAATCCCCCCTGCGATCTTCGGACCAAGTTCAGCATCCTCCAACGCCGCCGCCGACATCTCCGTCGCCACCCACCCCGGGGCCACGCAGTTCACGCGAATCCCTTTGGCCGCCAGCTCGCTCGACAGGCTCTTTGTCAGACTGATCAGCGCCCCTTTGGTCACGGCGTAGTCGGCATGGAAGGCCTCGCCGCGCTGACCGGCCGTCGAACTGATCAGCACAATGTGGCCGGCAATCCCGCTCGCGTCGCGGCCCTGCCGGGCCATTTGCGTCACCGAGCTCTGTACCAGCCCAAAAACCGAGTCGAGATTCACCCCCAGCGTCCGCCGCCACTGGGCTTCCTTCATCTCCGCAATGGGTGCGTCTGCCGGCTCCCAGATGCCGTGATTCGCGACCAGCGCGTCCAGCCGCCCAAAGGCGCGCACCGCCGCGGCCACCAGCGTACGGCCGTCCTCAGGCGTGCTCAGGCTTTGCTGAATGGCCATGCAGTGCTCTGCGCCGCCGCACTCGGCCGCCAGGGCCTCAGCCCGCTCCCGCGCCTTCTCATAGCTGAAGGCCACGCGCGCACCGGCCTGCGTGAACAAGCGCACCGTCTCAGCGCCAATCCCGCGCGACCCGCCGCTGATCAGCGCGACTTTCCCGTCGAATTCCAACCCCACTCCAGGCCCGAGCCCCTTGCTTTCCATAGGGCTCACGCTATCCCAGCCAGGCAGGGGACGGCAAGCGGCCTCAGGGCTGCTCGGCGCGCAATTGCTCAATCTCAGCGTCCGTCAGCGGAGCCGCCTCGCTGGCGGGATTCGCGACCTCGAAGCGGATTCCGTTTCGTTTCGCCGCAGCAGGCGCTGCCTTTACGGCAACCGCAGGCGATCTTTCGTTCACTCTCGCAACTTTGCTGCTTTTGCGGCACGACTGAAGAGCTTACGGCGTGCTAGACTCGGCTCGCATTCACCTGGAGGCAATGATGACGACGGTGCGCCGTCTCTACAACAAATGGCGTCTGCATCGCCTCAAAGTAGCAGGGCTGCAAATAGCGGACGATTGCCGCATGATGGGCCTCCCCGATTTTGGCAGCGAGCCTTACCTGATCAGCATCGGAGATCATGTAACAATTTCATCCGGTGTCAGGCTGTTGACGCATGATGGGGGAACCTTTGTGTTCCGCTCTCAGCCGGCCTATCGAAAGGTCATCAAGTATGGCCGGATCACAATTCACGATAACTGCTTTATTGGCACAAGAGCCATCATCCTTCCGAACGTCGAAATCGGACCCAATAGCGTGGTTGCGGCGGGAGCAGTGGTCACGAAGACAGTTCCTCCAAACAGTGTTGCAGGAGGAAATCCGGCGCGGTTTATCAAGACGGTTTCCGAGTATGCCGATGGCTGCCTTGGTAAATGCCCAGAGTACGATGTGGACATTTACGCGATCGACAAGAAACGTGAACTGTTGAGATGGTTTCCGCGTCCGTGGTAGGCCAGGTTGACCAGCGTATATGCCCCAGTGGCCGTTTTGAAAGGGTGTGGCTTGGCGGCTTGGAGAAAGCGTGTTGTATGCCGTGCTTGAGCCCGAAATGCGCCCCTCGGGAGCTGAACAGGCTGCGGGGAAATGCGTGCCTTTCGATGAGAGGTCCGCAAGGCATGCCTCAGGGGCTGAAGCCCACGCCGATTCGATCCGCGTTCTACCGGGGATAAATCCCCGGCCTACCGCCCGCAGGAGTTTTTCCGCAGCCTGTAAAGCCCGAAGCATCGATCGGCCGCTCGGTCGGCACGGCTGAAGCCGTGCCCTTTCAAAACCTAAACGACCATCTGCGTGGCGGACATCCTAGTCTGTATCCGAGTCCGAAGCGTTTTCCTCTTCGCCCTCAACCGAGATGCGCAGCGACTTGAGAAAGTGCAGGTCGGTCTGCGAAAAGGGCCCGTCCGCGCTCTCTTCCGCGCCGCTCACACCCGCCGGCACACCTTCCTCAGTCTCCTTGCCGGAGACCTCGTTCAGCCCGATCGTAGCCTCCAGCATGAGCAGCACATCGAACCCGTGCTTGCGGATATCCTGCACCACGCTGGCAATCTGATCGCTCTCGACCACCGACTCGTGGATAGCCTCGCCCAGTTGCTGAATCAATTCGCGCAGACGCGATGTCACGGGTACCTCCAGGGCGGCGGCCTGCGCCAGGGAGCGCGCCGGTTGCTGCGTAAGATTCCTATACCTTACTTCCAACGCCGCTCAAGAGCAACCCGCCCGCGCGCACGGCGGAGGAAACCAAGGGCAGAATTTCAGCCGGATTCCTTCCAAATTCTTCTATGCCGACTGCGCTGTTACCATCAAACTCGGAATGAAGCCGCAAACCATAGGCCGGGCGCTGGGCGTTGGACTTCGTGTCGCGGGACGTGTAGCCGGCCAGCGGCTGGCGAATCCCGGCCCCGGTTCCGGTCATCCCGCCACCCGCACTGCCGGTCGTGCCGCTGGACGAGCCGCGCGCGGCGTGGGCGGCTTTCTGCGCCCCTTCAGCCGCGTCGGCGGCATCCTCTGGCTTGAGGTCACGGGCTGCTTCTTCTTACTGTTCGCATTGGTCTTCGGCAGCGCTTCATTCCGGCTGCGCCCGGCTTCGC
>Ga0182030_10013597_pt1 | contig 16175 bp, 13 predicted proteins | sample 812S3MmetaG_FD_121299 | JGI IMG/M metagenome (GOLD analysis project Ga0182030, IMG submission 121299) | Permafrost microbial communities from Stordalen Mire, Sweden - 812S3M metaG (Illumina Assembly) | ecosystem: Environmental > Terrestrial > Soil > Wetlands > Permafrost | place: Sweden...
ATGTCAGTGCAGATGTCAGTGCAGATGTAGTTGTAGATGTACCAAGGGGAGGTCAGGCACATGGCTGATGAAAGTGACACACCCACAGGAAGCGAGGCCGGGGGAGGGCCACCATCGTTCCCAGGGGGGACGTCCGGCGGCGTCGGCGATGGTGCCGGATCGACTCCCTCCGAGCCACCACCAATGCCGCCAGCTATGCCCCCGCCAATGCCTCCACCGGTGCCACCGTCCTACCCGCCTCCGCCACCCGGCGGGTACCCCGCTCCTCCACCCGGCGGGTATCCCGCTGCTCCACCTGGATTCGAAGGAGGGCCAGAAGGTCAGGCACCACTGGCGTCGTGGGGCATCCGACTGGGGGGCTGGGTCATCGACTTTGTCATCCTGGCCGTGGTGCAAGGTGTCCTCAACGCGGTACTGGTCAGAAACACCACAGCTCTTTCCGTGCACTTCACCATGACGCGGAACGGCGTCGTGCAGCACAACCGGTACTCCATTTTGGCGCTCCTGGTTGGGATCGTGATCGCCATCCTCTACGCCGTCATCTTCATCGGCGGGCCCGGAGGCAAGACGATCGGCATGATGGCGGTAGGCATTCGGTGCGTCCGCGACGAGTCATTTGCCGTCGTCGGATACGGCAAGGCATTCGGCCGCTCGCTGATTGAGCTGCTCCTTCGAATCACGCTGATCGGGTTTTTCCTCGACTACCTGTGGCCCTTGTGGGACGCCAAGAATCAGACATTGCACGACAAGGCGGCCAAAACGGTTGTCCTTCGCTCCAGGTACCCGCGGTAGAGTCAAAGGTTCGCGAGCAAATGACACGAATGTAAGTTCGAGCTGAAAGGAGGGCCGGTGTCGGAGCGGTCGTTTACGCACCTGCATACCCACACCGAGTTCTCCATGCTTGATGGAGCGGCCCGGATTGGCGCGCTTGTGGCCGCCGCCGTAGCCGATGGGCAGCCTGCCCTCGGCATCACAGATCACGGCAACATGTACGGAGTCCTCGACTTCTACAAGGCGTGCCGTGAGCAGGGCATCACGCCGATTATCGGCACCGAGGCCTACATGGCGGCCGAGTCGCGCCACGAGCGACCCGTGCGACGAGGCAAGGTCGACGATACCGGCGGAGACGCCGAGGGCGGGCAAAAGCTCTACTACCACCTGACCCTCCTCTCCGAAACGGTCGAGGGGTATCGCAACCTCTTGAAGTTGTCATCGGCGGCGTACCTCGAGGGCTACTACTACAAGCCCCGACTCGACTGGGAGCTCCTTGAGCAGCACCACACGGGACTGATCGCCACCACCGGTTGCTTAGGCGGCGTCGTCCTTCAGGCACTCCTGGCCGGCAATTTGGAAGAGGCGGAGCGGCGCGCTGCACGACTGCAGGATATTTTCGGGAAGGAGAACCTTTTCGTCGAGCTGCAGGACCACGGGATCGCCGCGCAACAGAGGACCAATCCCCAACTGATCGAGATTGCCCGCCGTCTGGACGCTCCTTTGCTGGCCACCAACGACAGTCACTACACGCATCGAGAAGACGCGGTGGCCCACGACGCCTTGCTGTGCGTGCAGACCGGTGCGCTGCTGTCCGACACCAACCGATTCAAGTTTGAAGGCACTGAGCACTATCTCAAGTCAGCCCGGGAAATGCGCCACTTGTTCAACGAACTTCCCGAAGCGTGTGACAACACGTTGCTCATTGCGGAGCGGGCCGACGTGCAGATCGAAATGGGTCAGCCCAAGCTGCCGGAGTTCCCGGTCCCGGACAAGTTCGTGGGCGAGACCTACGAGGAGCGCTCACTGGCCTACTTGCGGGACTTGACCTACGAAGGGGCCCGGGACCGGTACGGCAAGTCGTTGCCCACCAACGTGGTCGAGCGCATCGATTACGAGCTCGGCGTCATTGGCAGCATGGGCTTCGCGGCGTATTTCCTGGTGGTCTGGGATCTCATTCGTTACGCCCGCGACGAAGGGATTCGGGTCGGACCGGGTCGAGGCTCGGCCGCCGGCTGTTGCGTGGCCTACTGCCTGCGCATTGTGGACCTCGACCCTATCCGCTACGACCTCCTCTTCGAACGGTTCCTCAATCCGGGCCGCAAGCAGATGCCCGACATCGACATGGACTTCGACGAGCGTTACCGCTCCGACGTGATGCGCTACGCCGCCGAAAAATATGGCAGCGACCGAGTGGCCCAAGTTGTGACCTTCTCGACGATCAAGGCCCGGGCTGCCGTACGGGACGCTTCCAGAGTGCTGGGCAAGCCTTACATCGTGGGCGACCGCATCGCCAAAGCCATGCCGCCCCTGGTCATGGGTCGGGACACGCCACTCCACGCGTGCTTGACCAAAACCGAAGGGTTCGAGGAGGGTTTTGCCGCGGCGTCCGATCTGCGGGCCATGTACGAATCGGACCCCGATGCCAAAGAAGCCATCGACGTGGCATTGGGCCTGGAGGGATTGCGGCGCCAAGACGGGATTCATGCTGCGGCGGTGGTGATTTCACGCGATCCCCTCACTGATTACTTGCCTATTCAGCGCAAGCCCGAGGCCGGGGGAAAGCCCGAGGACGCCCCCATCGTCACGCAATACGAAATGCACGGTGTTGAGGAGCTGGGGCTACTCAAGATGGACTTCTTGGGCTTGCGCAATCTCTCCATTATTGAACGGACGCTCGACCTCGTGATGGCCGACACGGGGCAGCGGCCCGACATCGACAATGTGACGCTCGATGACGAGGCCACATTGGAGATGCTGCGTCGCGGCGATTCCGTGGGCGTCTTCCAGCTAGAAGGTGCTCCGATGCGAGCGCTCATGCGTTCCTTGGCCCCGACATCATTCGACGACGTCGCCGCGCTGGTTGCCCTCTATCGGCCCGGTCCGATGGCGGCCAACATGCACAACGACTACGCCGACAGAAAGAATGGTCGCAAGCCGATCACGTACGAGCACCCCGATCTTGAGCCGATATTGGCCGACACGCAGGGACTCATGATTTACCAAGAGTCCGTTATGCGTGTGGCCCAAAAGTTCGCCGGCTACTCGCTGGAAGAAGCGGACAACCTGCGCAAGGCCTGCGGGAAGAAAGTCCGTTCCGTCATGGCCCTCGAACGCGAGAAGTTTGTCGCCGGCTGCCTGGCCCAGGGTTACCAAGAGAAGTTGGCCACCGCCCTCTTCGACATCATTGAGCCGTTTGCCGACTATGCCTTCAACAAATCGCACTCCTACGGGTACGGATTGGTGGCGTATCAAACCGCCTGGCTCAAGGCGCACTACACGACCGAGTACATGGCGGCACTGCTGACGTCGGTCAAGGATAACAAGGACAAGACCGCCGTCTATTTGGCCGAGTGCCGCTCCCGCGGGATCTCGGTGCAGGTCCCCGACGTCAATCGCTCGGTGGCCGAATTTGCTCCGGATCGCTCCGAAGGCGCAGATGGACATGCCATCGTGTTCGGCCTGGCCGCCGTGCGCAACGTAGGCGAGAGTTTGGTTGAACGGATCGTGGCCGAACGCACAGCCAACGGCCCTTTCGCCGACATCTTCGACTTTTGCCAAAGGGTTGACCCCGTGGTGCTCAACAAGCGAACCATGGAATCACTGGCCAAAGGCGGAGCTTTTGACTCCCTGGGTCACTCCCGCCAAGGACTGTGTCTCGTGATGGAAGGCGTGGTCGATCGAACGCTTGAGCGCCGCCGAGAGCGTGACTCGGGGATCGTTTCGCTGTTCGCCGCGCTAGAAGAGGAGCAAGATGACCCGGGATGGGGCGCGGCCAAGGTGGCCATCCCAGAGGCGGAGTTCGACAAGGGGCAACGACTGGCCTTCGAGAAGGAGATGCTTGGTCTCTACGTCAGCGACCATCCGCTCATGGGCTTCGAGCAGGCTCTTTCACGCCATACCGATTGCAGCCTCTCGGACTTGCGGGAAGAAGATCCGACCGGCGAACGATCGGGCGTACGGTCGATCGGCGGCGTCGTGACCGACCTGCGTCGGACCTATACCAAAAAGGGCGATCTGATGGCCCGATTTATTCTCGAAGATCTGCACGCAGCCATGGAAGTCTTCGTGTTCCCCAAGACGATGACCGACTTCGGCGCCCTTATTGAGAACGATGCCATCCTCGTCATTCGTGGGCGTCTCGACACCCGAGAGGACGAACCCAAGATCGTCTGCATGGAGGTCACCCGCCCCCTTTTGGAGCGCGGGGAGGAGGATCTCCACATTTCGCTGCCGCTCGGCGTATTGAGCGATGCCACCGTTGGAGGGCTCAAAGAAGTCCTGAGCGGTCATCCTGGCCCATCTTCGGTCCTGCTCCACGTGGGTGCCAAGGTGTTGCGACTTCCTCCCGAATTCAACGTGGACTGTCGAAATGGCCTGGTAGGCGAGCTGAAACGACTTTTAGGACAGAGCGCAGTCTTGACGTAATTCCCTGTTCACCAGGGCCGGAAGGTGTAAGAAAACGATCGTTGGGTGGCCGAAAAGCCGGGGTCGGTTGGGAATAGACCGTCACCAACCACTAGAATCACTTCATGCCGATCGTAGTGAGCACCAAAGATTGCACTGCGCTCAGCGACGCTGAGCTGGTGGAAATGGCAGATCTGTGCGCAGATCGTTCCCCGGGTTTTGATATCGGGTTCCTCTCCAAGGAGCGCGAATCGTGGGTTCTGATCACGCACGCTCGGGAGGGAAACAAGCTGCGGGGGTACTCCTTCTGCACGCTGGAGCGCATCGGTGGGACCCCATCGCTTTTGGTGGGGCTGGCCTTGGTCGACCGTACCGCCCGGGCCGAAGCGGCCCTCAAGGCGATCATGTCGGACCAATACCGCCGAGCACTGCTGGCATTCCCTGACGAAGACGTGTTGCTGGGAACTCGACTGCTGTCACCGGAAGGCTTTCGAGCCTTCAGTGGCCTTCAGGACGTCGTGCCCTTCCCCGAACACAAGTCTTCCGGTGAAGAGCGTGCTTGGGCGCGTCGACTGTCGAAGCGTTTTGGCTGCGAGAGCCGCCTCGACGACCGCACCTTCGTCCTCAAAGGCGACGGATCGGTAGCGGGTGGACTCGACTTCTATGCGGCGAAGGTCAAGATTCCCGAGGGCGTGGATCAGCACTTCAGCAGTTTCAACGCTGATAAGGGCGATCGCCTGGTGACCTTTGGATGGGCTATGGCCGAAGATTTGGCTGGAGGAAAGCTCGGGCGCTGACCCTTCCCTCGAGGGCTATTGGTTGCACTCAGCCCCGAGGCAAAATGGCAGAACAAACCTTGTAGCAATGACCGTCGCGCGGTTGGCTGACGGTCACTAACAGGTATTGCGGTTCAAATCCCAGGGCATTGGCCAGACTTTTGCCGCTCAGGCGCTCTCGGCGCGCCGCATCGAGAGCGCGGGCAGCCTGGCGATCTTCCACAGGCAACCACACATCGTCGCGGTCCCATCCGAATCGCACCCATGTAGTGCCATCCATCTCACGGCGAATGAGTTGCGGGCTTCTGGTGGGTTCAATCAGGGCCACAGAGGGGCGATAGCCACGGAACTCCCAATAGGGGGCCGATGGTCCGGGAAACCCGAGCAAGGGGCCCTCAGGGCTGGCCACCATGCGTTGGAGGAGCTTTCGGACGCGACGACCCCGCAGCGTCCCCACGTGCCGGGGCAGATCGGCAGCCGTGGTCGCTTCAGGCTGTGCCAAGTCATCGCGTTCGGGATCTTCGGCCAAGGTGACTTCGACCACGTCGAACACCGTGATGTCGGGTTCATGATTTTCCGGCCACGGCACCCTCACGCGCATCACGGTGCCGGTGGCCAGGTCAACCACAGTGGTGTCTTCGACGGTAGACGCCAGGACCAGAAGGTGGAGCTTCGATCCGCCGGCAGTCGGAATCCTCTCGGTCCGTCTGGCTGATCGCCGCAGGAGCTTGCTTGGATCAGTTGCATTTGCGCGGACGGGGATTGTCGGAGGGGTGGACTCTGCTTCGGACTCTGGCCCGGGTGCCGCTCCCTGTCCGGCTTCATGACCCGTCATGTTGTCGGTCATCGGCTTAGTGCCTGGAGTTGCGTATCCAGCGTGGCGACGTCGCCCGCCGGGATGTCGCAGGTCGCGCCGCGGCAGACGTAGGCGAATCCGTCCGGTCGCCCGTCGAAAAGCGGACATGAGCCCGGCTCGCCCCAGGCGGACACCGAAGCGGGCAACCACTGGCTGACGATCGCGGCATTGAGATCCGGACGTGTCCCAGTGATGACAATTTCTTGGCGAGCCGTGAGCATAGGTAGGGCGGCCACCATATCGGCGAGCGCTCCCGGGTGTCGCGTCACCAGAGGCATGGCCAGATCCACGGTGCGGTCGACGGCTTGTCGCACTCGAGGGTCATCACTCAAACCACCGATCCGGAGAAGTGCCCACGCCGCGATGGAATTCGTAGCCGGAAGGGCGCCATCGACGAATTCTTTGGGACGGACTACCAACACTTGGGCATCATTACCAGTGGTAAAGAATCCTCCTTGCTCTTCGTCGTAGAACAAGGAGATGAGTTCGCTCGAGACCTGCTGGGCCCGATCCCGCCAAATATGGGCGCCCGTGAGCTCAGACAGGCGAGTGCATGCCTCAATCAGCCAGGCATAGTCGGCGGCTACGGCCAAGTGGCGCGCTCGTCCACCCTGCCAACTGCGCATCAGTCGTCCGTCCAGATACATCTCCGCCATGAGAAACTCACCGATCTCAATGGCCCGATGACGGTAGAACTCCGAGCCGGTCGCTGAGGCCAACTCGGCCAATGTGGCCACAAACATGGCATTCCATTCTGTGAGCACCTTCTCGTCACGCGCAGGTTGCACCCTGGTGCGGCGCAGTTCGGCCAGGATGACCCGACCTTCTTCGATATCGGATGGGCGCTGAAGGGGCGCCCCGACCGGACGAACAGGAATAGAACGACCTTCCCAGTTTCCCCCTTCCGTAATGCCGTACCAATCTGCTGTCGGTCCTAAGAGGCGCTCCGGTAACGCCTGGCGCAACTCGTCCAGTGTGAAGGTGGCGTGGCTGCCTTCAACACCTCCGGCGTCGGCATCGAACGAGGAGTAGAGCGCCCCCTCAGGGGTCGTCAGATCGGACAATACAAAGTCCACTGTCTCGTTAACCACGACGAGGTAATCGCTATTGCCGGTCACTTGCCAGGCATGGAGATAGGCCCGAGCCAGAAGAGCCTGATCCGTCAACATCTTTTCGAAGTGGGGGACCAGCCAGCGATTGTCCGTCGAGTAGCGACAGAAACCGCCAACGAGGTGATCGTAGATACCACCGGCAGCCATGGCGTCGAGCGTGGTCAATGCCATTTGGCGGGAGCGCTCTGAGCCGGTGCGCTGAGCGTGGCGCAGGCAAAGCTCAATCAACGTCGGGCGAGGAAATTTTGGAGCCGGTCCAAATCCACCCCAAGTGGGATCGAACCCCGAAGCCAGTCCCGTGACGACCTGTTCAATGAGCAGATCGGCATTGCGCGCGGAGGACGGGATCAGGGGCGCTTCCGGCTCAGATTCCGATTCACGCACGGTCTGCGCCAAATTCACTTCACGTCGCACCGCTTCGACGAGCGCGTCAGCTTGGGCCAGCACCTTGTCTCGGTCATTGATCCACGCTGTCCCGAGTGCCTCGATCACCGTTCGAAACGAAGGCATGCCGTGGCGCTCTTCGGGAGGAAAGTAGGTCCCCGCATAGAACGGTCGCCCGTCGGGAGTGCAGAACACGGACATCGGCCATCCCCCTGAGCCAGTGAGCGCTTGGGTGGCCGCCATGTAGAGGGAGTCCAAATCGGGGCGCTCCTCGCGATCCACTTTGATCGAAATGAACCAGCGTGAGAGGTCTTTGGCCGTCGCCTCATCTTCAAAGCTCTCGTGAGCCATGACGTGGCACCAGTGGCACGAGGCGTACCCAATGGAGAGGAAGATTGGCTTGTTCTCATCGGCGGCCCGTTGTAGAGCTTCGTCACCCCACGGGTACCACTCAACAGGGTTGTCGGCATGCTGACGGAGATATGGGCTGGTCTCGTCCGTCAGTTGATTCATAATTCTTGATGCTATGGCTCACGGCGGGGGTGTCCGCGTGCAAGGCTCAATCTGTGGATCTTGCGCTACCGGGAAAGACCGCCCTCATTACCGGTGCCAGTCGAGGAATAGGCCTTGCCATTGCCAGCCGATTTCTTGAAGCTGGGGCCAATGTGATGCTTTCGTCCCGTACGTCCGAAGACTTGGCAGCGGCTGCAGCGTCGCTCGAGAGGGTGGGACCATCAGACAAGGTGGCCTGGAAGGCAGCCCACGTTGGGGATGGCGACCAGGCTCAATCCTGTGTGACAGCAACTATCGAACGATTTGGAGCCCTCGATATTTTGGTCAACAACGCCGGCACCAATCCCTATTTCGGCCCGATGATCGATATCGATGTGTCACGAGCTCAAAAGACCTTTGAAGTGAATCAACTGGCAGTTCTGATGTGGTCTTCCTATTCGGTCAAGGCCGGACTCTCCGATTCAATCATCAACGTCGCTTCGATCGGCGGGTTAGGTGTTGAGCCCGGCATCGGCTGGTACAACGTGACCAAGGCGGCCGTGCTCCACATCACTCGTCAGTTGGCCTTTGAGCTGGCCCCCGACATTCGGGTCAACGCCTTAGCCCCAGGACTGATCAAGACAAAGCTGGCCCGTGCGCTCTGGGAAGGCGAAGGGGAAAAGCGGATCTCCGCTCACATTCCGCTCCGCCGCTTGGGACTCCCCGACGACATTGCGACCGCGGCACTCTTTCTGGCGTCCGATGCAGCGTCATGGATCACCGGGCAGACACTGGTGGTGGATGGTGGCACCACGAAGCAACCCACAGGAGGTGTTGGGTAGTGGCATCTGCAGCTGAGCTAACGAGGGTTGCCAGCGCGGCCAGTACACACGCATGGGACGTCGTCGTTGTGACGTTGCCTCCAGGAGTGATGGCCACTCGCGAATCGGGTCGCGTGGGTGAACCATGGGTGGTCTTGGCGTCGACCGGTGGGCGAGGATTGAAAGTGTCGTTCTTTCGACCAGGTGATGCGCTTGATGTTGAAGGCGAATTTTTGGCCGACCTCTCGGGTAACCCTCGGGAGATGGGCCGCCAGTTGCGGGTAATACTCGAAGATCTGGCCGAAGGTACGGCCGCCTAAGCGTGATTATGCCAATGGCGTGCTTGCTTGCATCCTGACCAAGGGCGCCGCATCGTACGTCTGCGTGACTGGCGACTGCACTGGGCCCGGATTACTGAAGTTCGGCCCGGCGAACTTTCCCGGATCCCGTACGTGGCAGCTCCGTAGCCATGACGATTTCTTTGGGGGCTGCCCAAGGCGACAAGGTCTCCTTCACGAGAGCGACAAGTTCGTCGGGCGCCACCTGTCGACCTTCGACCGGGACGATCCAGGCAACCACCCGTTCGCCCCACTCAGGGTCTGAACGTTTCCACACAGCAACTTCGGCCACATTCGCTGCGGTAGCAAGGACCCGTTCTACGGAGTCGGGCCACACCTTTTCTCCTCCCGTCACGATGACTTCGGCCATCCGGCCTCGCACACCGAGTTCGCCGTCTGTCTTGATGTAGCCGACATCTCCGGTGGCAAACCAGCTCCTGGTGCCATCGGGACCAGCAACCCTTCCGTCGGATTCATCGCGGTAACAGCGCATGAGCATGGGTGCACGAATGAGGATCTCGCCGTCGCCGTCGCCGTCGCCGTCGCCGTCGCCGTCGCCGTCGTTGCGGCCACTGCCGCCGTCGCTGCCGCCACTGTCACTCTCCCCAAAATGGGCCAAAGCCAGCTCCACCCCGTCGAGCGGCACGCCGTCGTACACCACACCTGAGCCCGTCTCCGTCATGCCATACGTTGCGACGACGTTCGGGGGTAGCCATTCGGGCGGCCTACTTCCACCAAGGAGAATGCCGATGAAGAGCGCCGGATCAATCCGGCCCAAGCTGGTGGTCACCAATGAGACATGGGTGGCCGCACCGGTCCGTCCCAGACGTTCGACAGACGCAGGATCGAAGCCTGGCAGCACGGTCAAGGCGGTATCGGTAAGGAGTGCCCTGGTCACGACCGAGAGGCCACCCACGTGGGCCAAGGGCAAGCAAGCCAACCACGCGTGCCGGTCAGGATCGATTCCCAGACGATCAGAGGTAGCGCGGGCTGAAGCGGCAAGCGCGTCGTGCGTCAAGACCACACCACGGGGCTCGCCTGAAGAACCGCTGGTGGCCATCACTAGGGCATCACCATCATCCACGCCGAGTCCGTCGGATAAACGATGAAATTCTCCGTCCGAGCCGACCACTCGAGTGGGCCGTAGAGCGGCCAGCAGGGATTGTCGGGCCGGTTCGGGGAGCCGTGGATCGAGCGGAGCAGCAGCATCGCCGGTGTCCCACACGGCGCGCAAGGCTTCGACGAAGCCCATTCCTCCAGGTAGGTCCAGTGCAACGAGTTCAGGCACTGGCGGTAGCGTAGGTGGTCGTGCACACCGTGGTCACCGGCAGTCCTCATGATCCCCTAACCGAACTCCGGATGCTTCCGGCGCCCAAATGGGAGGAACTCGGGAAGTTCACCGATATTCGCTACGAGGTGGCAGAAGGCATAGCCAAGCTGACGATCTGCCGTCCTGAACGCCGAAACGCATTTCGGCCGCAGACCCTGTTTGAGCTGACGGAGGCTTTCACGTTGGCTCGGGACAATCCCGATGTCGGCGTGATCATCTTGTGCGGCGAGGGTCCGGATGCCTTTTGTTCGGGAGGCGATCAAAAGATCAGGGGCGACGACGGCTATATCGGGGACGACGAGGTGGCCGAACGGGGAATCGGTCGTCTCAACGTGCTTGACCTTCAAATCTTGATGCGCCGTATCCCCAAGCCCATCATTGCCATGATCGCCGGATACGCCATCGGCGGTGGCCACATTCTCCATCTGGTCTGCGATCTGTCCATCGCGGCGGACAATGCTCGCTTCGGCCAGACCGGGCCCAAAGTTGGCAGTTTCGACGGTGGGTACGGTTCATCGCTCTTAGCTCGCACCATCGGTCTCAAGCGAGCGAAAGAGGTGTGGTTCCTGTGTCGGCAATACGACGCGGCCCAAGCCCTCGATTGGGGACTGGTGAACACGGTGGTTCCTCTCGATGACCTTGAGATGGAGACGGTGGCCTGGTGTCGCCAGATCTTGAGCCTGTCGCCGATCGCTTTGCGCATGATCAAAGCTGGCATGAATGCGGCCGATGATGGGCTGGCTGGCGTGCAGCAGTTGGCGGGCGACGCCACCATGCTGTTTTACATGACCGAGGAAGGTCAAGAGGGCCGCAACGCCTTCGTGGAGCATCGGGAACCCGACTTCTCCCGCTTTCCCAAGCGGCCGTGATCACACCTTTTCGACTTTGGGTGGCCGGTGCGCGCCCGCGTACATTTCCGGCCGCCATTGTTCCGGTTGCCGTAGGGAGTGCCGTCGGGTTTGCCTCGAGCGGTCGGCTCACGTTGCACACGAGCGTCGCAACCGCCAAGGGCGGCAGCCAATCATTCGTCTACGGCAGGTTGGTGCATCAGCTGAATTGGGGCAACGCCTTCTGTGCACTCGTGGTGGCGTTGTTCATTCAGATTGGTACCAACTACGTGAACGACTATGCGGATGGCGTCCGAGGTACCGACGAAGTCAGAGTCGGCCCAGTTCGCCTAGTGGCCGGCGGATTGGCCAGCGTGCGATCCGTCAAGATCGCTGCCCTTGTTGCCTACGGGATTGCCGCATTGGCCGGGTTGTATTTGGCAGCCAATGTCAGTTGGTGGCTGGTGCCGGTCGGCCTGGTCTGCGGTGTGGCCGGTTGGGCATATACCGGCGGCCCCAAGCCCTATGGCTACCTCGGGCTGGGTGAGCTTTTTGTGTTCATCTTCTTCGGCCTGGTGGCCACCGCCGGGTCGGCCTATGTGCAACACGCTCCTTTCAGTCTCGCCAACGGCGCCACCATCTACAGCTATCACTTCAATTGGGCCTACCCGCTGTGGGCCGGAGTTCCGGTGGGTCTGCTGGCGGTCGCGCTCCTCGAAGCCAACAACATCCGCGACATCGACACCGACGTGGTGGCCGGCAAACGGACAATGGCGGTACGTATCGGCCGTCGTCGAGCTGCTGCCTTCTATGTGGTCTTGTTAGTGGGTGTGGCGCTATCGCTAGGCCTATTGCATCGTTGGAATGCATGGGCACTCTTGGGATTGGTCGCCGTGCCGCTGGCCATTTATCCGGTCCGGCTGGTGCTGAGCGATCGCACTGGAAAGCGGCTGCTTCCCCTTCTCGCCGCCACGGCCCGATTGCAGATCGCCGTCGGCCTGCTCCTTACGGTGGGGATTGTGGTGGGCTCGACGTGATGGCCAGCCAATGATCAACCAGGCGAGCCGTCGTGGCCGGTTGAGCAAGGTGCACCGCGTGACCCCCTCCGGGCACGAAGGTGGCCGCGCCATTGGGCAGGACACGAGTCAGGTGCAAGGCATGCGCGCAAAATCTGGCGTCGTCGGTTCCGGCCAAGGCCAAGATCGGGGTGGGGATGCTGGCCAGTTCATCCCACAAGGGAGCTTGGGTCCCGGTGCCCGCCAATCGCAGGCTCGATGCCAGCCCAGCAGCACTATTACGCAACCGCTCCTCGCGTTGCGCCGAAGCCCCCAGGCCAGCGAACATTGGTCCGCTGATCCAACGGTCGATGAACGGCTCGATATCGGCGGACGGAGACGACTCCAACTCTGCCGCAGCCGCTTCGTCACGCTGCCGTCGTTGTTGACGAATGTTGGCATCGGGAATGCCACCTGTCGCTCCGATTACCACCATTCTCCGCACGGCCAACGAGTCCTGAAGTGCCACATGCAGGGCCACTCGCGCCCCCAGCGAGTAGCCGAGCAAGTGGCAAGGATCGGGACCGATAGCCGCAACGACACAGTCGGTGACGAGTTCGGCGGTGGTCGGGAGATCCGCTCGTATCGAATCGGAGCCAGCGTGTCCGGGCAGGTCAATGCCGATAAGCGTGAAATGTTGCGCAAGCGCTTCTCCGAAGGGACCCCACAGGCGACCCGTCTGAGTGAACCCGTGCAGAAGGACCAAGGGCGGACCAGATCCACGCATTTCGAAGTGAAGCGGCACGATCGATGAGCGTACAGGCGACCTTCGCAGCAACGTTGGTGGACGAGTGGGTTCGTGGCGGGGTGGTTGACGCCGTGGTCTGTCCTGGATCGCGTTCGACTCCACTCGCTCTGGCCTTGGCAGCTCGCCCCGAACTTCGCCTCCACGTGAAGCTCGATGAACGCAGCGCCGCCTTCTATGCCATCGGCCTCTCCACGGCTACGGGCTTTCCAACCGTCATTTGCACCACCAGCGGGACCGCCGCGGCCGAGCTGCATCCAGCGGTCGTCGAAGCCCACCAAGGCCGAGTGCCACTCATTGTGTGCACGGCGGACCGCCCACCCGAACTCCATCACGTCGGGGCATCGCAGACCATTGATCAGATCGGCCTCTTCACCACGTCCACGCGCTGGGCTTGTGCTCCGGGTGTTCCCGAGGGGGAGCAGGCAGCATCATGGCGACCCTTGGCCATTCGGGCCATAGCCGAGGCCAGGTGGAATCCGCTCGGCCCTGGACCCGTTCATCTCAACTTGGCCTTCCGTGAACCACTGGTTGGAGAGCCTGATGCGCTCCCGCCCCGGCCCGGTCCAATTTCTGTGCGTCCATCTTCGGGAGTCACTGCGCCGGCTAGCCCACTCGTCGGCCGCGGCATATTTATCGTCGGTGCGAACGCCACGCAGAACCCGAGACAACTGCTGGCATTGAGCCAGCAACTGGGCTGGCCGGTACTGGCGGACCCTCGTTCCGGATGCCGGCTCGAGGGAACTATCGCCGCAGCTGATGCTCTCGCCCGGGGGAACCTGCCCTACCCAGAATCGGTGGTACTCCTCGGTGCTTCCTGGCTTTCGAAGGCATTGGCTGAGTACCTAGGGCGAGCGGCGGAGCAGGGTGCCCGAGTAGTGGCGCTCGATCCGTGGTGGCAATGGAGCGACCCATCGCATGTAGTTGGAGAGTTTCTCCATTGCGATGTCGACGAGTGGGTCGCCGCGGCACGTCCGAACGCCACCATGCAAGACCCCACATGGCTCCACACGTGGCAGGAGATGGAGGCGACCGCCCAGGCGGCCATGACGAATGCCCTCGGCGACACACTCTCCGAGCCGCTGGTGGCGCGCTTGCTGATTCGCTATGCGACCCAGGTCGAAGCCGACATCGTGGCGTCTGCATCAATGCCGATGCGTGATCTTGAGTGGTTCGCCCCGACGCTGCCTGTGCCGCCGCAAGTGAGATTCAACCGAGGGGCAAATGGAATTGATGGTGTCGTGTCTACTGCGTTGGGAATTGCCGCCTCAGGCCGACGAACGTTCGCTCTCATGGGAGACCTGGCCTTCTTGCATGACGTTTCAGGTTTGGTGAATCTTGAGAACCTGCCGTGCACGTTTGTCGTGCTCGACAATGGGGGAGGAGGGATCTTCTCTTTCCTCCCACAGGCCAATGCGCTCAGTGCGGAGCGATTTGAGTTGCTCTTTGGTACGCCTCCGACATCCGACGTGAGCGACGTGGCGCGCGGCTTTGGCCTTTCGGTGCGTGAAGTCACCTCGATCGTTGACTTTGAAGCTGCGCTCCTCGAGGAGAGCGCGCCCGGGTTTATCCGGGTGATGGTGCCAGGACGGTCGGAAAATGTCGCCCTGCACGAAAAAATCAACCAGGCAGTCCAGCGCGCATTGGTTTGAAGGTCGGAGACGGTGTCGACGTCAATATCCGACCCGTGGGGCTTTGAAATGTAAGTAACTCATTGGCGTTGCCCCACATCTTCCAGCCGAGTTCGTGGACGGCCCGATGATGCTGATCGCACAGCGTGACGAGATTTGAAATGTCGGTGCGGCCGCCGTTGCTCCAATGCACAACGTGATGCACATCGGTGTAGTCGGTATAGGTGCATCCGGGAAAGCGGCAGCCTTTATCTCGTCTTCGGATTTCGATGCGCTGGGCTGGCGTCGGCGACCGTCGAGCGCCGCCCTGCTGAATGCTGTGGCCGGCTGCATCATCGGCAGACAGGATGATCTTGGCGTCGCAGGCCAAGCGACGAGCCACCTCAGGAGCGAGCGGACCGAGCACGTCGAGTTCGGCTTCTCCGATGCTTCCGGCCAGATACGTCAGGTCGGCGTGCACAACGACAGTGGGGCGGGTCCGAGTGTGAGCCGGCGATTCGGCCGAGACCTTCGACCCAGCGCTGGCCGAGTCAACCGACTCAGATCCAGATTTCGGCCCAACTTTCGCCTCGCACCCATTCATGACACCTGAAGTCGGCTCACAGATTTCGACCATTACGTCGGCCAATCTCTGGTCATAGGTCCGACCGTCGAATCCACCGTGCCGGCGGGCTAGGGCGTTGTAGGTTCCCTTGATTTTGGCGTACTGATCGCTCGGGAAATATCCCGAGACCGTGCAGCGACGATCGTTGAATCGGAAATAGCGCCGGCCGTAGGCGTTGGCGGCATCACCGTCAGCTGGGCTGCGGTTGGCGTTCGCTAACTCCCGCACCTGCTTGGCTGACCAACGGGTGGCCTCTTCTGCCAACCGCGCATCCGTTTCGGGCTTGGCCACTTCGACCAGAGGTTTGATCTGATCAAAGGAGAGTTTTCCCTGCGCCATGGCGTTGGAGATCTCGGGCAGCGCCTCAAGTCTTGGGGCTGCGGTGACCCACTCTCTCGCCGTAGATGCCGTGACAGAGCACCGCTGCACGAGCCACGCCACCATGGATGTCGCGCCGTCGATCCTCCAGGCCTTGCGCCGATCGAGTTCGGCCACGGCGGCGAGAAGTTGTTGCTGATGAGCTGCAATTGCCTTGTGATGTTGGGACACACTGGCAATGAGTGACTCGGTCCGGCGGGATACTCTGGCTGGCCGAGGTCCGTCCTTTCGAGGAACGTCTTTGATTGTGGCGTTGGGCATAGGTATTCAAGAATGGTCGGGTCTTTGCGACCACTTGATCATTCGTTTCGAAAAGATTCACCAATCTTTCCGCAGGCGTGCCGTTGCCCTCGGTCCCCACCAATCTGCGGCCATATCGCCCTGCCGCCGACCCGCCGACCCGCCGACCCGCCGACCCGCCGACCCGC
>Ga0182030_10013598_pt1 | contig 16172 bp, 16 predicted proteins | sample 812S3MmetaG_FD_121299 | JGI IMG/M metagenome (GOLD analysis project Ga0182030, IMG submission 121299) | Permafrost microbial communities from Stordalen Mire, Sweden - 812S3M metaG (Illumina Assembly) | ecosystem: Environmental > Terrestrial > Soil > Wetlands > Permafrost | place: Sweden...
TCAGGGGAGCGGCGGAGCCGCCAGGTCCCTGAAGTCAGGGGAGCGGCGGAGCCGCTCCGGGCTGCGGCGGGCCGCCAAAGCCATTGCCATGCGCCTGAATGACGCTCGCTTCCATGCCGATGTGCAGATTATTGGTGACGGCGTAATCGAAACCGGCGCCGACCCGGGTCAGGGTCACCGACTGTCCCGAATGGGAGAAGAGGTTGTTGACATTATTGAGCCCGCCCGTGGGATTGGCGAACCCGTTCGACGCATTGGCCATGCCGACGCCGACGGTGACATAGGGCATGAAACGGCCCATGTCATAGCCGAGCTTCATGTCCGCCATGCCGAAATTATAGCCGCGCGGACCATAATTGCTCACGCCTGGCAGGGCGCCGACGCTCCCCCGGACGCCAAGCACGATATTATTGTCGAATTCCTTGTTGTAGCCGAGGAAGAAGTCGCCGCCGAAGCCGCCGCGCGACCCACGCCCCATTCCGGAAACGCCCATGACCTCGCTGCCCATGGTCAAACCGGTCCAAGGATTTTTTTCCCCCGCTGCTTCAAGCTCGCGCTGGCTCTGCGTTTTCAGCGGCTGCGGCTCCTGGACGCCATGGTCCTGGCCGCCGGCGAAAAAAGGCAGCAATTCATCTGCCGCGGCAGGAACGGCCGAAGCGAGCAGGAGAAACGGCAACAGGCATTTGGCGCGAGTCATTCAAGCCCCTCGAAATTTCCCACAGTCTAGTCGCAGATAAGTCGGGCGACAACGTGGCGGGTGCGAAAGCATCCGCCAGAGGTCGTTCCTTTGGATTTGCGCGTCACCCCGCGCATTATCACCACCCCGTTCGCATGGTCCGTATCCAAAGCCGCAAGGCCGGTGGCATCAATTCGGTTCAGCTTTACGCGTTCGCCAAGAGGGATTCCGATGCAGAAATTCGAAAGGACCATCGAGGTGCACATTGGAAAATGCCTGCGCCAGACCCGCATTTTCAGAGGAATGAGCCAGCATGCATTCGCTGCGGCGGCCGAAATTCCGCCCGCAAGACTGGAATGGCTTGAACTCGGAAATGAAAGGATCAGCGCCGCGTTGCTGGCGCGCTTCGCCCGCATCCTCAAGGTGCCGCCTTCTTTCTTTTTTCGGGGCCTCACCACAGTCGCGGACAACGATGACGAAGAGGCCTTGCGTCGCTCCCCAATCGCTCGGCAGCCGAATAAGGCGGCAGGTTTTCAGTTCGCGCGATCCTGCCCCTTTGCGGCTCGCAAAGTTTCCGAAGGCGGCACACCATATTTATCGCGATATTTGGCCGAGAAATGGCTGAGATCGCTGAAGCCGCAAGCCAATGCGATTTTGGTCACCGAATTCGACTGACCGCCTGAAAGCAGGTTTTGATGCGCGCGCTCCAGACGGCATTCGATGATGAAATCGCGCGGCGAATAACCGAAATAGCGCTGAAAGCCCAATTGCATGGCGCGCATGCTGACACCGAGGTTCTGGGCCAGTTTTGAAAGCTCTATCACTTCGGACGCATGGGCCTCGATATGGTCGCGCGCCCGACGGATCACGGCGGAGTCACAGTCAGGCGGGGCGTGGCCGTAGTCCGCGGCGACGCAAGGGAAAATCGCGACCGTCGCCATGTTCAACAAGAGCTCTTCATAGCCTGAAAAGGCGACGCCGCCGATGCCAATCGAGTCCAGGTTGGTCGTGTCGAGCATTGCGGATTTCATGGTGCGGGCCAAAGCCTCGCTGACCGGTGAAGAGAGATCGACAAGATCGGTCATCTGGCCGATCAGCGAATGATTGTAGCTTTCGCCCGTCAGGCGCTCGGCCCGCTCGATCAACCCGTCGATCGGCACATAAAGCGCCAACCCCTTGCCCTTGGCGACCTTGAGGTTGACCGTCTCGAACGGCCGGCCGACGGAGGCGTTTCGGGCAGCTTCGGCCCTGACCCGCCGCCCCGCTGACTCATAATGCAACACGCCTTCGAGCGGCAGGGTGATATGCGCGAATTCGCCCGTCGCGCGGGTCATGCTCCAATTGGAAATGGTCACGCGCGTCAGCCGGACCTCGCCAAACGCCGTCGAGAGCAAATCCATGCTGAAGCCGTCTCGTCCGTCAAGATAATCCAGTCGCGCATCAGCCCCGTAAATGGACTGCAAAATGGCGTTCGCGCTGTCGATGTCCTTGGTGGCGCCGGATTTGATTTCGGCGACATCATGGGGCCGAGTGGGCATACGTTTTAGAGGCATTGCTGGCCTCCCCGAGACCTGCCACAGACGGCGCTCTTTGCGGGCGTTTTTTCACCGAGAGGCCACGCGCAGGGTTTCCGAGGGCAACTCCCCGTATTTGTCGCGGTATTTTGCGGAAAAATGCTTGTAGTCGGAGAAGCCGCAGGCTTCGACGACTTCGGAGATCGACTTCGATCCATCTGCGGCGAGCAAACTCTGGTGCGCGCGATCGAGCCGGCATTCGGTCAGATAGTCGCGGGGCGAAAAGCCGTAATAGCGCCGAAAGTTTTCCTGCATGGCGCGCATGCTGATGTTGAACCGGCTGGCGACAACCGACATTTCGACGACCTCGCCTGCGCAGGCTCGGATGTAATCCCGCACAGCGGAAATGACTGCTGGCCCGCAATCGGGCGACGCATGTCCCATGGCCGCCGCGACTTGGGGAAACAGCACCGCGACGGTAAGGTTCAGCAACAAGTCTTCATATCCAGCTGAAGCAAGCCCTCCCATGCCGACTGTTTGCAGGTTGGCCGCCTCCACCAAGGCGGTTTGCATCGTCTTCGACAGGATGGCGGCGATCGGCGACCCAAGATCGATTTCGCGGACCATTCCGTCCAGCAGAGAAGGGCCATAATGCTTGCCCGTCAAGATTTCCGCGCGAAGCTGCAGGACATCGGGCGGCGTCCGGAGCGTGACGCCCCGAGCGAAGGCGACGGAGCAGGCATAGCTTTCATCGGCCCTGATTGAAAAGCCCCGCGCACGGCAGCTCGATTCAATGCGATGCGAACCCGATTGTCCCGAGAGCTCGCCTTCGATGGGAAAGCCAATATGCATTTCGGCGTCGGCAGGCCTTTTTTGGCTCATGCCTGAAATAGACCAGCGGAATAACCGAAGTGCGCCGAACGCGGCGAAAGACAGATTGAACCCGAAGTCTTTCTTCGCGCCAAGGTAATCGATCTGCGCCTGTCCACTGTAGATCGCGTTGAGCGCCTCTGCCGCTTCATTGATGTTTTTCGTGGAAAACTTTGACGGCCTCGCGGGAGGCGCGCGGAGATGAGCGGCGCTCGGCATCGTCCTTCCCCTCCTGCCCTAATCTAGGACGGCTGATTCAACTTATTGAGAACGCGCCTCAATCCGCGCCGTTAACGAAATAACCCTGGCCCGATCGCGCTTTTCGCCCAGCGGCTTCGCTTGATCCGCAGAAGCACAACCTTAGGTAGCTTTAACATATATATGCCATGAATAATCGCAACAGCCAAAACTGAGCGATAGCGCCATCGGGCAGGATACCGGCGAGACTATCTGAATGCGTTAGTGGGTCTGGACATGAAAAAATACGTAAAGCGCCCCACCCGCATCGCCGTGGGAGCGGTCAAAGAGGACAAAAGTTTTGCCGTTCGCCTCGTCGAGCATCTGGTCGTGCCGACATTTGTGATTGGCCCCGATGGACTTGTCCTGATCTGGAATAAGGCATGCGAGCGACTGACAGGTGTTGCCGCTTCCGAAGTGGTTGGGACGCGGGAGCATTGGCGCGCCTTCTATGACGAGGAACGACCGTGCCTAGCGGATCTTTTGCTCCGGAATCTTGAGGCGGATGCGGTTTCGCTTTACGCGGCCCATTCGGATGTCGTGAACACGCGCAACGGTCTCTCGGCGGAAAACTGGTGCGTTATGCCAAGAGCGGCAAAACAGGTTTATCTCGCGATCGACGCCGGCCCAATTTTTGACGATTCAGGCGCAATCGTCGCAGTCGTCGAGTCGCTGCGCGACATCACCGCGCAAAAGCAGGCGGAGGCCGAACTCATCGCTCTCGCAGCCAGCGACGGTTTGACCGCCATTGGAAACCGGCGGTTTTTCGATCAGCGTCTGGACGACGAATGGCGACGCGCCTTGCGACAGGAAACACGCCTGTCGCTGCTTCTGGTCGATGTCGATTTCTTCAAGCAATATAACGACGCCTTTGGCCACCAACGCGGCGATGAATGCTTGCGGTTGATTGCAACGACAATCGTGAAGCAGCTCTTCCGCCTTGGCGACGTCGCCACCCGTTACGGCGGCGAGGAATTTGCCGTCATCCTTCCCAACACCGACGAAAACGGTGCTCTGGAAGTTGGCGAGCGCATACGCGCGGCGATTGCGGCATTGGCTTTGCCGCATCCCGCGCCAAACGGCGCCGGCGTCGTCACCGCGAGCATCGGCGGCGCGTCCATCACCGTTTCTCCATCGCATCCGCTCGAAAAGCTGGTCTGTTTCGCCGACATCGCGCTTTACGACGCGAAGGGGGCCGGACGGAACCAGGTGGTGTTTTATGATGACACGCCGGGATGCCGAACGGCTCGAGCCTCGCGCCCGACGCGAACGCCAAGTCGCAATATCTCGTCTTCGAACTGCCAGGAGTGCCGGCTTTCCGGCGACGCCGCCGGAATTGACGCGAAGTGCGACGAGCCATGCACTGGCGTTTTTGCTCCGGACTCCGAACGAGCCATCGAAATTTGATGATGGTCGCGCCTGGGCCGCGGAGAATTCAGTCGCGCAAATTCAACTTATGGTTTATAGTCTTCACTAGCGTGCGAGGCTCCGCCCATGAGCGATTCAATCATCCGTCTAGCTATAGTTCTGGCAATTTTCTTTGGCTGCCTTGGCTTGATCGAGGAGACAGTCTATCTGTCCGTCGCCGTGTTCAAGGCGCCGCTGCTCGCGATCGTGCCGCTCGCGCTGGTCGCAGCCTTCCTGGCCTTCGTCGGGAAAATGTCGCCCGCCAGACTTCACCGCCGCGACGAATAGTTCCGCCCGGCTTCGCCCTTACCCGACAGGTTTCGCAAGTCAGTCTTGTTTCGCGGCGGCCCGGTATTGGCTGCGCAAATCGTCGATGCAGATTTTGACGCCATCGCGCTCGAAATGCCAGAAGGTCCAGCCGTTACAAGCCGGCAACCCCTGCGCCAGCGCGCCGATCTTGTGAATTGATCCCGCGATTTCGCCGAGCGACACCGCGCCGTCGACACGCACGATCACCCGATGGCGGCGTCTTTCGTCAAACAGCACCGCGCCCGGCGCGATCATGCCGGCGTCGACGAGGCTGGCGAAGGCGACGCGCGGCTCCTGCCTTTTTGACATCGGCGTGCTGAAGGAGGCCTCGTCGAGCCGCTCGGCCGAAGCGATGCGGGCCTTGGCGGCCTCGATATAGATGTCGTCGCGCTCACAACCGATGAAATGGCGGCCGAGCTTTTTGGCGACCGCGCCGGTGGTGCCCGAGCCGAAGAAGGGATCAAGCACGATGTCGCCGGGCTTGGAGGCCGACATCAGGATGCGCGCAAGCAGCGCCTCGGGTTTCTGGGTCGGATGGGTCTTGCGGCCGGCGCTGTCCTTCAGCCGTTCCGCGCCAGTGCAGATCGGGAAGAACCAGTCGGAGCGCATCTGGCAGTCTTCGTTGCCCGCCTTCAACGCCTCGTAATTAAAAGTGTAGGACTTGGCCTGCGGTCCCTTCGAGGCCCAGATCATCGTCTCATGCGCGTTGGTGAAGCGCCTGCCCCGGAAATTGGGCATGGGATTGGCCTTGCGCCAGACGATGTCGTTGAGTATCCAGAAGCCGAGATCCTGCATGATCGCGCCGACACGGAAAATATTGTGATAGGAGCCGATGACGAAAATCGTCGCGTCCGGCTTCATGGCGCGCTTGGCGGCGGCGAGCCAATCGCGGGTGAAACGGTCGTAGTCGGCGAAGGAGGCGAACTTGTCCCAGTCGTCGTCGACCGCATCCACTTCGGACTGGTCCGGACGGGTCAAGCCGCCTTCGAGCTGCAGATTGTAAGGGGGGTCGGCGAAGATGAGGTCGACGCTGCCCGCGGGCAGGCCGCGCATCGATTCGATGCAGTCGCCGATAAGGATGACGTCGCGCGGCGCAACCTCCGCGATCCCGGGTTTTCCCCCCGCGGACGGGCGGCGAACCGGCCCTTGTCCAGCACGCGATACAAGTTTCTGGACTTTGGAGCCGGCCGTCCCGGCGCGAAGGATACTCATGAACTCAAAACCACGACGCGACTGACTGACATGCAGAAATTACGCGCATCGCGGTAAAGACGAGGTTTAGGGAAGCCCGGGGGAGGTGTCCCTTTTCCGAACGGAAAGCTTAAGCAATTCTTATGGTTATCCAGTCTCCCGCGCGATAGGCGACAAGCATTAAGAAGAGGTGAAGCAAATGATGGGATTGCGGCGGCAACGGCGGGTTTCGCGCGAAAAATGTGCGACGAAAGGTCTCACGCCTTAAATGGGCTCGGCTTCGATCAGCATGCGCACCGGCGCATAGGAGCGGCGATGTTCGCGGCAGGGACCGATTTTTTGCAAGGCGGCGCGATGAATTTCAGTCGCATAGCCGGAATGCCGGGAAAATCCGTAGCCGGGATGGACCAGGTCGAGCCGCGCCATCAGCCGGTCGCGCGTGACTTTGGCGACAATCGAAGCCGCGGCGATCGACAGGCTGGTCGCGTCGCCATTGATCAAGGCGCGGCCCGGACAGGGCAGGTCCGGCAAGTCGCAGCCATCGACCAGAACAAAGCGCGGCGCGACCGACAGGCAGCGGACCGCCCGCGCCATAGCGTTCAGCGTCGCGCGCCTTATATTGACCAGATCGATTTCCGCCGCCGGCGCGAGGACGATCGAGATCGCCAGGGCCCGGGCGCAGATTTCGTCATGCAGGGCTTCGCGCCGAATGGCGCTGAGTTTTTTCGAATCGTCGGCGCCCATGGGCAGATTGTCGGGATCGAGAATGACCGCCGCGACGCAGACGGGGCCGGCAAGGGGGCCGCGCCCGACCTCGTCCACGCCCGCGACCGGCCCGCTCGATCGCCCCATCAATTCCAGCTCGATCGCGTAATGCGCGCTCATGCCGTTGCAACCGGCGCGTCGAGCGCGTGCCTGAGCGCCCGCAGGTCGCGCCAGGCCAGCGCCTTTTTCACGGGTGTGCGCAGGAGATAGGCGGGGTGCAGCATCGGCAGCGCCCGGATCGTGCGGCCGCCGATTTCGACGTCCCGCCAATGGCCGCGCAAACGGGTGATGCCCTCCTTTTCGTCGAGCAGCGCCTGCGCGGCGGCATTGCCCAGCAGCACAAGGAAGTCGGGGGCGAGCAACTCGATCTGGCGGCGCAGAAACGGCAGGCAGAGCGCCAGTTCCTGCGGCGTCGGCGGTCGGTTGCCCGGCGGGCGCCAGGGCACGACATTGGCGATATAGACCTGGGTCCGGTCGAGGCCGATCGCCGCAAGCATGCGATCGAGCAATTGCCCGGCCCGGCCGACGAAAGGTTTGCCCGCCCGGTCCTCGTCGGCGCCCGGCCCCTCGCCGATGATCATGATGCGGGCGTCCTCGGCGCCGTCCGCGAACACCAGCTGCATCGCGGAGTTCTTCAAGGCGCAGCCCTCGAAAGCGCGGAGTCTTTCGCGCAATTCGGCCAGCGTCCGGGCGCCCGCCGCCTGTTCGCGCGCGCCCTGCGCCGCAGCGTCATGCGACAGGGCGGCGGCCTGTTGTGTCGCGTTGGCCATTTGCGGTCTGGCCGATCGCGGCGGCGGCGCGCATTTCTGTAACGGAGGGGCCTGCTCGGCGGGGACGGCCGGCGGCGGCGCTGTCTGGACCGGCGCAAGCGGCGCAGACGACTCTTGGCGATCTCGCGCCACAGGCCGCGCGCGGCTTGCCAGCGCCTTATTTTTGGCCGTTTCGACGAACCGGTCGACCGCCGCCTCTCCGACCGGACAATCGACGCCGACGTCGACATACCAGCGCAGCAGCGCGGCAAGAATCTCCTTTTCCGGGGCATTAGCGTCGAGCATGGCTGTTTGTAACCCTCGACATTGTCGAGGGCAATGGTTTATATATGAACGAAGCAGCCGCGAATTGCCTTTTGGACAGTGGACAGCGGCGCACGGAACGTTATGAAGGTGGCGTGAAAGGCGCTGGCGATCCCTGCGCCAGCTGGAGGCGAAGATGAGCCAGGTCGTGACCGAACAGCGGAGCGAAGTCGAGATCGAACCCCGCGAAGCCATGGATTATGATGTCGTGATCGTCGGCGGCGGCCCGGCTGGTCTTGCCGCCGCCATAAGGCTGAAGCAGATCAATCCCGAATTTTCCGTCGTTGTCGTGGAAAAGGGCTCGGAGATCGGCGCCCATATCCTGTCGGGCGTGGTGATCGACCCCATTGGCCTCGACAGACTGTTGCCCGGCTGGCGCGAGGATGGCGACTGCCCCCTCAAGTTGCAAGTCACGGAAGACCGCTTCTACCTGCTCGGTCCCTCAGGCGGCGTCCGCCTGCCCAACTTCTTGATGCCGCCGCTGATGAACAATCACGGCAATTACGTGGGATCGCTCGCCAATGTCTGCCGCTACCTGGGCGCCAAGGCGGAGGCGCTTGGCGTCGAAATCTATCCGGGCTTCGCGGCGACCGAAGTGCTGAAAGACGAAACGGGCGCGGTCGCCGGCGTCGCCACGGGCGACATGGGCGTCAACCGCGAAGGCAAGCCCAAGGACTCTTTTACGCGGGGCATGGAGCTCAGGGGCAAGTACACGCTGTTCGCGGAGGGAGCGCGCGGTTCGCTGTCCAAGCAGCTCATCGCCTCGCACAAGCTGCATGAGGGCCGCGAACCGCAGAAATACGGCATTGGCCTGAAGGAAATCTGGCGAGTCGACCCCTCGAAGCACCAGCCGGGCCTGGTGCAGCATTCCTTCGGCTGGCCCCTCGCCTCCGACACGGGCGGCGGCTCCTTCCTCTATCATATCGAGGACAACCAGGTCGTCGTCGGCTTCGTCCTCCATCTGAACTACAAGAACCCGACCCTGTCGCCGTTCGACGAGTTTCAGCGCTTCAAGACCCATCCGATGATCCGCGACATTTTCGCTGGCGGCAAGCGGCTCGCCTATGGCGCCCGCGCCATCACCGAAGGCGGCTGGCAATCGGTTCCCAAGCTCGCCTTCCCCGGCGGCGCGCTGATTGGCTGCGCGGCCGGCTTCATGAACGTGCCGCGCATCAAAGGTTCGCATAATGCGATGCTCTCAGGCATGGAGGCCGCGGAAGCCGCGGCAAAAGCGCTCGCGGACGGCCGCGCCCATGACGAACTGTCCGATTACGAAGCGGGCTGGCGCTCCGGCCCGATCGGCGCGGACCTGAAGAAGGTGCGCAACGTCAAGCCGCTGTGGTCGAAACTCGGCACGTTCATCGGCGTGTCGCTCGGCGGCGTCGACATGTGGCTCAACACATTGCTGGGGCTGACGCTGTTCGGCACTTTGAAACATGGTAAAAAGGACTGCGACACGCTGAAGCCGCTCAGCAAGGTCACGCCCATCGTCTATCCCAAGCCGGACGGCGTGATCACCTTCGACCGGCTGTCCTCGGTCTTCCTGTCCAACACCAATCACGAGGAAGACCAGCCCTGCCATCTCAAACTGGCCGATCCCAGCATTCCCATCGGCAAGAACCTGCCCGAATATGGCGAGCCGGCGCGGCTCTACTGCCCGGCCGGCGTCTATGAAGTGGTCTATGCCAACGAGGCTTTGAGGACCGATCCGCGCTTCGTCATCAACGCGCAGAATTGCGTCCATTGCAAAACCTGCGACATCAAGGACCCCGCGCAGAACATTACCTGGACGACCCCGGAGGGCGGCGGCGGCCCGAATTATCCGAATATGTGAAGCCGAATAAATTTTATTCGGCAAACGGATATTCACGAAGTTTCAAGCGGCCAGGGGCACAATGCCTTTACGGCGCAAGCGCCGAAAAAGGCGTTGGGGCCGCATGAAATGAAATTCTGGAACAATCGCAACAAGACGTCCCTGGTCATGGCGCTCGCGACGCTTGCCTTTTTATCCGGCGGACCGGCGCGGGCGCAATGGGGCGGCGACTCCAGCCTTCCCCTCGCCGACGAATTGACAGCCTGGGTCGGCTATTCCGAGATGACCGGCGACACCCGCGACATGCTCGTCTTGAGCGTCATGGTCTTCGGCCTGTTCTTCGGCGTCCTGACTCGCATGAGCCTGCGCGATATGGCCTTCGGGACGTTCTTGAACGGCGTGATCGGCGCGATCGGCGTCTGTCTCGCACTTTACGCCTTCGGCCCGCGCTATCATCTCCTCCCTCACCTGACCGCGGGCGCTCGTTTCAACGTCACGCTGATCGCCTGCGGTTTTTCCGCCAGCATCCTGCTGGTCGTAGCCGCTCTCGCCAAGAACATGCTCAAGCGCCACCTCGGCCAACTCCTCGACCTGTTCGGCCGACCGGACAGGCCGAAGCGCATCCATGTCGAAGAAGCGCTGCCGCCGCGCGTCGCAACGGCGCTGCGGAAAAACTGAAGGCTGGCGCGCCGGTTTTGTAGCCAGGATCCAGGGGGTGGCGATGTCGGCGGCATGGCGAAGAGGTCTGCGTTCGGCTCGAAACTGTCCTTGACGACGCAAATCAAGTTTGGCGGCAATCGCCGAACGTCGGCATTGCGGGTCGTGACTGGTCCTTGCCAAGCCCCTGAGCCGTCATGGCCGGGCTTGTCCCGGCCAATCCACGCGGTTCCGCTGCGCATAACTCTTGGGATTGTGCCTCGCGGACTGGCGTGGATGCCCGGCACAAGGCTGCACAAGGCCGAGCGTGACGGCCGAAGGCGTAAAGCCGACGTTGGCGAACGCATCGGCGGCCTTCCGCCATCCGCCAATTCCTGACTTCCGGTGAACAAGCCAAGAACGCCGAACCACTGACGCCCCTCAAGCCCGCGACGGCGAAAACCTTTGCGGGCTGGCCCGGTCCCAGATCGCGCGCAACCGCGCGTCGCCGGCGCCGCGCAAAAACTCGCCCTCCTCCATCGTCGGATAGAGTTCGGCGAAACTGACCACGCTGTTTTCAGAAACGCGGCGGCGAAACAGGTCGAGTTCGAACTGGTTTGGATGGTCGAGGCCCGCCGCCGCCGTCAGTTCGGCGAGGCAGTGCAAGGTCGCGCGGTGAAAGTTCGTGACCCGCTGGCGCTTGTCCGGCACGTTCAGCGCCCGGCTGCGACCCGCATCCTGGGTGGCGACGCCGGTCGGACAGGCATCCGTGTGGCAGGACAGCGACTGGATGCAGCCCAGCGCGAACATGAAGCCTCGCGCCGAATTGCACCAGTCGGCGCCGAGCGCCATCGCCCTGGCTATGTCGAAGGCGGTGAGGATCTTGCCGGAACAGCCGAGCCGGATTTTTCCGCGCAGGCCCGAGCCGACCAGCGCGTTATGCACGAAGTTCAAGCCCTCGCGCATTGGCATGCCCAGATGATCCATGAATTCGAGCGGCGCGGCGCCGGTGCCGCCCTCCTTGCCGTCGATGACGATGAAATCAGGGGCGACCCCGCTTTCCAGCATGGCCTTGCATATGGCCAGAAACTCCACGGGCTGGCCGAGGCAGAGCTTCATGCCGACCGGCTTGCCGCCCGAGAGCGCGCGCAGTTTCCCGATGAAGCCCATCAGTTCGAGCGGCGTCGAAAAGGCGCTGTGACAGGCTGGCGAAATACAATCGAAGCCGAGCGGCACGCCGCGAATGCCGGCGATTTCCTCGGTCACCTTGGCGGCGGGCAGCACGCCGCCATGGCCGGGCTTGGCGCCCTGGCTCAGCTTGATTTCGATCATCTTGATCTGCGGATGCCGCGCGACGGCGGCGAATTTTTCCTCGCAGAAATCGCCCGCGAGCGTGCGGCAGCCGAAATAGCCTGAGCCGATCTCCCAGATGACGTCGCCGCCCATCTCGGCGTGATAGGGCGAAAAGCCGCCCTCGCCCGTGTCATGCGCGAAACCGCCGGCTTTCGCGCCGCCGTTGAGCGCGCGGATGGCGTTGGCCGAGAGCGCGCCGAAGCTCATCGCGGAAATATTGAGCACCGAGGCCGAAAAGGGGCTTTTGCAGTCGGGACCGCCGATAGTGACGCGAAAGGGGTCGATCGCCGCGGGGCGGGGCGCCAGCGAATGCAGCATCCATTCGAAACCGTCGGAATAGACGGCGAGCTGTGTGCCGAACGGCCGCTTGTCGAGCTGCATCTTGGCGCGCTGGTAGACGAGCGCGCGGCGGTCACGGCTGAAGGGCGCCCCATCCGTCTCGCTCTCGAACAGATATTGCCGGATTTCCGGGCGTATCTCCTCGATGATGAAGCGCAGATGCGCGAGGATCGGATAGTTGCGCAGGATGGAATGGCGCTTCTGCACGAGGTCGCCGAGCCCGATTGTCGCGAAGGTCCCGAAAAGCGTGAGCGCGCCGATGAGATAATTGAAGAGGTCGGGCCGCTGGGTCATCTCGAACAGCGTCCAGATAAAAAGAACGATGCTGAGCAGCAAGGCGCTGTAACGCGGGGCAAAAATCGTGCTGAGAAGGCGCATGGCTTATCCTTGACGGGGCGACGGTCTATATCACGACGCCGCCGTGACAGTTACACGACATCTCGCCTGCGCCAGCCTGACCTCTTCCCGCGCCGGACCGCCCTTGCAGGGCGGCAAGGACGCGAATACAGGCGAATGCTAATATGAAGGCGGTGAATCTCGACGGAGAAACGATTTGGACAGGCCCATCGCGACCGCGCCGAAAACCCGCCTGCCGGAACTGGCCATCCTGCTCGCCGGCTGCCTGGTTGCGCTCCTGTCCTTCGGGCCGCGCTCGGTCATGGGCGCCTTCCAGCTGCCGGTTTCCGCCGCCTATCCCTGGGGCGCCGCGACCTTCTCCATCGCCCTTGCGGCGCAGAACCTGCTCTGGGGCCTCGGCCAGCCCTTCGCGGGGGCGCTGGCCGACCGATTCGGCTCGAAATATGTGCTGATATCAGGCGCGCTGCTCTATGCCGCCGGACTCGCCCTGATGGGCCAGACCAGCTCCGCCCTCGGCTTCGATCTTTCGGCCGGCGTGCTGATCGGCTTCGGCCTGTCGGGCGCCTCGTTCAACCTCGTGCTCGGCGCCTTCGCCAAGCTGCTGCCGCCGCAAAGGCTCAGCTATGCCTTCGGCGCGGCGACGGCGGCCGGCTCTTTCGGCCAGTTCCTGTTCTCGCCGCTGGCCGGCGGACTGATCGGCTCGATAGGCTGGGAAAAGACCTGCCTTGTCATGGCCTGCTGCGTCCTGCCGGCGATCCCGCTGGCGCTGGCGATCGCCACCCCGCCCGCCCCTGTCCAGACAAAAGCAAACGCCTCCGAAGGCCAGATCGCCACCTTCCGCCGCGCGCTAAAACACACCTCCTATCTTCTGTTGGTGACCGGCTTTTTCACCTGCGGCTTCCAGCTCGCCTTCATCACCGTGCATTTCCAGCGCTATGTCGTGGAAAGCGGCGTGCCGGCGATTTTCGGCTACTGGGCCTTCGCGCTGGTCGGCATATTCAATATTTTCGGCTCGCTGCTGTCCGGCTACCTCGGCCTGCGGTTGCCGCGCCGCTATATCCTCAGCGCCATCTATTTTTCGCGCGCGCTGGCGACGCTGGTTTTCATCAGCCTGCCGCCAAGCCCGCAGGGCGCGCTGATCTTCGGCGCGGTCACCGGCCTGTTGTGGCTCTCGACCGTGCCGCCGACCTCGTCCTTGATCGGCCAGATGTTCGGCTCCGGCCATCTCTCCATGCTCTATGGCTTCGCCTTTTTCTCCCACCAGCTCGGGGGATTCCTGGGCGTGCTGCTCGGCGGCTATTTCCGCGAAGTCAGCGGCTCCTATACCCCGGTGTGGATTCTCTCCATCGCGCTCGGCGTGATCTCCGGCCTGATCAACCTGCCGATCGTCGAGGCCAGCGCGAACCCCGCGCCTCAGCCGGCGGAATAGAATCGCCGGAGCGCCACCAGCGACCAGATGGCTTCGACGAGGCCGAAGGGCCAGGCGCCCTGCAAAAAGCCATAGGCCGACCCGAGCGCGCAGGAGAAGGCGAAACCCAGCACATAGATGCGGCCGCGCGGCTCCAGCGCATAGAAGGCCAGCATGGCGCTGACCGCGAAAAGTCCGAACAGCGTCAGCGCGTCCATATGTCCCGCCCCCCGGCTTGGTGGAATGCAAAAGGCGATGCTATATCGCAAATCCCCTTTAAGCGAGGTGACTGAATTGGCCGATTCCAGCGAACCCGTGCTCCATGTCTTCGATCTCGACGGCACGCTCGCCGACACCGCAGGCGACCTCATGGCCTCCCTCAACCATGTCCTGCTGCACGAGGGTTTTGAGGCCGAGCCTGTGGAAGACGCGCGCGCGTTGCTTGGCGCCGGCGCCCGCGCCCTGATCCAGCGCGGGTTGTCGGCGCAGCAAAGGAGCGTTTCCGAGACGAAGCTCGAAGACATGTTCCAGCTTTTCCTGAGCTATTACGAAAGCCGCATCGCCGACGACAGCCGCCTTTATCCCGGCGTGATCGCCGCGCTCGACAGGCTTGCGGAACGCGGCGATTTCTTCGCCGTCTGCACCAACAAGATCGAGCGTCCCGCGCGTCTGCTGCTGGAAAAGCTCGGCGTCGCCGACCGCTTCGCCTTCATCTGCGGGCAGGACACATTTGGCGTCGCCAAGCCCGACCCAAAACCCTTGCTGAAAACCATCGAAGCCTCCGGCGGCAAACTCGGGCGCACGCTGATGATCGGCGATTCCAAGACCGACATCGCCACCGCGCGCGCCGCGGGCATTCCGGTGATCGCCGTGGATTTCGGCTATACCGACCGCCCCATCGAGGAATTCTCGCCCGACAGGGTGATTTCGCATTTCGACGAGCTTCCCGCCGCGGTTTCGGAATTTTTCTGATGCATGTCCTGCTGGTCAATTACGCGCGCATCCCGGTTTTCGCCTATGGCGGCACGGAGCGTGTGATCTGGGACCTCGCCTGGGGCCTGACGCAACTCGGGCATCAGGTGACGTTTCTGGCTCCCGAGGGGTCGCATTGCGATTTCGCGAAGGTTCTGGTGTTCGACACGGAGCGTCCGCTCAAGGAGCAGATTCCCAAAAACGTCGACATCGTGCATTTCCAGTTCCAGCCCGATTTCGACCTCGATAGCGATTTCGACCTGCCCTATCTGATGACCGAGCATGGCAACTACAATCGCAAGCCGTTTCGGCCGCTGAACACCGTCTTCGTCTCGCGCGACCACGCCGCGCGGCACAATTCGAAGGAGTTCATCTACAACGGCTTGAACTGGGACGCCTATGGCCCCGTCGATTTCTCCGCCGCGCGGAAAAATTTTCACTTCCTCGGCAAGGCGGAATGGAGCGTCAAGAACGTCAAGGGCGCGATAGAGGTCGCCAAGAAGGCGAAAGTCACACTCGATGTGCTCGGCGGCGACCGCTTCAATTTTCGGCGCGGTTTCCGCATGACCTTTTCACGCCGCATCATTTTCCACGGCATGGTCGGCGGCGAGGAAAAGTTCCGCCTGCTCAACGGCTCGCAGGGACTGATCTTCCCGACCCGCTGGCACGAGCCTTTTGGACTGTGCATGATCGAGAGCCTGTATTTTGGTTGCCCGGTGTTTGGCACGACTTATGGCGCTTTGCCGGAGCTGATTACGGGAGATGTCGGGTTACTCGCCAATTCCGCGAAGGAATTGGCGTTGGCGGTGCGGGAAAAGCAGTTTGACCCGAAGGTCTGCCATGAGCTTGCGCGCGATACGTATAATGCGCTGGCGATGGTGAGGGGCTATGTCGCGGCTTACGAGCGGATTTTGAACGGGGAAAAATTGAACGCAACGCCGCCGTTTTTGACGAACAAGTCGCGGAAGATGTTGCCTTGGTAAGTCCACTTTCGGCGGATTGCCGACCTTCGCTGGCGGTGCCGGGAACGCCGGCGACCGAAACCCTTCACAGAACCGGAAATTCGGTTTTGAATGAGGCGATCCGCATCTCCACCGGAAAGCCGTCATTCGTTGGGCGCGGTTGGCAAGCTGCTAAATGGCCCCGCCATCCAGTCGATCCGAATATCATACGGACGCAGGTTCAATCATGACCACGGCGCAAAGCGGCGCCGAATTAGGTTATTCGCTTCTGCTATTCGGGGCGTGATCAA
>Ga0182030_10013599_pt1 | contig 16172 bp, 14 predicted proteins | sample 812S3MmetaG_FD_121299 | JGI IMG/M metagenome (GOLD analysis project Ga0182030, IMG submission 121299) | Permafrost microbial communities from Stordalen Mire, Sweden - 812S3M metaG (Illumina Assembly) | ecosystem: Environmental > Terrestrial > Soil > Wetlands > Permafrost | place: Sweden...
ATAGAAAAATTCTTTGCGAACATCAATCAAAAGCACCATTCGGAATTGAAGTCTCTACTTAGCTTGAAGTTCCAATTCTTTGATAAAAACAGTCCACTAATTTATCCCTTGTGAAGTATAACTCAAAATTATTTTATCATATCTGGAAGAATAACAACTTATTTATAGAAATAAGAAATAAACTGGAATTATTATTAATTTTATCTCCTGATAGCTTAGAAAAAAAATCATATGCAAGAAACGGGAGGTGAAAATGCAGTTCCTGGGATAGCACTTGGTGACCTTGACGGGATTAAGTATAACGGGATGCCGGAAGCAAACCTGCGAACAATATTAGAAACAACCGATACGGGTTATGCATTGCTGGACAGTGATATGCGCGTGGTTTACTTTAACCGATGTGCAAACGATTTCACTCAAAAAGAACTGGGAAAAGCAATCCTGCCGGGGGACCACCTGATCAATTTCTTTTCCGTGGTGAACAAGCAGGAAGTAGAAAAAATGCTGGAAGATGTGTGGCTGGGCGAGCCCATTAAATATGAAACTAACTACCCCCAGGCCGATGGGTCAATGCACTGGTACTACATAAGGCTCACACCTGTTAAGAATAAAAAAGAGGAAATAACCGGGCTGGTGGTGGCCATAGATAACATCACAGTACGAAAAATAGAAGAACTCGAAAAGGACGAAATAGCCAAGGACCTTATATACCGTAACAGGGACCTGGAACAGTTTACCTACATCGTTTCGCACAATGTACGGTCTCCGGTGGCCAGCCTGCTGGGCCTTACTACCATTCTTGCCGAATATGATATTACTGATAAGGAGCGGAAAGAAATGATCTCCGGCATTTCTATTTCGGCACACCGGCTCGATGAGGTGATCAAAGACCTCATAGACATACTGCAGGTGAAAAAAGAATGGAAAGAAAGAAAAGAAGAAGTGATCTTTTCAAAGCTGGTAAGAGAAATAGAACCCAGTATCCAGCAGTATTTCAGCAATGAGAAATACACTATAAAAACAGATTTTGCCCTGGTGAATGAATGTTACACCCTTAAAAAATATCTGACCAGCATTTTCACTAACCTGATTGCAAACAGCATCAAGTACCGTCAACTGGACGTGAAACCTGTTATCGAAATATCGAGCGAGCTGAAGCGGAAAAAGGTGGTTATTATTTTCAGGGACAACGGACTCGGCTTTGACCTGCCTAAGGTAAAGGACCAGGTGTTTGGGCTGTACAGGCGCTTTCACTTCCATGTGGAGGGCAAGGGCATTGGCCTGTTTATGGTAAAAACCCAAGTGGAAACGTTAGGTGGAAAGATCACCATTAACAGCGTGGTAAATAAGGGAACCGAGTTCAGAATAGAGCTGCCGATGTAAGCCAGAGGTATCACTAATCTCCCCTTGTCCAGGTTTCCGTGCGGCCAATAAGGGAGAACCCAATATAGCCCCTCACATGCAGCGTCTCACCTATGCGGGTTATCTTGCAACTGTATGTTTTTCCGTTTTTTGGGTCGTAAATAGTGCCATTGTTGTATTCATCATCGCCGTCTTTTTTGAAGCCTTTGAGTATAAGCAGGCCTAATTCCGGGTCGTTCTGCAATGCTTTGTCGGGGTTTTTGTAATCTAATTTTGGCTTACCATCCCTGTTTGGGTCCTTGAGCCACGATATCCGGCCATAAAACCTGCCGTCTTTGGCCTTATAAATTTTGATCTTACCGCTTTTGGCCTCGTTATACCATTCGTGTTCTATAGGATCGGCCTGGGCAAATAAAACGGTTCGTGTACCAAAAATTGTAACCAATAAAAAAAGTATGCTTAATGAATATGCTCTTATCATAGGATGCTCTTTACAATATTTGCAGCAAAATTCCTGCCATGATACTACCTGTTAATTAGCGTCTGATATAGTACCCACTCCAGACACGTCTTTGGTGATGACCGGATGCCCCTTATACTTTATGGTACCGGCGCCGTTAATGCTTGCAGAAAGCTTTTGAAGCGCAGTTACGGCGCTCGTCCCTGCCCCTGAAATGGTGGCCGAGGTTTCATCAGACTGCAGCGGAAACGCGCGCAGGTCGCCTGCCCCATCGATCTCATAAGTGGCGTGCTTCACTGCCCCACCCTTCACGTCAATATCACCGGCACCGGAGATTACTACTGAGAAATTGTCCACATTAATATTATCCACCTTTACATCGCTGGACCCGGATATGTCTAACTTGAAATCGCTGCCCGTAATATTGCCGGTTATCTGCGCATCAGGTGAGCCAGATAAAGAGAGGCCACTAATGGAAGGCATCGTTATTTCGGCGGTAATATCATCATCGCTCATGGTCCATGTTTCATCCAGGTCTGAATAGATGCGGAGGGTATTGTTCTCTATTTTTGTCTTTACGTGTTTCAGCACGTTCTCATAACTTTTGAACTGTATGCCGGGCTGGACGCCGGGCTGCACATTAATGACCGCTTTTAAAGAAACATCTATGTCAAGCGCGTTGAACGAGGCAACTGCAGGCGTGGTGGTTACCATTTTGCCTTCTCCCTTCAATACATTCATGCGGCAGGAAGTAAAAAACAGTACTATCGCAATACTGGCAGCTACCCGTAAGATGTTTTTATTCATAGGTGTTTTTTATAGCGCAACTATACATTTTTAAGGCTTATCATTCGCTGTCCCTGTTATTGGAGGCTATGATGTCGCCTTTATGGTGCCTGTACCACACAATACCTAGTGTACCCATAATAACCAGTGGCAAAAATGCAAGGTAGATGATACCCCCATTCAGGCCTTTGGCGCTTTTACTATCGAGCCCTGCTGCGACCTTGGTACACATTGCGCATCCCTGCCCATAAACTATGTGCGACATAATAATAAGCAATATTCCGGTCAGCACAGATTTTTTCATAAGTTAAAATTACCACTAAGGGGTGATATAGCCAAAACAGCGGCGACGAAAAGTAAAACCTCTATGACTTGCGAATTTTGACTTTTAATTTTTAATTTTCGATTTAAATATGCGGTATGTAGTACGGGCTGATGAGCCAGTACACCAACACGCCGGTAACACTCACATACAACCATAATGGCCAGGTGTACCTGACGAGTTTTTTATGCTTATCATATTCACCGGTAAGCGCCCGGTATGCTGTGAAAAGGATAAAGGGCAGAATAATTGTAGCGAGAAAAATATGGGTAATGAGAATGAATAAATAGAAGTAATACAGACCATCATGCAGGCCGCCGTACTTAGTTTCACCGGATAGCAGGTGATGCCCGATGTAGGAAACGAGGAACAGCGAGGAGAGCACTATGGCAGTGAGCATCAGGTTTTTGTGGAGCATGTATCTCTTATTTTTCACCGCCAGCAGCGCCAATACGAGCAGTACAGATACCGTACCATTAATGACTGCATTCACTAAAGCCAGTATATGTACATTAAAGCCAAGGTTGAGACCCTCCAGCGGCTTGAAATTGGTTAAGAAGGCTACCGCGGCAAACACCACAAAGGATACTGTCCATATGAGGATATTTGCCTGCTTATCATTTTTTTGCAACGCAGGTTTTGGAAATTCGGAATTGGTCATTTCTGGAATTGGGAATTAGTTATTGGGAATTGGGATTGTTATAATGAGTAAAAATGTTTGCAAATGTAGTAAGGATAGATGGAGGTGCAAAGTGAAATCTTCCATACTATCCATCTATGAGGTCTGCCGCTTGCCGCTATATGTCAAAACATGTCTTTTAAGCTTTGTTCAGGGAAAATAATTTTGACGTTTTGCCAGTGCGAGGCCTTGTGTAGCGTTATTGGTTTCATTTTAAGTTAATTATGATTATTGTTTTATTTCATTTGTGAACTTATATTCCCGGAATACCCTTTATTTGGTGTTTTTGTTCATTTCCCTGGTTGTTCTGTGCATGTCATCCGGTGTACTTTGTGGTTGTCTATTTGGCCGGTACTGCATGTCTTTTTCGCCTGGCCTGCATGTTTTGTTTGATTTGAAAAATTGAAAAACTGTTTGTTGGCATTTTTGATTTTGCATGGTAGGTTAGCAATGTGTAAAGGTCCGATATTCTAATTTCATTTTAGTGTTGCTACGGGTAGGAATATTTTTGGTCATCTTCCAATGGGAAGAGCAGATGATGCCATGATTTAACTGCGTCAAGCCAATTCCTGTTGCAAACAGGCTAGTCTTTACAGACACGAGAGCGCTTTGCTAACTCTCGCGCCAGTGCGGATACGGGTAGGAAAATTTTGTCTGAACCTTGATTCGCTTGATTAAAGGATTTCCATGATTGTATCGCATGTTGAGACCATCTAAAATCAGAGAATGCCATCTACAAAATACATATCTACCATTCCCTTTTTCTTGGCTTCTACTTTTCCGCGGTATGAGCAGGTGAATTTATCTTTCACCAGTTCATAGGTGGTGGCACTAATGTTTACTTTTCCGGCTTCGCCGCTGCTTTCCATGCGGGATGCTGTGTTTACGGTATCTCCCCATATGTCGTAGGCAAACTTCTTTACGCCGACTATGCCGGCAACTACCGGGCCGGTGTGTATGCCTATCCTTATTTCAAACATTTCCTTGCCCTCGGCCATTCGCTGCTGCTTATGGGCATCCATAAAATCCCGGATCTCTAATGCTGCGTTTACCACATCGGCAGCATGGGTCTTATTTTTCACCGGCAGGCCACCTGCGGCCATGTAGCTATCGCCAATGGTTTTTATCTTTTCTATATTGTACTTGCCAATAATGGCATCGAAACCCTTAAAGCAATAATCTATCTCCGCTACCAGCTCTTTAGCCGTTAGCCTTTCAGAAATATTGGTGAAGCCTTTAAAATCCGTGAATAGTACGGTAACATCATCAAATGTTTTGGCCTCTGCACTGCCCTTTGCTTTCAGTTCTTCAGCTACTTCGGATGGCAGGATGTTGAGTAGCAATTCTTCTGAGCGTTGGAATTGTTTTTCTACTTCTTTCTTTTCTGCTACTACTTCCGCGGTGCGCTCATCAACTGTCTGCTCCAGTTCTTTCTGGCGTTTAAGCAGGGATGCCGTGCGCCATCTTACATAAACAGCAATGCTGCCCAACGCTATTAAAATATAAGCAGTGTAGGCCCACCAGGTTTTCCACCAGGGCGGCCGAATGCTAAAAGTATATTGGTATTCATTGCTCCAATAGCCATCGCCATTCCTTGCCTTTACCCTGAACGTATAGGTGCCCTGCGGTAAGTTACCATAAGGTGCTTCTGTGCTACTAGTAAGTGCGCTCCAGTTGTCATCTATCCCATCCAGTCTATATTTGTACTTTACTTTTTTGGGAGAGCTGATAGTGATGCCGATATAATTAAAAGTGAGGTAGTTGTTATTGTAAGCAAGGCTTAAATATTCCGGCACACCATACCATCTTGATAAACTGTCAAACTTGAAATTGCCTACTGGCACACCATTGCCAAGTGTGAGCGTGCTATCTTGTTTGCGTAATAGGTATGTCCAAGGAATGTTTTCATTAAATAGTTGAAGGCTGGTTAGCTGAATATTTGGGGGTATGGTATCATCTTCGTCTCCTTCTGGATGGAAGGCTGTTAGCCTGTCATAAGTTCCAACCCAAATAGTACCTGTGCTATCTTCTGCCATCCCGCCACTACAATGGATGCCTAAAAGACCATCTTCATAAGTATAGTTTTTAAATAAAACAGGCTGCTCACCCCCTTGATAGCTGTCGGCATCTTTCAACATTTTATCCAATTTATCTAAAACTCTCTTCGAAAGTTTACTAAGTCCACCCCACGTGCCGAACCAAATATTTCCACTTTTGTCCTGTAAAATACTACGAACAGAATTATTAACTAAGCCTTCTTTTTCAGTAAAATGAGTAAAGGATGTTCCATCATATTTGTATATACCATCGTGGAAAGTACCAAACCAAAGGTTTCCCTTTTTGTCTTGAAATATACTACAACTGTTTAATCCTTCTTTTTGGTTAAATTGAGTAAAGGATTTTCCATTATATTTAGTTACACCACTGTGAGCGCCGAACCAATAGTTTCCAATTTTATCTTGTAAAATACATTCGACCTCATCATCGATTAGGCCTTCTTTTTCCGTATAATTTGTAAAGGATTTCCCATCATATTTACTAATGCCGGCTGTATACGTTGCGAACCAAATGTTTCCGCTGTTGTCTTCTAAAATACTTCTTACTCCTCTACCTCCGCTTAAGCCCTGTTTTTCGGTAAAAACGGCAAAAGATTTCCCATCGTATTTACCTACACCGTCACCAATGGAACCGAACCAAATATCACCACTTTTTTCTTGTAAAATGCATGTAAAATTATTATTAAAGTCTTTTTTCGGGGTAAGTGTTCTAAAGGATTTCCCATCGTATTTACATACGCCAGCTCCACTAATTAACCAAAGGTTTCCGCTTTTGTCTAGCAGAATACTAAATATTTTATTATTGCTTAATCCTTCTTTTTGAGTAAAATGAGTAAAGGATAACCCATTATATTTACATGCGCCTCCTTCAGTGCCGAACCAAAGGTTTCCACTTTTGTCCTGTAAAATGCTCCCAATACTATTATTGTTTAATCCTTCTCTTTCGCTAAAATCAGTAAATAATTTCCCGTCGTATTTGGATACACCTCCGCTATTTGTACCAAACCAAATATTTCCTTTCTTATCTTGTAAAATACTTCTTACAAAATTATTACTTAACCCTTCTTTTTCGGTAAATTGTCTAATGGATTTCCCATCATATTTGCATGCCCCACTTTTTGTCCCAAACCAAATACTTCCGTCTTTGTCTTGTAAAATACAACTCACATAACTACTGCTTAGCCCTTCCCGTTCGGTAAAGTTAGTAAAGGATTTCCCGTCATATTTACTAACCCCGTTATCTGTTCCAAACCAAAAATTACCGCTTGTATCTTGCAAAATACTAGAGACACGGTTGCCGCTCAAACCTTGTTTTCGTGTAAATTGCGTAGTGGATTTCCCATCATATTTGGTTATGCCTTCACTTGTACCAAACCAAATGTTACCACGTTTGTCTTGTAAAATGCACCAAACACTATTATTGCTTAATCCTTCTTTTTCTGTATAATGAGTAAAGTATTTTCCATCATATTTTGATACACCGCCCCCAAAAGTGCCGAACCAGATATTGCCCTTTTTGTCTTGTAAAATGCTTAAAACTACATCATTGAATAAACCTGAATTTCGGGTAAAATAATTGGTGAAATATTTTCCATCGTACTTTGTTACACCACCCCCGAATGTCCCGAACCAAATATTTCCGCTATTGTCTTGCAATAGACAATTTACTTCATTTCGTTTTAACCCATGCAACTCGCCAAAAGAGCTGAAGCTATATGGGTTATCGTCACCTATATGTGCATCTTTGGCTATTACCATCTCTGGTATGCCAGCAGGGAAAGGACTGTCGATGACGGGTACTGTTTTGGGTAGCAAAAAGCTATCCTGGCCGGGTGTACATACCCGCGGCGTTCCTGCAATTACTACTTTGGGACTGCCAGCGCGGTGTACATTGGTGTTGGTCAGCACTACTTTGGGAATGCCGACTTTTACTACTTTCGGTTTTCCGGCAGGTACTACTTTTGGTTCGGCCATGCTGTCTTTGGGTACTACATAGCCATGCGCTTCTACCACTCTTGGGGCAAAGGAACTACTGCCCTTCTGTCCCTTCTTTTGCTGGCAGCAAAAAAGAAGCACAGAAAATGAGAGCAATAAGAGGAGTATTGCTTTTCTAATAAACAAGGAAGATCTTTTATAATGGGTAAAGTAGTGAATATATTTTGTAATGCGCAATGCTCAAATGGTCGCTCATTACTTGCCCTTCGCGAACTTGTGGGTCAGAAAATAAGACCAACAAGGCGTCAATAATGCTATTAAGCGGTTTCTCTAATTGAGCGTGTCACAGTTCGACGGGGCTCACTGAGACAATATCTCAATTCAGCTTTTTTGACAAAATTGATGAAAGTTCATTATAGCAACCATTCAACCTCTCGCCCTACTTGCCGTGTTTCCGCTCCAGGGTCAGGAGTACTATATCATCGGCGCATTTGCGCACATCTGTGTCATTAAGGCCATTGTAGTAGCCACGGATATAACGGTCTTTGTCGAGGAGCACGAACTGGTTGCTGTGTATGAAATCATCTGCGCCGCCATCGCCGGGACCTACGGTGAGGTGCAGTTCGTTGCGGGCAAAGTTGTAGATGGCTTTTTTATCGCCAGTTAAAAACCACCAATGATCATGGTTGGCGCCATGGCGGTCGGCATAAGCACGGAGGGCAGGGAAAGAATCGTGCGTGGGATCGACGGTTATAGAAATGAATTGTACGACAGTATCAAGCGAGGCTTCCTTCTTTTCGTCTTTTTTAAAGCCGGTTTGCAGCATACGCATATTATTACTCAGCAGCGGACAAATGGACGGGCAGGTGGTAAAGAAAAAGTCTATTACCACCATCTTGCCGCGGAGATCATTATTCAACGAAACCTTTTTACCCAACTGGTTAGTGAGGGTGATATCAGCAACCTGGTGGTATACGGTGTCCTGCACTGCATTTCCTCCCTGTTCATGGCTATCCACATGGTCTATTCCGTAATGCCCGGGCATCTTTACTTTGCCTTTGGACAGCACGCTGACCAGAAAAAAACAAAATAGCGGTACCAATAAGGCTACCGCTATTCCTAATGTAAATTTAGTGTTCGAGTTCTTTTTACTCATTTGAAGATGTGGTACTCTGTTGGCTATTGTGGCGTGCCGGTGATTCATTGTTCATGCGCAGCCAGAAACCGCCATCGGCAAGGAATGCAATGATGAACCAAACAAACAATACCAGCGGTATGAGTACCGTAACCATGAAGTTCTTAAACTCATCGCCCAGGTGCATAAATACGGCCACAATGTAGCCTGCTTTTAACAGTGTAAGGGCCAGGAAGAAAAAAGCAACTAATGCCTTGGGCATCTGGTGACTGAAGAACATACCCATGATCACCTCTGCAACAGTGATGACCAGCAGTATCCAGAATATTTTCCATATTCTTTTCACCTGGTTCTTGCTCTCCTCGGAGTTCACGTCAGTATGATGCTGCATGACGCCTGAATAAAGCTTCGACTGGTCGCCTTCGTATAAGTGCTGGATACTATCCTCGTGGTGGTGTGCTGACATTGTAATTATATTTTAAACCTCAAACCCCGAATGGGAATTTTATGAAAATGAATAATTGTTTATAACAAATAGAAGCAAGTGAATACGAATACCCAAACGAGATCTACAAAGTGCCAGTAGAGGCCTATTTTTTCTACCATTTCGTAGTGGCCGCGGCGCTCATACACACCATTCACAGTATTGATCAGTATGAGCATGTTAAAGATAACCCCTGAGGTTACGTGCGCACCGTGGAAGCCTGTGATAGTAAAGAAATAATTAAAAAAGTCGTGAGTAGACTGCATGGCCACTACAGGGTGGGCGCTAAGCATATTCTGGACTGCTTCTTTATGGGGGTTAAAGAAACCGCGGAATTGAGCGATGGGCGTATTCACATCAGTGAAAGAACCCCACCAGCCGCCTTCGCTATGCAGGTGCGTCCATTCCCAAGCCTGGCAACTCAGGAAGCAGATACCGCCAACAATAGTCCATAGCAGCCAAAAAGCTACGTTTTTCTTGTCTTTATAATGACCGGCATGTACCGCAAGCACCATAGTTACCGAACTCATGATAAGTATGAAGGTCATTAAGCTCACAAACAGCAACGGCAGGTTTTGACCTTCCATAAAGGGGAAAGACTTAAACACCTGGTTAGGATCGGGCCATACTGCGCTGAAAAAACGAGTGGTACCATAGGAGATCAGGAATGCGCCAAATGTAAGCGCATCTGATAACAGGAAGAACCAGGTCATCATTTTTCCATAGCTCACGTTATAAGGCGAGCGTCCACCGGCCCAAAGCTTAGGTTCCGGCGCTGCTGTTACTACTGTTGATTCTGACATAGACTGTTTTAAAAAGTTATTCCGGGAGTGATTCCGCGGTGCGAATTTCTAAATAATTTTATTGATTAACGAGAAAGAACACAAATAAATATATCCACAATGCATCCACAAAGTGCCAGTAAGTGGCAACAATCTCCAATCCTGTGGCATTATATACCTTTATTCTTGTTCTAAATGCGCGGAAAAATACAATTAATAATGCAATAATCCCACTCAAAAGATGAGCAAGGTGCAGCCCCGCAATAATAAATAGGAAAGATTCGCTCGGATTGCCATTCACCCGCACCGTAGACATCTCGTTAAGTACCTGCCCGTTGATCCTGACTTGCTGCAACTGGTGATACAGCTGATAAAAACCAGCACACTGTAATACACCAAATAAAATGCCGAGCAATAATGTTACGGAGATGAGCATCCGGAACTTAGGCATTTGGCGGTTTTTAAATGCCCGCAACCCCATAACTATAGTAACACTACTGATCATTATGACAGGCGTAGAGTACCAAAATGTGGCCGGCAGACTGAAAGTGCGCCAGTTGCCCTGCGCCTCACGCACCATGTAGCCACTGGTGAGCCCTGCAAACGCCATGCTCATGCTGGCCATGGCTACCCACATCATAAACTTCTGCGGATGTATCTTTTTTCGTTCCATTCCTCCAACCCCTAAAGCGGAGCTATTATTTATACTTCCAGCATCTAGAGGGAAGTTATTATTTTTATTCATTTCTTAATTTTACAGTCAACACAATTCTACCTACCAGTCTATCTATCAGTAATTCCCGATTTTTTACTTTTTACTTATTTACATTTTATCGATTACCAACGCGAGCAAAATCGTTGGCAAATAAATAAAGGAAGCGAACATAACCCTGCGCGCTGACTTATGATCGTTCTTTATATAAAAAATTATTGATGCAGCGAGGTACATCATGCCGCATAGCACGCATATCCACATACCGATGCTACCAGTGAGACCGATAGCATGGGGTACCATAGCCATAGGGATGAGCACAAAACTATACATCATGCACTGAATGCCTGTGAAGCGGGTTTCCTTTTCGCGGGTAGGGAGCATACGGATGCCGGCACGGTTATAATCATCAAAAGCTACCCAGGCTATAGCCCAGAAATGCGGGAATTGCCAGAAAAACTGCAGGGTAAACAATATCCACCCACCCACACCAAAGCTGCCAGTAGCCGCGACCCAGCCTATAAGCGGAGGCAACGCGCCAGGTACAGCACCTATCAGCACAGCTACGGGATGCACCTTCTTCATAGGCGTATAGACAAATGCGTAAAGCAGTAAGGACAAGAAACTCAAGGCGCCTGCCTGGGGATTGAAATAATAACCGAGCAGTAATGCACCACCTATACCGGTAAACGCTGCAAATACCCATGCTTCCGGGTGATTCATGCGACCATCGGGCATAGGGCGCAGGCGAGTGCGCAACATTAAAGAATCACTCTCCCGTTCTAATATCTGGTTAATGGTATTGGCCCCACCTGTAACCAGCATACCACCGAGGAACAGTGTTACGATCTGCCGCCAGACCATCATATCATTCCAAATAAAATGAATATTTGGAGCCATCAGGTAGCCGATGACGCTGCTGAATACGACCATGCCGCTGAGATTGGGCTTTAATAACTGGTTGTAGTCTCTTGCACGCGATATGGCTACCAGGTGCCATTTTGCTTTAATAGGCTCTTGCCGTAACATTAATTTATATAGAATAACAAATGAGGGTGCAAAAGTACATTTTTTTATGGTTTTTTGGGACAGGAATAATTGTTGCTTCCTGCTTTAATTCACAACCTCTTTCAGAGAATTTTATATGTGACTATTGTAAAAAGAAGATGGGTTAACTAACTATTGCAAATATTTTAGCTACATTTAAAAAATCGAAAATGAAAAAATGAAAAAAATATTCTTTTTATCGCTTATTGCTCTTTTCTTTTCAGGCGGTCTATATGCCCAGGAAAAAGCCAGGACTGAGATTACGTCGGTAAAACAAAAGGGAGAAATAGTAAGATATATGCTTACCTCGTCCAAGCCATTTATAGTAGGCAATAACACATATATATTACATGTCGGTGACAGAAGTTTTTTTCAATATGAACAGTCGGAAAATAAAGGGGCAGGATCAATTACTTTTTTAATTTCAGTAAATGATTTTAACCAGTTAGAAGACGGCAACAGCGTCTACCTGACTTACGGAATGGTAAGCGCTAACGCCGATATGGAAAGCCTCTCTAAGAGAAGCACCAGGTGCTGGGCAATAGGTAAATTCAGTAAGGATATTTTGACAAAATAAATTCTGCGTTGATGAAACCGGTCATCATAAAATAAAATCACAAAACAACATAGTAATGACCAAAAAGAGGAATATTTTACGTAACCTTTTGAGTGCTCTCTTCGTTCTTTGTTCCGGGTCATTCACAGGAGTTGCCCAAACCACTCCTGACCCTGGCATCGCGGGGCCTTATGCAGTCTCCAAGCTGGAGTATAACTTTGGTGACCTAGCATTTACGCCGCCGCCGGCAGCCGCTTTTCCAGATAATATCGAGGTAATCGGTTCCGTTCATTATCCAACAGATCTTAGTCACGGGCCATACCCTGTATTATTGTTTTTACATGGCAGACATGTTACCTGTTGGCAGACTTCTGATTCTTCCGTCGCCCTGGAGTGGCCCTGCCCTACTGGCTGGCAGTCTGTTACGAGTTACGAAGGCTATTATTACCTGGCTAATAATATGGCGAGTCATGGGTATATTGTCATTTCTATATCTGCCAATGCCATTAGTGCTATAGACAATTCACTTCCCGATCTAGGCATGAATGCGCGGGCAGTTTTGGTACAACACCATTTAGATCTTTGGAATGCGTGGAATACTGTAGGCGGAGCTCCTTTCGATTCTCTGTTTATTGGAAAGCTCAATATGCAAAACATAGGCACCATGGGGCACTCACGCGGCGGAGAAGGGGTTATTTATCATGCACAGTACAACGCCTCACTGGGAAGCCCATATGGTATTAAAGCAGTCCTTACGCTTGCCCCGATTGATTATAACAGGCATGTGCTCAATGGCATACCTTTGATGGACGTGTCTCCTTATTGTGATGGTGATGTTTCGGACCTTGAAGGGGTTCACTTTTACGATGATGCGCGGTATAACGACACAAGCGATGAAGCTCCTAAACATACGATACTGTTTACGGGGGCCGATCATGATTTTTTTAATACAGTTTGGACACCCTATTTGTACCCAGGTGGAGCAGATGACTGGCTATATTATTTCAGCGACACGGCTGCATTTTGCGGCGCAAGTGCCCCCGGCAGTGGCCGTTTCGACACGACAACACAACAAGCAGCGCTGACTGCTTACCTTGCTGCTTTCTATCGTATATACATCGGAAATGAGACGCAATTTAATCCTATCCTTCAGGTGAGCGATATTGTTCCGCCAGCTTCTTCCATGATAGGCTCTTCCCAGATATTTGTATCTTATCACCCTGCCCGTGTGGACAGGCTTGATGTGAACCGGACAGATAACCTGACTACTTATACAACTAATACGCTTAGCGGCAATGTAACGGAAACCGGGCTTGTCTCATCGGCCATTTGCGGCGGCGGTCTCACAATGGCGGTCTGCGATCCAGGCTTATCCAGCGACCAGCTTCCTCACGGAGGAACTGCCGGTACTGCGGGGTTAGGGCAGATGAGAATGCAATGGAATGATAGAACGGAGTGGTATCAAAATGCGTTACCGGTTGCTTACGAAAATCTCACACCCTACCAGAGCCTGCAATTTCGTGCTACGGTGGATTTCGTAGAAACCGCTACTGACAGCAATCTGAACTTCACCGTTTCGCTTATTGATTTAGCGGGGGATACCAGCAGTCAAGTTGTGACCAATCATAGCCAGGCATTGTTTTATCAGCAGGGCACCGAGCCAACCGACCTGCCTAAGGAAGTGTTCAATACGATCAGCATTCCCTTAAGCAGTTTTACCGGAATTAATGAAAGCAAAGTAAGATATATCAGATTCAAATTTGACAAGGTATCAGCTGGTGCAGTGATGATCAGCGACCTTGCCTTTACCAATCCCTTATGCGGTAATTTTACGGCGCTGTTTTCAGATAGCGTGACCCGAGTGTCGCTTAAAGCGTTTTTTACCAATAAATCAACATCTTATGACAAGGACTCCCTGACGTGGAAATGGAATTTCGGCGACCCTGCTTCGGGTGTTAATGATACTTCCACCCAGAAAAACCCGTTTCATATCTATCCTCATTCCGGAACTTTTAACCCATGTTTGTATGTTACATCATACCGGAAAAATGGCCTTGTATGCATGGATTCATTCTGTACATCAGTTCATGTTGCCACTGTGGGTGTTCCAGTGATCAATGAAAACAAGATAACGATCATTCCCAACCCTGCAAAGGATTATATACAAATAAATGGCGCTGCCAATACTGATGTGCTAACTTTGATAGATCTGTATGGGCAAGTTGTTCTGACAGCAACATTGACACAACCCATTGTGCAGTTACCCCAGAGCTTTCCGACCGGGGTATACTATGCTATAATCACTACAGGCAGCGGCCGGATTTATAATAAATTGCTTATCGCAAGGTAATTAGACTGATTAGTTGATAGGTAACCGGAGCAGTACCGGATTAGCAAAGCAACAGTTCGCTTTCTTTGCGGAGCTTGTCTTTTTTTATAGATACTACGCCTACTTCTTCGCACACTATGCCTCCAGCAAGATTGGATAACTCTGCCATTAGGGCCACGTCTTTTGTGAGTGCATATACGAGCGATGCTGTTGCAATTACTGTATCACCGGCACCTGACACGTCGGAGATATTGCGGATACGCGAGGGAATAATAGCAGATGAAAACCCGTTATTATAAAATACTCCTTTCTCTGACAGTGTAATGAAAGTTACGTCATGATGTAAAATTTCGTTCAGCTTGCGATGAACACCATTCAATTCATTTTCATCCGTATTTTCCAATGCCAGGTTGAGGCCTTCCCTTACTTCCTTCAGGTTAGGCTTGAAAATGTTTACGTCTTTATAGGAAAGGAAATTTTTCTTCTTAGGATCTACTGCGGTGATAATGCCTATCTCTTTACAATGCGCCATTATCCGCTGTATCACATTTTCTTTAAGCAGGCCTTTATTATAATCTTCAAATATCAGCACATGTGGCTTCACCCGCTGCAGGTATTTTAGCACCATATCAATGAAGGGATGCTCTTCATCACTATGCAGCTCCTCTGTCACTTCATCGTCTATGCGCACTATCTGCTGGCTGCGGCTCAGTACACGGGTCTTAGTTGTCGTAGGCCGCCGCCAGCTTGTTGTGATAAGCCTTGTATCTATACCCGCCTCATTGGCAAGCTTTATTAATGATATGCCTTCGCTGTCGTCACCAACAATGCTTGCCAGGGTTACTTTAGCGCCGAGCGCACGGCAGTTGAGCGCTACGTTTGCAGCGCCACCCAGCCTGCTTTCGCGACATACCAAAGAAACAACCGGCACGGGCGCTTCGGGAGATATCCGATCTACATTTCCCCACCAGTAGTTATCAAGCATTACATCGCCAACTACTACTACCTGGAGACTATCTATATCATCAAATATTTTTTGCAGTTCTGCTTTATTCATCTCGCTTTTTGCTTCTTCTTTCCAAAATATAAAATATCGGTATGCCAATCAAAACAATAATGAGACCCGGCCATGTATATCGTGGCTTGTAAGCCAGCAATACCAGGCAAATAATACTGGCCAAGAGTATGTAAAGCAGCGGGATAAACGGGTAGCCAAATGCTTTGTAAGGCCTGGGCGTATCAGGATGAGTAACGCGCAGCTTGAAGATACCCGCTATGGTAAGTATGTAAAAGAGGAGCACAGTGAATATGATAAAGTCGAGCAGATCGCCGTACTTACCGCTGAGGCATAATACAGACGCCCAGATAAACTGCATCCACAATGCAGCGCCGGGTACACCCTTTTTGTTGAGCTTCGCGGCTGACGGGAAAAACAGCCCATCATTTGCCATGGTATAATACACCCGTGAGCCGGAAAGTATTAATCCATTGTTGCAGCCGAACGTGGAAACCATGATCATCAGCGC
>Ga0182030_10013601_pt1 | contig 16171 bp, 12 predicted proteins | sample 812S3MmetaG_FD_121299 | JGI IMG/M metagenome (GOLD analysis project Ga0182030, IMG submission 121299) | Permafrost microbial communities from Stordalen Mire, Sweden - 812S3M metaG (Illumina Assembly) | ecosystem: Environmental > Terrestrial > Soil > Wetlands > Permafrost | place: Sweden...
AGAGCTGCCGTCGCAGCTCTACGAGCACTGGCAGGAGCAGCCGCAGGTGCTGCGCCGGTTCGCGCGGCACTACCAGACCGGCGAGCCGCTGCCGGACGATCTGCTGAAGCGCTTCATCGCCGCGCGAAAATTCAACCAGGGTTTTGCCACCGTGGAATTCGTCTCCTCGGCGCTGATCGATCTCGAATTCCATACCCAGCCGGCAGCGGCGAGCCGCGATGTGCGGGCGTTCGAACGCCATGAGCTGGAAAAAATCGGGATGCCCGCGGAAATCTCGCTGCGGCACCGGCCGCAGCAATTCGGCCACATCTTCTCCGGCGACCATTATGCCGCGGGCTATTACAGCTACATGTGGTCCGAGGTGATGGACGCCGACGCGTTCGGCGCCTTCGAGGAGGCCGGCGATATTTTCGACCCCGCAGTGGCAAAGCGCCTGCTCGACGACATCTATTCGTCCGGCGGCTCGCGCGATCCGCAGGATGCCTATGTCGCGTTTCGCGGCCGCGAGCCGGAGCCCGACGCGCTGCTGCGTCGCCGCGGCCTGTTGGAAACGCCCGAGGCCGCCTGACGTGAACGCCTGGATGCACCGCCGGCTCGGTCTGCTGCTGCTTGCCGTCGCGCTTGCCTTCGGCGCCGGCGCGGCGCAGGCGCATCCGCATGTCTGGATCACGGCCAGCAGCGAGTTGATCTACGCGCCCGACGGCTCGATCACCGGCGTGCGACACGCCTGGACCTTCGACGACATGTTCTCGACCTACGCCTTGCAGGGTCTCGAGACCAAGACCAAGGGTGTCTACAGCCGCGAGGAACTGGCGCCGCTGGCGCAGACCAATGTCGAATCGCTGAAGGAGTTCGGCTTCTTCACCTTTGCCAAGGCCGACGGCAAAAAGGCGAAATTCCAGGAGCCGGTCGACTATTTCCTCGAATACAAGGATGCCGCGCTGACGTTGCATTTCACCTTGCCGCTGATAACCCCGGTCAGGCCCAGGCAGCTTGCCCTGGAAGTGTTCGATCCGGAGTTCTTCATCGACTTCACCTACGCCGACAAGGACCCGGTCAGGCTGGTCGGGGCTCCTGCCGCCTGCCAGATGAAATTCCAGCGTCCCAGCGACGGCGCCGCCAATGCCCAGCAGATCGGCGAGCAGAACTTCCTCAGCGGCGGCAATTCGAACTTTGGTGCGATGTTCGCCAACAAGATTCTGGTGGATTGCCCGTGATGCCCCGGTGCCGCCTGCGCTTCGGCCTGGCCCTTTGCCTGGCCGCGGCGTTTGTCGTTCTGACGTTCGACAGCACCGTCCACGCAGTGATGGCGCAGACACCGTTCGGCGGCCCGCGCCCGAGCGGCGCCGAGCCACAGCTTGGCGGCATTGTCGGTTGGCTGCTCGCCAAGCAATCGGAATTCTACCGCCAGATGTCCTCGACCATCCGCGCCGCGAAATCCGACGGGTCAGCGGTCTGGACCTTGCTCGCAATTTCTTTTGCCTATGGTATCTTTCACGCTGCAGGTCCGGGTCACGGCAAGGCCGTGATATCGTCCTATCTGGTCGCCAACCAGGAGACCGCGCGGCGCGGCATCGTGCTGTCGTTTGCCTCGGCGCTGATGCAATCGCTGGTCGCGGTGGTGATTGTGGGGATTTGCGCCTGGCTGCTCAATGCCACCGCAAAAACCATGTGCAGCGCCGAAACAGTGGTCGAGATCGCCAGCTACGCCCTGATCGCGGCGTTCGGGGCCCGGCTGGTCTGGACCAAGGGCGGCGGCTTCGTTCGCGCGCTGCAGGCGCGGCAGCCGACGCCGGCGCTGGCGCTGGCGGCGCACCCTCACCATGATCACGCTCACGGGCATGATCATTCCCATGCTCCTTTCGATCCGTTGCATTCCCACGCTCAAGAAGCTGCCCATCACGCGCCCGCGGATCGCCCGGATCGCCACGGGCACGATCACGGCCAGGAACACGGCCAGGAACAGGGCCAGGAACAGGGCCATGTCCATGACGAGCATTGCGGCCACTGCCACGGTCCGGTTCCGAGCGAACTCGGCGGTGCCGGCGGCTGGCGGCGCGGGTTCAGTGCGATCTTCGCCGTCGGTGTGCGGCCCTGTTCCGGCGCGATCCTGGTTCTGGTGTTCGCGCTGGCGCAGGGGCTGTTCTGGGCGGGGGTCGCGGCAACCTTCGTGATGGGACTCGGCACCGCGATCACGGTTGCCGCCATCGCCGTCGTCGCGGTGTCCGCCAAGGACCTGGCACGGCGCCTGAGCGGGGCCAGCGAAGGCGGCGGCACGCTGGTGATGCGCGGCATCGAATTCGGTGCGGCGGGCCTCGTGCTGCTATTCGGCCTCGGCCTGTTGTTCGGCTACGTCGCCGCCGAACGCGTGACCTGCTTCTAGGGCGCCAGCGGCGTTCAGTTGAACGGCCCGCGCGCACTTCCCTTGCGGCGTGAACTGCCTGTCCATTCATGCACGCCGCCCACCACGCAACGACGCGCACTCCCCCTTGGCGTGGTCGCAGCGCGCCAACTTAAGGCCATCCCACTCCAGACTACAGCGGCAGATAGTTCCGCAGCGCCGGCATGAAGAAAATCGCGAGATTGATCGCAAAGCCGATGTTCCACAGGATGGAGCGAAGCGTGGGACGATTGCCGAGATAGGTGAAGACATAGGCAATCCGCACGATCAGGAACAGCACCGCCAATTCATTGACAAGACGCTGCGGGCCGGCGCGAAACTCGGCCAGCAATACCGCGGCGGCGAAGAACGGAAACGCCTCGATGCCGTTCTGATGCGCGCCGAGGGCGCGCGCCCGAACCGGATCCTCATAAAACGCGGGGTCGCGCGGCTTGGCATTGTCGAAGCGGCGAAACCCGATCCACTTGATCGGCGCGATCGTCAGCAAATAGAGCATCAGCGTTCCGAAAACACACCATTCGGCGATCGTCATGGCTCCCCCCCGAGGCACGGCACCGGACAACGGCTCGCATCGCCGGCGCTGCGGGACAGTATCGAAACAGCCAATATCTTGACAAGGATGGTGCAACGCGCGAAGCCATGAGCCTCATGACAGCGGTAGTCGCAATCGACAGAACAGAGGCTATGGCCGGCGTCAGGCCGGAACGCGTCGGTGTTCTGCTGGTCAATCTCGGCACCCCCGACAGCGCGGACGCCAGGGGCGTACGGGTCTATCTCAAGGAATTCCTGTCCGATCCCCGGGTGATCGAAAACCAGGGGCTGCTATGGAAGCTGGTGCTGAACGGCATCATCCTGCGCACCCGCCCCAGGCGCAAGGCGCGCGACTACCTGAAAATCTGGAACACCGAGAAAAACGAATCGCCGCTCAAGACCATCACGCGCGCGCAGTCCGACAAGCTCGCCGCGGCGATCGCGGATCATGACCATGTCGTGGTCGACTGGGCGATGCGCTACGGCAATCCGTCGATCCGCTCGCGGATCGACGCCCTGACGGCGCAAGGCTGCGACCGGCTGCTGGTGGTGCCGCTCTATCCGCAATATTCGGCCGCGACGTCGGCCACGGTGTGCGACGAAGTGTTCCGCGTGCTCGCCGGGATGCGGGCGCAGCCGACCTTGCGGGTAACGCCGCCCTATTATGAAGATCCGGACTACATCGAGGCGCTGGCGGCTTCCATCAACGCGCATCTCAAGACCCTGCCGTTTGCACCCGAGTTGATCGTGGCCTCGTTCCACGGCATGCCGCAGAAATACATCGACAAGGGCGATCCCTATCAGCGGCAATGCATCGCCACCATGGAGGCGTTGCGCAAGCGCCTCGGCCTCGACGCCTCCAAGCTGATGCTGACCTTTCAGTCGCGCTTCGGATTCGATGCGTGGCTGCAGCCCTATACCGACAAGACCATCGCGCAGCTGGCCAAGGACGGCGTGCGCCGGATCGCGGTGGTGACTCCCGGCTTCTCCGCCGATTGCCTGGAAACGCTGGAAGAAATCGCGCAGGAAAATGCCGAGATTTTCCGGCATCAGGGCGGCGAGCAGTTTGCCGCGATTCCCTGCCTCAACGACAGCGAGCCCGGCATGGACGTCATCCGCCAGCTGGTGCTGCGCGAGCTGCAAGGCTGGATCTGACCAGGCTGGATCTGACCAGGCTGGACTTGACCAGGCTGGATCTGACGGCGAAGCCGTGAATGTCGGGGGTGCCATGCGGCGACGGGAGTTCATCGGGGGCGTCATTGCCGCTGCCTTGCCGATTGCGGCGCGGGCGCAGCCCCAGGCGGGCACGCGCCGGCTCGGGGTGCTCACGGTAACCGGCCCCGACGATCCCGTTTCGAAGGCGCGTGCCACGGTCCTCAAGCGGACCCTGGCTGCGCTCGATTGGCAGGAAGGGAGCAGTCTGCGCATCGACTGGCGCGACGGCGGCAGCGACCGAGCGCTGATCGAGCGCTACGCGGACGAACTGGTCGCGTCCGGTCCCGACGTCCTGCTCGCCGTCGGCACGCCGTGTGTCGAGCAGTTGCGACGGCGAACCAGTGCGATCCCCATCGTATTTGCTGTCGTCACCGACCCGGTCGGTCAGGGCTTCGTCGCGAGCCTCTCGCACCCCGGCGGCAACATCACCGGCTTCACCGACTACGATGGGCCGATGGCCGGCAAGTGGCTTGCGATGCTGACGCAGATCACGCCGCCCGCCGCAAACGTGGCCGTGCTCTACCATCCCGCGACCGCGCCCTTTGCCGATCTCATGTTGCGTGCCATACGGGATGCCGCTCCCGCCCTGGCCGTGACCGTGCGCGCGGCGCCGCTTGGCGACGCGGCCGGGATCGCGCCCGCGGTGGCTGCGCTCTCGGCGAAAGCCGGTGCCGCCCTGCTGGTTCTGCCCGATTTCTTCACGATCTCAAATCGCGCGACCATCCTTGCCTGCGCAGCGCAAGCCAGTCTGCCGGCGGTCTACTGGAATAGCACTTTCGTTGCCGATGGCGGGCTGATGTCCTATGGCACCGACAACAGCGATATCGTCCGCCGCGCGGCGGCTTACATCGATCGTATTCTGAAGGGGGACAAGCCGGCCGATCTTCCGGTCCAGAACCCGGTCAGGTTCGAGCTGGCGATCAACCTCAAGACCGCCCGGGCACTCGGCGTCGCGATCTCGCCGGCGCTGCTGGCGACAGCGGACGAGGTGATCGAATAGGCTTTGCGCTGGCGAAGGCATTTTCCTGAAGCCGACAAGCCATTTGACGCGTTCAGGGCGGGTACATCTGGAACACGGCCAACTCGTGCATAGCTGTTCGTTTGCGAGAACGGCCGGTTGAACCGGCGCTGCCGCGGCGCCGACCAAGAGCAACGGCGACCGCGAACGACATTTGGCGGGGATTTCGCGCGGGCCCATTCTGGCCCGCCTTGGAGGGTTCATGACCGGTTTCGATATTTTCGCGATTGCGCTGGTGCTGCTGGTGATTTTCACGCTGTTTGCCGGCGTCAAGACGGTGCCGCAGGGCTATGACTGGACCATCGAGCGGTTCGGAAAATTCACCCGCACGCTGTCGCCGGGGCTGAACATCATCATTCCCTATTTCGATCGCGTCGGCCGCAAGATGAACATGATGGAGCAGGTGATCAGCATTCCCGAGCAGGAGGTGATCACCAAGGACAACGCCACGGTGACGGTCGACGGCGTCGCGTTCTTTCAGGTGTTCGATGCCGCCAAGGCGAGCTACGAGGTGTCCGATCTCAACCGGGCGATCATCGTGCTGACGATGACCAACATCCGCTCGGTGATGGGTGCGATGGATCTCGATCAGGTGCTGTCGCATCGCGACGAGATCAACGAGCGGCTGCTGCGCGTGGTCGACGCCGCGGTCTCGCCATGGGGGCTGAAGGTCAACCGCATCGAGATCAAGGACATCGTGCCGCCGGCCGATCTGGTCGAGGCGATGGGCCGTCAGATGAAGGCCGAGCGGGTCAAGCGCGCGGATATTCTGCAGGCCGAAGGCCAGCGGCAATCGGAAATCCTGCGCGCCGAAGGCGCCAAGCAGGGCCAGATCCTGCAGGCCGAGGGCCGCCGCGAAGCCGCGTTCCGCGACGCCGAGGCGCGCGAGCGTTCCGCCGAGGCCGAGGCCAAGGCGACCCAGATGGTTTCCGACGCCATCGCCAAGGGTGACGTCGCCGCGCTGAACTACTTCATCGCCGACAAATACATCAAGGCGTTCGGGCAGCTCGCGGATTCGCCGAACCAGAAGATCATCATGCTGCCGATCGAGGCGATGAGCATTCTCGGGTCACTGGCCGGCATCGGCGAGATCGCCAAGGCCACCTTCGGCGAGAGTGCGGCATCGGCGCAGGCGGCAGCGCGCCGGTCGTCGGTGCCGAACGCCGGTTCGGGCGCGGTTCCCACGGTGCCGCCGCAGGGGTAGAAGGTCACACCATGACCGAGATGTTTTCCACGCTGGGAACCTGGAACTGGCTGATCTTCGGCCTGATCCTGATGGCGCTGGAGCTGCTGGCGCCCGGCGTCTTCCTGTTCTGGCTCGGGCTTGCCGCTTTGCTGGTCGGGCTGCTGTCGTTCGCAATCGATCCGTCCTGGCAATTGCAGATCCTGATGTTTGCGGTTTTCGCCGCCGCGGCGGTGCCGCTGTGGCGGCGGGTGGCGCGCAACAACAGCGCGGTCAGCCGCAGCAATCCGTTTCTCAACAAGCGCGCCGATGCCCTGGTCGGACGGGTGTTCACGTTGGAGAAGCCGATCATCGACGGCTGCGGCACGGTTAGAATTGACGATACGGTCTGGCGCGTCGCGGGTCCCGATGCCCCGGCCGGCAGCCGGGTCAGGATCGTGCAGGCTGATGGCGCCAGCCTGACGGTGGCGGCGGCATGATCAACCGGCCTTGAGCTTGCTCCAGCGCTCGGCAAAACGGTGCAGCGGCAGGAAGGTTTCGAGCAATTCCCGCCCCAGCGCCGTCAGGCGATAGCCGTCGCCGGGTACCAGTTCGACCAGGGCGGCCTCGCGCAGCTCCGACAGCCGGGCCTGCAGCACCGTGGGGGAGGCCTCATCGCAGGCCGCGCGCAGCGCCCGCGAGGTCAGCGTCTGCTCGCGCAGCTCCCACAGGATCCGCAGGCTCCAGCGCCGCCCCAACAGGTCGAGCAGCGCCATGATCGGCCGGCCCGAGGTCGAGCCGCGGACGGTGCGTTTTTTCACGGGGGCTATCTGTTTCGGCATCCCGGTTCCCCTTGCCGCTTGCTACAGATAATGTAGCATAACGCTACGCTTATTGTAGCGCGGGAGCAGACCATGTCACGCATCGCCCAGCTGGAGCCGCCTTATGCGCCTGAAATTCAGGCGCAGTTCGACCGCATCATGCGCGGCGCCCCGCCACTGGCGTTGTTTCGCGTCGTCGCCGGCAACCCGCGCGCCTGGGAGAAATTCCGGGCCGGCAGCCTGCTGGATCCCGGGCCGCTCGGCTTGCGCGAACGCGAGATCGTGATCGACCGCACCTGCGCGCTGACCGGGTGCGAATATGAATGGGGGGTCCATGTCGCGATCTTTGCCGCCGCGGCCCAACTGACCGACGAGCAGGTCCGCGCCACGGTGCGCGAGGGCGCCGATGCGCCGTGCTGGTCGGAAGCCGAGCAGGCGCTGATCGCGGCGGTGGACGCGCTGCATCACCGCGCGACCCTGAGCGATGCCGAGTTCAAGGCGCTGGCCGCGCATTACGACGAGTCGAAGATCTTCGAGATCATCCTGCTGTGCGGCTTCTATCGCACCGTGTCGTATCTGGCGAACGGACTGGATATGCCGCTGGAGAGCCATGCGGCGCGGTTTCCGAATGAGCCGTCATTGCGAGGAGCGTAAGCGACGCGGCCTGCCCGTCATTGCGAGCGCAGCGAAGCAATCCATCTCTCGCCAGGCACTGGATTGCTTCGTCGCAAGAGCTCCTCGCAATGACGGGGTGAGGCCTGATGTCTGCCGCAACTTCAACGGAGCCCGCATTCCCGCGAGCCGTTCGCTCGGAAGGACGGTCTCAGGCTACACCACGCCGGCCCGCAAGATGTCATGCAGATGCACGATGCCGACCGGCTTGTTCGCCTCGGTCACGATCAGCGCGGTGATCTTCGAGGAGTTGAGGATCTCCAGCGCTTCGCTGGCCAGCAGGTCACGGCCTATGGTCTTCGGATTTTTGGTCATCACGTCATCGACCAGCGCGGTCATCAGATCGGCCCGCATGTGGCGGCGCAGGTCGCCGTCGGTGACGATGCCGACGATCAGTCCGCGCCGATCGACGATGCCGACGCAGCCGAAACCTTTCGACGACATTTCCACCAGCGCGTCCGACATTCTGGTTCCGAGCGGCCGCAGCGGCACCGCGTCGCCGGAGTGCATCAGGTCCCTGGTATATTTCAGCATGGCGCCGAGCTTGCCGCCGGGATGCAGCACGCTGAAATCGACCGAGGTGAAGCCGCGGCCCTCCAAAAGTGCGATCGCCAGCGCATCGCCCAAGGCCAGCAGCATCAGCGAGGAGGTGGTCGGCGCCAGATTGTGCGGACAGGCCTCGCGGGCCTTCGGCAAGGTCAGGGCGACATCGGCGGCCTTGCTCAGGGTGGAATCGCATTCCGCGGTCATCGCGATCAGCGCGATGCGAAAGCGCTTGGCGTAGGTGATCAGGTTCTTCATCTCCGGCTGCTCGCCGGACCACGACAGCGCCATGATGACGTCGTCCGGCGTGATCATGCCGAGATCGCCGTGGCTGGCTTCGGCCGCGTGCACGAAGAAGGCCGGGGTGCCGGTGGAGGCCAGCGTGGCGGCGATCTTGCGCGCCACATGGCCCGATTTGCCGAGCCCGGTGACGATCAATCGGCCCTTGGCGTTGCGGATCAGATTCGCGGCGGCGGCAAAGGCGGCGCCGAGATCGGATTGCAAGGCCGCCGATATCGCAGCGATGCCGCTGGCCTCGGCGTCGAGGGTGCGCAAGGCCGACTGAACGGCGGCGTTGGCGTGATCGGTCGCGGATGAGTTTTGCATCAGCGGTTTCGGCTTGGCCATATCTGGTCCCAAAGCAATGGAGGGCAAGCGGCTTTTGCCCAAGCCTCTCCTTAGCACGGCCAAATCGGCGATGCGACGCGGGGCCCCGTTCTCAACGGCTCATTAACCATAATTGTTTTAACTCCATTAACGACGTTTTCCGCCAAAGCGCGTCGCGCCGCGCGGAGCCCGGTCGTCAAGTGCATGAATTCGTTGGAGTATTTTCATCGTGATGACGGGTCCAGCAAGGGGCCGCCGCAAGCGCGCGATGATCGTTCGCGCGCTATGGCCGTGCCTTGCGCTGATCGCATTCGATGACAGCCAGGCGCAGGCACAAACCCTGACCTCGGACCTGCTGCGCCCGGTCCGCGACGGCTTCGTGCTGCCGCAGGATTCGCCGCTGCGCCGGACCAGCGACGGGGCCGGAGATCCGGCGGATCCGATGGACACCGAACCGCTCCCCGACAAGGACCAGCCCGCGCCGTCGCGGATCGGCAAAATTCCGCAATATGGCCTTCCCGCAGCCAACGGCGCTTCCGACACCGGCTATGATTCGCTCAACCGTACCCGCAAGAAGCCGAAGTTCTATCCCGGCCAGCCCAAGCCGAAACCCCCGCCGGGCCCCGGCAGCCCGGCGCCCACGATCTCAACCGGGCAATTGCGGCTGTCGATTCCGCCGTCGGATTCCGCCAACAAGGCGCCGCTGCCGCCGGCGATGGCCGGCACCGTGGTCGGCCAGCCGCCGCGCAAGCGGCTGAAGGTCGACGACGACCCGTTCGGGGCGGTCGGCGACTATGCCGGCGGTTTTCTGATTAAATCCGCGGTCGAGCTCAGTGGCGGCTACAACAGCAATCCCGGCCGGACCTTCGTGCCGAAGGGCCTGCCGTTCTATGTTGTGGCGCCGGAATTCCTCGCCGTCTCCGACTGGGAGCGCCACGCGCTGGTCGCCGATCTCAGGGGATCCTTCACCGGCTATGGCGGCACCCTGCCGCCGATCAGCGACGGCGCGATCTCGTCGGCGCCGACCAATGTCGACCAGCCGAATTTCAACGGTCACGTCGACGGCCGCCTCGATGTCACCGAGGACACGCACATCACCTCGGAAGCCCGCCTGCTGCTTTCCACCGACAATCCCGGCAGCCCGAACATCCAGGCCGGGCTCGCCAAATATCCGATCTACACCACGTTCGGCGGCACCTTCGGGCTCGACCAGAACTTCAATCGACTGGAGATCTCGGCCGGCGGCACCGTCGACCGCACCGTGTATCAGAATTCCACGCTGACCGACGGCTCCATCACCAGCAATGACGACCGCAACTTCAACCAGTATGGCGGCGTCGGCCGGGTCAGCTACGAGCTGACGCCGGCGGTGAAACCGTTCGTCGAGGTCGAGGGCGACAGCCGCGTGCACGATCTGGAGTTCGACCGCAACGGCTATGCGCGCGATTCCACCGGCGGCTATGCCAAGGCCGGCACTTCGTTCGAATTCTCCCGGCTGCTGACCGGGGAAATCTCGCTCGGCTATGCCGAGCGCGGCTACGTCGACAACCGGCTGGACCGGCTGCAGGGCCTGCTCACCGCGGCCTCGCTGACCTGGACCGCGACGCCGCTGACCACGGCGAAATTCTATTCCACCACCTCGATCGACGAAACCGTGGTGCCCGGCGTCTCCGGCGTCCTGACCCACCTCTACACCGTCGAGGTCGATCATGATTTCCGCCGCTGGCTGACCGCGATCGGAAAATTCACCTACGGCACGCTCGACTATCAGGGCGACGGACGCTCCGACAAGATCTATTCGATCGAAGGCGACCTAGTCTACAAGATGACCCGCAATCTGTGGATCAAGGGTACGCTGCGCCGCGACATCCTCAATTCCAATTTTGCCGGCGACTCTACCGCCGCGACCGTGGTGATGCTTGGGGTGCGGCTGCAGAATTAGCGAATGGGGCTCCCGCGGTGCGCCCTCTCTTCAACCTGGCCTCGCTCTCTTGCGCAGAACAAGACCGGAGCGGCCAAATTCAATGGCGACAGATCCCGTTCACAACCATCGAGGCTGTTGGCGTCGCGCGGCGACGGTAGGACCCAGAATTTCGACAGCAGCTGCGAAAAGCGCCTTTGAAGTGGCCCCGTCTCCAGCTTTTGCATATGCCTCCGCCGCACCAGCAAGCGCGAAGCCTACAATGGGTGCGCGTTCCCCGCTCTCCCTTTTGAAGATCATACCAGTCTAGATTGAAGTCTGAAAGAACAGCGAAATCTTCGTTGTCATGGCCGGGCTTGACCTGGCTTGACCCGGCCATCCCGTCACCTCCGCAACAGTCTTCAGAAAGCTCGATGAATGCGCGAGTCGAGCCTGCGCATGACGCCGCGGCTGGGTGGTGTCGCGGCTGGCGCCGCCACCCTCACCTTGGCAGATTCGTCGTCCCCATCAGGAACTGGTCGATGGCGCGGGCGCAGAGCCGACCCTCGCGGATCGCCCAGACCACGAGCGACTGGCCGCGGCGCATGTCGCCAGCCGAAAACACGTTCGGCCGCGAGGTCTGGTAGTCGGCGGTATTGGCCCGCACATTGCCGCGCGGGTCGAGATCGACGCCGAGCGTCTTCAACAGGCCCTCATGCACCGGGTGCACGAAACCCATCGCCAGCAGCACCAGCTGCGCCTCGAGTTCGAACTCGGTTCCCGGGATCGGCTTGAACTTGTCGTCGACCTCTACGCAATGCAGCTTTGCCACCTTGCCGTCGCTGCCTGAAAAGCTCTGCGTCAGCACCGCGTATTCGCGCCTGGCGCCCTCGGCCTGGCTCGACGAGGTCCGCATCTTCAGCGGCCAGTTCGGCCAGGTCAGGCCCTTGTTTTCATGCTCGGGCGGCGCCGGCATGATCTCGAGCTGCGTCACCGACAGCGCGCCCTGCCGGAACGAGGTGCCGATGCAGTCCGACCCGGTATCGCCGCCGCCGATCACCACCACGTGCTTGCCGCCGGCGAGGATCTCGGCGGCGTCGCCGAGCGGCTCGGCGGCAACGCGGCGGTTCTGCTGCGGCAGGAAATCCATCGCGAAGTGAATGCCGGAGAGATCGCGGCCGGGGATCGGCAGGTCGCGCGCGGTCTCGGCGCCGCCGGTCAGCGCCAGCGCGTCATACTGGTTCAGCATCTCGCGCGGATCGAGCGCGCCCGCCGCGGTGCCGCCAACATGGACGCCGCAATGGAAGGTGACGCCCTCGGCTTCCATCTGCGCCACGCGGCGGTCGATGACATGCTTTTCCATCTTGAAGTCGGGAATGCCGTAGCGCAGCAAGCCGCCGGCCTTGGCGAATTTCTCGAACAGATGCACGTCATGGCCGGCACGCGCCAGCTGCTGCGCGCAGGCGAGACCGGCAGGACCCGAACCGATCACCGCGACCTTCTTGCCGGTCTGGTGCGCCGGAATTTCCGGCTTGACCCAGCCATTGTCCCAGGCGCGGTCGACGATGGCGCATTCGATGGTCTTGATGGTGACGGGATTGTCGTCGATGTTGAGCGTGCAGGAAGCCTCGCACGGCGCCGGGCAGATCCGCCCGGTGAATTCCGGAAAATTGTTGGTCGAGTGCAGGTTGCGCGAGGCTTCTTCCCAGTTGCCGGCATAGACCAGGTCGTTGAAGTCCGGAATCTGGTTGTTGACCGGGCAGCCCGGCGTCCCCGGCTGCACCGAGCCGGTGCCGTGGCAATAGGGAATGCCGCAATTCATGCAGCGCGCGGCCTGGTCGCGGGTTTCCTTTTCGTTCAAGGGAACGACGAATTCGCGGTAGCTCTTGATGCGCTCGGCGACCGGCGCATATTTGCGGTCGCGCCGGTCGATCTCCAGAAAACCTGTAATCTTGCCCATTAAACCTGACGCCCCGAAACTTGAATCATTGATGTTGCCGCAACGAAAGCGCGCTCCCTCTCCCATGGGGAGCGGGTCGGGGTGAGGGGATACGGTCTATCGATAGGCCATAACCCCTCACCCGGATCGCCAAGGCGATCCGACCTCTCCCTACGGGAGAGGTGGTAAGAACTTGCGCTCCGTACCCTGTTCATGCCGCTGCTAAGCCCCGATCGCGATCTTTGGCTCGGCGTCGGCATTCGCCTTCATTTCCTTCAAGGCACGGCGGTACTCCACCGGCATCACCTTGCGGAATTTGGGCAAATAGGTTTCCCAGTCGGCCAGAATGTCGGCGGCGCGCTTCGATCCGGCCAGCCTGGCGTGGCGCGTGATCAGGATGTGCAGCCGTTCGATATCGGACTCCAGGAGATTGGCGAACACGTCGACCCGGCCATGGGCTTCGAGATCGCCCATCTGGTTATAGGTGTTCTCGTTGATCATTTCTTCCGACAGCACCGGCTCGAGTTCGACCATCGCCATGTTGCAGAGTTTCGGGAAGTCGCCGGCCTCGTCCAGCACGTAGGCGATGCCGCCCGACATGCCGGCCGCGAAGTTGCGCCCGGTCTTGCCGAGCACCACGACGATGCCGCCGGTCATGTATTCGCAGCAATGATCGCCGGCGCCCTCGACCACGGCGACCGCGCCGGAATTGCGCACCGCGAAACGCTCGCCGGCGATGCCGCGGAAATAGCATTCGCCCTCGATCGCGCCGTACATCACGGTGTTGCCGACGATGATGGATTCCTCCGGCACGATGCCGGAATTGTGCGGCGGCCTGACGATGATGCGGCCGCCGGACAGGCCCTTGCCGACATAGTCATTGCCTTCGCCTTCGAGGTCGAAGGTGATGCCGCGCGCCAGCCAGGCGCCGAACGCCTGCCCCGCGGTGCCCTTGAAGGAGACCTGGATGGTGTCGTGCGGCAGCCCGGCATGGCCGTAGATCTTCGCCACCGTGCCGGACAGCATCGCGCCGGCGCTGCGGTTGGTGTTGTTGATCTCGATGTCGATCTTGACCGGCGCGCCGCGGTCGATCGCAGCTTGCGCCTTTTCGATCAGGGTGCGGTCGAGCACGGCCTCCAGATGATGGTTCTGGCTCTGGGCGTGGTAGATCTTCTGTCCCGGCAGTTCGTTCTGGCGCACGAACAGTTTTGAGAAATCGAGGCCCTTGGCCTTCCAGTGCGCCACCAGGGTGCTCTGGTCCAGCATCTGGGTCTGGCCCACCATCTCGTTGAAGCTGCGGTAGCCGAGCGAAGCCATGATCTCGCGCACTTCCTCGGCGACGAAGAAGAAATAGTTGATGACGTGCTCGGGCTGGCCGGTGAAGCGCTTGCGCAGCACCGGATCCTGCGTCGCCACCCCGACCGGGCAGGTGTTGAGATGGCATTTGCGCATCATGATGCAGCCGGCCGCGATCAGCGGCGCGGTGGCGAAGCCGAATTCGTCGGCGCCCAACAGCGCGCCGATCACCACGTCGCGCCCGGTGCGGAAGCCGCCGTCGACCTGCACCACGATGCGGCTGCGCAGCCGTTCGCGCACCAGCGTTTGGTGGGTTTCGGCAAGGCCGATTTCCCACGGGCTGCCGGCGTGCTTGATCGAGGTCAGCGGCGACGCTCCGGTGCCGCCCTCGAAGCCGGCGATGGTGACATGGTCGGCGCGCGCCTTGGCGACGCCGGCGGCCACCGTGCCGACGCCGATTTCGGACACCAGCTTGACCGACACCAGGCCGTCCGGATTGACGTTCTTGAGGTCGTAGATCAGCTGCGCCAGGTCCTCGATCGAATAGATGTCGTGATGCGGCGGCGGCGAGATCAGCCCGACGCCGGGCGTCGAATGCCGAACCCGCGCAATGGTGGCGTCGACCTTGTGGCCGGGCAATTGTCCGCCTTCGCCGGGCTTGGCGCCCTGCGCCATCTTGATCTGCATCATGTCGGCGTTGACGAGATATTCGGTGGTGACGCCGAAGCGGCCGGAGGCGACCTGCTTGATCGCCGAGCGCATCGAATCGCCGTTCGGCATCGGCTTGAAGCGGTCGCTCTCCTCGCCGCCTTCGCCGGTGTTGGACTTGCCGCCGATGCGGTTCATCGCGATCGCCAGCGTGGTGTGGGCCTCGCGCGAGATCGAGCCGAACGACATCGCGCCGGTGGCAAAGCGCCGCACGATGTCCTTGGCCGGCTCGACCTGGTCGAGCGGGACCGGCCGGCGCTTCTCGTCCTCGGCGCTCTTGATCCGGAACAGGCCGCGCAGGGTCAACAGCCGCTCGGACTGTTCGTTGAGGATCTTGGCGAACGCCTTGTAGCGCTCCAGCGAATTGCCGCGCACCGCATGCTGCAGCGTCGAGACCGATTCGGCGGTCCAGGCGTGGTCCTCGCCGCGGGTGCGGTAGGCATATTCGCCGCCGATGTCGAGCGCGGTCTTGTACACCGGCGCGTCGCCGAACGCGTCGGCGTGGCGGCGCGCGGTTTCCTCGGCGATCTCGGCCAGCCCGACGCCCTCGATGCGGGTGTGGGTGCCGACGAAATATTTCGAGACGAAATCCGCCTTCAGCCCGACCGCGTCGAAGATCTGCGCGCCGCAATAGGACTGGTAGGTCGAGATCCCCATCTTGGACATTACCTTCAACAGGCCCTTGCCGATCGACTTGATGTAGCGCTTGACGATCTCGTAATCGTCGAGCGCCGTCGGCAGCCGGTCCTTCATGGCGATGATGGTTTCGAAAGCCAGATAGGGGTTGATGGCCTCGGCGCCGTAGCCGGCGAGGCAGGCGAAGTGATGCACCTCGCGCGGTTCGCCGGATTCGACCACCAGCCCGACCGAGGTGCGCAGGCCGGTGCGGATCAGGTGATGATGCACGGCGGCGCAGGCCAGCAAGGACGGAATCGGAATCCGGTCCGAGCCCGCCATGCGGTCGGACAGGATCACGATGTTGATGCCTTCGCGCACCGCGGCTTCGGCGCGCGCGCACAATTCGTCGAGCACCTGCTCGAGCCCGGCGGCGCCGAACCCGGCGTGGAAGGTGGTGTCGAGCGTGCGCGACTTGAAATGGGTGTCGGCGATTTCCGAGATCGAACGGATCTTTTCCAGATCGGCGTCGGTCAGGATCGGCTGCCGCACTTCGAGACGTTTGGTGCCGGCAACTCCCTGCAGATCGAACAAATTGGGCCGCGGCCCGATGATCGAGACCAGGCTCATCACCAGCTCTTCGCGGATCGGATCGATCGGCGGATTGGTGACCTGCGCGAAGTTCTGCTTGAAGTAGGTGAACAGCGGCTTCGGCTTGTCCGACAGCGCCGAGATCGGCGTGTC
>Ga0182030_10013603_pt1 | contig 16171 bp, 11 predicted proteins | sample 812S3MmetaG_FD_121299 | JGI IMG/M metagenome (GOLD analysis project Ga0182030, IMG submission 121299) | Permafrost microbial communities from Stordalen Mire, Sweden - 812S3M metaG (Illumina Assembly) | ecosystem: Environmental > Terrestrial > Soil > Wetlands > Permafrost | place: Sweden...
CGATTTGGTTTGATTTATGTGGATTTTGAAACCCAGGAAAGACACATCAAAGATAGCGGTCACTGGTACGCGAAAGTCATTCAGCACAACGAAGTGCATAAATAGGCCATCTGCATCATTTGAAGGACTGGATAGTATCTTGGCAGTGGGTTTTCGACGAATGAACGTCGCACTTATTCTGCATCCTTTACCACCCGCTCCCGCTCCCTGTCTTTGGCGGCAATAGCGACAGTACCTTCAAACACTGCACCAGCAAATCCACCACTTATTGCACCACCTATTGCAGCACCTGTTGCGACCTCGGCGGCGCCACCAATTACAGCACCAGCAGCAGTACCAAGCGCCCCCATACCAACAGCACCAGCAGCAGCACAAGCAACAGCCACCTCTCCGACAAGTTCCAGGTCATTTAATACTGTACCGTGTCCACCAAGCACTTTTTCAGAATTATCTTTGACATGGCTACCAACAGCGCTACCAACGGAGCTCATTGCATTCCAAATTTTTCCTAGCGCACTCGGGCTTTCAGAGCCGTATACGTGAGCGGCCTCTGGTGCGCCAGCATGTGTCTTGCCCTCGCCCTGTGTTGCATCTGTATGTTTAGGAGGGTGGTCCTGTTGTATTTCTGGATTTGCCATGGGAAACACTCCTTCGATTTGACCGCATTGTCTGAGGAAAAAGGCTGTGCTCACTTTCTCAGTATCCATATACCCGGTAGAAAAATGGTTAAAACGCCCCGGATAACACAACTAATCTGGCTCGCGTCGTTGCTGTTACCCGGTTTTCAATATTGAAACCAACTGTACAGAACACTGCAACCGACTTGAAGCGTTAATTTTCACATTACTCTTGAAGAGATTTCGCAACATTTTCAAAGAATTTTCTGAGCCTGTCCGGACGCCGTCTGCTTTCTGAAAACCCACGGCGGCTCTGGGTTTGGTGCCGACCACAAACCAACACCATTTTCTCTGGCTTGTGCCTCGAGCGAAAATAATTCTCTGTCTTTTTTTGCAAACGACGGATAGCACCAGGCCAGTCCTTTTTGGACAAGGCGATGATTGACATCGATACCGCCTGTGGTGGTTAATTCAGCGACTTTTCGGCCGTATTTGTCGAGCGAGCGCTCTTCTACTTCCACTTTTTGACCAAGAACTAGCTGCTCTAAAAAATTGCGCGATTCAATGCCAAAGGGCTGGGCAAGTTCTGGTGCGTCTATGCCGGCCAGGCGAATTTTTTCCACACATTCATTTCTAATGGGTCTAATGGGTCTAATGGGTTCAATGGTGTGTGAACGACTGATTTTGAGAACATCAGTGAGATCGTTTTTGTCATCATTGACATGATCATCCAGACGTCTGACGCGAACTGTGTCGCCGTCGTGACAGGCAATGACCAGAGCCTCATAGGCAAAAGCAGGACAAACACTGAACAATACCAGAAATGCTGCCAGAGCACTCTTTACCATCCGGAAGCCTGCTTTCTATATTGTTATATGACACTTAAAGCTATGGCGGTCGAGGAGGAAAGTTCGACCGCCGTGTTTATACAATAGCAGGGCTCGAGCCAATTAAAGCGCGACACAATTGCTTTGGGGACTGAAAAACATGGCACTATGAGTGGTGCAACAAGATGATCGAATTTTTTGCAAAATCAATATCGGAAGCTGATTGTCCAATAAACGTCTTTTTGGCTTGTTGGTTGTAAGGAGCTTGCTGGAATTGACGCTGCCTGCAAGTGCGATACTATTGATAGATAATATTTATAGAACAGTGAAGGTCAATTACTAAATGGGGTTCGCTTATGTTTAGAGTGTTTCAAGATAAAGACTTTCAGAGCACTGCAATGATTGCTTTGTTGATTGTGGTGACCGCCATTGTGATTGGCTCAGCCAGCAAAGACAGCATGCACCGGATCGAAGCCGGTCGGGCATCTGATGCAACGGATGGCGCCACACGCTAAGGCGCGAGAATATCAGCCAGCATAGCGGCTACGTCCGCGATTTTTTGAATTCTGTCGTCTGGAGCTTTCTCCAGCATTAAAGAAATCATGCCTTCCAGCTCTTCAGGAACGACTGCCTGGGGGCAGACTGAGAAAATGGATGGCGGTCTTTCTTGTACGTGCTTTATAAAAATATCTCGTGTGGTATTGCCCGGAAACACTCTGTGTCCGGTTAAGGACTCGAACATCACACAACCAAGCGAATAAATGTCGCTGCGCTCGTCAAGTGGTTGCGCCGTGCATTGTTCCGGCGACATATAGGCTGGAGTACCGGAAACTACTGTTGGTCTATCTTCAGAAATGGGCGCGCCATCTTCGTCTTTGATCACCTTTTTAGCCAGACCAAAATCGGCTAGTTTAACTATGGGCGGTATGGTCTTTTCGTCAACGAGAATGTTGCTTGGTTTGATATCGCAGTGAATCAAATTTTGCGCATGAGCCGCAGTCAGAGCTGAACAAATGTGCGAGAAGATTACATAAAAGCGTGTCAGAGCCAATCTTTGTTCAGTGGCTAGAATTTGTTTGAGGGTGGTGCCTTCAAACAATTCCATCACTATATAAGGCTCACGTTTTTCCGAAACACCAAAATCGTAGACTCGAATGACGTTGTCGTTATCCAGGCAGGCGATGCTCATTGCTTCTCGGCGGAAACTGCGCATGGCCTCTACATCTTCAATTAAAGCTTGGTGCAAGATTTTAAGCGCGACTGGCCGCTTCATGTAAATATGCTCGGCTCGGACGACAACACCGCCTCCACCTTCGCCTATCACCGATTGCATTAGATATTTGCCTTCGAACAGGTCTTCTTGAGTAGGCATCGCTCCTTGCATGTCCATGGTCGCTTCCAGCCATTTGTCGTCGATGGCCGGAAGATTGGTGTGTGAAACACGAGCACGATTGCCACCAGAAATGACGGCAGGATCGGGCGCAGCTTGCTGTCCGGTTGTGCGTGCCGAAGATTCAAATGTCTGGAGTAAGCCACGCATCAAAGCGGCAACAGCATCTTCGCTTGTGCGCAATTGAGCGGCAATAGTCTTGTTGTCTAGACCATCGCGAATCAATTTTAAAACGTTGAGCTCCATTGGCGACAACTGACTGACGTCGCTGCGAACAGTTTTGTCCACTTTGTCGTTGTCGCGTACGACTCTGTCAGCTACTAGTGGATCGATCCAGATTTTTCCCATAAAGACTGTATCGATGGCCTGGGCGATTTGCTCGACTGATCTGTCTTTGAGCAAATAAGCTTCGGCACCCGCTCCTAATGAAGCTGCCACAATATCAGAGCCATGATGCGAGGTAAACATGACGATTTTGGTGCGAGGATAGTCTTGTTTAATTTGCCAAGATGCTTCGATGCCATCCAGGAAAGGCAAAGAGACGTCCATCAAAATCACGTCAGGGCGCAGACGTTTGGCCATGGCCACTGCATCCAGTCCATTTGTGGCTTCGCCCACGATTTCGTAGCGCTGCAGCTCTTGCAGCGACATTTTGATGCCCAGCAAAGTCAGGGGCTGGTCTTCAACAAGCAAAATTGTCGGTTTAAATTGAGGCGAAACCCGGTTGACGGGCCTGGGTACAGAATGCAAGGGTGGTAAAGCCTCGGTTAATTAAGCTTGCAGCGCAATCAAATCGCTATTATTTGCCTAGACATACTTAGACTCTACCAATAGGTCAAAGTTTCCATTTAGTTCTACTTTTTTCTATCTTAGAGAGAAAAAAGTAAGCACATAGCACTTAGTTGTATAGATTGTTCTGTTTTAAAAGTTTGTCATCACATTTGCTACATGCACATTCCTTTTGCGTCCAGGGGCAAGACCTGTGCCCATCTGCTGTAGATCATGAAAGTGAGTTTTGGGGGAAGATGGAGCATTTTTAAGAACCTTGTCTTGACCACTTACCTATACTGTTGGCAATGTGCTCTAGAGGAGCACTGGACTTCTTGAAACTTATTGGTATTGGGGCTGGATGAGGTCTAAATGGCAGAGGGAGCGACCCTGAAGTCTGAACTAGGCGCTCAAAAACGCTGGTATGGAGCGCGATTTATTCATTGCTTGATTGTTTTTTCGGCAATGACATTGTTCTTCGCTGCTTTTTCAACGTGTCTACTTTCCGCTGAATTCGTCAATTATCCAGTCGGTTGGAAGTTTGCTCAATTCCAATCCAATCCTCATAAGCCAGATGTTTTGTTGTTGGGTTCTTCTTTAACTTTGATTCCGGCTGTGCGCGCTGACGCTGTTGCCCGTGGAGAGCGCACTCGCGTTGATAACCAGGCGTGTTTTCAGTCTTTGAACTACGACAAAGCTCAATATTTAGAATCGAAGCTGTCGCAGTTGGGTCTTTCTCATGCTCGTGTGCTTAATATGAGCTGTATCGCGGCGATGTCGTCGGACTATTTGATGATGTTGCACACTTTGGTGCACGAAAAGTGTAAGCCAGAGATGATCGTTTGTGCGATTGCGCCTCGCGATTTTGTTTCTCTCAGGCACGGCGCAAATATAGCGTCGCTCACTTATTTTCGTAATCAGCTGGCTTATGTCGATAAAACCTTTCCAGAACTGTCCCTTGGCAATAAATTTGGCGGCTCGCCTTTGTTTGCCGCTATCGCCGAAAAGCATTTTAAGATTCTCAATGGCTTTCAGGCGATGAAATCTTGTGGCAGCAACAAATTGCTGTCAGTTCTAGCTACAGCCATCAGCAAAACACCTTTGAAAAATAATTTCAACACGGCTTATCTGAACACTTTGACTAGTGAACCGCTAACTTATCAATATGAGCCCTGTTTTGGTCCGAGAAACAATGTTCTAAGCGATCTCGACCAGTACAAAGACTATTATCAACCACCTAACTGGAGCGGTTATGGTGTTCAAATAGCCGCTTTTGAGCAGCTTTTAAAAGAAGCGAAAGCGGAGCTGATTCCTGTCGCCGTAGTTAGTATGCCTGTTACGGCAGCCAACCTGGAGCTTCTAGATCCCGCTTTGTTGAGCACTTATAAAAAAGACGTGCGTGAATTAGCGATGAAAAATCACGCTGCTTTTTATAATCTACAACGCTCAGACTATTTCAAAATGGCTGACTTTGAAGACAGTGTGCATCTCAATGAATTTGGTGGCAAGAAATTCTTCGATTATCTGGCCGAAGAGCTGGTTGATATGCGTAAAGGTTTGGCAGAATTTGTCGCCGCCAAAAATGATGGCGTGAGCGAGACAGACTAATATTTCTAGTCGCAATCAGACGACATATATTAAAAATTTTAGTTTGTAGGGTGTTGCTTGGAAACGCATTTTTGTTGGCTATGATTCGCGGTAGACGCGCTTGACATCATTCGTTCATCAAGGGTTGACTTTTTGAAACAGGTTTGCATCTCAGCGCGTCAGGGCAATTAAGAAGTAAGAGCTGGTAGATCCAGCGGCAAGAAAAAAACAAAGCTATTTGGCTTTCCCCTAAAGGAGCGCTCGAGATGAGTACGCGTCTTGGATTTGTGCATGCAATTTTTGGTTTGTGTGTAATTGCCGCATCCAGCGCGCCGTCTTTTGCTATTTCAGAGAGTGTCTCTGCCACGAATAATATTGATGCCACCAGACTCGGTGCAATCGAATGGCGATTATTTGCTCACCCTTACGAAAAAGACAGCGACGACAAGCGGCTGTCGCGCCTTGAACGCCTCGTTTTTGGGGCAGAGCGGCAGGACCTTGATTTGGCCAGTCGCTTTGCCAAAATTTCTGCCGCCTTGAATTCGGGTAATAAAGAAAATCGCCACGGACGCAATCTGGCGTCAGTGACTTTACCCAGTCGCTCGATCGTCGCAGGAGGTCCAACTGGACCAACGAATTTGCAGAAGTCTGCCGGCAAATCTTCTGTAATTGGTTATCAGTCTAATTATCCAAGCGTCTCTGAACTTGAGACAAAGGTTTTTAGCACCACATATGCAACTATTCCTGTATCAACTCGCTTGCAAAACCTTGAGATACGCGTGTTTGGCAAGGTGTCTGAAAGCAATGATTTATCCTCTCGCGTTGATGCCTTGAATGGTTATGTCAATGCCACCGTTTCCACTGCCAAAAAAATTCCTTTTTCCTGGTTGTGCAATTTCGTCGATCCCTCGATGTTGCCTCAAAGAGTGCATGCAACGACAGTTGTGGATCGCATTGAAACAATGGAAACCAATCTGTTTGGCAAGACCTTTGCCAATAAAAGTCTTGAAAAAAGAGTCTGTGCGCTCGAAAAAAATATTATTGGTGTGACGGCAGAAAATAATGCGCAAGATTTAAGCGTTCGTGTTGCACAATTGTGGACGCGTGTGCAAAGCCAAAAATTGTCTAAAGCTTGAAGCCGCTAGGCCTGTTCAGCGCACAGCTCTTTCTCGCTCCAGACGTTTTTTGGCGCCCGAGGCAATATGTTGCGAGCTTTTCTTTCCAATTCAATTGTGGCAACTTTTTTGGCGTGTTTAGGATCGTTGATAAACCATACCGAAAGTAAAATCGTAGCGGCTGCAAAAATGGTTTGACTGGTGATTGTTTCACCGAGCAAAAGCCAGCCTAAAAAGACTGCCACGACCGGATTAACATAGGCGTAAGTAGATACGCGTGATGGGCTGACGACTTGCAGTAGCCAGACATACGACGAAAAGGCGATCAACGAACCGAACGTGATCAAATAACTAAGCGCCATCAAAGATGCCATTGAAATCCGCTCTATGTGAAAGTGAGTGAATTCGCCAGTTGTAAGCGAAAGCAAACTAAGAATCACCCCAGCCAGAAGCATCTGCATGGATGTTGCAAGCATTGGCGAGTTTGGTAGTTTATGTTTGGCCTCACGTGAATAAATCGAACCTGCCGCCCAGGTTAAGGACGATACGAAAATCATGCTGATGCCCAGAAAATCTACACCTTTGCCCTGCAAGATTTTGTCTGGACCGATTAAGAACAGTGCTCCGACTGACCCAATCAGCAAGCCCAATACGATCCTTTTGCTTGGCGCATTACCGTGCGGTCGCAACCAGTCGATTAAGACGAAAAATATTGGCACCATCGCCGAAAGCAAAGAAACAAGTCCTGTAGGCACGGTTTTTAGCGCAGAAGCGACGCCAGCGTTAGCAATGACGAGCAGCATTACGCCTATCAGTCCTGAGTGCAACCAATGGGATAGATTGGGGCGCGACGCTCCCCGCCACATAGCCCAGGCAAACAACACTGTGCCTGCGCAAAGAAATCTGGCGCTTGCGAGCATAAAGACCGGAAAGCTCTGTAAACCAAAATGGATGGCAATATATGTTGAGCCCCAGACCACATACAATGCAAAAAATGCCAGAGCGATTTTTACAGTCTGGCTCTGTCCTGCTGTTTTCCGACGCTCTAACACAATGCACCTGGGATAAAATACTCAATCTATCGTAGACCGGTCGTCTAAAGCCGTCAACCCCTTATGAGAGGACTGTAATTTTTCTTTCCATCGGGTCACATTAGGGCTATGCGGTTTGGGCGACCGGCACAGGTGGTATGTCTGAATCAGGAAGATTCTTACTGCTTCAAAATTTTTGTTTTGTCCGGAGGTCCTATGAATTCAAACACCACCATTACCAGTTGGACATCGTGGAGCATTATGTCTGGCCTGATTTTTTTTGGTGTTGGTTTGCTCATAGCTTTGTTTAATTGCGCTACCGATCTACAACAACTGCAGGCTGAATTGCCAGACGCGCCAATGTATTTTGGTTCTGATACCATCGCCTTGCATGGTCACAGTCAACTTCAGTTTCAATACGCAGCTGTCCGGCGTTAAATTATTAGATTTGTAATTTCGATGACAACGATTGAGAAGCTTTGAGGTTGACTTAATTGGCCGAAGGCACCGCTATTGTTACCGTTGATGCGCTTCTTTGATTAACTGCGTTTGGTGGATTGCCATCATCTAAAGCCGCAATCAAATTTTTGACGGCCAGTCTTTTCATAGCCAGGCGCGTATCGTTTGTGGCGCTAGCTATGTGTGGTGTAAGCACCACATTAGAAAAGGTGAGCAGCTGCGCATTGATTTCCGGTTCGAATTCAAAAACATCAAGACCGGCTCCGGCAATCATTTTGTCGGCAATAGCCGAAACCAATTCGGCCTCATTGATAACGGCACCACGGGAGGTATTAATCAAAATTGCCGATTTTTTCATCTGCGAAAATTCAACCCGACCAATCAGGTGTTTTGTCGTTGGTGAAAGTGGACAGTGTAAAGAGATAAAGTCTGAGTTCTTTAGAAGCTCACCTAGTGATACGCGTCTTGCTGAATATTGTTCATTGAGGCGCTCATCTTTTTCTTGACCACCACGTCTTGTGTAAATTACTTCCATGCCAAAGCCTTGGGCTCGTCTGGCCATTGCTTCGCCAATGCGTCCCATGCCCACTATGCCAAGTACTTTGCCTGTGATTTCATGACCGAGCATGAGTGATGGATGAAAGCCAGTCCATTGTCCACTGCGCACAAATTGATCGGCTTCGACCAGACGTCTGGCTACTGCCAGCAATAAACCAAAAGCCATATCGGCTGTGGCATTGTCGAGAACACCTGGAGTGTTTGTGACAAGAATTCCGGCTTTAGTGGCGTGGTCGACATCAATGTTGTCATAACCAACGTTGACATTGGCCACTACTTTCAACTGCGGACAGGCGTTCATCATCTCAGCTGTAATGCGGTTTGAGCCAGAACATAGCAGGGCCTGACAGTCCTTCAACTGGATGGTCAGCTGCTCGTTGGGCATTGGGACATCTTGTGTCCACATTTCGAAGTTTCCGAGCGCTCGAAGATCAGCGGCTAACTCATCTGGAATATCTAAGGTCGAGAATATTTTGGTCTCAGTTTTTTTCATTCTTCAAACGCTGGTCTGAGCATACTTGTTGGAGTTCGCCAAGAATGCGTGGTAGTAACTGCCCTAATGCTAACCTATAGAACCGGCGCCGCCACGTCTCTAAATGAAGCCATATGCGCATCCAGAGTGCCCTCCAGTGCCTGCAATTCCAGAGCCGCTCGACTGCTGTCCCAATTTAACAAACTTTGCATGAGGCTGGCCACTTTTGGCCCCGCCGCTCTGCACTGAATCTGGTGCAACATGCCTAGCCGCATCCGACGAAATAGTAGATCCTCAAGGGAAACAGCCATTTCATTGACCACGCAAAAAGGTATTTCGGCCATGATTGGCGGAAAATCGGGACACACTCTTTCGTTGAGCGATGGGTCCTGTTCGACTAGATCGACAATCATCTGAGCGTCTTTGCCATAACTGGAAATGAGATGGTCTAAAGTGGCTGGCTCGATCGAAAATTTTCGCGCTTTAGCAGCAATTGCTGCTGTTTGAGTGAGGAAATCGTTTTTGTCTGTCCAGCCGCCAATCATCATTCTGCGAGTTCTCGATTGATTTTTCGAAGCGGCAATTTCTGGATGGCGAGCAGTTAATTTATCTAGCGCTTGTGTGGCCATCAAACGATAGTTTGTTAGCTTACCGCCTATCATGGCGATGATGCCGCCTGGTCCTTCTATGATTTGATGTTCTCGACTGAGATTGGCCGTCGTGCCCGTTCCAGCCTCGCTCGACTCGGCTTGCGCAAGTTTGGCTGCTTCTTTAGGATGCATATCTACTTTGGGTGCTGGCACTGGTTCGTTAATTAGCGGACGCACCCCGGCCCAGGCGGCAATCACGTCTTTGAGCGTCAATTTACGTCCGCTCGTATAGCGATTAACGCAGTTGATCAGGTATTGCACTTCGTCTCGATTAGGCAGAGGCTGATTGAGGTCGCCTTTAAAACTTGTATCGGTGGTGCCAATCATCAATGCTCGCTGCCAGGGCACTACAAAGACATAGCGTCCGTCTCCGGTGGGCAAAAAGAGAGCGTTATTGGTTTCGAAGGCCGATGGTGGCACCATGATGTGCACACCTTTTGCTGGGACAACACGAGATTTCCATTGTGGACTGGCTTTCAATAATAAGTCGTCGGTCCATACACCGGCAGCGTTTACGATCATTTTGCAACGGATTGAAATTTCATTGCCGGCGTATCGATCTTTGCATTTTGCGCCAGTGATGACACCATCTTCGGTGATAAAGTCCAGCACTTCCATGTAGTTAACAGCCATCGCGCCGTCACTGCAGGCTGACTTAATTACTTCGAGCACCAGTCGAGAGTCGTCCGTGATGCAATCATGAAAACGCAAGCCCGAATTGACCAGATCGCTCGATAAAGCAGGGGCCGCCTCCAGTAATTCTTTTTGATTGAGACTTTCGTGGCTGTGGTTGCCGGAATTAGCTCCAGCCAGGAAGTCGTAAAGGGTCAGACCGACTTTGGCTTTCAGTTCAAAGAATTTTTCGTCTTTGGCAATCGGTAATATAAATGAGAAATCCTTGACTAAGTGCGGAGCCAGTTGTTCAAGCAAAGCGCGTTCGTGACAAAGTTCTCTGGTCAGATTTACTTTAAGTTGCTCTAAATATCTCAGCCCGCCGTGTATGAGCTTTGTCGTACGACTGGATGTGCCTGAGGCAAAATCATCTCTTTCTACCAGCAAGACTGAAAGTCCGCGGGACGCTGCATCCTGGGCAACACCTGCGCCGACGATGCCGCCGCCTATGACGAGGAGATCGAATTCTCTAAGACTGGCTGATTCTAAAATTTGATTGCGGCTCTTCATATTTTTCGGCTACCTCGATAGCCCCTTGGTTTGTCAATGTCGCCTTTGAGCTTGTATCTGGAGATTATTTGGACTTATGTGGACTTACTTGGACTTTGTCTGAGGGCTGTCTGAACTTCGCTTAAGACACGGTTTGAAAACAGTAAAGTTTCACGCGAAGTCGTGCGTGGCGCCAATATCATGACACAGTTTTAGCTATTTTAAGGCAGAGTGCTGTGCCGAAACACGCCCAAAGGCACATAAACACACCGTCTTAAGTTATTTTCCTCTTGCATTAGCCAAAGGTATGTAAAGTGCAGGGGAAAAGCGGATGCATTTAGCGTATCCTTACTGTTGCTGTCTTCTGTCGCAATCAGCTAAGTGTCTGAGCGATACCCCACTGCCCTGTGCAATCTGTTGGCAAGCTGTCGACAAATTGAAAGGCTGAATGAGGTCCTATTTTGAAATCGAAAAATTTAATTGCGAAATCACCCATTGCTCAATGGAGTTGCGCTCTATTCAGTAGCGTTATCTTTCTCAATGGTGGTGTTGCATACGGTATCACTGCTGAAGCCGAAAAAGCGATTAAAGAAATGCCGATTATCGATGTGCCGCAAACTGCGCAATCGATAGACAAAGTGCGCAAGCTGGAAGCTGACGGCGAGAAATATTTTGCTCAATCGATCAATGACAAAGCTTTGCAAAAGTGGCAAGAAGCGTATGGCCTCTCAATCGAAATGCGCTACACCGAAGGTGAAGGTCGTGCTCTGACCAACATGGCTCGTTGTTATCTGGATCGCGGCGAATGGATTAAAGCAAAGTATCTGGGTGAGAATTCGCTAGAAGTTCTTGCTAATAGCAACGATAGCCGCGCTCTTGGACGCGCTCGTGTGGCTCTTGCACAGGCTTATTTTGGTCTGGGCAATAATGATTCTGCTGGCGAACAGTTATCTGCTGCAATCAAGACCATGACCAGCAGCGAAGGCTCAGATTCGGTCGAAGCCGGACGTTTGTTGAATCTTGCCGGCAATCTGCTATTGCGTTATGGCAAACTGCGCGAGGCTGTTCAATTTTTCCAAAATTCGGCGACTTATTTTGCTCAGGGCAATGACGCCACCAACGCCGTTAAAAACAATTTGACGGTTGCCTCCATTCTCGAACAATCCGGTATGTTTACAGCCTCTCTGGAAGAATCACAAAAGGCAGTTACTGCTGCCAAAAGTATTCCTAATGCTAAACCGGGCGTGATGATCGCCGCCGTTTCATCGCTTGCTAACGGCCAGTATGTACTAGGTGAATTTGCCAAAGCCCGCAAGACTTATGAGCAAGTTTATTCATTGATCGTCTCCAGCCAGCTTGGCACTAAGGATCTGCCGTTGCTGTCAAGGTCCAACGTCGACCTGGGTTATGCTCACTGTTTATCAGCTACAGGCGATCTCGACCAGGCCAGAAAGTATTTTGAAAGAGCGATTGCAGTTTTCAGAGCCAATGCCGCTTCGACTTCTCAAGCGCAATGCTATAACGGCTTGGGCGTTGTCGAAGAATTGCAAGGAAATCATGCTCGGGCCCTTGAGTATTTCAAGCAAGGGCTGGATTTGCAGGGTGTAGTCAGACCGCCTCAACCCAAGATGCAACTGGCTTTACTTCATAATCTGGCGGCTGTTGAAACTCGCTCGAACGCTACAAGTGAAGCCCGAGGCCACCTTGAATCGGCCCTTGGAGTGCTCAAGAAGAATGCCGATCCTGTATTTGAGGCGCGAACATATTGTGCTCTGTCCGAAGTTTATTACAAGCTCGCTGATGCCACTGCAGCCGATACCGCTGTCAAAAAGGCTATTGAATTAGGCACGACGGCAAATGATGACGCGTCTCTCTGGCGTGATTATTTAATTGAAGCCAAAATACAGTTGGCTCGGGGCGAACAATCTGAGGCAAAAGAGTCATTAAACAGTGCTTTGTCGTTCTTCCGCTCGCCGCAAGCCGGTGCCTTTGCTTCGCCAGAAAGATTGATTTTCCCGACTACTCGCGAAGATATGGGTGAACAGCTGGTAGCCCTTGCTGCTCACGAGAACTTAAACGAACAAGCATTGCTTGCCGCAGAACAATTGAAAGACGAAATTTTCACGAATGACTGGTTGAGACGTGGTGGTCAGGTTCGCGCAGACGATCGCGATCTCTATAACGATCTTTCCACTCAAAGAGCACACTTGCATGCAGCAGAGCTTTCCGATTCACCTTCCAAATTGAGTAAAGACTGGCAGCAGTGGCTGGTTCGCTTCCGCACTCTAGTTGCGCAAAACCGCTCTCTTGCGCGCATGGTTGCGCCAGTGCCTACACGCACAGGTGATTTGATCAAAGCTATTCAGGCCAGCAAGGCAACCTTCGTCGAATACCTGGTTGGCGCGGATTCCAGCGTTATCTTCACTATCGATGGTTCCGGCCATCTTTCAGCAACAGTTGTGCCAGTTGGACGTAGCCATCTGCAAAAGCAAGTGACGTCGCTCTTAAGCATTCCCTCGAATGTCAGTTCTGAAAGTTCTACCAGTCAGCGTGAGCGCGCTGTATTGCAATCGCTGTATACGGAATTGTTTCCGTCAGCAGTCCGGGGTTTACTACCCAAAGGAATCGAGCAATCAGTGTGCATCATTCCTGATGGCGTTCTTTTCAATTTGCCGTTTGCCGCCTTAGTCGATGAAAAGGGTAAATATTTTATCGAAGAGCACACCATGACGCTTGGTTCATCGATTGGTGCTTTGCTCGATATTCCCGCTAAATACGCAGACGATCACAGCATTCTCGCTATTTACCTGGCCTATCCAGCCAATTCCAATCCCCCGCAGTCCAATTTGCCTGACGAAACTAATTCGCTACAAGCCACTCTTGGTCGCGATAATGTTACTCGTCTGGTCGGACGCGAGGCGGATGTGGCTTCGTTACGTGAACAGGCCCATGGAAAAGCGGTTTTGCATTTTGCCAATTACATTAATTTGCTTTCGAATAATCCATTCAATACGGTTATTCCGCTTATTGCCGACAAAGCGACGAATACCCGAGCGACTGCCGATAGTTTGTTCTCGAGCAGCCTGAATAGCGATCTAGCCGTTTTGAGCGACAGCTCAGTCAATCCCAAGGATCCACTTGGCAATTCAATTCGTATTTTCAGTCGTGGGCTCAATTACGCAGGAGTCCGCAACGTCATGGTCGGTCTCTGGGTTTCGCCTTCGCGCATGTCTGAGTTGATGGAATTCTACAAACTTAGAGAATCTGGTTTGACTCAGGGTCAGGCTCTGCGCAAAGCCGAGATTTCGGCTCTGGCAAAAGATCCGTCTCCGCACACATGGGCATCATTTCAGTTGATTGGACCTGGTTACTGAGAAGACAATCCAGCCAATATCTGTTTAGATCTTTAGAGATTGCCGCTTTGCGTTGAGCCCGCTCCAGCGATGGAAACGGGGTTATCCAGTTTGATTTCAAGCTTGGTGCCCGAGCGTAATGTGACGTCGCGACCTTTGCGTAAAGCCATGTCGGCTACGCCCAAACCGCCGCCGATAGCCGCTCCAGACCAGGCTCCGCGACCGGCTCCATAACCACCGCCAGCGATGGCACCGATGGCGGTTCCAAGGGCAGCACCTGCTCCTGCGCCTACGCCGCCGCGAATGGCAGTCTGTCCCAATTTGGCTGTCATGCCTTCGCCGTGGACAACTTGATTGCCGTCGCCGTCATCTTTTTGCGCATATTTACCGATTTCGCCAATAAGGTGCGCAGTAATTGGTGTTTCTACACCATCTGGTGTGCGAATACTCGTAAATTTAATACCAAGTTCACCCGAACGACTGAGACGTCCTCCTGATTTTGCTTCAGTTATGGTGCCCATCACGACAGACCCAGATGGAATTGAAGCATCACCAAGTTGCATGGTCTGGCTGATTTCAGCTTGCACCATGTCACCAGCTTTAGCAGCAGACGTCGATATTGACGTTCTTAACTGTAGAGGCAAGACGAGCCCGGCTGGCGCATAAGCGATACGTCCTTGACGATAACCGACGGGGTAGTTATTGGGGCGGGTATTGTATTGAGCCTGTGAGCCACCGTTGTAACCGTATTGTGGTGGTGGCATCTGGGCTTGAGCTGGCTGATTGTATGGCACATAATGCGTGCGAGCACCTGGTGTGTTATAGGTGTCTGCGTTGGCGGTGTATGACCGGTGCTGAGCCGCAGCCGCAGTTGCAGGACTTGCAGCATAATCAGGAGCAGAGGGCGCACTGCTTGTGGTGCTGCCTGAAAGCTGAGAGATATAGCTATTGACGCTAGGTTTGTCGCCCAGGCACTTTTTCAGACTGTCTGTCCAGCGCTGAGCAAGCAGTGCCGGCGTGGTCGCCGCTTGTTTTGCATCAGCGGCGGTGACCGTCACTACCTGATAGCCACCAAGAGTGATGACAGGTAGTCCGTTGACATAAGTGATACCAACTGCTGTTGGATTACGATCTTTGGTGGCGACAAGCGCGTTGTCGAGATTGTCTTGAGCGGTGGAAGCGCGCGCTGTAGCTGTTGCCGACATGGTGAAAACTTGTTGCCCAGCGACACGAACGGCCGTGTCAGCGAAGGCCGGCATTGCCGATATATATATAGTCTGACTGAGAAGCAAAAAACCGGTCATCATTTTCAAAGAAAAGTTCAATGAAAAGCTTCTGGATTTGCTCATTTTATTCACCCTGTTTGCTCGCTCTGGGATAGGTTATTGATGTCAGCACAAAGTTTACCAATGTTTTTCTCGTTCATGCTGAAAGCTTTTCGAGAATTTGGCATAATTCAGCAATGTCTGGACCTACTTTTTTGATAATTTGATCTAATTTGATCTAATTTGATCTGATTCGATCTAAAACGATTGCTCATTTCTCTTGTAACTTATTGATTGTGGATATTGTGTGAATCAAGCTTTCATTCAGCTTTCAAACAAGGTTGTAGTCGTCACGGGTGCCAGTCGTGGTATCGGGCGTGCCACCGCTCGTTTGTTTGCTCAAGCAGGCGCTCACGTTGTAGCCGTGGCCAGAAGCGAGCGAAAACTTGCTGAATTGAAAACGGAAATTGAAAATTCTGCTGGTCGCTGTTCCGTCGTTTGCTGCGACGTCAGTCAGTTTTCTCAATTGGAAAATGCCCTCGCCGATGTCATTGCCAGAGAAGGGGCTATCGATATTCTCGTTAATAATGCCGGTATTTATGCCACCGACTCAGTTCAAGATATGGATACACAGGACTGGCAGAAAATTATAGATACCAATACGACTGGCTCGTTTGTGGCAACCAAAGCCGTTCTTGCCTCTATGAAAAAGGCTCGTTTCGGACGTATTATTTTTGTTTCTTCAATATCGGGAAAATCTGGCGAAGCATACGGCTCTGCATATTCTGCCTCGAAGTTTGCGCTGATTGGCTTAATGCAATCGCTCGCTCTTGAAGTTGCTGCTTTTGGCATCACGGCAAATGCGGTCTGTCCGGGCTGGGTGGATACCGACATGGCTCATGAGCAGATAAATGACGA
>Ga0182030_10013604_pt1 | contig 16171 bp, 7 predicted proteins | sample 812S3MmetaG_FD_121299 | JGI IMG/M metagenome (GOLD analysis project Ga0182030, IMG submission 121299) | Permafrost microbial communities from Stordalen Mire, Sweden - 812S3M metaG (Illumina Assembly) | ecosystem: Environmental > Terrestrial > Soil > Wetlands > Permafrost | place: Sweden...
CAACCGCAGGGCATCAAGATTAGGGGTGAGTGGTATCCGATTTTACTCATGGAATGGGTTGACGGCCTGACTCTAGATCAATACATTTACGAGAATCTCGAGAACCCAACTAAACTGGATGCTCTGGCAAGTCAATTTTCAAAAATGATGTTCGAGATGCGAGCAGCTGGTATCGCACATGGTGACTTACAGCACGGCAACATTATAATCGTTGACGAAGAGATAAGACTGGTCGATTATGATGGAATGTTCGTACCAGCGCTTGATGGGCTGACAAGCAATGAGCTGGGACATAACAATTACCAACATCCAACACGGTCGGCAGAACATTTCGGTGATTATCTCGACAACTTTTCGGCATGGACGATTCTTACTTCAATAAATTGTCTAGCTCAAGACAGCAGACTTTGGGACTGGCTCTCAGCCGGAGACGAATGTCTTTTATTTCGTCGAACAGACTTTCTCAATCCTTTGTCATCTCGCAGCTTTGCCACTCTCGAGAGTCATACAAATGAAAATGTGAAGCGTAATGCACGACTGATGCGCGCAGTATTGAACTATCCGATTCAACATATACCAGATCTGAATAACGACATCCAGGAAGTCGAGGATCTTCCTGCAGTCGAAAGTTCTCCGTTGAGCGCTCCTGTACATCGCAATTCAAGAGCTCTGCCAGCCTGGATTAACGATGGACCAAGCCTTTATGCTGATACTAATAAGCCTCGACCGAGAGGTGCTTGGCCGCGCTACGAACAGTATCAAAAAGCTGCATTAGGCGGTCCGCAAAGTTTTGATGATCCGGAATTACAAGTAGGAAAAATGATACTGGACGACGCCAGATGTGGCACCCATGGTATCGTTTTCAAATTCGTTGGACTTCAACGTAAGCTCGCTATCAAATGTTTCTTGAATGACGTCCCCGACCGAGAAGCTCGATATAAAGCACTGCATAACGCGATCGCCACGTCCGGACTTGAACGCTATTTTCTAAATTTTGAATATCTTCCAGCTGGGATCAAAGTGCGTAACTATTGGTATCCAGTACTAAAAATGGAATGGACAGACGCGCTGGACCTGGAAGAAATTTTGAAGCACAATATGCCTGGAGATAATGAATTAAATCACGCTCCCATTGATTTACTGGCAGTGAATTTCGCCACGATGATTGATCATCTTCATCGAGCAGGAATTGCTCATGGAGATTTAGACCCGTCAAACTTGCGCTGCGAAAACTACAACTTCAGACTTGTCGATTACGACTGTTCCTATGTTCCCGAACTTGCGGGGAAGCTGGCTCCGGAGGTCGGTAATCGAAAGTATCAACATCCAGAACGCACACTTAAACACTTCGGACCTGCGTTAGATAACTACTCATCCTGGATAATAGACTTCTATATACGAGTCGCGGCGCACGACAAAGCTCTCTGGGAGCTCATAAACATGCGCTTGAAGAACAATGAATTCGGCGACAAAGAAGAAGATTGGACCTTCCGCTTCATGAATCTGAACCCGGATCCTTTTGTTCGAGAGCGAGTACGGGGACTGAAAGAGATACTTAAAATGCACATAGAGGATGTTCCAACACTGGCAGAAGGTCGCAAGAACATGCTGGTTCCGCCCACCAAATCAAAGCTCAGAGCAGGTCTCGAATACTTCTTCACAGGACATTCCCAACCCGTCAACGTCGACGATAGCAGTGGCGAGTTCGGCGACCAATCACGATAGAACGCACAACGCATTTCGAAGAAACTTATATCTGAGGCTCCTGTCTCTCGTCTAAAGACTAACTCACTACGTCAGCGCAATCAGGCATTAGAAGACGAAAAAATGAATATTGCACGAAAACTCAGTGTAGCGATTTGCCTTGTCACCACTGGTATGTATCCGCAAATGAGCTTGTGTAGTAATTTGCAACAGTCGATCACGCCGAACAAGCTGGAGGAGTCAGTTGACTCGAATCAACAACTCCGAAGCAAACGATCGACATCGGCGTACGCAGGAAAAACATATGTAATTATTGGTGCATCCAGTGGCTTCGGCAAAGGAGTTGCGGAAAAAGTGGGTGAGCTGGGAGCCAATGTTGTACTTGCGGCGAGACGGACAAATTTGCTTGAAGAGATAGCAAACAACATTCGGAAAAATGGCGGTCAAGCGCTAGTAGTTACTACAGATATATCCAAAGCCGAAGATGTTGAACACCTTGCAAACGCAGCACAAGAAAAATTTGGAACCATCGACGTGTGGATAAATGATACAGGCGTCGGTGCACTTGGCAAATTTGAAGAGATTCCCGTTGCCGACGAAGCGCGACTGATCGATGTTAATTTGAAGGGCATCATTTACGGTTCTCATGCTGCGATACAAATTTTCAAAAAACAGGGCTACGGCACACTCATAAATCTAGGCTCAATAGAGAGCGAGGTGCCCGTGGCATATCAGGCAGCTTACGCTGCTTCAAAAGCCGGGGTACTAGGACTGGATAAAGCCATCGCTCAAGAATTGCGGCTTGCTAAGACGAAACGAATAAGGGTTTCAACAGTTATGCCATGGGCAATCGATACCCCATGGTGGGATCATGCAGCTAATTACTCTGGTGGCACACCGCAAATGATCGGTATGGACGGCCCGGAAGAAGTTATAAATGCAATCGTGCACGATTCGCTTCATCCAAAAGATGAAGTGTTGGTCGGGTTCAAGTCTAAAGCCGCATCCTTATCTCACCGCCTCATGCCCAAAATCACTGAACGCGCAACGGCAAACACTTCCTTCAAATATCAGATCGAGACTGCACCACCTGCGCCACCAACAGATGGCACTCTTATTACGCCCATGGTTAGCGGTACTGAGGTGAAAGGGCATGTTCGTGAACGCATGAAGCAACAGAAAGAGAACAAAGCTCAACGCCCGAATCCAAACTTGCAGTAATTTTCTGTGCAGTGCGTTCAAGTTCTCTCAGATTTCGCGCACCCTGCAACATGCCCTTACATACATATATGGATGCAATAAGAGTGCAAGACTCATCCACAAGAGCCATCGCAGATTCGTTACATTTGACGAATAATGTTTTGACAAAATGCGATTAGCGAGCATAATAGTTCTCATGCGTCACCAATATATGAGCCAAATGCAAATGCGTCGCCCCTCTGAAGGGAGGGTGTTGCTGCTATTCAGGCTCATGCACTAGTGATTGACCCAGTTTAAGCGTTTAGCAACTCCCCTCCCGCCCAGAGCGCGAGGGGAGTTTTTGTTTTGAGGAGATTTAGCAATGTCAAATGATTCAACAGACTGTAGCGATACAAACTATCTGGACAACCTGGGCTTCAACACCCTGGCCATCCACTACGGACAGGAAGAAGACCCAACAACCGGCGCGCTGATCACGCCTATCTATCAGACATCAACGTATGTTCTAGAAGAGCTAGGCAAAAACAAAGGCTATAAATACGCTCGCACACACAACCCAACAAGAACCGCGCTCGAAAAATGCCTGGCAGCGCTAGAAGGCGCCAAATATGGCGTAGCAACAGCCTCCGGTATGGCTGCTGCGACCTGTATCCTGAATCTTCTTGAAAGTGGTGACCATGTGATCGCCGGAGACGATATCTACGGTGGCGTATATCGCTTGTTCGAGAATATCTTCAAAAAATTCAAAATCGAATTCACCTATGTAGATGCTTCAGACGCAAGCAATGTAGAGAAGGCTATCAAGCCAAACACCAAGCTCGTCTGGCTCGAGAGCCCTACGAATCCGCTACTCAAATTGGCAGATTTGAAAGCTGTCGCAGCTATAACTAAAAAACACAATTTACTCTGCGCGGTAGACAACACATTCGCTACACCATTCGCGCAAAAGCCTCTCGAACTCGGCGCCGACTTAGTCATGCACAGCACGACAAAATACTTGAGCGGTCATAGCGACGTTGTAGGCGGAGCTGTCATCACATCTTCAGAAAAGTTGCACAGCGAATTGCAATTCAATATAAATGCCGTCGGCGCTGTGCCCGGGCCATTCGATTGCTTCTTGATTTTGAGAGGAATCAAAACTCTGTCATTACGTTTGCGTGAGCATGAGAAAAATGCTACTGCAGTTGCAAACTTCCTTGAAGCACACCCACTGGTCGAAAAAGTTCTTTATCCAGGACTTCCATCGCATCCGCAATTCGCATTAGCAAAGAGCCAAATGGCTAGCTTCGGAGGAGTGCTTTCCTTCGTTGTGAAAGGTGGCCTTGAAGGCGCCAAATCAGTTGTGAATTCCACCAAGCTCTTCAAATTGGCCGAAAGCCTGGGCGGAGTAAAGTCTCTTATCTGCCATCCCGCCTCACAAACGCACGCACCTATTCCGAAGGAAGTGCGTGAGAAAGTCGGCATCGTCGACGGCCTAATCCGAGTTTCAGTTGGCCTGGAAGATGAAGTTGATCTGCTTGCCGACCTGAAGCACGCCCTGCAAATCGTTGCCGCTACGCAGGCCGAAACAGCAAAAGAAACCCTGGCAGCAGGTGGCAAGAAAGCATAGGATAACTGTTTGGCTATTCAGTAAAACGAGTTGCCATCGGTAAAAAGCTAGCTAATTAGAGCAGCCAGGGAAATACTTTTCCTCGGCTGCTTTATTTTGTTGATGGCAATTGTGCACGTCCAGGATGCATCACTTCTCGCGCATCCGCAACTCTGAGGCGCGCTTGATGCATTAGTAACCATTCGTACACTAGATGGAATTTTAACCCTCACCCATCATCAGTAATGACTTGACGAATAGGCTCTTTAGATCTAGTCTAAAGCTATAATAGGTCCAAATCCAGGAGACACTATGACCTCGAAACCTAATTTTACGCGTGCAATGACCAGCTTATCCATAATGCTCATCGCAACCTCCGTGTTCGCAAAAGACTCGCAAGCAGCGGAACCAGGCGCAAAAGGTACCGAGGATGCCACCAAGTGCCCAGTAATGGCTGAGATGAAGGACGCATTCAAAAAGCCAACGGCGGCGGGTGCATTCTCCAACGCTGAGTGGTGGCCACATCAGTTGAACTTGAAAATACTTGAACAGAATTCCACTTTGAGTAATCCAATGGGCGACAAGTTTAATTACGCCGCTGAGTTCAAGAAGGTTGATCTTAAAGAACTGAAGAAGGACATTGATACTTTGATGGTGACATCACAAGATTGGTGGCCAGCCGACTTTGGCAACTACGCACCACTTTTCATTCGTATGGCATGGCACAGCGCAGGCACGTACCGAGTGTCCGACGGGCGCGGTGGATCATCCTATGGCACACAACGATTTGCTCCTCTGAATAGTTGGCCGGACAATGCAAGCCTGGATAAAGCACGTCGTTTGCTCTGGCCGATCAAACAAAAATACGGAGACAAAATATCGTGGGGCGATTTAATGGTCTTCACAGGTAACTGCGCACTCGAATCAGCAGGACTGAAGACATTTGGCTACGCTGGTGGACGCGAAGACGTGTGGGAGCCTCAGGAAGATATTTACTGGGGTCCCGAAACTAAGTGGCTAGGAGACGAACGATACACTGGCGATAGAAACCTCCAGAAACCACTTGCTGCAGTTCAGATGGGCTTGATTTACGTGAACCCGCAAGGACCTGATGGTAAGCCAGATCCGGTTGCAGCCGCCAAAGACATCCGCACCACATTCGGGCGTATGGCAATGAATGACTATGAGACCGTCGCTCTTATCGCCGGAGGGCACACACTCGGAAAAGCTCATGGTGCCGCCGATGCAGATAAGTATGTTGGACGTGAACCAGAAGGAGCCGGCCTCGAAGAACAAGGTCTCGGTTGGGAAAATTCGTTTGGAAAAGGCAATGGCACTGACGCCATTACAAGCGGATTGGAAGGCGCCTGGACTTCAACTCCCACCAAGTGGTCAAACAGCTATCTGAATAATCTATTCGGCTTGGATTGGGTACTGGAGAAGGGCAAAGGTAACGCATTCCAGTGGACTCCCAAACAGGAAGCTGCAAAGCTCATGGTGCCTGATGCTCAAGATTCAACGAAAAGACATCCTCCAATGATGTTCACGACAGACATCGCATTAAAAGTTGACCCGATCTACGCGCCAATTGCTAAACATTTCCAGGAAAATCCAGAGGAGTTGAAAGAAGCATTCTCCAAAACCTGGTACAAACTCACACATCGCGATATGGGACCCGTGTCGAGGTTGCTCGGACCTCAAGTTCCTCCCGCTCAATTGTGGCAAGACCCGGTTCCTCCAGTCGATTATGAATTGATTGGAGCGCAAGATATCGCAGCTCTAAAAGCCAAAATACTCGCATCAGGACTAACTGTTCCTCAACTCGTTTCGACTGCGTGGAAATCGGCGTCGACCTTCCGTGGAAGTGACAAACGCGGCGGAGCCAACGGAGCACGCATTCGCCTCGCACCACAAAAAGATTGGCAAGCAAACGATCCTGCTGAATTGGCAATAGTTTTGCAGGCACTTCAAAAAATTCAACAAGACTTCAACAGCTCACAATCTGGTGGCAAGAAAGTATCGCTCGCAGATCTGATTGTTTTGGGCGGATGCGCAGGTATCGAAGTCGCTGCAAAAAATGGCGGTCATGATGTCCAGGTACCTTTCACCCCCGGACGGACCGATGCTTCACAGGATCAAACTGACGTACCATCATTCGCCTTCCTCGAACCGACCGCTGACGGGTTCCGGAATTTCCGCAGTTTCCCAGACCGTGATATGGATAGACCAATCGAGGAGAAGCTGATAGACCGAGCACAACTGCTCACCCTCACGGCTCCGGAAATGACGGTGCTGCTGGGCGGCTTGCGAGTACTGAACATAAATGCAGGTCACACACGAAAGGGTGTCTTAACCCTGCAGCCAGAAAAGTTGACCAATGATTTCTTCGTGAATCTATTGAACATGAACACTGTTTGGAATAAGACTTCAAATGCAAGCCTCTACGAAGGGAAAGATCGGAAGACAGGCGAGCTAAAATGGCTAGCCAGCCCTGTCGATCTCGTGTTTGGTTCGAACTCGCAACTTCGAGCCATCTCGGAAGTTTATGCCAGCGACGACGCAAAGGAGAAGTTTGTTAACGACTTCGTGGCTGTCTGGAACAAGGTCATGAATCTTGATCGATTTGATCTCGATCCGGCTGTGCGATACGGCTCTAGACCTGTGGTGCTCGGTCAGCGGTAGTAGCCATAAATGCGGCTAATCTAAGGAAAGCTAAATTCTTCAATAAAGTAAACCTCCTCGAATCCGAGGCTTTCATACAACAAGAACCCCAAATCGGAAGCATATAAACCAATTGGATCATCAAAATGTTCTGAGGCATGCTGAATCACGTATTCCATGAGCCTTCGCCCAAAGCCTCGGTTTCGAAAAGCCTCGATGGTACTAACGTTGTAGATCATAGTGATGCCACTGTCATTGAAATACGATGCAGCAGAAACCGGAATATCATCGACGTAACCAATGAACCAGTGATCGTGTAGTGATGTTCCTAATTTACCTAAAATAAATATTTCAAAATGCCTGGCTATCGATTCATTCAAGCAGAAAGCACTAGCGAAAGGAGCAAGCCACTCTCGCACATTGTCTCCGATGCACAATGCGCGAACAGCAAATTCATCATGACCAATATCTCTACTCAGTGAAAGAGTGTTCAGTACCATGCCTGGGCTGAGCGCAGAAAGACGCAGCTGATATTTCTGGAGTACGGCTTTCACCAGTTCTGGAGCGGGTGTTAGAGCACCAACGTGCCAGACCATCGGACATTGTGAATCGTATTTCTCCAACACGGCTTGCACTTTTGAATCTATCGAAGGGTCTTCTCCATCGGCTTTAAAAACACAATTCAGCCATGAAACACCATAACCGGAGAAGAATTCAGAGATGCCCTCACTGTCGGTAAACCTCGCGTCATTTATGTCCGCAAGCGACTTAAAACCATTGATGAAATTGCGTTCCATCTTACAAGCCAATTGTGAAAATGTTGTTTTCATCAATTTAGTCTATCAGTTCGACTTATCAGTTGTGATCGACATCGTAGTATGCATCCATTCGCTCCCTTAACTTGTGCCCAGAGCTTATGAAAAAGCATACAGAAAGGCAATTGAGCTTTCACCTGAGCACCACAATCCGATAGCTTCCAATTTATTGGATTCAGTTTGGTGCATAACCATACTTATCGCCGCACGCGCCAGTTCGAACGCTGAAGATTAATTCTCGTGTTTAATCTTAAACCGGTGCCCGATTCACGAAATCCCCCCTAGGGCTGGGTTTAATACCGATAGGAAAGTCAATATTCTGCATATTCGCAAACGGCAACAACGCATCCAGTTCATCGACTCGGCAAGTGGAAAGCCAGGAACCGCGATAAGGAAATCGTAAACATGTCGAGAGTTAGCGAAATGTCCAAACGACGTCATTCTAAAGGCGCATCGCTATTCATGGTTATCGCTTTAGCCGTCGTGTTAGGTCTGCTCGGGATTGCTTTATTCGGCATCATCAAATTACTCGCAGGTGGCGAGCAAATGCAGCGTGCTGCTGATTCCGGCAACCTGACTCTAGCAAGGGCAGAACTTGACCAATTCCAGGTGGCGATACCATCTTCGGGTGTTCAGCTGCAATTTAATGGAGCCTCTGATCACACTGGCGGCGGAAACGGCGTAATTGACCTGCGCAACATAAATTCAGTGATGGGGCAGTCATTTCTCGTCAATCTCAATGCATACGATATATCGCAAAAAGGCATCGACTTCGGAGCGACTGGACACGCAGTGACCGTAAACGGTGCCGCGGACGATATCGCTCACTCTCTTGCAGTAACGATGCAAGACGCAATCAAGACATTCAGAGTCTCGAGTGCGGTCTCCGAGAGAAATTCAACAGCGCAGTTCAGCAAAGAGCAAGCGCAACCAGGTGGCGGACCAAAGTTTTCCTATGTGGATAGAGGCACGCCATCAAACGTTTACGTTGAAGCGCAACAGATGCCTGACTATGATTTCACCAAAAAAGCGTCGGAATTGTATAACTCCAAGGTAAAGAACTGGACAGCCACTGTGAGTTCAGCTCAAGATCAGGGCAAAAACAATTATCTCTTAGGCTACCAGGTAGGAATGGCTCCCTCGGCGGCTTTTAAAAATACATACTTCGTTCCTTTAAAGCCTGGCACGCGCCCACATCTGATATCTAAAGCCGTTTTTGATGAGAACCAGACTCCCAACTTTGACTGGCCATCTCCGGTTGCAAACGCGGTTTCGCAAGCAATTACAAAAGAGGATACTCAAGTTGCACTAACTCAATTCTCGTCATATGGACAAATTGAGCCGATCACCAAACAAGGAAATCCGCTGTGTATCAAACACGGGTTTATAAGAATTTTGAATGGTGCCCCGGCGCCCGTATCTGGTGTAGCCGACGGCAACAATCAAGATGTGTTTGTATTCACCGAGAATCATCCTCAAAGATACGCGAAGGAAAAAAGCGGCAAACCACTTCCGTATTTTGTGGGAGAAAGCGGTTCTAGTTATCCCTACGGCGCAACAAATGCCGCAGATTACGTTGGCAGACTTGAAAAAGCAGGCGCGAAAAGAGACTGTAGTGGCTTCAGCGTCGGTTACACTCTTGCAGGCGATAAACTTGGACAGGGCGGCGTATCACCCGCGAACTGCGCTCAGATCGAAGGTCTCGCTGGTGATGTCATAACCAATGCGTCATTATCACAGCCAACGTCTGGTGCTAACGCACAGTTAAAACTGTACAACACCTCCGATTCACTTGAATATTACGCCCGCCCCCTAATCGAAGCAGCATATAATCTCAAGCCCTCACAGGGAACTGGCAGCAACTCCGGAAGCTTCAGTGTCGGTGACATCATCAATTTGGCCTTACTCACTGCAAGAGCTCAGGGTCAAAACTTCGATATAAAAGGTGGTCAATTCAACACCGGCATTGCAAATATGCCTGCATCACGAGCGGCATTTGCAGCACCAAATTTCAAAATCGCAACTCAAACAGAAGGCGCAAATCTAAGCAGCTCTAATCAGGGAATCAAAAGGAACGGCAAAGTATGGAGCTTTATAGAACAGCGTTGTTATGAGATAGATCCTCAATGGACATCATACTGTCCAAAAAATCTAGACAGCTTATTCGAACAAACTATAGTTCCCCTGGGCGGCCGCGCGTATATCTACTACAGCTCCAACGGCAACGGGGGTAAGGGTGGACTCGTGATGAAGGAAGAAAATGCAGCGCTTGCAGATGCAACATGGCTAGCACCATTTATCAGCGAAACTCCAGATGCCAAACCACCTCTATCACCAACTGAAATAATTTCATCGCCACTTACTGCCCAAACAGCTAAGAGCAACGAAAGTAAAGCCCTCATAAACCTTGATGGAGACTGGGGCTACCCACACCCGTATCAATCGCCGCCAAACATCGCCGTTTTAAATTGGTTCTCTTTTACGCCTAGCAGTGGCTATAACAACCTGCTGGGTGAAATCAGAATGGGCGCTGTCGATGTGCCTGGTGGCAAAGCTTGCCCCACGTCACCGCTATCGTACACAGTACATGTTGGGGCTGGAGCCGCAGGTTCAGACACTCTCTCGTTACCTGCCGGGGAATGTGATGCACCTATAAAAGGCACCGGCCCTGGTTAAAGCGAAGTCACTTCTTAGCACGCTAGCAAAGTTGAGAGCATCTCCTCAGGGTTAACCCCATCGGAAATGCGAGACTTATCACATACATTAGGTTTTGACAGGGCCAACCAGTTCCGTTCAGAAGCGCGCAAACATTACTAAATCTCGAGCTTAATGCTTGAGAACTTTTCAACACCAGCAACATTGTGTTTATTCCGCAGCTAATAGCTGTGTGTATAAGTGCGTGTTCAAAGGAAGGAGAAACTCTTATGACCGAGCATGTGGATAATTCCAGCGACAGCGCTGCAGCTGTAGAACCAGATAATTTAGACGCACAAAGAAAAAAGTATTCGCGAATGCTTTCATCAGGCTTGTTCGACGAACACGAACAGGAACAGAGTCATAAGGGTTCAGCAGATCACGGAGACCCTTACCAGAGCCCAGACGACTGTATAGAAAACTCAGACGAGGAAACGTCGAAGGTAAAAGAAGTCGACGGGAAAACAGCTTTAAAAAAGATATTGATCCTCACATTCGGCGTTTGTGCACCAGCATTGGTTTTGCTTATTTGGGGACTATCCTGCACTGATCGAATTACATTGCTTCTCTTGAAGCATCCGGTCGAATTTCTTGTAGAAGCGGCCGCGATTATAAACATTCCAATTGCAAATTATCTCGTCTGGAGAGCAACCAACCGAAAAGATTTGCGTTTTCCACTTCGGAACGGAATCCTCATCGGCATGGCAGCTGGTACAGCTATTTTGCTTGCTGCAGTCTCAATGCTAGCGGTGTGGCTCGGATATCCGGCAATGGATTTGCACAATGAATCTCGCGCTTCACTCTTCATGACGATTGCATTCGCCTGCATTTTATCTTGCATCACATCTGTCTTCTTGGCTGCGGAGATGCGCAATCTGAGAGAGTTTAGAAGCGCTCGAAAGATATCATTGCTGTTCAGCATCGGCGGTCTCGTCACCGCGATATTAGTTCTAATCGGCGCAGAAACAAGACCATTTCTGGTAAGAGTTGCAGAGTCTAACGCGACCTCAGATGTCATCGAGGAGCGCGACGCCGCCCTTCGGTCACTGAAACAACTAAACGCAGAACGAGACATAATGATGGAATGCGCCGATCAGAGAGCTGCCGGCGTTCCAGGCATGTTTATCAAAATGGATCCTGTAATGCAACGACAGGCCTATTTTATGCTTACGGGCAAACCTTTTAGAGACGAAAAGGCATCAGATTATTCAGCCATGCCAGACGACTATCTCAGAAGACACGTTGTGGGTGTTCCAGTTGAAAATCTCTCGCTCGCAAGATCTGCGATGACTGGAACAGTAAACGGAGACAATCTGGTATCAGCATTGAACTGGACGTTCGTTCTGAAAAACAAAAATTACTCGGCAGCAGAAGGTCGAGCCGAACTCATACTGCCGCATGGTGCTGTCATCAATGATGTCACTCAGTGGGCTGGAGAGGGCAGTGCGCCACGCACAGCGCATGTGGGACTCGCCTCGCAAGGAAGGTCGGCTCCAGATCAGTACATGGGCGGTACAGACGTCACCGATCTTGGTCACGATCGGATACTCATCAGATGCCCAAACATCGCAGCGCAGAGTGAAACGAAGCTCTCTATTTCTATAGCCGCGCCCCTGAGCCTGAACAACCTAAAATCAGCCAGTCTTACCCTTCCGAAATTTGTGGACACCAATTTCAGCACACTGTCGGAGAACTCGTTCAGGCTCCGTTCAAAGACACCTTTAACTCTGGAGGGCAAGAGTATCAAGTCGTCGCAAAACGGGGATGAAGATTACCTTGTTTCTGGCACTCTGAAAGGTGATGAACTAAAAAATACTACCTTGACACTTGATACCACTCGCGATGCAAGCACAGCCGAAAGAGTTACGGCATACGATAAAGGCTCGCACCTCTACTTCACCAGAAGCATCGTCGCCACCAAAACCAATGCACCTAAATCCCTGATGATCGTGATTGACGGATCCCAAAGCATGAAGCCATACGTGAAATCTCTGACGGATACGTTAAAGAACCTTCCACATTCGATTTCCACAAATGTCCTTATTGCAAGTACCGAGAAATCTTTCTCAGCTGAGCCACTTTCACTTTCCGAAGCTCTCAAAGCAATCTCAGCTAACGAGAACGCGTTTACTGGTGGACAGGATAACCTGCAAACTGTAGTTAAAGCAGCCGGCATTGCTGGAGAGTCCAAGAACGGAGCAGTATTGTGGATACATGGTCCTCAGGCTGGTCTGAACAAGGAGCTGTATATAACTGCACCATATACGGAGGCGCCTAAATTCTACGAAATTTCGGTAGACAGAGCAGCAAATGATGCCGCTGAGTTATTCAAAAACCACCGCGAAATTGGACCTTTCGCGACCATCTCTCGCAGCAATGATGTAGCAGCTGACTTGAAGCACTTTGCCGACAGATGGCGACCAGGTAGCTCCGGATACGAATTGAACTACACTACTCTCTCAAACGTGGGCACTGACGCTGTCAAACTTGAAGGACCTGACGCGAAAGACTTTTTAAGCATCTGCCAAAAACGCGAATACGAATTGCAGCTGAAAAAAGGTGACCTGGTGAGAGCTAGCCAGCTAGCTTTCGAAGGAAACATCGTAACTCCTGATACTTCAGCGGTGATTGCATTCATGCCGGAAGCCAATTCGCCATGGAGATCGGGAGATGCAAATGCACCCAGCCTTATAGGCGCAACGACTGGAACCATAGGACCTCAGGGAACTGATGCTACTTATGTGACTGGAGTCAATACATCAGGCACCGTCAGAGTGAACAACCTCGCGAACCTGGAGGCAATGCTGAACATTATTTGCAACTGCACTGAAATACTCGGTATTCTGGGCGGAGGAATACTAATAGTGTCCGCTATATGCTCATCCGGAAAGGTTACCGTGCTCGGACTGAAGCTGACTCGAATGCAAGCTGTTGCAACCGGTGTAACAATCGGAATCGTCGGGCTCGCTACTCCAGGCATCGTAAACTGGATGGTGGCTTCCGCAAGAGATGCCAATCTATTCAGCTGAATCCTCATGTCTTAATCAAAGCCCCACAGTAGGAGACGTTTTTCAAAACAATAGAAACCTCAAATCATGATTAAAGAAAAAAGGCGGTGATAACACCGCCCTTTTTGACATCGCAGGCTGCCAGCAACCATGTTGCTCTGCGCTTAGCTTGAGAAGATCATGCTCATCGCCGTCGGAGCAATCATTGCCACTCCTAACGCCGCTCCCCCGAACATGACTCGTTTCATTGCATCTTGCGAACCAGCAGCCATTTGCATAAAGCCGAACAAAATCATCGGTACACCGACCATAAGACCCAACACCTGAAGAGCGCCTGCGAAAAAACTAGGAGAACCTTGAGAAGAGTGGGTCTCAAGAGCGGTCTCTTGAGCATCAACGCCGTTGAAAAAAGGTATTGGAGAATTTTCGATTTCCGGCGCAGAAGCGCTGGCACCACATACGACTCCACTTTGTGAATCGCCGAGGCAAACGCCTTGAGCGAATACAGGAGCAGTGAAGCAGAAGTGAGCGATTGCAATTCCGACAACGGAGAGAACCAAGCGGCGAAAAACGGATTGACCGAATACTGTATTCATCGGTATTGAAACTGATTGAAGGTTTGACATTTCGTTGCTCCGGCAGTTCTGTTAGTGAGTTGCGACCGCATCGCTTTTCTTTGTGTACTCATAATAGGAGCCAAATCTGAGCACAATCTGAGGGGATCGGAGATGCAAAATATTCATTTTTGCAACACGAACCGAATCGCTTAAACCCGCATGAATACCGGGTCTAAGACCATGAAACAAAATCACAAATTTGGGAATTTAGACTATACAGTCCAGTCTATTTCCTACAGCACAGAACAATCCGAAAGCCGCGAGCACCGTCCCAGCAACCCTCTTAGACTGCCGCGCCTAAATCCTCACACAGACACAGTTTTTGAATCACAAACAATCAAGAGTTCCTTGTCTTTCAAATCGACATGAACCTTCCCGCCTTCCTGCAATTTGCCAAACAGCAATTCCTCAGCCAGCGGCTGTTTAATTTGCTGTTGGACAACGCGAGCCATAGGGCGGGCGCCGAACAATCGATCGAAGCCTTTCACTGCCAGCCATTCTCTAGCTGCGGGAGTGAGCGTCAGTTCGACATTTTTTTCTTTGAGCTGAACTTTCACTTCATCAATAAACTTGTCTACGACCTTCACGATTTCCTTGTGACCTAATTGATTGAACATGATGATGGCATCAAGTCTGTTTCGAAACTCAGGCGAGAAAGTTCGCTCAATGGCACCTTTTCCTTTACTCAATCCAAGTCCGAAATCGCTACGAACAGATACTGCAGGTCCCTTCGATAGATCCCCATCAATCGCTTCTTTAACGTCAGCTCCCGAAGCGAATTGGAAACCTATGTCGCCGGAAGTCATCTCTCTAGCGCCCGCATTGGTCGTCATGATCAATATCACGTTGCTGAAGTCAGCCTTCTTTCCGTTGTTATCAGTTAACGAGGCATGGTCCATGACTTGAAGAAGAATGTTGAAAACATCAGGATGCGCCTTTTCGATTTCATCCAACACGAGCACCGAATGCGGTGTCTTGTTTATTGCATCGGTAAGCATCCCGCCCTGGTCAAAACCAACATAACCAGGAGGCGCACCAATCAAACGTGAGACTGTGTGCTTCTCCATATATTCGCTCATGTCAAAGCGGATGAAGTTCACTCCCATCACTTTAGCTAATTGTTTAGCCAGTTCCGTTTTCCCAACCCCAGTGGGGCCAGCAAACAAGAATGAGCCGATTGGTTTACCAATATTTCCTAAACCAGATCGAGATAGCTTGATTGCTCGAACGGTTTGATCGATTGCATGATCTTGCCCGAATAACACTGTTTTAAGTTCTTTCTCGAGATTCTGCAGCCGCTCCTTGTCCGATCCGGATACAGACTTGGGAGGAATTTTCGCCATTCGCGCCACCGTCTGCTCGATATCTTCGACCAGCACTTTCCGCACCGGTCGCTCTTCCGCAGTCATGAGTTTTATAGCCGCGCCAGCCTCGTCGATGACGTCAATTGCCTTATCAGGCAGATGTCTGTCGTTAATATGCTTCGCCGAAAGATCTGCTGCAGCGCTCAAGGCTTCATCCGTATATTGGATTCCATGGTGCTCTTCGTAATAGCTTTTCAATCCTTGAAGAATCTTTACCGTGTCTTCCACACTCGGTTCAGCAATTTCAATGCGCTGAAAACGTCGAGCAAGAGCCTTGTCTTTTTCAAAAGACTGCTTGTATTCAGGATATGTTGTCGAGCCGATGCAGCGCAACTGACCATTTGCAAGCGCAGGTTTGAGCAGATTGGAAGCATCCATTTGTGCAGAATTGCCACCAGCACCAGCACCAACAATTGTATGAATTTCATCGATGAAAAGAATAACGCCAGGTTTCGCTTCAAGCTCTTTCAAAACAGCTTTTAATCGCTCTTCAAACTCACCGCGAAACTTAGCACCAGCG
>Ga0182030_10013605_pt1 | contig 16170 bp, 11 predicted proteins | sample 812S3MmetaG_FD_121299 | JGI IMG/M metagenome (GOLD analysis project Ga0182030, IMG submission 121299) | Permafrost microbial communities from Stordalen Mire, Sweden - 812S3M metaG (Illumina Assembly) | ecosystem: Environmental > Terrestrial > Soil > Wetlands > Permafrost | place: Sweden...
CAAGTGAGAATCTTGCGGCGCGAATTGCGCTCTCGAGAGCAGCCATTTTGCAAAGCAAAAACCCGCCCGGCGCTGAGTTCGTCGGGCGGTAGATTTAGATTCGTTGCCTGCAACTTACGCTAGCATCAGCCGGCGTATTTATTTGTGCTCTTGCTCGTGGCCTTCTTGGGCATGATCGTGACCAGCATGATCGTGACCAGCATGATCGTGTCCAGCATGATCGCCACCAGCTTCTTTCATTGCTTTTTCAAAAGCATAAATGGCTTGCTTGATATTTTTCTTCTTGTCTTCGCGAGCCTTCGTTTGTTTGCGCTTCAATACTTTTGCTGCGCGTTTGAAACCATGTTGTTGTGCCTGTGCCATCTCAGTAAAGCTCCTCAAAAACGGAATGCAGGCGTTGCCATATAGCGCCTACATGGGATTTTAGAATCCAAGCGAACCATGATACACGATCCGCCGCGCTGACCCCGAAACTCGCGTAACTTATTATTAAGCAATGTGTCCTCGGGCCATTTCGCCATTAAAATTTTGGCTGCCGACCGATAGCGTAATCAATTCCTGACAGCTCATATTTCTTCGCTTTCTCGTTGGCATCGATAGCGTCGTTGTCACGATTCTCTTTGTCATAAATTGCCGCAAGATTGTGCAAATAATTGGCATGCACGCGGTCGTTTTCGTTGTATTTGATTTTGTCCAGAATGGCACATGCCTTTTCCAGATAGCTTTGAGCTGATTTAAGGTCGCCCTGGGCTGACTTGGAACCGGCGACCGCCGCTAGCAGCGAAGCGTTTTCCGGTGTCGTTTGCAGACCAGCTTCTTTGAGATCAGCAAGTCCGCTGCTAAAACAATCAAGCGCTGTCGTTGTATCGTCGGCTGCGCACAACTCGCCGGCTTCTTTGTGCAGCATCGCCGCCCGCTTCAACTCGGAATTCTTTTCCATGATTGTCGCCGCCTCATTCAGCAGGCGCTGGGCATCGTCCGTTTGCTTCAACGCAACAGCACATTCTTTCTCGGCTAGAATGGCGTCGATAAGTCGTTCTTTGCCTTTTGTATCGTGCCGGGCTTCGATGACGGCTGAATGAAAACGCTCTTTCGCTTTGCTGTTCTCGTGCGCGCCATGCAATTTGTGCCCCTCTTGCATGTAGCGCTCATAAGCGGGCGCACATCCATTCAAACTGGTAACTAATGCCAGAAACAAGGCTGTTCGAAGCAGGAAATCAGGCGGTTTTACTCTGATCGAACTTATTTTGCTCGAAGAAATTATTCGCATATGTCAAACCTCAGTCAGGTACTTTATACCCAGAGGTTTCCAAGGTATTTGATGCCGCCAGCGAAATTAGAATTGAGTGCTTCGAGAATTTGTGCGCCGACTGGCGGATAAACTGCCACTGCTTTTAAATCGTCAAGCGGACGAAATTCTACTCCAGCTAAAACTGGCTCATTGCCCAGTTTTAGCGTGCCACCAACTTGCCGGGCACACATGTAAATATTGACAATGTGTCTGCTGCGATCAGGCGCGATCGCTTCTGATATGAAAACAATTTTTTCGACTTCGACTTCAAGACCCGTTTCTTCGCGGACTTCACGCACGCCGCATTCAGCGAAAGCTTCGCCATATTCGAGTCGCCCGCCGGGTAAAACCCAGTACTGGCGGGTGCCTTTGCGGTGCTTTACGAGAAGAATTTGTTTCTCCTCGTTTATAACGATGACTGATACCCGCGTTGTCGCGATGTTGCTCACTTTGCGATTCAGTCGATGCTTGCGCAAATTCGTGCCTTTCTTACCTGCTTGCCATCTTAGTGAAGATGTGGCCTCATTCTACCCCAGAAAAGATGATAAAACAGCCCAGTTGTAAGCCTTCTATCAGGGATTTATTGCGATTAAGTGATGACATCGTCGATCTGCTACAAGCGCTATTTCTCGCTGAGACCGACTGTTCGGGACGATATTGTTTATTGGATTCCAAGGACATATCCTTCTAGCTTGTCCCCAACCTCGAAGGTATATAAATTGTGGGTCTTCACGAGCACGAGACTCGACTGAGTTCAATCAAAGAAGCCGGACTTGCCGCCATAAATTCTGCGCAAACAAGCGACGAACTCGAAGCGGCTCGTGTGAAATTCTTGGGTCAAAAGTCAGATCTCAAATCAATCATGAGTACACTCGGCACTTTGAGCGTCGATGAAAAACGCAGCATTGGTACGCTCTCCAATGGTGTCAGGCAAGAACTCGAGTCGTTCTTGAAAGAACGACAGAGCAGTTTGTACAAGGTGGAACTTGAGCGTCGTCTTGCTGCCGAAAAAATTGATACCACTTTGCCGGGCTTCGGACGCCCGCTCGGTCACATTCATCCGCTCACACAAATCACCGAGCAAATAATTGATATTTTTCATGGTATGGGTTTTTCAGTAGTAGAAGGTCCGGAAATCGAAACGGACTACTACAACTTTGATGCGCTCAACACACCGGCCGATCATCCGGCGCGTGATTCGCAAGATACTTTTTATACGACAGTGGCAGACCATGTGCTTTTGCGCAGCCAGACCTCAACGATTCAAATCAGAGCGATGGAAAAAATGAAGCCGCCGCTGCGCATCATTGCGCCCGGTCGCGTTTATCGCAACGAAGAAGTGAATGCACGTAAATATCCTTTGTTTCACCAGATCGAAGGTTTGCTCATCGATAAAAACGTCACCTTCGGCCAATTGCGCGGCACACTCAACGAGTTTTATCGTTTGCTTTTCGGGCGTGAATTGAAAACGCGTTTTCGTCCCGACTTTTTTCCCTTCACTGAACCGAGCGCTGAGTTAGATTGCCAGTGTCCATTTTGCCTCGGCTCTGGCTGCCGCACTTGTGGGCAGCGCGGTTGGCTGGAAATGCTTGGTTGCGGCATGGTCGACCCCAATGTGCTCAGAGCTGTGGATATCGATCCAGACGAGTGGAGCGGGTTTGCTTTCGGCATGGGCGTTGAGCGAGTCGCCATGCTCAAATACGGCATCAACGATATTCGCCATTTCTACACAAACGATATGCGCTTTCTAGAGCAGTTCTAGATTGATAGAGGATTTAAGCAGTGAAACTTTCGTTCGATTGGTTAAGCGATTTTGTTGATCTCACCGGGCTCAGCGCGCAGGAAGTGGCAGAAAAGCTCACGATGGGCGCTTTTGAAGTTGAGGAAGTCACAAGCTTTGGACCAGATATTTCCGGTCCAATTGTGGTCGGAGAAATTCTCGAGATAAACCCGCATCCGAATGCGGACAAAATCAGACTAACAAAAACCAGGATTGCTGAAGGCGAAGAAGGGCAAGAAATTGTTTGTGGTGCCTGGAATATTGAAGTCGGTCACAAAATTCCGGTGGCACTGCCGGGCGCTCGCGTGATCAATCGTCACGATGGTTCCGCGCTAGAAATCAAAGCAGGAAAAATTCGCGGTGTCGTCAGCAACGGCATGCTTTGTTCCTCACCGGAGTTAGGCATTGACGGCTCGGGCGAGGGTATTTTGCTTCTACCGCCAGATACCAAAGTTGGCATTGACGCCAAAGAATTTCTCGGTTTGAAAAACGATTATGTATTGCACGTTGAGCCCCGCTCTAACCGGGGTGATGCGCTTTCCGTTCTCGGCCTGGCACGCGAAGTTGCGGCTTTGCTTGGTCGCCCTTTGAAGAATCTGGACTGGCTGGAAGAGTTTGCTGTTATGCAGGAAGATGCTCAGCTAGCCGCGCTGTCCGTCGATATAGCTGACACGGCCGACTGTCCTTACTTTACGGCGCGCACTCTCGGCGGTATCAAAATTGCGCCGTCCGATCCAATGATCAGCCGCCGTCTTGAAGCCGTCGGTGTCAAATCTATCAACAATGTGGTCGACATCACAAATTATGTTCTGCACGAACTCGGGCAGCCGCTGCACGCTTATGACCTCTCTTGCTTGAAGGGACAGAAGCTGAGTGTACGGCGCGCCCGGGCTGATGAAACGATTTTGACGATCGATCAGAAAGAACGCAAACTTTCCGAAGATGCTCTGATTATTGCTGATGCCGAGTCCGTAGTCGGTGTTGCCGGTGTCATGGGCGGTAAGCTATCGGAAGTCAGCGACGACACCGTGGCGGTAGCGCTTGAAGCCGCGAGTTTCGCCAGCGCGCGCGTGCGTCGCAGCAGTCGCATCCTTGGACTTAGCAGTGACAGCTCATTGCGCTTTGAGCGTGGTGTCGACACCGGCAATGTCCGGCTTTCTTCAAACCGCGCCAGTTATTTGCTGGTCAAATATGCCGGGGCGAAACTGGGCAAAATGGCTGCGGACGGCTCAGACACAATACCTGAAGTTTTGGTGTCTTTGCGTATGTCCGAACTCAAGCGCATTTGCGAAATCGACATGAGTGCCGCCGATGCTGTAAGAATGCTGGAGCCGCTCGGCTTTCAAGGCGAAGTCATTAGCGATCCAAGTCGCGATCCCGACTCTAATTCAGCCATCGCGGCAGGTACGGAAAGTGACTCTAGCGCAAAAATTGTCGATGCGATTTTTGCCATTCCCAGTTTCAGGCAGAAAGACGTTTCGCGCGAAATCGACATTGTGGAAGAACTGGTGCGTCTCTGGGGTTATGACAAATTGCCGGTGTCGATGCCGGCAAGCACCATTGCCGCACGCGTGCCTGACCCTTTGCCAGCCAGAGTGCGCATGTCGCTGGCCTCAACAGGCTTAAGCGAAGCCTGGCTCAGTAGTTTGACTGGGTTGGAAGATCTCAGTGGACGCAAATCATTTGCCACCACCGGTGATAACGCCGTTACTGTACAAAATCCGCTTTCGGCAGAGCACCAGGTCTTGCGTCAAAGCCTGATTCCGGGCTTGCTCAAAGCGGCCTCCTACAATCAAGATCGCGGCAACGCCACGCCCTGCTTGTTCGAAATCGGCAAAAGCTATCGGCATGAGCCACGTCGGTTCAATAAACAGCTGTCGGCGCACAAACAAACTTCGACGCTGGAAGAAGGTCTGGCTTCGGCAATTGTCTGTGGTGAGCCGAGTCTTTCGCAATGGATGAGTTCGGGCAAACAGGACGATAGTTTCAATTTTTACCTTATTAAAGGAATATTGGAAAATTTGCTGACCAGCTTTGCCATTCCCTTGTCTGCTTTGCGTTTGCGGCAGACGGAAGAAATTCCGGGCTGGTTTCATCCAGGCAGATCGGCGGCTTGTTTTATTGACATGACTGATTTAGACGGACAGTCAGATAAATCAAGCAACAAAAAGCAAAAGAGCGGAAAAAAATCTGAGATGTTTCTTGCATATCTGGGCGAGATACATCCAGCTGTAGCTGATGCTTATCGTGTCGCCGGACGCGCGGCTGGTTTTGAAGTTTCTCTGACCGCACTGGCTGAGTTGATGCCTGATCCGAGCTTTAGTGAGATTTACCTGACACCGGTAATTCAACGCGACCTCACTTGCGATCTCGATACCAGCGTACGCCACGAAGATCTGCTTCAATGCATTAGAGGTTGTGGTGAAGAGACTTTGCAAAAAGTCGTACTGGTGTCATTTTTCAAACTTTCCGAAAGCAAGAAAAGTCTTTCTTACCGTCTGACCTTTCAACATCCGAGTCAAACCCTAACGGCTGAGTCGGTTGATGCTGTTATGAACAAATTGAGGGAGGATCTTACTAAAACACTCAACGCCAGCTTCCGCTTGTAAAGCGGATCCGATAAAAACAGCCGGTCTCTTAAGAGTCCGCTGAAATCATACAGATTTAGTCGGCAAGCGGCTGTCAAGCATTGTGTGGGTCCGAGAAATTTAATGTCGTGCGGCGATTAAAGGCGCCAGCCGGGTATATTGGTCCTAAGTGTTCACTTCATTTTCTTTCCCGCGGAAGGGTAGCAAAATCAATGTATAAAGTTTCAAGGCGCAGCACTCTTATTCCGTTCTTTGTGGTCCTGGCTGTCGGGATCGGCTTGTCGATATTTGTGCCTAGTATTTGTCACGACTATAAAGCTGAGATTCCAGTCTTTGCGCTGTTTCCTGCCGAAGTTGCCGTAGCGCTCATACTCAGTGTACTGCTTTTCGAAAACGCTGCACCACTTGAGCTGGTCAAAATCGCGGAGGTCATGCTCTGTATTGCCTTTGTCGACGGAGCCATTTGTAATGCAATTGGGCGAAACACCGAATGGATGCCCGAATTGGTAGTTCAACTCAACTGGGTGCAGTTGATTGCCTTCAACCTGACTGGCATGGGCGGAATCATGGCCATGTTCAGCAATATCACCGAGGAGTCTACGTACGTTACTGGTGCGGGCGCGGCCCAGGCTCGCGACACCGCTGTCAAAGAGCAGGCCAAAGACAGCAGCAGCCCTCCGTCCAAAATTGATTTCAGTCCGCAGGAAGCTGTCGCTCCTCCAGCACAAGAAACACAAGAAATTCTCGGTCAACTCGATCAAAATCGCATCGAGCAATTAGAGCAGTCAATCAGCACTACAAGTAATCCCGAGCATGTTTCACTCGAGTCACTCTTTGCCGAAGAAACTGAAGCCGCTTCTGGTGGACGTAAGTCCGAGAAATTGTGGGCGAGCAAAGAAGAATCGAAAATTACTGAAGATTCAAGAGCCGATGCCAGAGCTGAAGCCAAAGCGGAAGCCAAAGCCGAAGCCGATGCTAAAGCAGAAATTAAAGCCGAAATTCTGCCAGCGCTAGTTGTAGAGCTGATCAAAGAAGAAGCCAAGCCCGAACCGGTGCTTGAACTCAATTTGACCCCAGCTGAAAAGACAGCAGCTGAATCAGCCGAAGCCAGCAAGAAATTGTTTGGTGATGTAAGCGGCGATATTGATGACATTTTCAACGATATGGTGGGTACCGACTCTCAAAAAGATTTCTCACCAGCGGAAAAAGCGGCAGCAGCAGCTGCTGCTGCCGAAGCTGTACCGGCTCCAAAAGTGGAAGAAGCGGCAGCCGAAGCGCCGAAAACTGAAGCGTCCGCGCCGGAAGCTCCTGCCGAAGCTGCTTCATCCTTCGGTCCTAAGATGACTGAAGCTGGAACAAGCGCCAAAACCGCTGTAAAAGAATTTGGTAAGTTGTCGGCAACTGCTGCCTCTAAGCCGGATCAAGCAACCGGTACTTTGAAAACAATCGGTCAGATGTTGCTTGACACCGCCGCCGTCGAAAAGATTATCAAGAAAGGTGAAAAACGAGAGAAGGGATCGAAGTGGCGCGTTCTCTCGGTTGACCGTGGTGCCAACTTACAAGCTCTCATGGACAAAATCGCCGGCTACGAAGGTGTTGAAAGCGTCTTGTTGATGGGAAAAGACGGCTTGCTGCTCAGCAATACTGAATCACTTGCGGCGCTCAAGTATGTGTTTGGTCCTCTATCTTTGGCAATGCACAGCACCACAAATCTTGGCACCGCCAAGTTGCAGATGGGCGACTTGCGCCAGGCTGTATTAAAAACTGGTGACAAAGTCAATATTCTCACCGATGTGGGTTCGGCTATTCTGGCTGTTTTCGGCAGCTATAATCCAGCCACCCTCGATGGTTTGATGGTTCACATCAATATTGCAGTTGCTGGTTCAGATGCCATCGATGGCGAAGAAAGCGATGAAGCACCTGACCTTTCTGCTGCTCCGCCTGTTAAAGAAGAAACACCGCCGCCGCCGAAAGAAGCCGCACCCGCTGCGCCGGCAGCTGGAGTGGTCAACGTCTCGGACAACGAAGTAGCTGATCTATTCGATAACTTGCTGGCTGAAGAGTCATCTGACAAAAAGAAAGAAGAAGCGCCAGCTACACCAGCCCCTGTAGCGGAAAAACCAGCTCCGGTCGCTGGAGTGGTCAATGTTTCTGACGATGAAATGTCAGACCTCTTCGATAATCTGCTTGCTGAAGATTCCTCTGATAAGAAGAAAGAGAAAGCTGAAGCTGACGCCGCTGCTGCCGCTGAAGCTGCCGCTGCTGAAGCTGCTGCTGAAGCTGCTGCCGAAGCTAAGCCTGAGCCGACTGCCGCCGCGGCACCAGCCAAGCCGAGTGGTCTTATCAACGTTTCAGACAACGAAGTCTCCGACCTTTTTGACAACCTTCTAGGTGGTGAGCCAGAGCCTGCTGCGAAGAAATCTATGGATTTCACACCTGCAGAAAAAACTGCTGAGCCGGCTCCAGTTGCCGAAGCAGCAGCTCCAGCTGCCGAGGCTGAAGCAAAGCCAGCAGAGAAGGAAGAAGACAAGAAAAAGAAAATCTCTGCTGACAGCAAGCCACCTAAACAAATCAAAGAATTCGGTAAGCTCTCAATACAAGCTTCAGCCAAAGATACCGGCGGTGAAGCTGGGGCGATGAAAGCTATCGGCAGACAGCTCATTGATGTACAGGCTGTGGAAAACATCATCAAGGCTGGTGAAAAGCGTGAAAAAATCGGCTCCGGCTTGACCACTGCACGCGTTATCAGCGCAGCTCGCGGCGAAGGCATCAAAACCTTGCTCAGCAAAATTGATACTTTCGAAGGTGTAATCGGCAGTTTGATTGTTGGGCACGATGGACTCGTAATCGCCAGCACTTTGGGTGGTGGCATCGACAAAGACATGATGGGTGCGATGTGCACAGCCATTCACAGTCACCTCGATATTGCCGTTAAGAAAATGGAAAAAGGCAAATTGCAGCAATCTGTTTTTGTCGGCGGCGACAATAAACTCACCGTTATGACAGCTGTGGCAGTTGGTGTGTTGGCTGTATTTGTCGATAACGCCGGCGTCGAAAAGGTCGATGGTTTGTTAACCGCAATTGATAACACAGTGCGCGGTTAAGAATCGAGTTCGGTTCACTAGAATTAAGAGGCAGCGACCCGGTTCGCTGCCTCTTTATTGCATTTGCTTTGCCGGTGTCGGTAAGTACGATGCTTCCGTTGAAAGTCACAGCCCAAGCTATGGTCGGTTGGTCCAGTCCACGCTTGATCTGCTGGGAATCGAAATGGATTTTGTTATAGGCTCTGAACAATTTTAAGCAATTCGGTCATGGTTGGCATGCCGTCATGTATGTGTATAAGGTTGCCCTGCTTGTCGATAATGAAGAGCTTGCGGTTTGCGCTATTTCTGCCTTCGCGCAAAGCACCATAAAGTCTGCCGACGGATCCTGACGAATCAGAAATTAGCGGCACGGTTAAGTTGTGCTTCGTGCTGAACTTTTCGTGGCTTTCGAGACTATCGCAAGACACACCAAACACAGCCGTGTCGGCTGATTCAAAACTTGCTAAATCGCTGCTAAAAGCGCACATTTCAGCTGTGCAACCGGGCGTATTATCCTTGGGATAAAATGCCAGAATCACATTTTTTTTGCCATGGAAACTCGACAGGCTTATCGCGTTTTTGGGAAACAGATCGGCAGAAAAATCAGGAGCTTTGTCTCCAACTTTCAAATTAACTAGAGTTTCTTCGGGCGATGTCATCTTATGTCCTCCGGCAATTGTTGGGATCTTAAAACAAGTTTGGAAATCAGGTATTCAATAGTGCAAATTAGATAATGATTTCAGAAACAACAAAGTTCTCCGCTTGTCACGGAGAACCTGTTAGAGGACAGTGTCTAGTTCTCGCTCGGCACTAAGTACCTTCGAATTGGCAGCTTAGTTTAGGCGATCAGGCTGTTCGTCTGGCGTTGCCGTAACGCCTTGAGGAGTTCTTCGCCATTTACTGAGCCCCAGCCGGTGACTGCGTCCCAGCCCTTGCCTGCTTTGAATCCGTTGTTATTACCTGAAGTAATGTCGTTGAACAATGTCGAGTTGCCGCTCATGCCACTTTTGTATAAAAATGGATTGAGAAAGCCGACGCTTTGATTGGAGCCGAGCCCTTCGTTCAATCTAGCTGCCAGAGCAGCATACAACGGCGCCACGGCGCTTGTTCCACCATTAACCTGGTCTTTGCCGTGCACGCGAATTTTGTAACCTGTAAAAGGATCCGCGTCTCCGGCAATGTCAGGTACGCCGCGCCCGGCATGACCCGTGACCAGATCGACCGGCATCTTCAGACCTTTCTGCCAATCTGGTATCTCATCGGGGCTGATACCGCCGCCGGTGGCGCCATATTTGTCGTTCCAGGTTACTTCGGAGTCGATTTTGCCGTCGTTGATGAACAGGCGTGAGCCGCCAGTGGCTGTAGCAAATGGATCTGCTGCCGGATAATCAACTGTGGGATTGCCTTTTGGCGAGCCGTCTACAGCGCCGTCATCACCTGACGATACAAAAACAGATATGCCTTTGATCGCAGCTTTTTTTAATGCCAGATTCATGGCGTGTTTGGATTCGTCGGTCCAGCCTTCGATTGGTTTGCCCCAGCTGATGCTGATCGCCGAATTCGGTGTTTCTCCTGCTTCGGTGAATGTGGCGCGTGTGACTGCGTCAATGAAACCTTTGTCGCCATCGCCGTTGGGCGCAAAAATAAGCATTTGCTTGGCGTCTGGTGCCACTGCCCCAATTATCTGAGAATCGAGCGCCACTTCAGCGTCAGCTTTCGATGGCGTCGGGTTATTTTTAGCGCCATCGATTTCGACTACCTGAATGTCGGGCATCTTCAAGCCATGTTCTTTGTAATAGTCAGCTTCATTTTTCATGTCGATGCCACCACCGAGTTCGATAATGGCAATGCCCTGACCTTTTCCTGTTGTGCCGGCAGGGAAGTGATAGGCGTCGGCGATTTCGTTAGGCATATATGATGTCGGTTGTTCGTCGCTAGCGCGTGGACCGAATGGACCGGAATTTGATTCCGGTTTGAATTCGACCGTGTGTGACTGTGACTGAGGGCTGCCATCAAGGCCGAAGACACCTTCGATTTTTCTTGAAAGTGCTTTGGGAATTTTGAGGTCGCCGGCGCGCCCGCGCACCACTTCGCCATCATTGTTGTAGTCATTTATTTTGGTTTGAAAGGCTTTGGAGAAGTCGCTGGCTTTGCCGTGCATAATGACCTGTCCAGACTCGAGATTTGATTTTGTAACCGAAAGTCCGTTGTCCTGCGCGAATTTGTTTACTGCGTCGAGTGATGATTGGTTTGCACCAAATTGTTTGGTGAACTCGCCATCGCTCAATGGAGCCTGCTTGCCATCGCGGATATTCTTAAGCACGCGGTCCATATCGGCTTCGCTTGCTTTCGACTTCATTTGAACTGTGACTTCTATATCTGCGTTGGGATCTGTTTCCCTCAGCTTTGTGCCGCGTTCAGAACCTTTTCCTGTTGGAAGCTTTTGCGTATCGAACTTGCTGCTGCGTTCATCTGTTTGTAATTCAGCAGCGAGCTTATTAATAAGTTGGTCGTCGTATACCTGTGACGAGAATTCGTTATTACGGAAATGAAAATCTCCGATGTTACCTTCAGCCATCGTTCTTCCCCCAATGAAACCTTCAATCGCAGGATTTAATAATTCCTTTCGATTGTCCCCATGCTTAACTATCCGATTGCTGAAAATTCTGGAAACAGATTAGGTAAGTCTCAGAATCGCCAATCCCTCTTGGCAAGCCGTCTTCGGATACTCTGCACCGCTGGCGGTGGCGGTTTCGTGAATCGCCTCAGTATGTGGAGACGGGCGTGTTGGGCGGCGCATGGCGCCGCCCCTACGATTCAAGGTGTGCAAACCGTTTGCTCCATCCATGCTCCGACCCGGGCGGCCCACGGCACCGCCCTCATTGCTTCGCTGGCCAATGCTAATGTCTGAGCCTTTGACAATGATCTCTACAATACAATTGGGAACACGCAAGCGGAAACCGTCACGCAACAACCAATCTGTCTGGTCGAAACTGAAAAGCTCCGCGCGCCACTTTCTCAGAAGAAACTAGGCTAGAATAAACTGAGTGTTTTGTTTTTGGAGCCGATATGAGAAATAACAGCGTTTCGCTCATAAGCCGTTATGTGCTCGCTCTCCTACTTGCCATGAGCTCAGTTGCTTATGTCTCGAGTATCCAGATCCGCCAGGCACCCAGCCGGGTGGAAGCTGCGGAGGAGCAAGAGCCCGAGCATGCTCACGGTTTTCTCATCGCCGATACCAAGGCAGTAGCTGCCGGCAAGAAATTCAGGTTGGGTGTCGAACTCAAAATGGATCCGCAGTGGCACACTTATTATCGCGAAAGTGGCGACGCCGGTATGCCGACGCGCATCACCTGGGAGCTTCCTCCCGGGTTCAAAGCTTCCGATTTGATGTGGGAGAAGCCGCACAAGCTCGTCGACGCCGGAATTACAACCTATGGTTATAACAATCGCACGGTAATTTCTGCTGACATTCAAACACCAGCCAATCTCAAAGCGGGCGAAAAACTAAATTTCAAAGCCAAGGTAAAATGGTTGGTCTGTAAAGATGCCTGCATTCCCGGAGGAGCTGAGCTTGAGCTGACCTTGCCGGTAGCAGCAAGTCCTGCCGAGGCGGTCGCGGCTAATGAGGACAAGTTCAAAAACGTCAATTTCAATGGACCAGCAAGCGAAATAAAAGCAGACGGAGCTGATGCATCGTCGGGGCAAAAAAAAAAGTAGACGGCTCTGATCTGCTGAATCAAAATTTCAAGGTTTCAGGCGCAGAAGCACCGCAGGCTGGCATCTGGGGATATTTGCTTTTCTCGTTTATTGGCGGCTTCATTCTCAACTTTATGCCTTGCGTCTTGCCTGTGATTTCGATCAAAGTTTTCAGCTTGATCAAGCAGGCAGGTGAAGACCCCAAACACGTTTTTGAGCATGGCGTCACGTTCGCCATGGGAATTGTGCTTTCGTTTCTCTTCCTCGGTGGCTTGGTCATCGCGATTCAAGGGGCGGGGCAAAAGATCGGTTGGGGCTTTCAGTTTCAATGTCCAATCTTTGTGATGGCGATGGCAGCTATCGTTACTTTGTTCGCGCTTTCCATGTTCGGTATTTTCTATTTCGAACTCACTGCCGGGCAGCAAAAAATCGATCAGCTTGCCAGCAAAGAAGGCTTAACTGGCACTTTCTTCAAAGGTGTATTAGCCACGATCTTATCAACGCCGTGTACCGCCCCCTTTCTTGGAACGGTACTAGGCTTTGCTTTCGTGCAGCCCTGGTGGGTTGTGTTGTCCATCTTTGCGGTAATTGGTCTGGGCATGAGTTCGCCCTATTTGGTGTTGGCTGTTCGCCCGCAGTGGCTGAAGTTTATGCCAAAGCCAGGCGACTGGATGGAAAAGTTTAAAGAGTCGATGGGCTTTCTTTTGATCGCCACTGTCGTCTGGTTGATTTCAGTACTTTCAGGATTGGTTGATTCCGACGCTGTAATTGCGGCTTTGTCTTTCCTTGTTTGTATTTCATTTGCTTGCTGGATCAATGGATCATTCATCAATCTAAGTTCACCAACCAAACGGATTTTTATCGTCCGGGCAATTGCAATAGCTGTTGTGGCGGCAGGGTGTTTTTACGTTTGGCATTGGTTTCCCGAGCTACTGGGAACGAAGGCCACAAAAACTAAAACCACTGTCCATAACGATGTTAACGGCATTCAATGGCAAGATTTCAGCTTGTCGAAATTGGATTCACAACTGAAATACAACAAGACGGTGTTTATCGATTTCACAGCGCAGTGGTGTCTGACTTGTAAAGTAAACGAAGCCACAATTATCAACACGCCGCCGGTTATCGAAAAATTTAAGGCACTGAATGTGGTGCCTCTTAAAGCCGATTGGACAGCGCAAGATCCTGAAATCAGCGATCTCTTGCGCAAGTTTGGCCGCTCCGGAGTGCCTGTATATGTCATCTTCCCTGCCGGACACCCCGATCAGCCAGTCGTCCTTCCTGAGGCTTTGACACAGTCCATTGTTTTAGATGCGTTGGAAAAAGCTGGTCCGAGCAAATAAACATCGCGCGGCTGCCGTTAGAAGTCTTCGGCTTTCGCGCCAGGCATGCCCAGCACTGCGCGTGCGCGTTCTGCATATAGTATTGCAGTGTGGCTCAAATCAAGCTTGCCTCTTGCCGAATCTCTATAATCTGGATAGGCATTGCCGATTGCTTTGATAAAGCCGAAGTCCATCTCATCTAATTTCTTTAGTTCCGCCTCTGTCGGTTTCCCAGTTGCGGCTTTGTCATGCAAGCTTGTCCAATATTGTTTGTACGCTGTTTCGGAAGCTTGAGCATCCGCGACAATAATCGGCAGATTATGAATCTCTTGTGAACTATTCGTAAGTCAGCAAAAAAAAGTCGGGGCGGCATTACGCCGCCCCGACTCCAAAACATAGTTGTTCGCCTGAACTCTTATTTCTGCGCTTCTGCAGCCTTGAGAGCGTTGAGGAAGGCTTGTCCTTTAATGGAACCCCAGCCGCTAGCCGCATCCCAGCCTGGACCTGCTGAGTAGCCGCTGTTGTCTCCCTGTGTGACATCGCTGAATACTTCTGGATGGTTCTTGCCCATGTCGTAAAATTTGGGTGTGAGCCAGCCGGCGGAATGACCCAATTCAGTATTCACAAGCGCATTCAATGCAGCGTATAACGGAGCTGCAGCTGAAGTGCCACCGATAGCCATTTCAGTGCCATCAACACGCACCTTGTAACCGCTTTGTGGATCCGAATCGGCCGCAACATCAGGCACGCCTCGTCCGGGCTTGTTGGTGCCGTTAGCGTTTGCTGGCATTTTGATGTCCTTTTGATAATCAGGTACATCAAATATTTGGCTTATGCCGCCGCCGCCTGCTTGCGGTTGTCCGGTCCAATCCATGCCATTGTTCCAAACTGTTTCGTTTGTGATTTTGCCGTCTTTGACTGCAATATTTGTTCCGCCGACACCGATTGATTCCGGCACTGAAGATGGGCAGTCAACCTGGAAATCTTGAGCGCGGTCATGTCCGCCCTGATCGCCGGATGCCACATAGACGTTGATTCCTTTAAGTGCTGCTTTTTGCACAGCGGCTCGCATGGTGTTTGCGGCATCGGCTGTCCAGCCCACTTCTGGCTTGCCCCAGCTTACGCTTATGGCTGCGTTTGGCACTTCGCCGGCCGGTTGGAACGAACCGCGGGTGATACCATCGATAAAGCCCTGGTCGTCAATTGATGTGAATATGAGATTCTGCGTTGCTTTAGGTGCCACTGCCCCAATTACTTGCGAATCAAGCAGAACTTCGCCGTCAGCACCTTGCGGGTCTTTCCCGCCGCCGTTCTTATTGCCGTCCATTTCTATTACATTGATGGGAGGCAAAGCTAGATTGTGATCTGTGTAATATTGCGCGTTGTCTTTCAGATCGATACCGCCGGCGAGTTCGACGATTGCTACGCCTTGTTTGTCGCCGCCTTTATCCATCGGGAAATCGTACATTTTGGCGATCTCGTTAGGCAAGTAGCCGGAGAAGCTCGCATCGCGCGGTACAAATATGCCACCATCAGGACCTTGTACATCTTGCAATTTGACGAAGTGTGGTTGTGCCATTGGTCGCTTGTCTAAACCAAATACACCCGTGATGTCCCGTGCCATTTCGGTCGGCACAGAAATTTGTCCCTGGTGGGCCATAAATGTTTTGCCGTCTGCGTCCTGTACATTTACCAGCTTTGTTTCGAAAGCTTTGCCGACTGAGTCAGCCGATCCGCTTAGCACCACGCGACCGGAGGATTTGTCTTCGGATGTGATCTTGAGGCCATTTGCCGCAGCAAATTTTTCGACCTGGTCAACCGCTTTAGGATCGGAACCGAACTTGTCGATGAACCCTTGTGAATCTTTGCTGTAATCTGCCTGTTCGCCTTTGGCGATCTTCTGCAGTGTTTGTTGAACTTCCTGGTCGGAAGCCTTCGATTTCAAATATATAGTTACGCTTGTTTCCGCTTTGGGATCTACATCTGAAACTGCTTTGCCTGCTGCCTGGGCATGCTCTGATGCTGTAAGAACCGCTCTGGTTCCTACTACTTGAAACCTTGAATTGACTGCATTGCTTCCGAAAGCTTCTTGTGAAAGTGCTGACTGCGCAGCACTATCTTTCGCCGGTTCTTCAGCTTTCTTGTCGTTAGTCACTACTTGATCTGACATGTTCATTCCTCTCTAGTCGCCAAATTTCTTTGGGCGTCGTACCGAAATTGTTTCAACCGTTTATCTACGCAAACTCAGGCTATTCAGGGGGAGAGCCTTTTGCCGTGCCTTCTTCGAAAATTTGTTGCGCAGATTTGTCAGCTGAAGCAATGTTCATATTTCTGACGAATCTTCGCTTGTTACCCCGCGACTACTTTTGCCCAGATTACGTCAAATCCTCGTCAAAGGCGCAGTTGC
>Ga0182030_10013606_pt1 | contig 16168 bp, 12 predicted proteins | sample 812S3MmetaG_FD_121299 | JGI IMG/M metagenome (GOLD analysis project Ga0182030, IMG submission 121299) | Permafrost microbial communities from Stordalen Mire, Sweden - 812S3M metaG (Illumina Assembly) | ecosystem: Environmental > Terrestrial > Soil > Wetlands > Permafrost | place: Sweden...
CTCAGGTTGCTTTTTTATTCGTCATTCCATTGTGATATCAAATGCAGTACCATGTCATCCTCCGAAACAACAACTGAATTAACCACCCAAAAGCCATCGATCGGCGAAATCTATTCCGCTCAACAAATTCAGGAAAGAATTGTTGAACTGGGAAAGATAATCAGTCGCGATTACGCAGATTTAGAAAAGCTAGTGGTCATTGGTGTTATGAAAGGGGCCTTCTGCTTTTTAGCGGACCTCGTTCGCAACATACAAACAAAAGACCCATTACAAATCGAGTTCGTCCGTCTATCTAGTTACGGCAGCGGTAAAGAAAGCTCGGGTCACGTTCAAGCTCCCTGGCTTGATCTACCTGATATCAGAGGGCGACACGTGCTGGTCGTGGAAGATATCGTTGATTCAGGCAGAACTGCGAAGTTCTTTATGGAATATCTGCGAGATCAATTCAATCCTAAAACGCTAAAGATGGCTGCGTTCCTTGACAAGCCTTCGCGCCGTGTAGTGCCAGTGGAGGCACAGTACGTCGGATTCACAATTGATGATTTGTTTGTCGTAGGTTACGGTCTGGATTTCGCCGAAAATTACCGCGAATTGCCGTTTCTCGGCGAATTGAAAAACGCGATACTTGAAGTTTAGTGCCCGTTCGGTGTATTAATCGGCTAACATGTAAATAGCTGCTACGCGAACTATCCTTGGGCCCGTTTTAACAAATTGAGTTCCAAAACAAAAACAGAAAGCAACCTCACTGAACTGGCATTAGCAGTTTTGTTGCTCGCTCTTCTCGCGTTATTGACAGCGAATATTCTTGTTTTCCTTGTAGCATCTCGCCATAACGACGAAATTTGTCGCAGTGTGACAATAGCTGCGGCGAAAGCGGCTGTGGAAGGAAGTGACAAAAAAAGTGTCTACATGGCAGCCTGGGAGGAACTCGGACTGGGTGGCTATGGTGGCTTTTTCATCGACGCTCCGAAAATTTCAGCATATAGTGATGAAACCAAAGACAACACACGCCGAATCAAAGTACAGACACAGTGCATCGCACGTGTACCGGTGAGCAATTTGATCGTCGCAGATGATCTAAAAAAAATGCTTACCTTGAGACGCACTTATATTGTAGAAATAGGTCTCTCCCCAGAACCGGAACGGCAAAAATCGGAATCCAATGAATTAAAAGAACAGAAGCGAACTAAAGACTCAGAAGAGCACGTAGAACCTGATGACCAGGAAGAGCAGCAGGGAGCGCAACCTGACCAGCACAAGAATCAGAAAGGAAGTTCGGCACAGTGATTGGAAGCCAATCTTAGAGGTCCCGGTTTGAGCGAAGAGAAAAAACGCAACGTTCCTACCTGGATGAAAGTTGTGATCGGTGCTGTGTCATTGCTCCTGGGACTTTTACTCGGTCTGGCAATCGTTGTCGGTGGATTTTTGTTCAAAGCAAACGATCCGAACTACAAAAAAAACATCGCCATGTCGATAGCGGAATTTCCCGAGACTTTACCTGCGGGTTTTTCATTCGGAACAGCAACAGACATGCAGAATGTGCGAACAGTCTTGCTGAACCACAGTCCTGAGCAAATGGATATATCCATCTCAGAGATCAATGTCACTGATCCGAATATGAAAAAAGCTCTCGATGTGAACTTCGACCTGAGTGCAGATTCTTCTGCATTTGAAGAAAAAAACAAGGGCACTCTAAAAATTGCCGGTCATACGTTCGAATACAAAACGGGACTACGAACACTCGGAAGCGAAAAAATAGCTACTCTAGATGGAAGAGTTACAGACATTCCGGACAAGTTCATTTCGATCAAGGCATTTTCAAATAGTGCTGGTCCCTTTGATCTGCCACTGTTTAAAATGCTGACTGATTCAATAAAGAGTTTATCGCCAACATTGCACCACTGATAGTGCGCCTTAGTCCCTACGATCTAATGAACGAAGCTTGACGTATGCTGATGCTCGAAGCTAGTAACCAAGCTGATGCTCGAAGCTAGTGACCAAGCTGACGCTCGAAGCTAGTGACCAAGCTGATGCTCGAAGCTAGTGACCAAGCTGACGCTCGAAGCTAATGACCAAGCTGACGCTCGAAGCTAATGACCAAGCTGACGCTCGAAGCTAATGACCGAAGCCTGACCTGGTATTTTCGATTCTCCGAGTTCTAACGGCGGCGGCCAGTTTGTCCAGAACCAAAACACTATCTTCCCAGCCAAGGCAACCGTCTGTGATGCTCTGCCCATAGATCAGCTCGCGCCCTTGTTGAAGATCTTGACGGCCACCGACCAGATGGCTTTCGATCATGACGCCGGTGATTCTGGAATCACCTTTACTTATCTGAATAGAGATGTCCTCACATACTAAAATTTGATTTTCAGCTTTTTTATTGCTGTTTGCATGACTGGCGTCGATCATCAATCTTTGGGCGAGTCCGGCAGCACCAATTTCCTGAGAAGCCGCATTCACACTACTTTCATCATAGTTAGGAGTCTTGCCACCACGCAAAATAACATGGCAATCTTCATTTCCGTTAGTGGAGACAATGGCGGAGATGCCACCCTTCGTGACACCAAGAAAATGGTGCGGTTGCGACGCGGCTCGAATGGCGTCGATAGCTATTCGAATATTTCCGTCCGTACCATTTTTAAAACCAACCGGACACGATAATCCAGAGGCGAGTTCGCGATGCGTCTGAGACTCGGTGGTACGAGCGCCGATCGCGCCCCAACTAACGAGATCCGCTATGTATTGAGGCGTTATAGGGTCAAGATATTCACACCCAGCAGGCAAAAGCATTTCATTGATGTCCAGTAACAACTCGCGAGCAATTCTCAGTCCCTTGTTAATCTGAAAACTGCCGTCGAGATCGGGATCATTGATCAAACCTTTCCAACCAACCGTCGTGCGGGGCTTCTCAAAGTAGACCCGCATGACAATCTCCAGGTCAGAGCCCAGTCTTTTTCGTTCTTCCACCAACCTGGACGCATACTCTTTTGCTGCAATCGGGTCATGAATAGAACAGGGACCAATCACTACAAGCAACCGATCGTCGGCACCATGCAAGATTCTATGTATAGACTGACGAGCTCGATAAGTTGTCGCAGACGTATTTGCCGAGCCAGGGAATTCCCGAACTAGATGAGACGGGGGAGCCAATTCCTTAATTTCTCTGACCCTGAGGTCGTCTGTATCGTGCTGTTGCATCTGAGAATTCTTTCCTTCGGGTCCCTTAGTGTACCGGTCCCGACCTCTGTCAACTAATCAGAAGAGGGTTTTCGAGCGAATTGTATCCTCATGCAAAGCTCGGTTGAAAGCCCCCACACCCGATTGTTGGCGTTGAAATATTCATTGTTTCGAAGGATCTACTAAAATATTGCGCTTCCGGCGATAATAGTGGGCAAGCACAAGCGTAGTAGAGAGCAAGATCTCTTTTGGGATCGGGCTTGTTCATTAGGAGGAAATCCTTGTCAGAGATTAGAGTCGGCGAAGGCGAAAGCATCGAAACAGCGCTGAAGCGCTTTAAAAAGAAGATCCAAAGAGAGGGTATCCTTTCTGAAATCAAGCGCCGCGAACGCTACGAGAAGCCAAGCGTTAAGCGCAAAAGAAAATCTGAAGCGGCTCGTAAGCGTCGTGCGAAATCAGTCAGGTAAATTCTTTCTAAACGAAAGGTGAGCTGATCGCTACGTTCACCATTTATATCAACCAAGTTATTTCCAAGTCATTTCGAAGTTTTGTAGACAAGTGCACTATTAAGATAGTGCACTCGCATTAAAGAAACCAAGACTATCTCCAACTTCCGTACCGCATCCACTGCAGCTGCGAATTTTGAAAATCGGCAAAGCTACGGTATCTACAAGATCAAAACTTGGATATTGAGCTGTAGGCATTAAGAAGTGCTCGGCTTATATTGCTGGATTTAGAGGTAGATAGCTAAAAAAGGTTTGGATGTTGACGCACCAGACCAGTATTTCAGAAGATATGGACGCCACCATTCTTCAACAGTCGCGAAAAATGCGACAACCTTATAGGCGCGAAGCGCCGTTTTCTTACAAAGCGTTGGTGCAGGTCGTAACCAGCACGGAATAAAAAAATGCTGTGTCCTTGTGGGGTGTGGCGTTCGCTGCATGCAGGCGAGCGGATATCTGCGCAGAAATCTGGCGGACCACTTTCGACAAGCTGGAGACACGGTAACAAAGAGTTTCAAAAAAAAGCTGACACCTTAAGTCAGCCGAGTTTTATTTGGTAGGAAATTAGCAACCTTGATTCACTTGTCAGAACCTGAAGTCGATCAAGAACCGGAGTTAGATTTACTAGACTCTGTTTTCACTTTGTCATTGCCGGCACTCAGAGCACCAGAAGTATCATAAACCTCGACTGGACCAAAGTATTCGAGGTCTTTCTTGATTTTGCTGGCATCTCCCACAACCGAAATCACTATGTTATTCAAATCGATCATTTGGCGCGCAACAGTGCGAATCTGCTCAGGAGTAACAGCTAGAACCTTACTGCTGTATGTTTCCAGATAATCCGAGGGTAAGTCATATAGCTTTGACTCCAGGAGGCGTTGAGCGAGCCCGGATTGGGTTTCAAGACCTAACTGAAAAGAGCCTATCATGTATGATTTCGCATCTTTGAGCTCTTTTTCAGTCACTTTTACGTTCCTTATACGATCGAGTTCGTACAGGAATTCCTCCAGAGAAGGAGCGGTAACTTCAGTACGCACCTCAGCTTCCGCGGTAAAACTGCCTGGTTGTCTGCGAGCAGCAAGACCACTGTAAGCACCATATGTATATCCTTTCTGTTCGCGAATGTTCAGGAACAGGCGAGCCTGGGTAGCGCCTCCCAGTACTTCATTGGCCACTATCATTGGGAAGTAATTAGGATCTGTTTTGCTTATCGCTATGTTTCCGAGCCTGAGGTTTGACTGCACAGAACCGGGACGGTTAACAAGAAAAATATGTCGTCCTTCTTGCTTTGGAACTGGGGGCATGCTCATCGTTGGCAGCGCGCCTCGCTTCCACTCCGAGCCAAATTTAGTGTCGATCAAGTCCTTCATCTTTGCTTCGTCGAAATCACCGACAACTATGAGCACAGATTCGTTCGGCAGATAATGCTTATCGTGGAAGGACTGCAGATCTGCACGTGTTATAGCTTTTACGCTAGCTGGTGTAGGCGCAACAACACCGTATGGATGCTCACCGAAAAGCACTTTGTGGAAACGCTCTTCAACCAAAAATTCGGGTTCACTGCGCTTCATCGCGAGCTCTTGGACAAGATTCGTTTTCTTCAATGTCAGTTCATCGTTAGGGAAACTTGGATGCAACAGCACATCGGTCATAAGATCGAACAACTTATCGTTGTATTTAGAGAGAGACGAACCACTCAACAAGGTAAAGTCAAAGTCAGAGCTAGCCTTAAGCCCACCACCGATAAAATCAACTTCGTCTGCCAATTGTTTAGATTTTTTAGTTGCTGTACCCTCTGTCAACATGTCAGCACAAATGTCGGCGGTGCCGGACTTGTCCTTGGGCTCGAAGCAGGAACCAGCTTTAATACCAATACTTGCTGTTGTAAAAGGGAAACGATGATCCGGAACGAGCTCAACTTCTAAGCCGTTCTCCAGTTTGTAGCTCGTCACCTTGGTCATTGAAAATGGTCTTGGTTGCGGCAGCACCGGCGGTTTATTGCGCCAGGATTCCGAGCCTAGAGCGGTCGAAGGAGCTGGAGCGGAAAAGGCAGATGCTGCCGATTGTCCAGGTGCGTCCGCTACCGCTCTTGCTGGTATCAGAGCCGGTCCCATCCCAGACAGCAGAAACGAAATTGCAAGCAAGGATCTCATTACAGTCAGTGAATTAAATGTCTTCATGCAAATCATGGAAAATTCCTTTGTGTTCTTCTCTTCGAATGCGGGATAGATTTTGGACAGATAGGCTTATCGCCGCCAACTCTCAATTCAATTCAATTCAATTCAATTCGATTCGATTCGATTCAACCGAATTGAGTCATTCAGCTAAACGCCAATTCAGCTGCGGTCAGCTGATTTGGCTCGGACTTGACTCGTCTCTTTATTGTCCTTACCTTCAGTCGGATTAACATCCAGAGTGGTCGAGCCCTCTGTCGTGAAAATTTTGGTGGCAACTCGTTTGATATCTTCTGGCGTAACGTTCAAATACGCCTGCAGATCTTTATCTATCAAACTCGGGTCACCATAGAATGACCCGTACTCCGCGATTAGTTCGGCGCGAGCGAGACTGCGTTGCAACGATTGGTAGCTACTAGAAGCGAACAGACCGCGCAAAACTTGATTTTGCGCTTTCACCAATTCTTCTTGAGAAATAGGCTCAGTCTTGAGTTTGTCCAATTCAGACCACAAGATCTTGCGAGCGGCCTCGGCGGTTGTTCCTGGCTTATAGACGACAAACGCTTCGAAAGCGGCAGGTCCACGACGCTCTTCGTATGACGCCTCAGCTTTCAGTGCAATTTGATCTCCCTTGATCATACGTTGGTACAAGCGCGAGGAATCGCCAGTAGACAAAAGCTTTTCGATTATACCGAGCGCATAATAATCAGGATCTCGGCGCGCCGGGGCTTTCCATGAGACCCAGAACGCTGGCATCTGCGCATGCGGATCGTCGACCTTAAGATACTTCGCCGTTGTTTGCACCGGCTCAGTCACATCTGGTTGCGGCGGAGCTGGTTGCGACGGAATAGTAGCGAAGTATTTCTCTACCATTTTATGGATCTGGTTGGCATCGACATCGCCTACAATCGCCATGACAGCGTTATTTGGCGCGTAGTAGGTCTTGAAGAATTGCTTCACATCGTCAATCGAAGAAGCCTCAAGATCTTCAAAATAACCTATCACTGGATGAGAGTTGTTCCAGTTGTCGAAAAGTGTCTCTTCGAGCTTGATTGCTGCAGGTACGTAAGGCTCGTTATCAACGTGAGATCTCTTCTCTTCTTTTACGGTCTGAAGTTGGTTTTCAAAATTTTCAGGCGTCACTTTCAATGAACGCATGCGATCAGATTCCAGCCAGAGAGCAAGCTCAATTTGGTTGCTCGGAAGCTTCTCGAAATAGTTGGTGAAGTCTTCATGCGTAGAGGCGTTCAATAGTCCGCCTGCAGCTTCGACATATTTAAAGTGCTCGGTTTTCGCAATGTTTTCAGAGCCTTCAAACATCATATGTTCGAATAGATGCGCAAAGCCAGATCGCTTTTTCACCTCGTTGCGCGCACCTACATCATAAACAATCGCCAGAGCCGCAACCGGTACCGAGTGGTCTTCTGACACATAAACTCTCAGACCGTTAGACAATTTGAAATATTGAGTCACCGGAATCAACGGAGTCTTCCAGAACTCCTTATATGTATTCTCTGCAAGTGCCTTGTTCGAGATACTCAAGCAAGCGAGCACGCTAACTCCCGCACCCGCTATCAGCTTTTGCCAATTCATTTTTTTACTCGTCATCGTCCCCTGTCCCCAACATCACCGAAGTCCAGAAAATAGATACAACCAGAGCAGCCAGAATCGCAGCACCCACGCAAAGCTTCTCGGGCGCTGAATAGCGCCTCATGAGCAGATAAACAGCAATGGAAAGAACGCCGCCGAGAACAGCCACCACATGATTTAGTGAAAAAGTCATGGCAATTACCACGCGTTCAGGAGACTGAAAATTCCAACAGTTGTCAGGATACTCTTTTCAAGTGCAGGTTGAAACTATAACAGATTCTTATATGCGCGCGGAGGCGAGTGTACGGGCACATTGACATTCATTGCGCTCAGCAGGAATGAACTCGATGAGTTTAATCAACATCTTTTGGAGCTTATCAAGATTTTTCGTGAAAACCTCTACAACTTCCGCATGAGAAACGGGCTTCACATCTGCGTGCAGACCCGAATCATAATCGGTAATCAGTGCGACGTTTACGACGCACATCTCAAGCTCTTTAGAGAGATGCCCTTCAGGATATTGGGTCATATTAATCACTTCCCAACCCTGAGCTCCGAACCACTTAGATTCAGCCTTTGATGAGAAGCGCGGTCCCTGTATGACCACGACCGTTCCTTTCTCGTGCATTGTGATACCACAGTCTTTGCCAGCTTTTACTGCCAGCTCGCGAAGTTGTCCACAATATGGATCGGCAGCGGAAACATGTGTTGATATCGGGCCGTCGTAAAAAGTATCGATTCTACCGGAGGTGCGATCCACGAATTGGTCACAAACCACAAAGGAACCAGGAGCTACGTGTTTTTGAAGGCTGCCAGCGGCACAAGGACTGATTATTCGGCTCACACCCAGATGCTTCATAGCCCAAACATTGGCTCTGTAATTGATTTTGTGTGGCGGATGCTGGTGATGTCGACCATGCCTAGGAAGGAAAGCCACTTTCTTTCCACCCAGAGTGCCAATAAAAACCTTATCGCTCGGCGGCCCGTAAGGGGTTTCAACCGAAACCTCTTCGCAATCGTCAAAAAATTTGTAGAACCCAGAACCGCCAAATATGCCAATATCCGCTGAATGTTTTTCCACCTGAATGCTCCATCGCTGCGGCAGCCAATCGGCTGCCTGTCTCGAAACAAAAAACATATAGTAGCACCAGCGAATAAGGCAAAAATGTCTAGAACTCTTGATTTCTGGGTAGATCAAACAAGGTTCGTGTTGAATAAAAGAGCTCGGAAACCTCTGGAACGAGTTAGCTGAGCAAGTCTTGATCTCAAAATCGGTGTTTAGTAGTCAGTCATTTCTTCTTGTCAGGTCCCCAAAATGCGCAGGAAACTTTTATTTACGATTCCCTTGTTGCTAGCCGCCTCACTGGCCGGCGCCAACACGCTGAGCCATGAAGTGGCAGCAAACAATTTGTCCGATAGGACTTCTGCGTCGGTATTGCCAAACGTGCAGCCGCCAGACCTATACAAGCACGTCTGGCGATTGATCAAAGAAGATTTTTGCTCTGCCAACAACAAAGCCTACAACGGTCAAGATTGGGAGCGCTGGGAGCATAAATACGACGGGAAGCTAGAAACTCTAGAAGATGCGCACGTGGCAATAGCCACCATGCTTGCCAGCCTCGGAGACCGTTACACCCGTTTCCTTGACCACGACGCATTCGACGATGAGAAGTCACAGATCGACGCCAAGCTTTGCGGCATCGGAGTCCAAATAGGCATCGACAAAAATCATCGCGTAATCGTAGTGGCACCGATCGAAGGGACACCGGCTGCCAGAGCGGGCGTACAATCTGGTGACGAAATAACAGACATCGATGGTGTATCCACCAAAGGATTTTCTGTCGAAGATGCAGCCAAACACATCAGAGGGGAAGCGAATACGAAGGTCACTCTAGTTCTCACTCGTGGGAAAGAGAAAGTTACTTTGCCGGTTATCCGTGCCGAGATTTCAATCAAAGCCGTCCAAACTGCCAAAATGCTGGATGGGGATGTTGGCTACATTCGCTTGAGCAGCTTTATTTCGCAGCAAGCCAATCAAGAAATGAAGGACGCCTTGAATCGCCTGTCATCTGCGAAAGGCATAATTTTCGATTTGAGAGACAATCCAGGAGGATTGTTGACTAACGCAATTGAAATCTCCAACATGTTCTTGAACAAAGGAAATATAGTGTCTACCGTCGATCGCGACGGCTATAAAACTCCTGCACAATCTGATGGCAAGCCGCTCTACCAGAAACCTCTAGTGATTTTAATCAATAAAGGAAGTGCGAGTGCTTCGGAAATCACAAGCGGCGCGTTGCACGACAACGGACGCTGCCTGCTAGTGGGTCAGACGACTTTTGGAAAAGGGCTGGTACAGGGCATCAATAAATTGAAAGATGGCACCGGTGTTAACATCACTATCGCCAAATACCTCACTCCAAGCGACATTGATATCAACAAAAAAGGTATCGGACCAGACGTTCCAGTAAATCTTAGCGAAAAGGATTTCAAGGAAGGTAAAGGTCCCTGGTGGGAGGATCCAGAAGGTCCTACCGTTAAACGCGCTCCTGAAGATCTTAAAGACATCCAGCTGAAGGCGGCTCTTCAGGTCTTGAAAAAGAAATTGGGTGTAACGCAGTCGCCTCTTGCCATGGAAACCCCATCATTCAAGAATTGACTTAAAGTCCTAGGTCACTCAATTCTGGATGGTCTTGTGGGCGAGGTCCTGGAGCCCAGTGATACAGACGCTCTTGCTCATTAATTTTAAGGTCATTGATGCTGGCGTGTCGATGATGCATCAGTCCTGATTCAGTAAACTCCCAGTTTTCATTGCCATACGATCGAAACCATTGTCCGGCGTCGTCGTGCCACTCATATGCAAAGCGGACAGCTATTCGATCACCATCGAAAGACCAGAGCTGCTTAATCAAACGATAATCCAATTCCTTTGCCCATTTTCGCGCAAGGAAGCGCTTGATCTCTTCTCTTCCTTTAATAAACTCGGAGCGATTTCGCCACCAGCTATCAGTCGTGTAAGCAAGACAAACCTTTTCTGGATCACGAGAATTCCAACCATCCTCAGCCATTCTGACCTTCTTGATCGCACTTTCACGGTTGAACGGTGGTACTACCGACGAGGGTCCATTGTTAATCACCATCTTCAATCTCCAAAATAGGCCGTAAAAAAATCACAAAAGCAAAATGCATCGTCATTAAAAATTGTAGCAAGGCAATTATCTCACTAAAGCGGCTTCGAATTCTGTGCTAGCTAACGCAGGAACATCATGCGGAAATTTTGTGAATTTTCTCGAGTGGAGGTTCGGCGATAGCGAAATCCATGCCGCCAGATATTTGCGCAAAAATATGGCGAATGCTCTTTTGGATTCGCCTATATAAGCAACCCCAATAAAAATTCCTGTCAGAGAAACCGCTCCTAATCACGTTTTAGATTGAACTATTTAGTCTCAAAATACGTTTATAGATTTAACGAGATCCGGTGGAGGGTTAAACAATGTGCATGGACTTTATCTATCGACATATAAGAGGTCTGATACCAACACAGATTTTCACTACCAGGCAGCTGCTTATATACGGACAGAGAGCATCGATAGACTCGGCACTTTCTAGAATGGTGGCAAGGGGATTCATTGTCCGATTGGCTCGAGGAGTATTCGTCAGAGATATATCTGACGAACCAAGTATGGACGATATCGTTAGAGCAAAACTGCAAAGTTACCAGTCACATGTGGCGACTCATGCCGAATCCATCCTGCACGAACTTTCTATTTTTGCTTTTGGCAATTCAAATACCTACGCCAAGCACGGAAGCTCCAGCTCCTTTGATACCATCAGGGGTCGGGCGTATCTGAAAAATGTAAGCGGAAGGAAAATGAGTCTCTGCCAAACTTTGGCGGGAAGAATGGTGTACGCATTATGGTATTTGGGCAGGGCGTCTCAGGCGTGTCTAAATAAAAGCGTCGGGACCGCCACAGAGAATTTGAATAAAAAAGAGAGGGAGTTGTTCTGGATGGCCGGTGCATTGATGCCCGCCTGGTTGAACGACAGCTGCAGATACAGATATCCGTCTATGAAAGTGGTTAGAGACAATCCTTTTCAAATGAATTTGACCTGGACGGAAAAAAGCCCTTATGGCACCGTTGCATGACCCTACACAGGCATGACTGCAGCGATACGGCGCAATAAACCAAACCAAAAATTTCGACGAATCCTAAATCCGACGGACTCGTAGCTTTTGATAGCTGATAGATTGTCCGCTCTGACGTGGAGAAAGGGCACATTGCCGCGCGCTCTTATCAAAGACGATATAGCATAAATAAACAAGAGCACGAGCGTAACCACGCCCCTGAAACTCAGGATGGGTGCAAACAGCACTCACTTCGTCAAATCCTCCACTCACCTTCATTCGCTCACCGGCCATGGCAATTAGCCTAGCACCACTTTTAATACCAATATACGTGCCAAATTCATGTATTCGATTGGCAAATGGTCCAGGTTGAGTCAATTTTACGAGTTCTCTCATTTGCATTACGTCAGCTTGCTCGAGAACCTGAAACTCAAGCTCTTTGCATGGCATCAAGCTTTCACAAACCATTTGCGATACCAAAAACTTTTCAATGCAATCCCATCCCGGTGGCAAGACCGGCACGTCATTGAAGCTGACTCCAAGAACATCTCCAATATTGGTAATGCGGGAGAGAGACCCAAAAGACTCCTCTGACAAATCTCGAAGACCAGATAAGGGCGAATACTCAGGATCATAACGTCTCGCTAGCTCATCCCCTATAGATAAGTGCGCGTGCCTTCCCATCAGAGAATCAAATATTGCATTGTCCAATTGAGTCATTATCTATATTCGTACCGTAGGCATTTCATTCTCTTGATTTTCATTAGACATAGATTCTACCAAGTTATATCGGTGCAATTCATTCGTAATTCATTGGCGCAACTAATAGGCGTAATTCATCGGCGTAATTCATCGGCACAATTCATTGGCATGATTCGTTGATATAACTAATCGGCGTAATTAATCGGCATAATTCGAAAAACAAAATCAGCTGTGAACTGTTGTGAATCAGTCAAAATCAAAACCAAGAACAAGAACAAGAAAAAGAAGAGTTAGAAGAGAAGGAGAGGAAGTGCTTGAATGAGCAAAAGAGCGAAATAGCCAAATAAGATATCCACTACATGTCTTATCGGTTCAAACCATGGCTACCGTGGTTAGAAATTCAAAATGTCTGTCTAAAGTTCGCTTTGCAATACGATAATTTGTAAGCAGCCACCAAACGGCAAAAGGAACTATGAAAGTCATCCTGGCGGAAAAACCATCAGTGGCGCGCGATATCGCGGCTGTTGTCGGAGCTAATCAAAAACGAGACGGTTACTTCGAAGGCAACGACTACGCCGTTACCTACGCCTTTGGACATCTAGTCACGCTCGAAGAGCCAGAACAGATGAATCAAGCATGGGGCAAGCCCTGGAGGTTAGCTCAACTTCCGATGATTCCAATCGACTGGAAATACCGAGTTGAAGCTAAAACGAGCAATCAGTTCAACATAATTAAGAGGCTGTTTACGAACGCAGCTTGCACATCCATTATCTGCGCAACAGACGCGGGAAGAGAAGGAGAACACATATTTAGACTGATCTATCAACTTGCTGATTGCAACAAACCGGTAGAAAGGCTCTGGATAAGCTCATTAACAGCGGAAGCCATCAAAGATGGATTGAATAAACTGAAGGCATCCAGCGAATTTGACAATCTTGCAGATGCTGCTACAGCGAGATCCCACGCTGATTGGGTCGTAGGACTGAATTTTACACGCGCATACACCACCATAAATAATCAGCTGTGCACCATTGGTAGAGTGCAAACTCCGACACTGGCTTTGATAGTTGACAGACAGAAGACAATCGACAATTTTAAATCGGCACCATTTTACGAAATATTTGCCACCTTAGAGCCCGGATTCATCGCTCGCTATATCACTCCCGGAGAAGAGCCACAAACTAGACTCCAAGATAAAGCCGCGGCTCAAGCCATCCTCAAGGACATTACTCCTGAATCGGAGGGTTCTGTCCTTTCGGTGATCACCTCGGAAAAGAAGACGAAAGCTCCGGGACTATACGATTTGCTCACTCTACAAAAAGAGGCAAATCGAAGATTCGGATACACGGCACAGGAGACGCTAGCGATCGCACAAGGGCTCTATGAAGAACAGAAACTCATATCATATCCGCGTACGGAATCACGGCATCTCTCAAATGATATGGTGCAAGAATTGCCGCGCATCCTTTCAACGGTATTAAAGGCCATTACCACTACTCAAACCGCGCGTGATGTGTTTGCGGCCGATGGAATAGTTCCTGGGAAAATTACCGCTGGAGTTCTTAGACCACGCCTTTCCAAAGCATACGTCGATGACACCAAGCTTACCGATCACCACGCAATTATTCCGACGTACAATGTCCCACCAGCAAATTTAGCGGATAAGCATAGAAATGTTTATACTCTCATCGCACTTCGCTTCATGAGTATATTTCTTCCTGCAGAAGTTCGGGACGAAACTACTGCGATCATTAAAATGGCGGAACATTCATTTCGTGCACGCGGCTTTGTAGTTAAGGATGCAGGTTGGACCGCCCTTGAGCCGAAAGCAAACGACGGCGATAAAAAGAAAAAAGATAAAGAAGTAGATGACGAATCACAGCAGCTGCCACCACTAACCAAAGGACAAAAGGTGAAAAAACGAAAAGCCGAAGTGAAGGAGAGTAAAACGAATCCTCCCAAGCCATACGATGATGGGACACTTTTGACTGCTATGAAAAATGCAGGCCGAGAGTTGGACGATGAGGATCTGGCGAGCTACATGAAGCAGCGCGGACTGGGTACTCCTGCAACACGAGCAGCGATAATCGAACGCCTGCTTCAAACAGGTTACATCGAGCGCAACAAAAAAGCTCTGTTGCCCACGGCGAAAGGCACGGCTCTCATAGACCAGGTGCACTCGGATCTGAAGGACATCGCACTGACCGCCTCATGGGAGCAGCGCCTTGCTGACATGCAGGATGGAAAATTGCCATTACTATCTTTCGAATCAGACATTGCCGCCTTTGTTCGCCGAGTCCTCCCTGATGTCTCCACAAATACTTCATCATTGCCACCAAAAGGCGACAACCTCGGACCTTGCCCTCAATGCGGCAAAGGCGTGATAATTCAAAATCAAAAAGCAGCTGGGTGTCATCGATGGAAAGAAGGATGCACCTTCACAATTTGGCGCGAACAGTACGGGAAAGAGCTCACCGACTCACAAATAAAAGATCTTGTTGAAAAACGGGAAACAAAGCTAATTAAAGGATTTAAGAAAAAAGACGGATCAGGAAAATTCGACGCGAAACTAGTAATCAACGACGACTTCAAAGTTAGACTGGATGGCAAGCAAGGCACCGCTGGTGGTGAAGGTCTGGGTTCTTGCCCGCAATGCAAACAAGGTGCGGTACGTCCGACGCCTAAAGGCGCTGGATGCAACAGATGGAGGGACGGTTGTACATTTACAATCTGGAGAGAAGTAAGCGGCATTTCTCTCACCGATGAGCAAATGAAAGACCTCGTTTGCAAAGGTCGAACCGACCTGATCAAGGGATTTAAAAAGAAATCGGGAATCGGTACGTACGACGCACGCTTAGTGGTGAACTCCGAATTTAAAGTCAGAATGGACTTCGACAGTAGCCCTCAACCCGCTCAAACGAGCACTAATTAGATCAGCCTGACTACAGCAATTGAATCGTGCCAACCGAACCGACAGCCTGACACAAAAATATCGAATACCTTCCGTCCAAACTGCGTAGACACTTCAACCTGTTTCGGCTAATCCCTTCTCCGGACTTCCTAGACACTTCAACCTGTTTCGGCTAATCCCTTGTCCGGACTTCCTAGACACTTCAACCTGTTTCGGCTAATCCCTTGTCCGGACCGCCTAGACACTTCAACCTGTTTCGGCTAATCCCTTGTCCGGACCGCCTAGATACTCCACCTTCTTTGGACAATTCATTGTCCCAACCGGGATGCGTTCACGCGGCGCTTGGAAACCAGATCTAAATTCGGGATTAAAGTTAGTAGTGCGGCCATCATATTTATTCATCAAATATGACAAACTTTAAGCAGTTTTCAAAATCAGGTTAAGGGCTCCTGCAGCTCGCACGCTAAATGTTGGTTACGCAATTGGCCAGCCTGGAAAATCAAGATAGCACTCCAAATATCACCCTCGACCCGGTGCCAGACTCTCGCGATCTGGTGATTTTTACCATTTCGGATTCCAGTGGAGAAACTGCAGAAGCTGTAGCGCGGGCTGCTCTGGTCCAATTTCCACCAGGAAGAGCTTCAATCTATCGGCTTCCGCAGGTCCGCAGTTGCCAGCAACTGGTCGGCCTCATCGGTCAGGTTTCTCAAGGGCGGTCGATAATCGCGTACACGCTCGTGTTACCTGAGTATCGTGAAACTCTCGAAGCCGAGGCAGCTAAGCATGAGATTCCTACCATCGATTTGCTCAGTCCTTTGATCTCTCGCATCGCAAATACCACCGGCATGATGCCCCTGTCACAGCCAGGGCGACTGCACATTCTCGATGAAACTTACTTCAAAAGAATCGAAGCAATTGACTTCGCTATCAGATTTGACGACGGCAAAAATTCAGACGGTATAAAGCAGTCGGACGTAGTGTTGAC
>Ga0182030_10013607_pt1 | contig 16168 bp, 15 predicted proteins | sample 812S3MmetaG_FD_121299 | JGI IMG/M metagenome (GOLD analysis project Ga0182030, IMG submission 121299) | Permafrost microbial communities from Stordalen Mire, Sweden - 812S3M metaG (Illumina Assembly) | ecosystem: Environmental > Terrestrial > Soil > Wetlands > Permafrost | place: Sweden...
GAATCTCTACACTGAGGAGGTGGCGTCGAGCGATGCCGTCCTTTACCATCGTTGCAAAAATGTCGGGAGCGTTGTCGCAAATGATTATCTCAGCGCCTACTCCGCACTCGAAGATGTGGTTCTTTACGCGTACTTTCAAGGCATTCAGCTCAGTCTCTTTGATGTTTTGAACGATAATCAGACCGTCTTTGGCTATGACTCTGGCTGTGGTACCTTCGCGAAGATAGATGGAACAATCATTTGCTGTTTCGATGACCAGAGAGTGTGTGGCAACAAAAACGCCTTCTCCTGTCTTGAACAATTGCTTGCCATTCTCTTTTGCTTCGACAATGGATTCTGGCATCAGTCTGCCAGAGCCGTGTCCGGGAACGCTAAGTCGTTTCAAATCCTCTGCAGGTCGCGGCGCGCGCGCCAAGGTGTACTGCGGATTCGGAAGTTCCGATTCGGTTGTACCAAATGCGGTAACCGCGCTTACGGTGTTGGTTAAGGGCGGCTTGTTTTGCGAATTGCTTGCTGTCTCGTCGTTGCTCTGCTTGTTGGAATTTTGTCCTGCTGCGGATGTTGAAACGAGAGGCATCATGGCGTTTTTCGCGGTATTAAAGCCTTTCCTGAGTGCGCTGATGGCGCCGGTGGTGCCAACTCTCGAGGGCACTGCGGACGATGCCGCTTTGTTGGACGTAGCAGTTGAAGCCGATGTGGATGCTGATTTTGATCCGGCATTGGGCGGTGCTGCCTCTGTAGTGCTGGCAGTTGCGGCCGATGTAGCGGTGGTTGCGGATGATGTAGCTGTGGCTGTTGCCGACGCTAGCGTTGGATCCTTTGTCGAATCGGTGGAGGAAGTTGATGTCTCAGTTGATGTAGAACTGTCTTCGTCTTCCATGCTTATGCGGGGACCCATGACTTGACCGTTAGTAGCGGTGCTGTTTGCAGCTGTCGCGCCCAAGTTTGAATTTTTCGCTTTTGTCGCGCCTGCGCTAGACGAGAGATTCTGAGATGGATTCGGCGTGACAGGCAATGCTGGATAGTGACCTAACTTATTGATTGCCGGGCGGGTGGCCAAATTTTGCCTTTGCAGAATTTGTTTTCTGATTTCATCCTGGCGCATTTCTGGTGTGACACCGTAATCTGCGAACATCTTCTTAAATGAAACATCCATCTTTGTATTCGTAAATGGTGGCGTCAATCCGCTAAGTAGTAAAACGTATGGTGACTTGTCACCGACAATCTTGCCTGATTTGAGACTCAATCCGGGGAGCGTGTTTGCCGGCTTGCCTGGTTCTGTGGTCAGCTTAGGTGGCTGGTTTGTATCAACGCAATCTGACACTCCAGCGCTGGCGACATGATTTTCATAGACTGTCAAAGTCTGACCTTGTTCAATTGTAGCCTTACCCGATTTGCCTTGATTGCTAAGTTGTACGTCTGCTGCTGGACCGAAAAGGCTGGCAATCTGCAAACGGTTGAACCAGGTTTCGTTAATAGCGACAATGCTGAAAGGACGAACTGCAATTGAGCCCTGCTTCGTCAATACCGCTGCTGGGCGAGCCGCGGTGAGCACCCACATAGTGCCGTAACGTAATACCATCGTTCGGGGCATGCAGCCACTAAACATGGTGCCGGCGCCGACTATGGCTAATCCGTCATTGTCCCCAGGCAACCCAAATGCTTGCCCGCCTTCGTGTGCCACTAACCACGGTACTTCGTCTCTTACGCGCTTGTCGCCGCTTCCGGCAATTTTAGTGGCATTGTTCTTGTCTTCGTAAGCTTGCTGAGGTCTAGGAATGTTCAATCGCGGAAGCGTATCGGTTGGCGGCAGCATATTCGGCGGCAGGTTCGGTGTGACCGGCATTTGCAAAATATTTGACGTGTTCAAGAACGCCTTTAGCTGAGGCGATGCTTCGTAATAAGGAAAGGTGGTCATACCTGCCAGCGAATAGTTGTAGGTGTTGGCGGGCAGGGCAAATTTCTGCGAAGTAATGCTTGCTGCTGCGGTGCTGAGTGTGACCATGCCACCGGAGATGTTGCCCTGAGAACTCGACGCGTTAGTGTTTACTTGTCCTGGTGATTGATACGACGGAGTACTTGCCGATTGCACCGCCGGCGCTGTGCCGGCCATAGAAACGAGGCTGAGAGCGAAAAGCGCGACCCAGCTGTTCGCATTCGTATTTTGTCGGCGTTCTTGCACTGACCAAAATTGCATTGAGAAAATCCCCGTAAACCCGCTCATGAGTTATCTCTAAGCGCAGACTTAGAGCTGCCAGTAGCATATCACCTTGGCATCAATCTCTCCCCGCGGTGGCAAACATCTTGACCTCCGACGATCGCCTCTGTTTCTGAGTACGTTCTGTGTTCTGTAGTCATGAATTTGGCTGCTGTTCCTTATTCTGCGTGATGGGGCAGCACAAAGTTGCTGCCCGTGATAGGCGCCCGCGATAAACATGAGAATAATGTTGCTTTGAACTGATGCGGTTCAAAGTCAGTTTGGTCCATTCTAACTGACCTTAAACTCAGCTTGACGCAATTCGCTCTCAGATCGACTCAGTTTGTTCTCTGCTCGGTCTCAGCCTATTTCTCATTTGAAACAAGCTCAATAGGAAATACATTCGGGCGGTGCATGCGCCGCCTGCGTTGCCGAGATCTTTCTAGATAAGGGAGGATCCGTTAAACGGGCGACGCAGGCGGCGCCCCTACAGTTTGCGACTGACGCAATCCGTGGGGAAATACATTCGGGCGGTGCATGCGCTGCCTGCGTTGCCGAGATCCTCCTAGATAAGGGCGGATCTGTTAAACGGGCGACGCAGGCGTCGCCCCTACAGTTTGCGACTGACGCAATCCGTGGGGAAATACATTCGGGCGGTGCTTGCGCCGCCCGCGTTGCCGAGTTCCTCATTCAATCTGACTCTCCGGATCTAGCGGACCATCTAAACCATAGCGAGAGGAACATCACGATCTGGCGCGGGAAAGGCTTCGTTAATACGTTCGATATCAGCGCTGTCAAGCTTTATGCGAATGGCGTCGGCATTCTCTTTAGTATGGGCTGATTGAGCGGCTTTAGGGATGGTGAATAAAAGCTCTTCTCGAATGAGGAACGACAACATGATTTGTCTTGGTGTTGCGGCATGCTTCTGGCAGATCGAATCTAAAACTGCTCCTTGTTTGCTATTTGTGGCTGGAGGTTTGCGTAGACCGAACGGTGTGTACCCTACTACAGCAATCTCTTTCTTTTGGCAGTAGGGTATCAAGTTTCGCTCAATACCGCGTTCGTAAACGTTGTAGAGCACCTGGTTACATACAATTTTGTGTTTCTTCAATTTCGACTCTGCTTCTTTGAGGTCAGCCATATCGAAATTGCTAACGCCCAGCGATTTGATTTTCCCGTCATCAACAAGTTTCTCAAGCGCCGACATGGTCTGTTCGAGCGGGTATTTACCGCGCCAGTGAAGAAGATAGCAATCGAGATAATCGACGCCGAGCCTCTTGAGTGATTTTTCGCAGGCGCTGAGTGTGCCTTCATAGCTGGCATTTGAAGGTAGAACTTTGCTCACTAGAAAAAGCTCTTCTCTCGCAAGACCTTTGATCGCCTCAGCAATTACGAGCTCCGCATCGTCGTACATTTCTGCCGTATCGATATGCGTCATTCCCAATTCGACGCCGTAGCGCAGCGCTTTCTTCGTTTCTTCCAGCGCATTTTTGCTTCCGGGAAATTGCCATGAGCCCTGTCCGATCGCCGATACGACTGCGCCGCTTTGACCAAACTGGCGGTTATTCACGGCGGCTCCTTAAAGTTCAGATGCGGTGATGACATTCTGTTTCATGGCATAGGACGAACCGCGGAAAAGTGCCACCACTTGATCGTTTTGATTCTTGATGGTCACATCGTAAGTTCCCGTGCGTCGATTCAGAATTTTTTCTTCGGCGAGTGCTGTTAGTTCGTCGCCTTCAAAGACGGCCTGAGAGTATGAGATCGCGCAGTTCAGTGCCACTGTTTTTTGATTGCGCGAATTACAAGCATAAGCAAAAGCGGTGTCGGCCAGTGCAAATGTCACGCCACCATGGCATATGCCATGCCCGTTCAACATCTCCGAACGTATCTTCATAGCGATTTTGGCAAAGCCGTCGCCGACGTCGACGATTCTTATATTGAAGTGTTTGGCTAACCGATCGCGTTCAAACATGTGCGCAACGATTCTCTGCGCTTTCGATTTTTGCTCTTCCAGGTTTTTATTCACGTTAACGAGTCTTGTATTATCGAACCGCGCCCCAATTAGTCACTCCGCTTCTTGCTTGAGTGGCTTTTGGCACATCACCTTCGCGCGAGTAGAAATACTTTGCGTAAGGGTTTTTGGGTTTCTCGGCAATTTCGTCACCGTCGATATCTTCTGTTTGCACTACAGTCCTGCTGCGTCCGTGATAATAAAGTTCTGGCAGAATTGATGGCATATATGCCGGTGGTGGTGGTATCAATCTGCTCGAGATGTGTCTGTTGCCAAAGCGCTTTCTGCCGCTATGCGATTTTGCTTTTGCGGATTTTGCTGCACTACCTTGTTTGACAGATGATTTAGCAGGCGTTGCCGCTGAAACTTCTGCGGCAAATCCAAACGATGAAATTACAAGCATTAACAGGGCAGAACGAGCAGACATCTGCTGTTACCTCTTAGTGGCAATTGCGGGATTCTACCACTCTAGCATATGCCAACTAGTAGTCAGGAGTCCTTGGCGTAACTGTTTATATAAACGCTATATGTTGATTGAGTTGCAAACAGATTTGTTGTAAACGGGGTGGTGCCTGCTGTCTAGATCTAAAACAATAGAGGTTTAGATTCAGATCTAATACTGCCCTGTAAGAGAAAAGCATCCCCAGTAAGAGTTTTCGGGAGATGCCTTTCGATATGGTTGGTTACCAGTCGCAGTCCTTGACAATCGCTCTTAAGCGGGCTGGACATGGGCAAAATTTATTATCGGACTCTCTGACCTGCTGACAAGTGGAGCTGCTACCCCTTGGCTTTCTAGATTAATTTTAAGCTGAAAGTCTGAAGGAGGATCGAAACAATCTATGCAACGCGCTTCATATTCCGAGTCACCCACTAAAATTTGTTCACTTGATTGGACCGTGCGTTGTGTCCGACAAGCGAAGTCAGAACCGCATTTGCGGCAAACTGCCATCAATTTGTCTACCCGGTCGGCCAGCGCAAGTAAGTGCGGAACGGGTCCAAAAGGCTTGCCTTTGTAATCCAGGTCGAGGCCGGAGGCAATAATTTTCTTTCGTTGCTTCAACAAAGTCATTATGACGTCGACAATGTCGTTGCTGAAAAATTGCACTTCGTCAATTCCAATTACGACCGCCTGAGATGAGTATTTGAGCATGTCTTTTGGCGAATCGACGACTAGCGCTTGCGATTGCAGACCGTTGCGTGATTCGACGAGATCCGGTTTGGAACGCGTATCCATGGCCGGACGAAAAATAACAGTAGGTAAGTATGCTAATCGTGCGCGTTCAATGCGACGAATTAGCTCGCTGGATTTTCCAGCGCTCATGCAGCCGATGATTACTTCGAATCGATATCCACTCAACATAACAGCCAATATCTTCCAGCTCTTTAGTGTGGTGTGACGCCTCTGACTTGCTCATGGTAACCCTTCAAACCCACTTGTGACCAGCTGTTAGAACATTCAGATTTCTTTAGATGATGCGTGGATAATGATCTTTTATATTAAATTGAAACGATAGACTCTTTTTTCGTTCGCTAATCAGCGGCTATGCGTTCGATATCGCGCTCAAAAGGGGGCTCAGGTTCTCAGCCGGTTAAGGCACTGCGATCTTCGGTTCTCAATCTCCTCGGTATGCATGGCCATGATCAGAAAACCATTGATGAAGCTTTCTACCAATTTGGCAAGTATTTGAAAGACAAAACAGCGGTCGCACCAGATCTTTTGTCTCCCGCTCTTTCCCTTGTTACCTTCAATGGTGGCAAAAAAGAATATAATGAATTGCTCGAACTCTGGAAGAGTGCGCGTGAATTTTCTGAGCTTGTGAGTAACTTACTTCTGCTCAGATAAACAGGAAGCAAATTCTGTTTGAATGCTTTTCTTGGTCTCCCCTTCGGGCAAATCCAGAAGCAGACGTTGCAACGTTGCAGCGGCTTCTTCTTTGCGATTGAGCGCCAGCAAGGCTTTGGCTCTGTAATAAGGAAGCTGCCGCGCCGTAAAATGTAATTCGTCGCACTTGTCGAACATTTTTATGGCTGAGTCAAAATCTTTTTTCGCCAGGTAGGCGCGACCGAGATTCAAATAAGCCAGAGCATAAAGTGGATTTATCTCCAGCGCCTTTTTATAAACTCCAATTGCCTGATCAATATCATTTGTCTTCAGCAGAGTGTTTGCCAGATTTGTCCGTATTTCACTTGAATCCATACCGCTTTGTTGTGATCGCATAATTGCGTCATTATAGGCTTGAATTGCGCCCTGGTAATTATTCATTTCATCATAACAAACACCCAACCAGAAAAATCCACTGGCGTCTTGCGGGCGATTGCGACAATAATCCGAGAAAAGAGCAATTGCGTCATTGAGCCTACCGGCGTCGATAAGTTGCGTTCCCTTGCGCAGTAATGCTGTGTTTGCGCTTACCGGTTGCGAAGGCGATGGTGCTACCGCTGGTGCCAACCGATTTTGCGCCAGGCTTGCAGAAGTCTGAGCTGATACCAGCATAACTGTCACAACAAAGATAAACCCCCATCGCGTTTTTATAGCGTTCATAACTTGATTATCTTCGAAAAATATTCATCGACACCAGCAAAGTCTGGAGGTTGGCAGCGGTAGCCGACGTAGGCGTCGGGACGAATTATGTACATGCACGATGCTCCGGCACCGAGGCGTTCGTGAACAGAATAATCGGTATCCAGAAACTTGGCTCCGGCAAATTCTAAATCGCCAGGCAGTACTTCACCTGGTGTAATCAAACTAATGTCGACGAACTCGCCAAATTTACCCTGCGCATCACTGGCGATATCACACAAATTTTTAAGGACATGATGGTCAGCTGCATCGCCCGAGACCAACAGTAAATTATGTTTACCTGTTTTGAGCAAGTCGGATAAAAGCACAGATTGCCCATTAGCACAGTCAGTCATGTGTGCTTCTGGAGCCCTGTCACCGGCTTTCGGACCGTGTGAGAATTGAAACCATTGCCCTAAGTGGGGATCATCATCGTATTTCGGAGTAGGCAATGCCGCCAGCAGGAGATCGCTGCTAGCTTCTGCCACCACTGGACTGTTTCGATAGTTAATGCCTATTTCTGTGATAAAGCTTTCGATTCGGTTGCGAATACCCTGTTGATTAATAAGCAGCGGCGCGAGTCTGTTGCGAATCTCGCGTGCCAGTGGTGCTCGTATAAAATTGACCCGCGACATCAGGTCAACCGAGCGCATCAATTGCTCAGCTACTGCGTGTCGCTCTTTATGGTAGCTGTTCAACAACTCTTCACTAGCCTGATCATGCACTGCTAAAGCTAGTTTCCAAACTAAGTTGAAAACGTCTTGCATACCCGTGTTCATTCCCTGTCCGCCCACCGGACTATGACAGTGCGCCGCATCGCCTGCCAGAAAAATGCGATTGTGGCGGTAGTGTTTTACCCGGCGATAGGGAACTTTGAATGTGGATAACCAGACCGGATCTGACAGCGTTACTTTCCAGGGTACGACTGCATCGACATTTGCTTGTATCTCTTCGAGCGTCGGATCATTTTCCGGAACGCCTGGAGGCAAGACCGTTATGACACGCCAGCGTTCGCCCGGCATCGGAAAAAATGCGGCGTTGCCCTGTGCGCTGGAAAATGCAAACAGCTCTTCGTATGTTTGGTTCGGTTCCCAATTAACTTTGACATCGGCTAGTTGGAAAAGTTCTTCATAAACGCCGCCATCGAAAGATTCATTTATTGAGCTGCGCACGCTGCTATGTGAGCCGTCGCAAGCGATCAAATATTTGCAGCGAAGCTTTTCTTCTTTGCCCTGAGCCGTGCGAATTATTGCCGTGACATGATCGCTATTTTCAGATATGCTTAACAGCTCAGTTTGGCGTTCAACATCAGATTTGTAGCTTTGCAGATGTTCGTACAGAAGTCGCTCTGTGTGGAATTGAGGTATGCCCAGCGCGTACTGAAAAGGGCTATCGATATCCGTAAGACTTAAGTGTGCGATGCGCTTGTTTGCATCATAAATATTGACGCCGAGTATGCGCAAACCAAATTGCAAGAACTGGTCGGCGCAACCCATCAATCTTAAAAGCTCTAGTGTGCGCGCGTGCACCACAAGCGCCTTTGATTTATCGCTTGGCTCGGCGCGTTTTTCAATAATGCGGAATTTGAGACCATACCGTGCCAATTCGCACGCAGCCGTAAGTCCGGTGGGACCGGCTCCCACAACCAATACATCTATTTCTTCATTGTTTGATTGATTCATGTTTCGATTTCACTAGGCATTACTATTCCGCTTCCTGCTGTAGGGTGCGACGCCATGCGTCGCCCGGTTTACAAAGCAACATCATGAATTCTATCCTATCGCCACGACTGTTTCTGTTATGTAAGTCTCGGCGCCGCAGCTCTGCCTTGTTCGTAAATACTGCGCTTGACGTAACGAAAGGCTTTGATCCGGGTTGCCAAAATACAAACGCGCTTATAATAGACGGCATGACAAATCCTCTTGCCGAAAAAGTGGGACTGCTCCCCGAACCGCCTTCAGTGTGCGCTTCTTGCGATAGCAAGGTTTGCTTGCGCCAGCAATTGATATCAATGGCGCTTGGCTACACGGAAAAGACTTTGTGTCTTGTCTGTCTGGCCGCGGACACCGGGCGAACCCGTGAAGATGTTCTCGAAACAGTCCTTCCATTTATAGGTAAACGCGATTGCTTTCTCAAACCCTGGAATCGCTACGAAAACGTTGATTATTGCCCAGCTCCGACGAGTTGTATTCCGGATACTTGCTTCCAAGAAATATGAGAGTTGTTTCAGAATGGAACACGATTTAGACTTACGTGGCGTCGCTTGCCCCATGAATTTTGTAAAGACCAAATTATTTTTGGATAAGCTTCCTGCTGGTGATCTTCTTAATGTACTCATCGATTGTGGTGAGCCTGTAGACAGTGTTTGCCAGAGCCTAGCCCAAGAAGGGCAAGAAATTTTGGCCAGAAATGAACAATCTGGGGGGCATTTTCGGGTGACCATTCGCAAAGTATAAGACCCTGTCAATTGACAAAAGCCAGAATTTCTAAGACCATACCAGAGTTTCCAATATAAGCGGAAAAAGTAGCCGCGGTCCTTCAGTGACAATCTATTCGGGAGCTTTGAAAGGTTAGAACCTGCCATGCGCAAGGAAATTTCTACAGTTTCAGTTTTATTAGTCCTCTCGCTTTTAGCGGGTGGAGCGGCGCACGCAACGCGCGACCCGCTGTCGGCGGCGCCAATTGTAGCGCCTGCAGATACGGATAAAGTAGCGAAGCGCCCTGCTAAGGCGTTGCCAGTCACGGCAGATGAAGTCCGTGCTGAGATTCGTCGCTATCAAACCGATTTAGTTCTAAAACCCAATGATGCTCCGACGCACTACAAATTGGCTGAAGTCTATCGTAAGGCTAATGAGCTTGGGCTCGCTTGCGATGAGTATTTGAAGGCGATACATTGCGATCAAAATTACTGGGTGGCTTATCACCAATTGCTGACGACCTCGACCGATCAAAAACAAGTCGATGAAGTTTTCGAGAAGCTAACTAAACTCGAAGCTCAAAAGCCGGCAGAACTTTTATTACGTGTTGCGCTTTCTGAGTATTACGAGAAGCGCGGCAACTACTACCAGGCAGCTCGCACTTTAGTCGATTGCACCTTCAATGGTGGCGTTCCTGAGAAATGGAGAGTGCGTGTCAATGCACGCATTCACAATATGCTTGTTTTGGCGAAGTCTCAAAAGTTACAGCCGGATGACCCTGCCGCAGCCTCCGCTGCCACAGCCAATGCGGCTCCGGCTGAGGAAGATTTGGACGTCATGCCTGCTCCGATACCCACACCTAGCAGCAAGCGCAGCATTGCCCAGGCGAAGCTAAAGGACGCTAAAGAAGTTCGTGGAATGGGCAACACACCGCTACTGCCCTGAGATAATTCAGTAAATGTCAAAGCCGAATTTTAGAATCGTTCTTGCTCTCGGATTGAGCATGTTAGTTTCCGCTTGCTCAAGTCATGTGCAAACGCCTGGGCATTTGTCGAAATTGGAAGGGGCGCAAGTAAACTCAACTTCTAGGGCTAGCGGTCATGATCCCGGTACACTGATGGTTGCGCCGGGTGAAAAATTCAATGCAGACGAAGACGAGATCGTCTCCGATGAAACTCGGAAAGCCTGGCTGCATGCACTGGCTCACGACGGTGAAGCCAAAGGTATGGATGCTGCTGCTTACGCTAAACTGAGACACAATGATGAAGCTGAGTCGATGACCATGCTGAAGGCACTCGAGAAGCGTTATCCAAAAGCCAGTTTCATCAAGACTATGATGGGACAAGTTGAGCAGCATTTCGGCAAGAAAGAAGAAGCTGCCGCATATTACGAAGAAGGTATGATGCAAAATCGGCGTGACCCGGTCTTGCTTTTCAAAATCGCTGAAATGCGCCGTGAGAGTGGGAAACTTGAACGGGCACGTTCTTTTTATGAGCAGGTAATTGAAATTCAGCCGGATTTTCCGGGTGCTCGAGTCGGCATTGCTCGCTGTTTGCTGGCAGATAAGAAATCGGCAGCCGAAGGGCGAAAGATGCTCGAAGATATATTGGCGAAGAACGCCGACGACAAGGATGCAAAAGCAGCGCTTGCTCAAACTCAGAAGAACAGATGAGCTTTAGTCTGCTGGCTGCTGACGCCTGAGAAATCAGCTAGAATGCAAAGAAGAACCGCAAGCTGACCGACATTCTAAAGATCATCCGTAGTGATTAGAGACCTCTACGTATTCTGTCGTAAAATATTTGTTCAGTAATGGATGAGGAGCGCTTCGCTGAAATACCGCTCGGAGCGCCTTGTTTCAACAAGGGGAAAGGCTGATGACAAGAGAGACTGTTGAGAAAGAAGCTGCGAATGCCGTGGAAGAAATCGCCATCGAAGGGTTTGATTTCATCGAATTCTATGTCGGCAACGCCTTGCAAGCCAGCTACTACTACCATAAAGGTTTTGGTTTCGACATCGTCGGCTACAAGGGGTTGGAAACGGGCAGTCGTGATAAGGCTTCATATGTGCTCCGTCAGCGCAATGTCAATCTGGTGCTCAGCACCGGTCTTTCGCCCGATTCTGAAATTGGGCATCATGTAATGACGCACGGCGATGGCGTTAAAAACATGGGGCTGCGTGTGAAAGACGCCAAGAAAGCTTATGAAACTGCCGTGTCGCGTGGTGCACAAAGTATTCAAGAACCCAAAGCTGTAGAAGACGAAAACGGCACTTACGTTTCTGCCACGGTTGCCACTTATGGCGATACCATTCATACTTTCGTTGAACGTCATGGCTATAAGAATGCCTTTGCTCCCGGTTTCAAATCATTGGACAGGAAAGGTGACAGCACAGGTTTGCTCATCGTCGACCACGTTGTAGGCAATGTCCAGAAAGAACGCATGGAGCACTGGGTTGAGTACTACGAAAAAGTATTTGGCTTCTATGTATATCAATACTTCGATGCTAAAGACATTAGCACGCAGTATTCAGCTCTTGTTTCGAAAGTCATGGCAAACAAAACCGGCTCTATTAAAATGCCTTTGAATGAGCCTGCTCCAGGAGCTAGACGCTCGCAAATTCAAGAGTATCTTGATTATTATTCGGCACCCGGTGTTCAACACATTGCCATCTCTACAGCTGACATAATAAAAACCGTTGGCGAACTGCATAAGCGCGGAATTGAGTTTCTCACAGTGCCACGCTCATACTACGATGCACTACCTGAGCGTGTCGGCAAGATCGACGAAGACATCGAAGAACTCTACGAGCTCGGCATTCTTGTCGATCGTGAGTCTGATGGCTATCTCTTGCAAATATTCACCAAACCAGTTGAAGACAGACCGACTTTGTTCTTCGAAGTTATTCAACGCAAGGGTGCCAAAGGCTTCGGCAAGGGCAACTTCCAAGCATTGTTCGAATCAATCGAGCGCGAACAGGAAGTCAGAGGCAATCTTTAATTGCTAACGAGTTAGCTGTTAAATCTCCTCGTTTCAAAAAAGAGAAGGACAATCCAAATGGGAACTGACCTGCAATATTTAAGTGGTTTTGGCAACCACTTCGAGTCTGAGTGCCATGAAGGCGCGCTGCCGCGAGGTAAAAACTCGCCGCAAAAAGTTGCGTTTGGCTTGTTTGCCGAACAGCTGAGCGGAACTGCGTTTACCGCAGCCCGCCACGACAATCTGCGCAGCTGGCTTTATCGCATTCGACCGTCGGTCATGCACGGGCATTTCGTTCAAGTGGGTCGAGGCAAGCTCGAACATAAACCATTTAACGATGTGCCCGCTTCTCCCAATCAGATGCGCTGGGATGCAGTGCCGATTCCCTCTGAGCCGGTTGATTTCCTCGATGGTTTGGTTACTTTTGCCGGTAATGGTGGCTACGGTAGCGCCAAGGGAAGTGCCATCCACATCTATTCGTGCAATAAATCAATGGACGATCGTTATTTCTACAACGCCGATGGCGATTTTCTATTCGTTCCGGAAAAGGGTGCGATTAGACTTTGTACCGAAATGGGTCTGCTCGATCTCGAGCCGGATGAAATTGCCATAGTGCCTCGCGGTGTGAAGTATCAGGTGCAGCTTCTCGGCGCAGAAGCGCGCGGCTACATTTGCGAAAATTATGGAGCCTACTTTCGCCTGCCCGGTCTTGGTCCTATCGGTGCTAATGGCCTTGCCAATCCACGCGATTTTCAGCACCCGGTTGCCTGGTACGAGGAGAAGAAGGGCGACTTCAAATTGCTTTGCAAATTTATGGGAAACATCTGGGAGGCGCCGCTCGATCACTCGCCACTAGATGTGGTGGCGTGGCATGGCAATTTTGTGCCGTGTAAATATGCGCTGAAGAATTTCAATGTAATAAATACCGTAAGTTTCGATCATCCTGATCCATCTATTTTTACGGTACTTACTTCACCATCGGAGATGCCTGGAACGGCAAACGTCGACTTCGTAATCTTTCCGCCCCGCTGGATGGTGGCAGGCGATACGTTTCGTCCGCCCTATTACCATCGTAACTTCATGAGTGAGTACATGGGGCTATTGTTCGGTGTTTACGACGCGAAAGAAGAAGGCTTCGTACCGGGTGGTGGCAGTTTGCACAATTCGATGTCGGCTCATGGACCAGATAGCGATACGTTTATTAAAGCCTCGAATGCCGATTTGAAGCCGACCTACATGGACAACACCATGGCGTTTATGTTCGAAAGCTCGTTAGTGTACGCACCGACCAAATACGCAATTGAATCGCCTCTTCTGCAGGCGCATTATCTCGACTGCTGGAAAAATCTGCCGGTAACGTTCAAGGCGCCAGTAGGCAATCATGCTTAGCCGATTTTTGCTTCGCCGCTAAGACCTGCGACAACTTCAATTTCTTTGCTAAGGTCGTCGCCGAGCTTGATGTTGAGGCAAGCTGTCAATAAAAAAAACGAAGCCCTGGAGGGGGCTTCGGTGATGCGTGTGAGTGAACTAACTCTAAATGAGACTATTGAGCCACATTCAATTCGACGTCAATCGATGTTGCTGTAGGAAGTAAATACGGATATGGGCTGGTTGGGCTGGGCGCACCACCTGTGAAGCCGCCGCTGTAATCAGCCGGAGCTGCCAGACCAGTGTAACCGCCGTTTATAGCATTTAAGCCCAACTGTGTTTGTGGAAGCGATTTCCCAAGGGGGGCGCTTGTTCCTTTGAGGAATTGCCCCGTATTACCCACATACGTAGATGCTGTGCCAAATTGAGTGGTCTGTAGCGGTGCTTGAAGTGTTCCAGCCATAGATTGCTGGTTTTGCACGTAAGTGGTGTCTTGCCAGGCGTTGGGCTGGGTAGTATTGGCTGGACCGCCTGTCGCGGCGAAGCCTTGCGAACTGGAAGCAGCCGCCGCCTGCGATTGCGAACTGGAAGCCGCCGCAGACGTTTGCGATTGCGAACCTATTTGGCTGTTGTAACCAGTATCCATGCCTACTTGAGCCATAGCCGCCGGGGTTATGAGAAGCCCGCCGATTAGTAAGGTTAGGGTCAAACAATGTGACTTCATGGCAGGATATCTCCCCAAAGACGTTAAGACTCTATAGTAATCAAGATATATGAAAAACTCATGAAATACTAGACCAAGAATGGTTTTAGCTATTTCCGAGATTGCTTCTAGCCTACTGCGTTTTCGGCTTTTAGCGTCAATTGGTCAAGATTAATTATGGATGCAAGCCGAAAAACATTACGCTTCCGACTATTCCAGCGATAAAGACGCCCGCAACCAAAACACCCCGATAACGCTCAAGTCCATGAAGTGGGTTCGCTGCGCAGCTGCGAGCATTTGAAAAGTTGCTGCGGAGGGTGACCAGATTGGCTTGGTCGCTTTCTTTGGCGCCCATGTACCATTCGCGCATTTTGCTGGCTTGTTTGCTTCTTTCGCCTTCTACAAACTCTTCTCTACTTGGCGTAGCGCTTTTGAGCAGATCGGCTGGCATGTGGTGCTTAAAAGTCGAAGTGCGATCAGCGTAATTACTACGTGTGGTCATTAGCTCTCTCCCAGGAAAGCCGCGCAAAAGCAAGCGTCTCCCAACACTCTTAAATGCTTTGCGAAGCTGATAGTAAATGTGGTCCATGGCAACGAAGGCGAAAAGTGCCCCGTGGGTCTAATTTCTGATCTTTTGCCCTTATTGTCAAGTGAATTTTGCTTGTCATGCATTCACTGTCTGAGTATTGCTGACAAAACCATTGACTATTCAATGAGCAACAGCTGCAGGCGCACTCTCTAGTGCGTTCTCCAGGTCAGCCGCAGTCGTGTAACGGTCGCTCAATTCGATGGCGGTGGACTTCGCCACAATCTGATCGATCTCTCCGGAGAGTTCAGGCTTCAGGCGGCGAGGATGTTGCTGGTTGATGGGCTCCGGCTCTTCTGCGGTCAATATAAAAAACAATGATGCCCCTAGCGAGTATATATCGCTCTGGGTCGTCGGCTGCCCCCGGAACTGTTCCGGAGGTAAGTAGGCGTGTTTTCCAACCACAGTGCCCGTAGCGGTTGTTTCCTTTTGCTGTGCAACATTGAAGTCGACAAGCTTAAGGGTGCCGTCTTTGTGCAAGATGAGGTTGTCTGGCGTGAAATCGCGATGCACCACCGGCGGTGTGAGCGAATGCAAGTAGTTTTGCATTTTGCACATTTGCAGAGCAAGCAGCCTCACTGCCGATTCTGACAGAGCACCTTCCGACAAAACTTTTTCTCTTAACGACTGCCCGTCTATGTGCTCCAGGACGAGATAGCCGCGATGATCTTCAACAAAAAAATCAATCAGTTTTACGATTTGATTGTGGTCGAGTTGGCTGAGAATTCTTGCTTCTTTTTCAAATCGTTCCAGGCTTTGACGGCGTACATTTACATCAACAAAAACCGGCAAGATGAACTCTTTTAAGACCACATTCTCTGAAAGCTCATTATCATAAGCGAGATAGGCTGTGCCCTGACCGCCGACGCCTAAAGCGTGGTCGACAACAAAACGACCGCCGCGCAAAGTTGCCTTGTGTTCGATCGGAGTAAGGCGTTCACGTTTTGGTGGACCAGAGAGCGCTTGCAGCCACAATTCTGTATAGCTGTAATCTGGTGGCAATTCTAGCGCTTGTACTGCCGCTGAGTCCCGCTCTAGAGCCGGGCTCCAATGCTCTACTGCTTCCAGAACTCGGGAGCGCTCTTCCACGCTGGGAAAACAGCCTAGACGAAAGCGTAAGCTTTGGTTGGCGCCAAAGCTGAAGCGCAGAACATGATCTAAGGGTGAGGTCTTTCCTGAAGGTGAGTCCAGGCTGAGCCTGCGAATTTGCCCCCACTGAATTAATTTCCCATCTTTCTTAAACAGCATGTGCCGCCACAAGAGACGAAGCCCGTCTTTGCTCAGTGCAAGATGCGTTGGCAGGCTCGCATATAAGGCTGCGCCGGTGCCGGCTGCACCCACCAAGACA
>Ga0182030_10013608_pt1 | contig 16168 bp, 15 predicted proteins | sample 812S3MmetaG_FD_121299 | JGI IMG/M metagenome (GOLD analysis project Ga0182030, IMG submission 121299) | Permafrost microbial communities from Stordalen Mire, Sweden - 812S3M metaG (Illumina Assembly) | ecosystem: Environmental > Terrestrial > Soil > Wetlands > Permafrost | place: Sweden...
ACGAAGCCTTCCAGCAGCCACTGCGAACTGCCGGCAATATCCGTCAGCGACTTGGCAATCCATCCGCCCGTGCACGACTCGGCCGTGGCGATGCGACGCCCAGCCTTCAGGAGGCGCCGCCCGACCCGGGCGGCGAGACGCGCAAGTTCAGGATCGGTGGTGTTCAAATCATGCCTTCGGATCGCGCCGCAGCTTAAGGACGCTTGAGCGGCCCAAGCCCCAAGTATAACGCCGCGCACCGAGACCCGACGCGGCCTACTGCATCGCACCCTGGCCCGCCGGTGCGTCCTTTGCAGTGCCGGCTGGGGCCGCAACATTGACGAACTGCTTGCGAAAGCCGGTCACCTTGACCACGTATTGGCGGGTCTCTTCGGATGCTAAACCGGTTCGCAGCCGTTCATACAACGCCGGCGGCTCGAGTCGATTGATCCCGTTCAACGCCTCGGTTCTGTCATTGGCGAAGGTGCGCGTCACGTTGCGCGGACCGGTGTTATAGGCCGCGATCACGCAATAGTCGCGCGAATCCGGATTCTCCACGGCGCGGAATTCGCTGCTGCCGAGGACACCCAAGTACGCCGCCCCCAATTCGATGTTGTGCTCGGGATCGAACAAGTACTCGGGAGTCGGCGTCTGGTCCACCCCCTGCACTCGCTTCAACGCGGCGCGGCCGCCGCTGGTCGGAACCAATTGCATCAAGCCATAGGCGGGTGCCCCGCTCACCGCGAACGGGTTGAAGTTGCTCTCCGTGCGCATGATGGCGAACACCAGACTCGGGCTCACGTGGTATTGCGCGGCGTACTTGTCGACACTGGCGCGATAGCGGTCCGCCCCCTTGGCCTCGAAGTTCTTCACCATGGCAAGCTTCACGAACAGCGCCGTCTTCGCGCCTTGCTCCGAGCTCACGGGGCGGCTCTGGACCTTTTGCGCCAGCAAATAGCTCGCGAATTTCTCGGCCTGCTCCCGCGTGCGGATCGATTTGCCGTGGTTGTCGTGCACGAGACCGTAGAGATACGGCTCGTTGCCGGCAGTCAGCGCGACGTCCTTGTCGGTGAACAGATCCACCGACGCGGGATCGTTCGAGGTCAGGAGCGCGGCAACGATGGCCGCGCGCAGGCTTGCCTGCGGATCCTTGTCGTCCAGCGTTTCCACCGTCAGCGAACCGTGGTCGAAATCCGTGATCACCCGGCTTTTATAGCCATGCGTATATTTCACGTACACGGTGCGATCGGCCACCTTGGTATCGTTCTGGCCCCATCGCTTCTGCACGTTGGTTTTGAGCTGAGCCAGCGCCTCGGCGAATTTGCGCTGCAACTGCTGCAGGCTGGCTTCGATGACCTTGGCATCGGATGCCACCGCCTGATTCAGGCCGCTCTTGTCGACGGGCTGGCCGTTGGCGACGCGTTGTATATTTTGGCCGACGATTTTCGAGGTCGCGCAGCTCGCACCGAGGCTCGCGGCCGCGACGATGACGACACACCGGGACAGAACGCGGATCCACATGCGGCTACCTCAAAAGACCTCGGGACCGAATTCTAAATCCGGGTATCCGGCGCCCACGCGCCTTTTGACATGTTCCGGTCGGGAGTTTCAGGCCTGTGAAGCGCCAGACGGAAGGTCAGGGGATATGTAAAAGCGCTGCGTCGGCGTTGCGACGCTCGCCATCCGAGTTCGCCGCCGATCCAAGTCGCCCCGCGGATCCTCACGCGCGGTCATGCCCCCCTGCGGCGATCCATGTCACGAATTCGCAACCGGCGGCGCCTACAAGTGGAGCGGAACCTGCCATCCCCGCAGAACCCCCGGACAGCGACGAATTTGGACGCAAACATCGAGACCGCGACGCTCAGAAAACTCGATCGGCACCTGATCCCGTTCCTGGCGCTCCTGTATTTCGCGGCATTCCTCGATCGGGTCAGCGTGGGCTTCGCCGCCGCCCAGATGACTCGCGACCTGGGCTTTTCCGCCTACGTATTTGGGTTGGCGGCGGGAATATTCTTCGTTGGCTACTGCCTGTTCGAAGTCCCGAGCACTCTGCTGCTTCACAGGGTCGGCGCGCGGCGCTGGCTCGCGCGCATCATGATCACTTGGGGCCTGATCGCCGGCGCCATGGCCCTCATCTCGAACGCCCCGACGTTTTACGTCTCGAGATTCCTGCTCGGCGTGGCCGAGGCCGGCTTCTTTCCCGGCATCGTGTACTACCTCACCCAATGGGTGCCCGCCGCCGCGCGGGCGAAGCTGATCGGTCGATTCATGATCGCGATCCCCCTGTCGACCGCGGTGGCGGGGCCCGTGTCGACCGCCATTTTGCGCCTCGATGGCGCTCACGGTCTGTCGGGATGGCAGTGGCTCTTCTTGATTGAAACTCTTCCGTCACTGCTGCTGGGTATCGCGACCTTGAGGTATCTACCCGACCGTCCCGCCGATGCGGCATGGCTGTCGGCCGAGGAACGACAGTGGCTCGCGCAAACCCTCGAGCGCGAGGCATTGCTCACCCAAACTCGCAGCACCACGCTGTTGCACGCGCTCACGGATCGCCGAGTGCTGACGCTCAGTGTTTGCTACTTCGGCGTCGAAATCGGCTTGTACGGAGTCATCTTGTGGATCCCGCAGATCTTCGCAAACGTGGGATTCGAGCCTCAGTGGATCGGCTTGGCGGTGGCGATCCCGTACGGCCTGTCCGCGATCGCCATGGTGTCGTGGGCCCGCCGCTCCGACCAGACGGGCGAGCGCGTCCGGCACATCGCCATCGCATCGCTGGTCGGCTTTCTGGGCCTGACGGCAAGCGGCTTCTTGCCCCACTCGCCCGTCCTCTCCGTCATCGCCGTGACCTTCGGCGCGGCCGGAACGCTCGCCATCCTGCCGATCTTTTGGACCCTGCCGGCGCAGATCCTGCGAGGCGCCGCCGCGGCGGGAGCCATCGCGCTCATCAATGCCATCGGCAACCTCGGCGGATTCGCCGGCCCGTTCGCGATCGGTTGGCTCAAGACCGCGACCGGGAGCTTTACGTGGGGTCTCGTGGCGATGGCGAGCGGCGTACTGGCGACGGGAATCATCGCGCTTCTCCTGGGTGACGGTGCCGACCCGCCGGCGCATACTCCTTCCATTCGCAGCCAGGAACACGAAGCATGATGGATATCGAACAACTGCAATTCGCGCACGTGCCGACCACAGGGGTGCGTCAACGGCATGAAACGCCGCTGGTCGTCGCCTCGGACACGAGCCTCGTGGGGTACGGCTGCCTGGTCGACGATCCGAAGACCTTTCCCGTCGAAATCGTGCAGTGGCCCGCGAAGGGCTGGCGGGCGATCGATCCGAACACCGGCGACCAGGGTGGCGTGACCGAAGGGTTATTCGAGTTTTGCTGGCGGGCAGGTACGCTCTATGCCACGAACAATGCGGTGGGCGACAGCTATCTGTTCGGCTGGAGCCAATGGCCGGAGGAAGCCGCGGCCCAGCCCTCGCACCGGCCGCGCGAACAGGTATTGATTTGGCGCGCCAACTATCACCCGGATGGAGGCCAGCTGTTTTATCCGCTCAACGGCGGCGCATTCATCGTGCCGCTGGCATTGCCGGGCGACGACGTGACACCCGATAAATTCGTGAGCTTCTGGTGCGACGGCAGCCGGGGCCTGTATCTGCATCCCAATGTCTGGCACGGCGCCGTGGTCCCCCTCGACGATGAGGCCGAATTCCTCGACCGGCAGGGCCGCGTGCACGCGCGCGTCTCGGTGGATTTCGTCAAGGAGTTCGGCTGCTATCTCGCGGCGCCGTTGCCGCGCGACCCGCCGGCGTCCGGCACCGCCCTCCCGCGCATTGCTTGACGGCAGGTCGTCGAACTTCATTGGTACCGATCCGCGGCAAGACCTGAAGCTCGGCCCCCATGCCAGAAATTTCATTCCGAGTTGCCACACCCAGAGATCTCGACGCGCTTCGGCGGTTTCAACAAGGCGTCGTGAGCGCCGAACGACCTTTCGACTGCACGCTCGAGGCGGGGGAAATTCAATACTACGATCTCGAGAGCATGCTCGTTGCCGAGCACGTACGATTCATCGTCGCCGAACAGGGGAGCGATCTCGTGGGCTGCGGATTCGCCCGCATCGATAACGCCAAACCTTATTTGGCGCATGCCAGGCAAGCTTACCTCGGGCTGATGTACGTCGATCCCAACTATCGAGGACGCTCGATCAATGGAGCGATCGTCGAATTGCTCAAACAGTGGTGTCGCGAGAACGGCGTCATGGAGCTGCGGCTGGAAGTTTATGAGGGCAACGCGATCGCCATTGCAGCTTATGAAAAGGCCGGCTTTTCAAAGCATATAACCGAGATGAGAGTGCGTTTGGACGTTTAATGGATTACTCCGGCCGCGGACCGCCGCTTCACTCGGTATGTCGACACCGTCGACATCGTTATCGCCTAGTACCGAAAGGATGCTTATTTCTGGGCATATGAGTTTCAGAGCAAGCACACGACCCGTGCTATGTTTCAACTTCGCGATATCGTGTGTATCATACACATTATGGATAGCCGTACGCTGATCAAGGCGCGGGAGGCTGACGGCTGGCAATTGCGGCGAACGCGGGGCAGCCATCATCAGTACGTTCATCCACCGAAACGGGTGAGGTCCACCCACAATGGTGAAGCGCGAAATACTGATAGAAGCCTCGAAGCATCTTCGTCAGATGCGCCTGCTGCTCCCATCGCCGACAGTGTCGGTGCTCCAAGGTCCACTCCCGCGCGCGTGCTAGGAACTTCCGACAACTCTTGGTACTGGGGATACGGATCAGGGCGAAGCGCCCCGATCGGTCCACCCCCGCGACATGTTTGAAGCCCAGAAACTCGAACGTCTCTGGTCTTCCCAGTCCGTCTCGTAGCCGTGTGCTGGCCGCAAAACGCCCGAAGAGCATGCACCGAGTCTTTTCCTCGGCCAGTTCCAATCCGAACTCGGCAAACCGTTCCCGCACTTGCTGCTGGAAGCGATCCGCGTCTTCGGAAAACTGGAAACTCACTACAAAGTCGTCAGCGAAACGCACCAGATTTGCCTCACCTCGATACTGCGGCTTGATCTTCTTCTCAAACCACAGGTCGAGAACGAAATGCAAGTAGAGGTTACTGAGCAAGGGTGAAATCGGACCACCCTGGGGAGTACCCTCCTCTGAATAGATGACGATCCCATCCTGCATTGCCCCGGCGTTGAGCCACTTTCCGATCCAAGTTTGCTCTCTTCGCTATCTGACTCAGTTGTGTTGACATCAATTGTCCTGCCTCCGTGGGTGCAGGTAATGTTTCCCCAAAGCCAGCCTTCATCTGCTTCGCCGCTTCCCCATGTACGCGGCTTTCCCGCGCTCGGAGTACTATCAGCGAATCCGACTTCCACCGCAGCATCTACCTTTCTCAGGAATGCTCGGTATCGTCCGGCATACTCGACCTGCCCTTTGCGCAGGTCGAGACCCCGGTGGATCTCTCAGGTTCCTTGACACTTCCATCTCCGAGCGTACCGTGCTCTTTGACCCCGCCGCAGTCTCCGGTCACCTCGCCATTGACGGTGGACCTACTATTGCCTTCCAGTACTCACAACACTGTCGGCCTGCGGATAAATCTTTAACGAGGTTCAATCGCTTCACTTGCGTTACGGTCTGCTCGTCGCTCTGTCTACGCTTAGCTCATCTTGTTACCTCCTGAGCCCAAGACTCGATTCCCGGTGAGGCGGCTCCACCTCTTGCCGGGGCGGGAATTTCACCCGCTGGAAGCATCAGGCTTTCCTGACGCACTGTGTGTAATAGAAAGGTTCAGAACGCCTAACTCGGCGTCGCCGTAGTTGCTTTTGCTACATCCGTATAGAGAAACGATCGCGAGCAAGGGCGCAATCGCGCCGCGGGTGGAAATTGACACTGGATAGGGTCTCCGTTGAGAAAAACGTCGGTTCGTCGGCAGTTCACCAATTTTAATCCTGCCAATCGAAGCGATGGACAAGCCGATTGCCTACATATCGCAAGATTTACAAACATTTACTTGTTATGGTCGCGCGCGCGATGCGGCCGATCAGTTCCGGCGGAATCGTCATTGACACGTTCCGCTGTAGCCCACTACAGCGCTCGGAATTTCCCACCGTCTGTTCCGGCACGGAAAACAAGCAAACCCCTACTGGCTTTGAGTGCCGTGGTGAGCGCATTGCCGGCCTTACACTCCTTTACTCTCGATAATGGTCGCTCAGGCCCGTGCTTGGGATTATAATGCTCGACCGCGCCGAGATTGCCAAGGATCTCCAGCGCAATGCACACGACTTCCAGGAGTGGTTGAATGAATCTGATCCGCGCACGCGTGGCCTCGGAATGAGGGATTCTCGCGGACATGGTTCGGAGCGTGGAGGCCAGAAGGTTCGGCACGATGCGGTTGCGGCGGAAATGTGTCCCAGATGCCCATCGCGGCCGACTGCGTGAACCCTTTGCGTTGCATTTGGGCCTATCGTTAAGTTTGCTGTTGCCCGGCCGCTCGAACGTAACGTTGCTCGATCCTCGCTCCTATGCGACGCTTCACTATGAAATTCTTCAAACCTACGCAATGGGGAATCGGTGCGATTGCTTTGCTCTGCGCATCAGGCGGGTGCACTATGATTCCCAAGTACGAGCGGCCGGCTGCGCCCGTCGCCGCACAGTTTCCAGAGGCTCCCGCAAACAGTCCAGGCAATCCGGCAAATGACATCACGTGGAGCGATTTCGTCAAAGAAGATCGTCTCAACACATTGATCGCCCTGGCGCTGGCCAACAATCGCGACCTGCGTGTTGCGGCGCTGAACGTCGAACAAAGCCGCGCTCAATATCGCATCACGCGCTCGGCGTCTTATCCCGGCGTCGATGCTGACGGTGGCTTGACCAAACAGCACATAAGCGGCATCACTACCGCGCAATGGAGCGCGAACGTCGGCCTCAGTGCATACGAGTTGGATTTTTTCGGCCGCTTACGCAGCTTGAATCAACAGGCGCTGGAAACGTATCTCGCTAGCGAAGAAGCCAGGCGCAGCACGCAGATTTCGCTGGTGGCGGAAGTCGCGACACAGTACTTCACCTGGCGCGAAGCCGCGGAGCAATTGCAGCTGGCACATCAAACCTTGGAAGCCGTAAAAGAATCCTATCGCTTGAACCGCGCGTCGTTCGATGCGGGCGAAGCCAATGAACTCGATGTGCGTACTGCGGAAGGCGAGGTGCAGACCGCCAAGTTCAATGTATTGAGTTACGAGCGTCAGCTCGCGCAAGCGCAGAACGCGTTGGTGCTGCTCGTCGGCCAGCCGCTGCCCGCCGAATTGCCCGAGCCGAAATCATTCGATGGCGGCAATCTTCTGAGCGATATCACCGCCGGATTGCCGTCCGATTTGCTCGAGCGCCGGCCCGACATTCTGCAGGCGGAACATACGTTGAAAGCGGCCAATGCGAACATCGGCGCTGCGCGCGCCGCGTTTTTCCCGAGCATCACCCTGACGGGCTCGGTCGGCGTCGCCAGCACCCAGCTCGGGGATTTGTTCGGCGCCGGCTCCGGCGCCTGGACATTCGAGCCGCAGATCTCGCTCCCGATCTTCAATGCCGGTAAAATCCGCGCGCAGCTGACCTATGCGCAACTCAGCGAGCGAATCGAAGTGGCCAATTACGAAAAGGCCATTCAAACCGCGTTCAAGGAGACGGCGGACGCGTTGGCGGCGAATGGCAGCTATCTCGACCAGATCGACGTTGAAGCCACCGCCATCGCCGCGCAACAACGGCGGCTGGCGCTGGCGACCTTGCGTTATCGGCAAGGCGAAGACAGTTACCTCAACGTCCTTTCGGCACAGCAGGATCTTTACAGCGCGCAACAGGGCCTGTTACAGGCGCGCTTCAATAAATTATCGAGCCAGATCTCGCTCTACAAGGCCCTGGGCGGCGGCTGGCAATGAACCTTCACCCCTTCATGCAGCGATCACATATGAAACGCTCACGGTCGCCCCTATCCATCGCGTCGCTCATCGTTTTTCTGGCGATGGCGGCCGGTTGCGCGCCGCGGGGCGGCGATAACAGCTACGACACCGCGAAAGTCGAGCGCGGCGATTTGATGCAGTACGTCACGGCCAGCGGTACGCTCGGCGCGGTGGTCAGCGTCGATGTCGGCAGCCAGGTGTCTGGCCAAGTAGCCGCTCTCAAAGTCGACTTCAACGATCACGTAAAGAAAGGCCAGCTCATCGCAGAAATCGATCCCTCGATTTATCAGGCAACGCTGCGCCAAACCGAAGGCGATCTGGCCAGCGCCAGGGCGGGCGTCGTACTGAAAAGGCAAAACCTCGAACGCAAGAAAATCCTGGTGCCGCAACAAGCCGCATCGCAGCTGGATCTGGATCAAGCCACCGCGGAGCTGGCGCAGGCAGAAGCCACCGTCGTCATCAAGCAAGCCGCACTCGATAGCGCCAAGGCAAATCTCGGCTACTGCACCATCACCTCGCCTGTCGACGGTATCGTCATTTCGCGCAAAGTCGATGTGGGCCAAACCTTGGTGGCAGCCATGAGCACGCCGGTGTTGTTCACCATCGCGCAAGACATCACCAAGATGCATATCAGTGCGCCGGTGTCGGAAGCGGATATCGGTCAAGCCAAAGTCGGGCAGACGGTGAAGTTCAACGTCGACGCCTTTGCGGATGAAGTTTTCAACGGTAAAGTCGTTCAAGTCCGCAAAGCGCCGACCACGACTTCGAACGTGGTGACCTATGAAGTCATCATCGATGTGGACAATCCCGAACAGAAACTTTTCCCGGGCATGACGGCGGACGTATCCATTTTGGTCGCCGAGCGTCGCAACGCATTGATGGTCTCAAATGCTGCCTTGCGCTATGCGCCACCGGACACCGCCGCCTATGAAGGAACGCCACCGACCAAGTTGAGCACTGGACAGCGGCTGGCATATAGGCTCTCGGATGACGGTAAGCGCTTGAAGCCGCTCATCGTGAAAGCCGGCATCACCGACGGCGTCAATACGGAAATCCTGGACGGCGCCAACGAAGGTACCGCGTTGGTAACGGCGACGCGAGCCGGCGGCTCGAAGAGCGGCGGCTTTATGGGGCCGCCCGCCGGCGGACAAGGACCATGAACACACCAATAGCGAGCACCGGCGCGGCGCCGAGCGCTGGGGCGCTCCTGAAATTGCACGATCTCACGCGCTCGTTCGTCAGCGGCGAAGTCGAGGTCAAGGCGGTGCGCGGCATTTCGCTGGAAATCGTGCGCGGCGAGTTCGTGGCGATCATGGGAGCCAGCGGTTCGGGCAAATCCACGCTGATGAACATGCTCGGCTTTCTCGATCAGCCGACCAGTGGCGAATATTGGTTGGATGGGACGGACGTCGCCGGGCTCAATGCGCGTCAGCGTGCGGCGTTACGCAGCCGAAAGTTGGGCTTCGTGTTTCAGAGTTTTTATTTATTGTCGCGCACCAGCGCGCTGGAGAATGTCGAGCTGCCGTTGTTGTACACCCTGCCGCTCGTGATGCCGCGCGAGCGTCATCGGCGCGCGGGCACTGCATTGCAAGAGGTCGGTCTGGCCGCGCGGGTGAATCATTTCCCAAGCGAACTCTCCGGCGGCCAACAACAGCGTGTCGCCATCGCGCGCGCATTGGTAAACAAACCGGAAATCCTGCTCGCCGACGAGCCCACCGGCAACCTGGATACGCGTACCAGCATCGAGATCATGGGCTTGTTTCAAGCTCTGAACGACAACGGCCTCACCATCGTGATGGTGACACATGAGCTGGACATCGCCGCATTCTGCAAGCGCGTAGTCGTCATGCGCGACGGCAGGATCATCAGCGACACGCGCAACGACGCCCGCCACATCGCCGCTCGAGAACTGGCGACGCTCGACGCCGCCGAGCAGCAAGCGAAACTCGCCTGATGCCCGCGACCGGATTCTTGCCGTGTTAGATGATTTCAAAAACCTCCTGCTCCAGGTTCCGCAAACCATCCTGATCGCGCTACGCGCGTTGCGGCGGAACAAGTTGCGTTCGACTTTGACGATACTGGGCATCGTCATCGGCGTCGCATCGGTCGTCTCGATGGTCGCAGTCGGCAACGGCGCACAGCGCAGCATTCAAGCCCAGGTGGCATCGCTCGGCGAAAACCTGCTCACCGTCTTTGCCGCCAGCAGCCGCTCCGGCGCGGTGCGCGGCGGTCTCGGCACGGCAAGCACCATCACGCTGGCCGATGCCGAAGCAATCAGGCGCGAAGTTGCGGGCGTCGCAGCGCTCAGCCCGGAAATCTCGACCACCGCTCAGGCCATTGCCAGCGGGCGCAATTGGTCGACCAGCATCGTAGGTGAATCCGAAGACTACTTGCGTATTCGCAACTGGGATCTGCGGTCGGGTTGGATGTTCACCGAACGCGAAGTAAGAACCGCGGCGAAGGTGGCCTTGATCGGCACCAAGGCAGCGAGCGAACTGTTCGGGCCGCTTGACCCGGTTGGTCAAACCGTACGCGTGAAGAACATACCATTCGTAATCATCGGATTGCTCACCAGCAAAGGCACCAGCGTGGGAGGCAATCAAGACGATCGCATCATCATTCCGTACACGACCGCGATGAAGCGTATCACGGGAGACAAGTATCTGCGCTCCGTCAATGTGCAGATAGTAACCTCTAGCTTGATGAATGCCGCGCAGGAACAAATCACCAGTCTATTGCGGCAGCGGCACGGCCTGAGTGCCGGACAGGACGACGATTTCAACATCTTCAATCAGAAGGAGATCGCCGATACCGCCAGCTCGATCACGAAGATCGTGACTTATCTGTTGGGCGCCATCGCCGGCATTTCCCTTCTGGTCGGAGGCATCGGCATCATGAATATCATGCTGGTGAGCGTAACCGAACGCACCCGCGAAATCGGCATTCGCATGGCCGTGGGTGCGCAGCCCTTCGCCGTCAAGCTGCAGTTCCTGGTTGAAGCCATCACGCTGAGCATCCTGGGCGGCCTTATCGGCGTGCTCATAGGCGTCGGTGCGTCGGCTGCCATTGGTTTGTTCTCCAGCAGCTTCAAGGCGGTCGTTTCCGTCAATTCGATCGTGTTGGCCTTGGCCGTGAGTCTCGGAATCGGCGTGTTCTTCGGAGTTTATCCGGCTCGCAAAGCCGCCGCACTGAATCCCATCGATGCATTGCGATCGGAGTGAGATTGGTGTCGAGTGACACCGCTACTAGGGGTCACTTCAACAAAGGGATTTTTAGCTAATCCCCGCCCGGCGCATATCTCTGGAGCGGAGATCATGGTGTTGCGTTGTTTCCCTTCCACTCGACCCGGAGTAGCGAGTACTGCAGCATATCGTGGTGCTGATTTGCCCAGTAAGACGCCTGGCGTAAGCGACCCTCTTCCACGAAGCCCAGGCGTCTTAGTAACGTGATCGATCGCTGATTATTGGGGTGAACTTGGGCCTCGATCCGGTTCAGTTCCATGACTTGAAATCCCCAAGACAATGCCGCCGTCAGTGCTTCTTGCGGGGGTCTTGCATATAGCCGTGACCTTGCGCGTCTTTGACCAGCTCGTATCCTACGCTGCATTGTCTCCAGTTCCTGTTCCATGCGAACAAACCGCACGTGCCGACGAAGAGACCGCTTTCCTTTATAGTGATGCCCCACGGCGTGCCGGGATTTGCTTGTGCGCGCATAGTCGCGAACGTTTTGATGCGGGCTTCGGCAGCTGCGAGATCCGGAAAAGGGTCAATGCCGTACCACTGCATGTGTTTTGGATCGGCATAGACTGCCAATAGCGACAGGGCATCCTCTGACACGATTTCCCGTAGTACGAGTCGGTAAGTTTCTAGAACGGGAAAATCGCCAGTTTCTGCCACGCCGTGATCTCCAATTCTTTATGCGGCTGCGCTCTTGCGAAGCGAGCTAGCTCGCCGAGCCGGTAGCAGTCGACGAGCTGATGTTCAGCCGGGCGGCAATCTGCCGCTTGCTGACCCCGTGTTTGAATAGTGGGGAAACCGGCGTCTGGGCCTCCATCAAATAGCGTACCGTCACGGCGTCGCTGATCCTGCGCAAGCTGTCGAGCTACCGGCGTCAAAACAGCCTGGCGCTCGCGCTTCGGGAACAATTGCGGAAGGATGCGAACCCGCCGCTCTAGATGGCTAAAAACGACGCTTCAATGTGAGGCCCCACTCCCGAGGACGACCGGGTGTGCCTAGGCCGACGCCAGCCAGCGCGACGGTGTCGAATTTATTCGCCCAATAGAATTTGTCGGTGATGTTGGTGACGAACAACGACACGTCCGTTTTGGCGTCGGGGGCCTTCCAGGTGATACGCCCATTCAGCAACCCGTACCCATTGATCGAGTCATACGGGTCCTGGGACGCCTCAGCGAACACTTGGGTAATATATTGGTAGTCGAACCGCGGCGTGAGCGAACCCCACGAACCGAGTTCATCCGTATATTGAACCGCGAGGCTAGTCTTCCATTTCGGGGTCAGCGGCGGTTTGTCGTTGAGCGTGACCCCAGACAGGACGGCTTCAGCCGTCAGACTCGTATAGGTAAAATCGATGTAGCTGGCGGACGCGTCGATCTCGAGGCCATCAATAGGATCAGCGATGAATTCGGCTTCGGCGCCTTTAATGGTAGCATCCCCGGCATTTTCCGTAACTGCAGCCGGAAACGTTCCGCCGGCCGGATTATAACCGGGCGAAGTCGGATCATTGTTCACCGGCTCACCGGAGTTGAAGTAGGGCGTCTCCACCGTCAACAGGACGCTATGATACTTGTCGTAGAATACCGCGAGGTCAGCTCGAAGCTTCCTGTCGAAGAATTCGCTCTTGAGGCCCAATTCATAATTATCCAACGTTTCCGGGCGGAACGGCACGACTTGGTTCGCATAAAAAGGACGTTCGTTGATGCCGCCGCTGCGAAATCCGGTCGACCATTGTGCATACGTCATGATCTCCGGCGTCCATTGATATTGCAGATTCACGTTGTAGTCGATGTGCGACCCGCGGAAAGTGCTCGAGGCGCCATTGATCGCGGCGACTGACGGCGGCGGCTCTCCGGTCGACGGGTCGATTCGGCTGAAGGTGTATGACTTCTCGATTTTTGAGTACCGAATCCCGCCAATCAGATGTAGATCACCGACAGCGTTCCAATCGACGTGGGTGTACGCGGCCTTCGTAATCGAATCGACCGGGTCGTTCTGCACGAAGTCGAATTGACCGGGATACTGGACACGTCCGCCCTGTAAATCATGCGCGGTGAAATAAAACCCGCCCGCGGTGTAGTTCAGTGCATCATTCAACGCGTCGCCGCTCAGGCGAAGCTCCTGACTCGCCTGCACGTGATCTTGGATGACCAGGACATTTTGAAAGTCGAAGGGTGAGGCGTCGGCGTCGGAGGCATACTCACCATCGTAGCGCCGATAAGCCGAAATTGACTTCACTGACAAATGGTCGGCAATCTTGTAATCAACATTGCTCGATACGCCCCAGTCGTCCACGTTGCTCACCTGCGGAATGCTGTATCCGGTCGCGGGGTAGGTTACACCGTTGTAGATCCCGCCCGGATCGCTGAACGTCGCATAGGTGGTATAGCGATTGGTTGGAATGAACTGCGCCCCGAATGGCGTGCCGTTCAAAAAATATCGTCCATTTGTTGCGGCGTATGTAAGTTCTTCGGGAGTGGGCTGGTCCCTGGTCGTGCTGTCGTCGGCAATGACATTGACTTCCAGCCTATCGGTCGGGAGCCACCTGAGACCTATTCTTATCGCGGACACTTGCTCGCCGCCTTGGGTGCCGAGCTGGCAGTTTGTACTGGTGGTAGATGTGGGGACTCCGGAGTTCGGATGCGTACAACCGTAGTCGATGTCCTTCACGTAGCCGTCCCGCTCGCGAGCTATACCAGTCGCTCTGACAAAGAGTTGATCGGGTATCAGCGTAAAATCGATGGCGCCACGAATGTCCTTGCGATTGTAGCTGCCGACAGTCGCTTCTACGAACCCGTCATTTTGTCCGTCGGGCTTCTTGGAAAATAGCTTTATCGCACCGCCAATGGAGTTCTGACCTTCGAGCGTACCTTGCGGTCCCCTCAATATCTCCACCCGGTCGAGATCGAGTAGCTCGAACGTCGAGCCGAACACTGTCGAGAAATAGACGTCGTCGATATAGGTGCCGACACCCGGTTCCAGCGCAAAACTGGTGTCACCTTGTCCTATCCCTCGGATCGTGATCTGAGACGCAGGGCCGAACGTGGCGCCGGCAGGCCGGATATCCACGTTTGGGGCCTCGGTCGCGATGTCTGCGATCGTCGTCAAACTGCGTGCCTCCATCATTTCCGCATTGACGCTGGTGATCGCCACCGGCACGTTCTGCAAGTTTTGCTGGCGAAATTCGGCGGTGACTACAATTTCACCCAAACTCGAGTTCGCATCCGGGGAGGGCGACGCCGGAGTCGACTGCGCATAACTGGGTGTTCGCAAAGCACAGAGAAACATGCAGAGGATCACCACTCCGCTGCACCCAAGGAGGCGGCGCGAAATCGCGCGGAAAATCAGGTCGTTAATAGTCATGTAGTTCCCCCGAAAGCACCGCCGCGGCGCAAAGTTGTTTCTTGTCGTGGAAATATAATCGAGGATTTACTATTTAGTCAATATTTATCGATTATCTGTGATGCATATAACTATGCGGCAGCGCTCGCCACGACCTACGCGCGGACTACTTTTTGTTCAATCGGTCCGAATAAAGGCTTGCCTTCGGACAACTGCGACTCCATGCGAACCAAGTCGCCGAAATGAAGGAATCCGGTACTTGGTGCCCCTTGATTCAGCGTTTCGATAGCTCTGCGCTCCGCGATGCAGGACGCTCCGACGGCGTCGAAATCGGGATTTGAGACCGTTCCCGAGCCAACAATCGTGCCCGCGCAGAGATGGCGAGTATTGGCGGCATGGGCGACGAGTTCGTGAAAGCCATAAGCCATGACTCCTCCGTGGGCGCGGCCAAACTGCGCGCCGTTGAGGTCCACTGCGAGCACCAAATGGACCCGCCCGTCTCGCCAGGAGTCTCCAAGCTCATCCGGCGTCACGGCGAAAGGCGCCATGGAACAAGCAGGCTTCGCCTGAACCCAACCGAAGCCGGTCTTCATTTCGCTTGCCGCGATCCTACGCAGCGACCAATCATTGATTTGCACAATGAGCTTGATGTGTCCCAGGGCCTGTGCCGCGCTCACCCCCATCGGCACCTCGTCCACGATGACACCAAACTCGCCTTCAAAATCGATGCCGTCTTCCTCCCTGGGCAGCGGGACGTCGTCGTTTGGACCTAAAAATTGATGAGACATCCCTTGATACATGAGCGGTCGGTCCAACGGCGCAGGATCGACGCCGAATAAGCGTTCCATTAATTCACCGTGGCTTCGAAAAGCGGACCCGTCGAGCCATTGCCACGCGCGCGGCAGAGGCGCGGCCAAGCGTTGCCCGCGCAGGGGGTGCCCTTCGCCTGCGGCCAAACGATGCGCCACATGACGCAGCGAAGGCTCGTGACGGCTCCAGTCCTCAATCGCCTGTTGAAGTGTCGGAATGCTCGCCGGCAAATATCGGTCGCCCTCATCGGACACGACGATCAAGGCGCCATCCCGACCCTGCTGCAAGGTCGCAAGCCTCAACGGATTGCCCTCGCCGTTGCGGGCCAGGATGCAGAACAGCCGAGAAGCGGGTTCGCTGGAGCAATCATAGGACGACTTTGATGACTCGGCACTACGCGAGATTCTCGCGCCGCCGCGCGAATGTCACGCGCATCGATTTTGCCGAGGTCAACCCGCTTAGGTACGGCAAGTTCGAGGAGACGACGTGTCTCGCGTTGATACCGCTCGACGGCGAATGGAATTCGTTCCGCAGTGTAGCGCAGGAAGACAGCCGCCCGGCCCATCATCGGGCCGAGCCCACCCACTTGAAACATGACCCATTGCAGCGCTGTCGAGCGGCCTTCCGCACCCGCGGGAATCAGCTGTCCCGCCTTGTCGGCCAGATACATCAAGATTGCCCCCGATTCGAACGCCGTGAATGGGCCATGGAGCCGTCCTGATCGGCGATCGTAGGGATACGACCGTTCGGCGTGGAAGCGGTGTACAGATCAATCACAGCGCGCACTCCCGTTCATGCAGTCTCAAGGTGAGGCGCTGCCAGCTCGCTAGGAGCTCTTCGGCGA
>Ga0182030_10013610_pt1 | contig 16167 bp, 10 predicted proteins | sample 812S3MmetaG_FD_121299 | JGI IMG/M metagenome (GOLD analysis project Ga0182030, IMG submission 121299) | Permafrost microbial communities from Stordalen Mire, Sweden - 812S3M metaG (Illumina Assembly) | ecosystem: Environmental > Terrestrial > Soil > Wetlands > Permafrost | place: Sweden...
ATCCGTTCACCATGGCGCTTTGGGGATTGATCGTCGCCGGGTCCCTGGCCATCGGTTTCCTATTGATGTTTGCCGGTCTCGCGGTCGTGGTTCCCGTTCTCGCGCATTCGACCTGGCATCTCTACCGCAAGGTCGTGGAACCGGCGGCAAGCGGGTGAGACGCTCCCGGGGCGGTGGGATATTGGGCGCACGACAAGCGCATCACCCAAATGTGGATGACCTCGGCCACGCCCCCGCTACGCCTAGCGAATCAAGGTCAGGCGCTGTAACAGAAGCTCTTGCGCCGAAGAGGGAGCGCCCCAAACGGGGCGTCCCCGGCTAACACCTACTGTGACCGGCTTGGGGCGTCCCTTCCACCAACCAGCGGATGCTCCTAAAAGGAACTCTAGGGTGCAAAACGCACGGAGATCATCGAATGGCCATGGAGATCATCGTCCACCCGGGTGTGGATAGCGCCTTCATCGCATGGCGAGCACCTTTCATTGACCAGTGCCGCGTCATTGACCAGTGCCGCGGCTTTGCTTTGAAACGAAAAATCAAACGGGCGCCGGGCAGTGCGGTGAGCCCAAACACGACCAGCGGGCCGGATGCTCGGGGTTTTGTTGAAGAAATCGTCGCAAGTTGGGTCGGCTTCGCGAACGGTCCTGATGTGGACCCCGGTACCCGCAAGCCCACGACGGAGTGGCCGATCCAGAAATACCTGTGGTCGGACTTCATGGTGAACCCCGGCGATGAAGTCGCATATCGTGTCGTGCCGATGATCGGTGCTGCGGATGCACTCAAGGAGGCGGATGACCTTTCTTCTCCCTGGAGTCCTACGGTTGTGATCGGCGCGGAGACCGAGGGGCGCGCAGCCTGCTTCTTCAATCGCGGTATCGTCGCGAGCCAATGGCTCGCACGTTTGCTGCCCGAGGACCATCCTTCAACGAAGCTGACAAAGGTGATCGCCACGCCGGGCGACAAGATTCGGAATTTCCTTGCCGGACCAGTTCGCGACAAGCTGGTCTCCCTCCTCACCGACACCAACGCAGCGAAGGGGCACATCTATGCCGCTCTGTTTGAGCTCGATGACCCGGAGCTGATTCCGCTCCTGCAGGCGTTCCGCAAGCGAGCGCATATTGTGCTCGGCAATGGCAGCGTCAAGCGGAAGGGCGAGGATGAGAACGCCGATGCGCGGTCGGAACTAGATATGTGCGATGTAAAGGATCGTATGACAGCACCGCGGGCACTCGCGCACAATAAATTCCTCGTGCTCTGCGATAGCGATAAGTCACCGCAAGCCGTCTGGACCGGCAGCACCAATTGGACCAAGACCGGTCTTTGCACTCAGGCGAACAATGCGCTCTTGGTGCGCAATCCAGCCATCGCGCAATTCTATCTCGATCAGTGGAAAGCGCTTGCCGGAGCGGGCGATACGACACCGCCCGGTCTATACGATTCAGATGCAACGCCGCGTGTCCCGCCGCGCAGCAAGGGCACAACGCTTTGGTTCACGCCCATGCACGACCCTCTCGATCTCGAACAGGCTGGACAGCTCATCGCCAATGCGCAGGAGGGTATCCTGTTCCTGATGTTCAATCCGGGCCCACGCGGTACGCTATTGAATGACATTATCGAGCTGGCATCTCCATCGAGCCCGAAATTCAACCCGAGTCTCTACATTCAAGGCGTGGTGAACCAGAATCCTGGGACCGAGAAGAATCCGGTGATCTTGTTCAATCGCGGCGAGCGGATCGACGCAAATGCCGACGTCGTCCTGCCTGCGGCGATCCCTGGGCGCCTGAAGTTCTGGGAGCCCGAGCTGCTCAAGCTTCCGCGCACGCACGCCATGGTTCACAGTAAGGTGATCGTGATCGATCCGTATGGAACTAATCCAGTGGTTATGACCGGCTCACACAACATGGGCCCCAAGGCGAGCGGCGTGAACGACGAGAACTTGATCCTCATCCAAGGCAATCGCGACCTCGCGAGCCAGTATGCAGGCAAGATCATGGAGATCTACAGCCAGTACCGCTGGCGAGCCTCGGTACAAGCTGATCAGGGCAAACCGAGGTGGCAAGGTCTCGCCGACGACGACCAATGGCAGATTAAGGATCCAAGCCAAGCGTACGATAAGCGGCGACTGCGCGAGCTCGACTTTTGGTTCGGAGCAACCACAGTGACCGGCGCCGATTTGGACAGGTGAGAATCATAATTTCCGGCCCACGCGACCCCCAACCCGCGCGCGTTCAAAGCAGACCGTTGATTGAGATCGACGAGAATTTTGCGAGGCTTCCCCGTCCACTTTCAGCGGTATTGCGACTGGCTGCGCCGTGATTGGCGTGCCTTAAGTGAGGATGAAAAGACCGCAATTTGCGATCACCTCCTCAACAATGACCTACCGGAAACTCGGTCCGTCCTGGAATCTCAGGCTCGTGCGGCAGGGCTTGACGACGCCGTCGAGCTGGCGCGGTTTGGCTGGTATCGGAGGAGCGGAGTTTCGACGGCGTTGTGAAGGTGTCTTTTCTGCTAAGAGAGTGAAGACTGCATTCAGGGAGCTGGCAGGACGGCGCGGATGATCTGCGCCTAGACAGCCTGGATGGTGTCCACCACCTCTTGCTTTGGGGTGCGCAATTCCCGTCCCATTCTGCGGCGCGCGGATTAAAGATCCCCCCCGCCTTCTTCGGGCCTTTTTGCAGGCATGTCAGGCCACCGCGTTGAACCGCTCGAACCGCAGCGCGAGCCGGTCACGATCCGGGTGATCCTTGATGCGGCTCGGCAGATGAATGGTTCCACCGTTCAGCCGTTTCAGGGCTTCGAGCATTGGGCCGTCATTCTGTCCAAGAAGCCGCTCGGAGACATGCAGCCGGTAGTCCGGGTCGATGCCGATCAGATGGGCGTCGAACGCAGCATGATGGATTTTTGATAGCGGGATGCCGTTTGGAACCAACGGCTGGCCGAGCCGCTCGTCCTTATCCGAGACAATGTGCGCGGCGTCCAGCAGTAGCGGCTCAGGTAGGCGCGACACGGCGCAGCGGCCATTGTAAGCGGCGATGACAGCTTCGCGGAACGACGCTTGATGCAGCCTCTGCTTGACGGCGCGCAGCGCGTAGCGCCTTTCGAGCGCGGTCTCGGGCGGCGCGAGGGTTTCCTCATCGGGCGACCCGAATGCCACACGCGCTTTCAACGCCTTGACGTCCCAACCGGAAATGAAGACTGGCAGCATGGCCTGATAGCAGCCCGGCGCTATGCCAAGAAAATAGATGATCGGGACCTGGTTCTCGAATGCCTCGCGAAGCCATCGGTTGTCGGCTGCCTCCGGGTCCTGGCCCATGAAAGCGTAGTCAATCGTTTCGTCACCCTCGAAAATCTGGCGATGCACAGCGCGCTGGTCGTCGTACCACACCTTGCCGCCCGGCTTCGGAAACACTGTCTTGATCGATAGCAGGAACCGCATCTGTTGCGGCTTAAATATGCCCCGCTGAGGATTGATGAGCGGGATGCGTTCGCCCTCGAAAATAAAACCCGGCTTTAACTCAGTCGCACTCAGGTGATCATGAATCTCGCCCACCCTTCGAACGTGCCGGAAAGCTGCCATGCGTATTAGCATGTCGCGATCCGCTTCATCCATGCGGAGTGCGACCTTGATCGCCCTTCACGAAGTCGTCCAAAAATTCGGATACTGGGTGCACTCCCGAAACCAGCAGATGATCTCGGGCGCGGGTACAGGCAACGTAGAGCAGATGTCGCTCGGTGTCGTAGACCTCTTGCAAATCGGCGCTGTCGCCAACCGTCTCGATGCGCTCCTGCAGGGGAATTATTTCGTCGTCACAGGCCATCACAACTACAGCCCGAAACTCCAGACCCTTGGCGAGGTGCATCGTGCAGATCGAAACATGCCCGTTGGTGGTTTCGACGTGTTCATCGAGAATCTTGAAAGCAATCCCCGCTTCCTTGACTGCAGCGCGCGCACGATCCAGTTGCGCTGCCGACCGGACGAACACGCCGAACTCGTGCGGTAGCAATCCGGCCTTTGCGCGTTCTGCAATCCACTTGCCGACCAACTTGGTCTCCTCGATCTCGCTCATAAGTGAGTGAACCGTGGGCGGCGGCCCGTTGAACACGGAAACCGTGTCGCTACGATCCTCGCTGTTGCCATCCGTGTCGGTCACGACCGGACCCAAAAGTCTGTCCGCCTGAGTCCGAATTTGATGCGAGGTGCGGTAGTTAACGCGCAACGTGCACGACCGTCCCCGTATATCGACGCCCAAGGACTTCCATGAGAAGGGCTGTTGGAAGATGCGCTGCCCGAGGTCACCGGCGAAAAAGAGAGCGTTTGGCCGACCTGCCCCCAAAGCGGCAAAGAACCGAACATGGGCGACGCTAATGTCTTGCGCCTCGTCCACGACGGCGTAGTCAAAAACCACGTTCTTGTTCTGGGAGATCGAGGTCGCCAGTGAGCTGAACTGCTGCGCGTGCGTAATCAAATGGCGCGCTTGCAACCCGGCACGAACGCGCTCGAAGATAGACCACAACACCTTGCGCTGCGCCTCCGGGAGCCGCGTCTTCCTGCCGAGGCGCACGACATCGCGATACGATTCCCAATTTTCCAACTGCCATGCATCAACCACTTGCTCCCATTCGGTGAGAAGAAAATGCAAGCTGAATTTGTGACCGCCCACCGCAGTCGCTGCCTCTTGCACCAGAGCACGGACCATCTCGCCGCTGGCGATCTTCGCTTGCCCGACGTGGGTCTTGTAAAGCCGAAGGCCGATGGCGTTGAGCGAGTAAACATCAATCCGTTCCGCAAGACGCGGTTCATTACCCAGTAATCGCTTCAACTTGTTTTGCAAGGCATTCGCGAGACTGTCGGAAAAGGTCGTCAACAAAACTCGCGCGTCAGGGTGGGTGCGCGCCAGATGTGCCGCCCGGTGCAATGCGACGATGGTCTTGCCGGTGCCTGCGGAACCGGCAACGCGCGCGGGACCCGCATAGTCACGCTCCACCAAATGGCGTTGCTCCGGATGAAGGAAGACCGTCCACTTTTCCCAGGGGAAATCGAGTGCACGCTGCAACTCCTCCACATTCGCCATTACGCGGAATCGGCGTTGTGCATCGGGGTGATCGAAGGGATTTGCAATCGCCAACGCGGGCTGAGATACGCGGGGCTTGCCACCAGTAGCCAGTTCCAGCAGCGCCTCCGCAGCCTCGGCAGGCAAGTGGTCGGTCAAAGCAAGCAGCGTGTCCTCGGTTGATTTCTTGATGTCGTTGAGCCAGTCGGCGGGCACTCCGTAACCGAGCAGTTCGTCGTCGGACGTCCCAGCGAAAATGAACTTTTTCTCGGCAGCCTGTTGCGGCTCCGCAGCAATCTCTGTCTGCACGTAAACCGGGACAATGATCTCCTTTACCGTCTCGCGTATCTCGACAAGCTGCGCGGCTCCCGTTTTCGGATGCGTCTCCAGTTTGCGCCGTTCCGCCCAATCATAAGCCTCATCGTGGTGTCCGACATAACAGAGCAAGAGGCTCGCATCGCTCTGGTGAACGATCAGGCGGAGATCGCGGCTCACCCGCACCGACCAGAAGTTCTTGTCCTTCGCCTTGTCGAGCTTGTGGAAGCTCATGCCGGGATTTGCGGGATTAAGCTGCAAGTCAAAGGCGGTCATCTTGACGGCCTTCTGTTCGTCACCCGTCAGTTTGGCGAGACTGTCGGTGAAGGTGTCGGCGATGAGGAATTCCATGACATCAAACCTTGAAAACCTTCATCACCTCGTCACCAAGGTGATTGATCACCTTCACGGCAATTCTCCCCGACTTCGGCTTATCGAACGGACGTGAGGTATCGCTGTTCAGGGTAGCCCAAGCTTCTTCGTTGATCTCAGCCTTGAGCGTCGTCTTCAGCGCGCTGTAGGGATCATTAGCCCCGAGAAAGTAGGCGTGGCGGACGAAGAAGCTTTCCTCGTTGTAGTCGGTATCGATGAACCAGCAGGCGATGCCTTCTGCTCCGTCGCTGCGGACCTCGCCGGTCTGAGGTTTGAACACATCCACGCCATTCACCTTGACGCGCAGTTTGCTGTCCTTTTCCGGAAGGAGGGTGATGTCTGGCTCGCCGAAGATGACGAAGAGGTTACCCTTGCCGGTGTTCTTGAGGTCTTTAGCCATGTGCAGATCGGCGTTCATGCGGGCCTTGAGCACGGGGATGCGGCCCAGTTTGCTGAACTCCGTGGTGTGTGCCTCGTAGTTGAAGGCGCAGGCGATCAGCACATCGAATCCAGCATCACCCGCCTCGCGAGCGGCGGCGACGAGGTCCGCGCGCTGGACGGTGCCGAACTCGGGGCCGATGAAGATTGCGGCGCGTTTTTCTGTGTCGCCTTCCATGTAACAGCCTTCGGCGCAGACCAGATCACCGGGCCATGGGGTGAGTGCGGTGAAGCTGATCTTGTCCTCTTTGTGCGCCTGCTGCACCCCGGCGGTCTTGAGGTTTTCCAGGATCATCTGTGGGAAGGACTGCTTCGCTCCATATTCGGCGCTGTCTTCTTTGAAACCGTCGATCAGTTCGTCATTCTCATCCACGCCAAGCACGCGATGGGGGCTGAGGCTTTCGACAGTGAAAGGACCCGCCACGCGGACTATCTTTTTATCGTCGTAGGGTTTGTCGTAGAGGTACACGAATTCGGCCTTTGCGGCGATGCTTGCATCAATTTCCTCCTGCCGGGCGGTGCGGGCCTGCCCCCAGTCGGAGTGAAGTCTCTTTGCTAATTCAGGCCATCCATTGTCTGATACAGGCGGAATTTCCCATTCCTGCCAATTCTTCTTGAGTGCGGTGTTTAGGAGTTCACGCAACGGCTCCAGCTTCATCTGCCACTGAGACCAGATGACATCAATCTCAGCGTTGCGAGAAAATGATTCGAGAGTGATATGAGGCACACGCTCATAAACGAACCCTTGTCGAATATTGCCGCGAACCGGCTGCGTAGATGGAACCTTCTGAGTTATTTCGCCTTCCTTGGTTTGGCCTTCGCGAGAATCGGCCAAAATGTAATAGGGATAACGGGCGCCCATGATGCGGGCACGGGCCAACGCGAGCGCCACGCGGGAGGTATCAATGGTGATCCAGCGACGGCCCCACTGTTCGGCGACGGTAGCGGTGGTTCCCGACCCGCAGGTCGGGTCGAGTACTAAGTCGCCAGGATCGGTTGACATCAATAAGCATCGTTGGAGCGTTGGGACTCCGGTCTGCACCACGTAAATCTTTGGATCGTTACGACTTTGAACACTCCCACTGATGTCGTGCCACGTATCGTCCACCAAGCGAACCGGGAAATCTGCGGCAAAGCGGCGATAGTATATCATATTGCCCGATGCCACGATCCTGTCAGCACGAGCCAAATTGACCATCCCAGGCTGAGTTGTCTTCCACTGTCTACCTCGCGAGGGCGAAAAGTCTTTCCCCATGAAGCTGTAATTGTATAAGCAAGACAGGGTGTTACTAAACGGCCCGGTCAGATCACTGAAACGAACTAGACGTCCCTGTTCGTCCAGTGAATAGTGTGAATCGTCTTTGGCGTCTTCCAATTTATCACGAAACAGCTGGCGATATTTAAGGTGTGGAAAACTCTTAGCGTACCAGAGTAGGAAATCCTGAGTGGAAGGTAAAAATGTTTGGCTCAGACCAGAGGTTTTTCGCAAGCTAATCAATGCACAAAAGTTCTCGTCTCCAAACACCTCATCCATCACTGCGCGGACGCGATGAACATTTTCATCGCCGATCTGCACGAATATAGATCCAGAATCGGTGAGCAAATCGCGGGAAACGGTGAAGCGGTCACGGAGGTAGGTGAGGTAGCTGTGGATGCCGTCGCGCCAAGTGTCGCGAAAGGCTTTGACCTGTTCCGGCTCGCGCGTAATGTAGTCTTTCCCTTCTGTCTTTGTCGTCCGGTCAGTGGTGCTCCACTGGAAATTGCTGTTGAATTTGATGCCATAGGGCGGGTCGAAGTAGATGCATTGGACCTTCCCACGCAGGCCCTCCCGCTCGGCAAGGCTGGCCATGACCTGAAGCGAGTCACCGAGGATCATCCGGTTCGACCAGTTCTGGTCATGTTGATAGAACTCCGTTTTGTCTACACCCTTGGGAATGCCGTTGAAGTCGGCGAAGAGATCGGGCGTAACCGTTCCCTGGTCATGCTCGCGCTCCTTCGTGTTGCGCAGCAAGTCGTCGATCAAAGCCTTGGGCTGAATCTTTTCCTGGATGTAGAGCGGCGGCGCGTTGACGACGAGGTCGCTCCAGTCCTGCTCATCCTTGCCGCGCCAGACGAGCTGGGGATCGAGGTCAGTGTTGCGAGGGTAGCGGAGTTTCTTCGGGTCCTGCTGCTCCTTTGCCAAAACGGACTGAAACTCCGCCGTCGGGATGTTCTTCCGCTTGGCCTCGTCATGCGTGAGCGCTTCGACAGACTTTTGGTCTGCAGGTTTCTTGGCCATGATCATTTGCTCCCGGTCGTGGGTTACGCCGTGGCGGATGCGATCATCTTGTTGAACTCGCTTTCGACCTTGGCCTTGAAATCTGACTCGATCTGATAAACCTCGGTGAACTCGGCGAATGCCCAGCGGCCATAGGTGCCGAGGTGGTTCACGCCAGGCACCCAATAAGTGTCCATCGTGGATTTCTTCTCCTTCGCGTCTTCGCGCCGGTAGCCCTTGATCTCGACCACCAGATGCAACGGGTCATCGGGACCGTGCCCGTCATCCACCAGCACAATGAAGTCAGGCAGATACTTCCGCGTCTCGGAGCCGTAACGATACGGCACTTCCAGACCGAGGTTGTGGTTCTTGGTGTAGGCGATCACGTTAGGATGCGATTCAGCGACGCGACAGAACTCTGCCTCCCAATCGCTGTCGAGCACGACCCAATTGATCTGGTTCTTGGGCGGCGGGCCACCGGTGTCCCAGCGGTCGGTGCGTGACGTGTTGAACCGAACATTTCTAGTGGAGCCGGTAGGATTGTAAGGATCGAGCAACGCTTTGATTGGACGCTCGCCGAGAAACTGCCGGGTGATGGCTGCAGTGATGCGGTTGCAAGCCATGTCGGCGAGTTCCTGATACATGAGCTGAGCGGGATAGGTGCCGCCTTTGCATACGAGGCAGGTGTCGAGCCATTGCTTGGTGATGCGCTTGAGCTGACCGAACAGGTGGAGCTTTGGCTCCTCGCCGGGGTCGCGCCATTTTGTGTAGAGCAGCCGCTGGGTGATATGGAAGACGAGCGAGGAGTGGCGGATGTCGCCTAGATGTGTGAGGCTCATGTCCACGCCTTCACCGATGATGCCAGAGTTGCGCGTGATAGAGGGGCCGACAATGTCGGGGCTAAGTACCAGGATGGAGTCGTCATTGAAGTCGGCGGTCAGCCGTTCCTCCGGCAACTCCAGGCGATAGCCTTCGACGCGGGGGAAGCGGATTTCGAGGGCGTCGCGCTCGGGGTGGATCGCTTTGACCTGAACCGTCTCACGCGGCGGCTGTGGCGGAGCAATGACCGGCTTCGCCGTGAAATCGAAGGGAATGCCGAAGACGTCAGCATATTCCACATTGAAAAGCCCTTCTTCGTTCTGTTCGTACGACATGCGACGCAGCGCGCGTCCAATGACCTGCTCGCACAGGAGCTGGGTGCCGAAGGCGCGAATGCCAAGAACATGGGTGACGGTATTGGCATCCCATCCCTCGGTGAGCATCGAGACCGAGACGACGCAGCGGATGGAACCGCCAAGCTGTGCGGGCTTGCCGACGGTGTTCATGACCTCGCGGAGCAATTCTTGGTCGGTGATGTTTTCGCCAGCACGGGTGTCACCGGTGCGCTCCACAATTTCGCGGCGAAAGCGCTCAATCTCATCGGCAGCCATGCCTCGGAATTTATCGTCGAGCGCATCGCCCGCTTCGAGCTGTTCGCTGTCGATGAGCAGCGTATTCGGGCGCGCCAGCGGGTTGCCGGTAGTCTCGTCGAAATTGCGGAACAGTGCGAGACGTCCGTTCTCCAGCGTAGTGGTGCCGTCCTCGTTCTTGCGATGGAAGCCAGAGATGAAGTCGTAAACGAGCTTCGAGATGGCGGTGTTCTGGCAGACAATGATGAAACAGGGCGGAACCTTGACGCCCTTTTCCTCCCAAAGCTTGAAGGTCTTCTCATAGTGGCCGTAAAGGGCTTGCAGCGCTGTTTGCAAGCGGGTGGGGAGTTTGAGCGGGTCGAGCGCCTCGCCTTGGCCGCGCCCTTTCTTAGGCATGTCTTTGCGGATGTTCTCCCAGAGGTCGCGAAACATCGGCATGTCATCGCCGGGGATGTTTTCCGCTACCGGGACACGCGGCAGCTTGACGATACCGCATTCGATTGCATCCATGAGAGAGAAGTCGCTCATGGTCCAAGGGAATAGCGTGCCTTCCACGTAGCCCGAGCCATTAAGGAAAAATGGAGTCGCCGACAAATCGATCACGCGGCTGAGGCCGAGTTTTCGGTTCACCGCCTCCAAGCCCGAAATCCAAACGCGGGCCGCTTCGTTGTTTCTCTCTGCTTCCTTTTTCTCGTCACCCTTGAGGTCTTCGTTGCCGTCCGCGTCTGGCTTCTCCCGGTAACAGTGGTGCGCCTCGTCATTGATGGCGAGGATGTTCTTCATGCCCATGAGGTCCGGCATCACGCGCTGGAGCATTTGGCCTTCTGTTTCGAGCGTCTGCACTTCTTCCCCAGTGCGGCCTTTAAGGAGCTGGCGGCCAACCTTCGAGATGTCGATGCGCTCGCGAAGCCTGAAGACATGGTAGTTGGTGATGACGATCTTGGCGCGGTTCACGTCATCGAGCATGTCGCCGGGAACCAGTTCGCGGCTGGCGTAGTAGCTATCGGGGTCATTGGGTTGAAGGACGCGCAGCCGGTCTTTGATCGTCAAGCCGGGTGCGCAGACTAGAAAACCGCGCGTAAAATGTTTGCTCGCCGGGTGCCGCACTGCGTTGACTGTCTGCCAGGCGATGAGCATGGCCATGACGGTAGTCTTGCCTGCGCCAGTGGCCAGCTTCAGCGCAAGACGCATCAGTTCGGGGTTGGCATCTCTGTTTGCCAGCGCGAGATGGTCAAGCAGGCGCTTGCCATTCTTGGATTGGGGTGCGACCTCGGTGACCCAAATCGCGGTTTCCACTGCCTCCACCTGGCAGAAGAAGGGGCGGACACCGCCGAACTTGTGATAGCGCCAGTGTTGAAGGAGACGGGCGGTCTCCGGTGTGACCTGCCATTGATTGGAATTGGGCAAGGAACGCCATGCATCCACATGACCGCGGACTTCATTGATGATCGAAGTGGGGTCGTATTGCTGCTCTTTGGTCGAAAGCCCCTTGCCTTCGTCGAAGACAAATCCCGACTGCATAGCGGCTTTGCGTTTCTTCGGCTTTGGGATGGGCGTGATGAATTTGGCGCTGCGTCTGCGCTCAATGATCTTCTGCGTGGGCTGCCCAGTTTCATCAAGCTCCCAATACCTCATTGGGCATTCGTAGGGAGAGTTCAGTATTGGATGGTCAAAGAAAGGGTTAGACATAATTGACGCCTCTCAGCCGCAATTGGCCGCGGACGCTTCTGTATTGCCACTGGTCAATTGTGACGAATATGGCGGAATATGCAACCGTTAACCGGATCGCTGAGTGGTAACCCGGAAAAATCGCCCTGACGGAAGCTAAGCGCCGCCACCCGATCATGCGGTAAATTTCCGTGGCCCTCAGCGGAATCTGCTCCATGTCCATTGGAGCGCGAAGCATGGCCCCGGAATTCGGTAAATCTACTCACCAACTGCCGCTCATCCGGGCGGACGTTCTCAAACAACATTGCGTTCACGAGCCGCTCGGATACGCGGTTCCGATCTTCCGCCCGTTTGCTTGAAGCAAGGGGGCCAAATTGCAAAGCGTATGGCATATGCGAGCCCCCCTTAAACGCTATGCCATGCAAATAGTTTTAGATATTGGCATACTGTTATGCCGTCATGTCTTTGTACCTGTTGGCATATATTTGAAGGAAAGGAACATTTTATGATCATTGGCTACGGACGGACTTCGACCATTGAACAGGTCGCATCGTTCGTGTCGAGATTCATATTCAGGATGCGCAGGGCGACGCCCTTCGCCTGCAACCGATCAACAATTTCGCACAAATGCCGGACAGAGCGCGCCAAGCGGTCAATTTTCGTGACAACCAAGGAATCGCCTTCGCGCGCAAACTCGACTGCAGCTTCAAGCTGTTTACGAGGCGCGACTGAGCTTACGTTCTGTCGCGGCAGTTGGAAGGCATCGCCAAGGCAAAGGCGGAAGGCAAATATCGTGGTGGCATTCCCACAGCTCGCGCCAAGGCTGAACAGGTCTTCGCTTTGGTTGACGCTGGCAAGACCAGAGCAGAAGCGGCGGAAGAGCTAGGAATCAGCATCCGAAGCGTCTTCCGCATCTTGCAGACTCGCAATGATGCCGAGACAGCGCCAGTGGCACCGCCGGTCACGCGGTTTCGGACACGTCCGCAAGTCAGCGCATAAGGGAGGGGACATCGCTATCAGCGGCCATGCCCGATGACCGGTTTCGGACCCGGAGGTTATGAGTCCAATCGCAATGAGCCGCCAGCGGTTATGACGGGTCAACCTGGCGGATTTCAGCAACGAGGAATCATCGCCATTAGCGGCCCGCCGGATAAACCATCGCCTTTAGGTCCGCGCGGCATCATTCCCTCCTGGAAACATGAAATGAGTGTTCCCATTACCATCCTGTATTTCGACTGACGTAGCGCCATGTTGCTGCTGCTGGATTGGAAAATGGTCCATCGCATGCTCTTTGGCCGACGAAAGATTACCAGCCCAAGGCGTCGTCCCCAACACCTCCGCCTCCCTTAGCCAAACAATTAAGAAAGCCATCGTGCTTCTCCTGCTTCGCGCTAAGCATAGCACGGGAGATCGAGACCGCGCGTCTCTTGTCGCATTGGCTCTGGCGCGACCGGCGGCGTAAGCTACTACTCTGTGACTAGAGGTCCGGAAATGCGTCGCCCAGTTCGACAAAGCACCCCTCTCGTAGCCAAAGGACGCGTGTTCCCGTTTCAAATTTCAGCAGCATGCTGGGTTGACTTGCTCGCGTATGGAAGCCTGATCGGGGAAGGCAAATTTAATCCGTTACATCCCAAATCTGCCGAGGCAATAAAACGGCTGCACAAATTCCATACGGTCGTCGCTGATCATAGCAGCCGGGCGTTCCCCGCCCTCGTTCTGAACGATGGAGCTGTGGTCTATCGCGACCTGTCTCTGAGGAGTCGCTCAGTCACCCATGACTTCCTTATTCGGTGCTGGAATTTGCACCGGGATATTGCTCAGCTTGAGACGTCGGGCGGCTTCCCCGGGGCGAGGATGGTTCTCTCCGTCGGTTTTCGTCTGCGAAACACCCGCCGCCCTCCCGCTTATGAGCACGTGGAGTCCATTCTCGACAGGTTTCGCGATCAGCGCATAACCGCCGAGCAAGCTATTCGCGAGGCGGCTCGAAGTCGGGCCTTCATTGATATCGTTCCAGAGTTGCAGGGCAACTTTGCGTTCACGAAGGCGTATCTCGCCGATCAATCGGGTTCAGCCGCTGGGTTGGGGGCCACGCTTTTTTGTGGACCTTGCCATATTCACGCATCCCGCACCGCCATGGCTAAATCTTGGCCCATCTGTTCGTTGGTCGCATAATAGCCTGCCATTGTCTGCCGAATTCGCTCCAATAAACGGACTTGTGGAACTTAAGCATCCGGAAGGAGGCCCATTGGACGTTCGCGACGCATTGCAAATAGCGCAGCAGTTAACAGGCGACGCTGGCGTTTTAGAAACGCTTCGTGCGGCCAGTCAAAGCGATTAGGTGCAAAAATCAAAACATCTGGAACGCCGCGATTTAACAGAATGGGCCTTATGCGACCTTGGCAAACAAACATGCTCAGGCTCGCTGATGCAACAGCAACACCTGTCATTGATTGTTGAAAGGCGATGAGAAGTGGCAAAATTGAGTGCAAGAGCGACAGCATCGGGTATCGCAACTGCTAGAGCAGAAGCGCGTGTCCGATATAGCTTCACTGCTTAGTACCTGACCGCAAGCGTGATTTTTGCCAAGCGCAGCGCGCAGATCGAAAAAGCAAACCCCAAAGGTGCCGATCAGGCGACCATGACCGAGCACCGGGGTCTTGTCACGGCAACAATCATGCAGTGCGTCGCGGCCATCGAAGCCGAGAGCGCTGAGCTGACCATGTATGGGCCGGGCCATCACTTAGGTTCCACCGGAACGGATGCGAACGCCCCCGACTTCCTTGCCCCGCTTGCCGAGCTCATCGACACTCAGAGTACGCTAGATAGATACAACACAATCCTGCACCTTCTTCGCAAGCACTTTAGATAAGCGTAAGCAACCATGGCAACACATGGAGGTATTAGTGCGTCTCCGGAACGAGCTAATCCATTACAAATCGAAATGGGACAAGGATATGGACGAGGAAAAATTGTTCAAGGCTTACTCTAAAAAACCTTAGGTTGGCGAAGCCATCTTTTATTCCAGCCAATACCACTTTTTTCCCGCACCAATTCCTTAGCGCTGCATGCGCCGCTTGGTCAGTGCGGACCGCCGTAGCGTTCCTCAATCGGTTTTACGATCAAATCGAGATCAAGAGCCCGCTACAGGCATACATGCACCAATTCGAGGGTCTGTGAGCGGGGAAGGAGAAACCGGGCCTTCGGTGCAAACAACACTTTCGCAACGCGCCGCGCATTTATTTACCAAAATCCCGTATCGCTATCTGCGAGAAGCACTACCTTCTGAGTGCAACTACCTTCTTCGCCGGTCGCTTTAGTACATTCGTCAACATATGCCCTCCATTGCGGACATTCAGGATTCCGCCGATGCGTCCAATAGCTGATTGGGATCATACTGACCTTCACGCTCTAATCGACGCGAAGGTGCAAGAAAGCCTCACGCTCGATTACAAGCAATCCGATGCACTAAAGGCGACAGATGGAGTGAAGAAGGAGATTGCGAAAGATGTCTCCGCATTTGCGAACTCAGCGGGCGGACGCATCATCTACGGGATCATAGAGGAAGGACACGAGCCTAAAGGCATTGATTCAGGTGTAGACCCCGCCGAGTTCACGCGAGAATGGTTGGAGCAGGTGATCATGTCCAACGTTGCCCCGCGTATAGAAGGCATGCGGATCAAACAAATTCCACTTCAAGGCGGACGAGCGGGCTACGTAATCGACATTCCGGCGGCGACCTCGCGTGGCCCGCACCAATCCGCGGACAAGCGATATTACAAGCGGTTCAATTTCGCATCAGTGCCGATGGAGGATTACGAAATCAGGGACGTGCTACGCCGTAGCTCAACCCCCGACCTATCCCTGAAATTCGCGCTTACTGTTACAAATCAGGATCAGACTACATCTCTTGTGAACGCAATCCTAACAGTAAACATCGTGAATCGTTCAAATGAGCCTGCGGTATATTCGTCGGTACATATCTTCTTAGACGCCGATCTTCAAGTTTCGGATATAAAGAACTTCGAACGTGCCGGAGAAAGTGAACTCACTTATGGACAACACCTTCACCTATTAAAGTACTTTTCGCGTAACCTTCTCCCGTCCAACCACCAACCGATCTGGCGCGAGAGGCCATTTCTGCTTGCCAATATCCCTATTACTCTTAATCCTAGCATCTGTTATGTAGTTGGCTTTGATATTTCATGTCCTGGCATGTGGAAGCAGAGATTTGGAACTATAACTCAAGCCAAAGACTTATTAATGGATGAAATTAAGAGGATTGAGCCTAACAATGACGACGATTGAGTGTTGCCGTAGAGTTCGGCGTGGTGCCCCGGCTGAGACACGGCGCTCTAACTCTCTTTTGAGGGGGCAGGCCACGCATGAACACTTTTCAATCGAGATGAGCGCAGTGGTGACGCCGGTTCGAACGACGGTCGCGCCCTCGGAATTTTTGACTCGAATAAACGCGCTGTCTTTGTTTTCGATGCGAAGAGCCAGAGCTTCTCTGGTGCTTCGCCGTGGCGGACAATTGCGAACGTGAACACCGGCATCCAACATCGGCCATTTGTCGGAAATTGTTTTCCGGCTGATGCTGTATACCCTGAAATCGATACGAGTGTCATCTAGCGCTGCAGCATGACGCTGCCTCGACGGC
>Ga0182030_10013611_pt1 | contig 16167 bp, 14 predicted proteins | sample 812S3MmetaG_FD_121299 | JGI IMG/M metagenome (GOLD analysis project Ga0182030, IMG submission 121299) | Permafrost microbial communities from Stordalen Mire, Sweden - 812S3M metaG (Illumina Assembly) | ecosystem: Environmental > Terrestrial > Soil > Wetlands > Permafrost | place: Sweden...
CACGGCCGATCAATTGCAGCAGGTGTTGGGCAGCGACACCGTCAAGCAGTTGGCCGCGCGGTTCAATATTCCGATCGATCAAATTTCCAAGGTTTTGGCGCAACAACTTCCCAAGGCCGTGGATGCTGCGAGCCCCAACGGCCACCTTCCGGCGTCATCATAAGGCTGCGCGATGATGGTTCCGGACGGGGCGCAGCGCGGATTCGTCCGGAGCCGGCAAATACCATTTATCGCACTGAAAAACCTGCAAAATTCGCGCATTTGCTATGTCCGGATGTAACTGGCCAAGACGACCGCCGCTGTGCTAGCTTATGGTGGGGTTTTTAGTCGGCAATTTGCTGCGGGACCGTGAGCATGGCCGACGTTCTTTGCGTGATGGAGAGGGCGTTGAAGCATAAATATACCGTTGGAGAGACCGTCTATTTTACTGCCAGCAATGTCGCCCGTCCGGCCGCCAGCGGGACCTATGAGGTGATCCGGCTGCTTCCGACCGATGGCGACGACTGCCAGTACCGGATCAAAAGCTCGACCGAGGCTTTCGAACGTGTAGCCAAGGAAAGTCAGCTCGACATCTCCTGAGCGATTGCGCGCCTGGCCGGTGAAGTGACTTTCATTTCGTCCGCCGTCAAAAGGCCCCGTTCGCAAGGCCATTCTGCGCGGACCGAACGCGGAAAGCCGCCATTCACTTTCGCTGAACGTGTTTTGTGCGGGGTTGGGGGACATCGCGCATGGACTGGGCGTGGACGACATCGCTCGATCAATTCTGGCGCTCGCCGGCGTTTCCGATGTGGCTGACATTGGGCGTGTCGGGATTTTTCACGCTGATCGTTCTTGTCACGCTGTTGCGAGCCGAGAAATCCGTCGCTAACGGCGCGCTGACGGTCATCACGCTGCTGGCTATCAGTGTTGCCGTCGCCGCCACCATTCGCGGATTCGGTCCAGCCGGCGCGGTCGCACCCAGTGAAAGCCCGTCGCTCCCGACCATGAACGTTTCGCTGCCGGCGCTGTCGTGTATCGACGATCTGGCCGGAGAAACCGTTTTGGCGGCGTGCGAAAAGGTACTGTTCGGCTCCGCCGAATCGGCGGCCGCGGCGGTGTCGTATGCGGCGTCCCGGATTGCGCAGGTCACCGCGTCGGGTGACGTCGCCGCCCCGAACGGGAGCATGACACCCGAGATGCAGGCGCTGCGCCGCGCCGTTGAGCGCGACCGATATGGGCTGATGGCGCAGGCGCTGGTCGCGCGCGACCATTGTACGCTTTCGGAATGTGCAGCCTTCAGGGCGCTGACGGATACCCATCAGATCGTGGCCAACATGGACGAGCGGATGTATGACGGCCTGATTTCGCGCTACGCGCCCTCTTGGAACGCGCCTGCGGCGGCAGCGCCGGTTGCGGCACCTGTGCCATCGATTCCCACCGGCAGACCCACCAATGCGGAGTTTCCCTCGGCGGCCTCGATCCCGCCGGTCAGCATCATGGCGCCAGAGCCGGGCCCGGCTACGCCGCCTGCCGCGCCGCGCACGCCGACATCGGTTGCGAACGCGCCATCCCCATCGCCCTCGCCATCGCCGCGCCCGACCTCGACGACGGGCCCCACGCTTGCCGCGGCCAAAAAGCCAGCTGTTCCGAAGCCTCCGCGCCCGGCGCCGGCCGCGCCTGTGCAGCTATCGCCCGCTACGCCGCCGCCGCCCGCGACCGCAAACGATTGATCCTTTCAAAAGCTTTCGGCGATCGCTAACCTTGCAACCATGCCACTTCACCTCATCAAGCTTGCCGTCGGCTGCGAGTCCGTCAAGGAACTCAAGAGCTGGGTCGCGGAGCGTATGCGAACCGCAAAGCAAAAGGGCCTGCCACGTCATCATATTCACATTACGCGGATGACGCCGAAGCGCGGCGAAGAATTGCTCGCGGGCGGTTCGCTCTACTGGGTCATCCGCGGTGAAATCGCGGCCCGCGAAAAGATCATTGCCATCGAACCGTTCCGTGACCGCGACGGAATCGGAAGATGCCGGCTGGTGATGCAGCCCAAGGTGGTCGCGGTGCTGCCGCGGCCGATGCGGGCGTTTCAGGGCTGGCGCTATTTCGCGCAAAGCGATGTCCCGCCGGATCTCGGGTCCGTGGGCTCGGGCGTCGCGGCGATGCCCGAGCCGTTGCGCCGCGAACTGCGCGAACTCGGGCTGCTTTGAGCCCTCGGGCCGGGCCGACTAGACTCCGATATTGTCGATCAGCCGGGTTTTGCCGATTTTGGCCGCCACCAGAATCCGCATCGGTCCATCCTTCACCGAAGCGATCGGCGCCAGCGTTTCGGCGTGGCGGACCTCGAAATAATCCAGCGTGAAGCCGGCGCCGGTGACGATCGCGGCGCCGCCGGCCATCGCTGCCTCTATGTCGTCTCCCGCACGCAAGCGCCGGGCGCTTTCCTGCAGCGCGCGGTACAGTTCCGGTGCTGTCAGGCGCTGTTCCGGCGACAAATAGACGTTCCGCGAAGACATCGCGAGGCCATCGGCTTCGCGGACGGTTCGCGAGCCGATGACCTTGACGCCGAGGTCGAGATCGCTTGCCATCCGCGTCACGACCCGCAATTGCTGGAAATCCTTTTCGCCGAACACCGCGAGATCCGGCCGGCACTGCGTGAACAGTTTGCCGACGACGGTGGTGACGCCGCCGAAGAAGTGCGGGCGGAAGCGATCCTCCAGACCCGCGGTGGCGGGCCCTTCGGTCAGAATCCGGGTGGCAAAGCCGTCCGGATACATCGTCTTGACGTCCGGGTTCCAGATCAAGTCGACCTTCTCGGCGGCCAGTTTGGCGAGGTCCGCCTTCCAGGTGCGGGGGTACGAACCGAAATCCTCCGAGGGCGCGAACTGGGCGGGATTGACGAAGATCGAGACGATGACCCTTGCGGCGCGACGCTTCGCCTGCCGAACCAGCGACACATGGCCGTCATGGAGTGCTCCCATGGTTGGCACCAGCGCTATCGTGGCTTTTCTCACGCGAAGGCCGTCGAGGGCGCGACGCAACGCAGGTACCGTGCGGACAATGATGGGGCTTCGCGACATAGAGCTCGATCTGTGAGGTCAGCCGGGCAGCTGGCTTCGGCCTTGGGGCGGGGACGCCACCCTATCAAGGCCGATGCTCGGTCGCCAAGCGGGGTTACGGGAAATAGGGCTCAATCGGTTTTGAAGAACACCCGCCAAATGTGGGGCCGATCACAGACGCCGCAAAACGTGCGTGCGATTCATGATTAAGGCAGACGGTGACGGTGATCCGACGCTGGGATCGCGCATTTCGCTTGACCGCGGTCGCGCGTAATTTGAAGATATCGACAGGGGTCGAAGAATGCTGGTGCAGGCTAGTCAGGGGCAATCGGGCTCGGCTCATGTCGTTGTGCTGGGCAATGAGAAGGGCGGTTCGGGCAAATCCACCACCGCCTTGCATATCGCCGTTGCCTTGATGAAAGCCGGCCAGCGCGTCGCCACCATCGATCTCGATTGCCGGCAGCAAAGCTTCACCCGTTATATCAACAATCGACGCGCCTGGGCACGCCGCACCGGCCGCGATCTCGAAGTTCCGGTGCATTGCTGCATCAAGCATGGCCAGACCATGCAGATCGCCGACAACGAATCTTCCGAATTTCAGCAGTTCATGGATGCCGTGAGCGCGGTCGAGCGGACATTCGATTTCATCGTGATCGATACGCCGGGATCCGATAGCTATCTGATGCGGCTGGCGCACTCCATGGCCGATACGCTAGTGACGCCGATCAACGACAGCTTCCTCGATTTCGACGTGCTGGGCACTGTCGACCCCGCCACCTATTCGGTCACCGGCGAGAGCCATTACGCGGAGATGGTGCGGGATACGAGGCGCAAGCGCCGTCAGCTCGACGGCGTCAGCAGCGACTGGATCGTGGTCCGCAACCGGTTGTCGATGCTGGGGTCGCGCAACAAGCAACTCGTCGCCGATGGTCTCAACGACTTGTCGTTGCGGCTCGGCTTCCGCTCGATCGATGGTTTCGCTGAACGCGTGGTTTATCGCGAATTTTTTCCGCGCGGGCTCACCGCGCTCGACGACCTCGATGAGGCGACACTCGGCACCCGGCCGAGCATGGGCCACGTCACCGCGCGCGAGGAGGTCACCAGCCTGCTGCGTCAGTTGAAACTACCGCTTGATGAGCGCGGCCGCCGCCGCGCGGCCAATCGTGCCGAATGGTTCAACCAGGTCGACAAGCCGCTCGAAGTCCACGACATCCTCGGCGTCTGAGACTCGTCGCGCAGGCGACAACGGGCGCTCGGCGCGGACGGCAAAGCGCGGGTCGGAAGCGCCATGCCGATGTGCATGGGGCGCGGCACCAGCTCCGGCATCGATCCGCCGGCCAGAACCGGGAGGCGCGCCTGTTTCCCGGACGTGCCGGGGTTCCGATGGAACCAACCGGCCCCAAGCCCATTTCCCACAAGGCCGGGTTTACCGGGCCTTTACTCAAGACCTCAACCCGCCCTTCATTTGCGGCCCCGACAATGAAAACGGGCTGCCGTGGGCCGTGGTATTGCGCAACTGCACAATAAGTAGTTGCGCCGCACAATGATCAGGCGGTGTTTACACAACATTTAGCCTTCCCGTCACGTTTACGTCACGTATATTGACCGCCAGGAACAAGGGGCGGCCGAGTCCAAACACTGGAATTTGATCCACTGATATTAGTGCGCCGAGGACGAACATGAAACGTGGAATTGCCATTCTGCTTTCGCTCTGCGTGCTGGTGACAGTCGCGTATTTTACCGCGAGCAAATGGGCGATCCGCCACCAGACCATGACGTTCTACGATGCGACCCGCGACAATCGTCCGGTCGCTGTGGACGTCGCCGTGCGGCGCGACAAGGAAATGCAGGCGAATGCCGGCATGATCACATTGCCAGTCGCGATCCTCAACCATGGCAATACCGTCAAATTTACCGAATACTCGTTCCTGGCAAACGTTTTTGCCGCGCGTGGCTACCTCGCCGTGAGCATCCAGCATGATCTGCCAACGGATGCGCCTTTGGTAACCAACGTCGGCGAACTCTATGTCGGCCGTTTGCCGCATTATCACCGCGGCGTCGCCAACATCCGCTTTGCCGTCGATGAAATGAAAAAGGTGTTGCCTGACGCGGATTATGATCATCTGACCATGGTAGGGCACTCCAACGGCGGTGACATTTCGATGTACTTCGCCAAGATGTATCCGGACCATATCAAGAAGGTGGTTACGCTCGACAATCTTCGCGTGCCGTTCATGACCGACGGTCGATTCAAGATTCTTTCGTTCCGCTCGAAGGATCCCGTGTTCAAGCCCGATCCCGGTGTCGTTCCCGGCGACGAAGATTGCGAGAAGGCCGGGATTACGGTCGTGCAAACCGGCTACCAGCACACCGACATGAGCGATCGCGGTCCCGACGAGGTCAAGTCGTCGATCGAAGGCATGCTCGACAAATTCCTCGATGACGACAGCGCGCTCAGGCCGTTCGTGACAAAAGCACCGCCGGTGTTGACCGATCCGGGACCGGTTGCGCTCTACGCGCCGGTCAAGAACTGACGATCCGCATCGCTCTTTAATCCAGAACCTCTGGTCCAGAACCTGGTTTGCTTCGGGCTTGAATAGCTTCGGGCCGAAGCAGGATTGGCGCCTCCATCGCGCATTGACCGCCGCCTTATCCCGCTCCACATAAGGCTTGCGGCAATTTGCGAGCGCTCATGTCCGGTGAACCGACCAAACCGAAATCTGCGGGCGAGGGGCCCCCGGCGCAAAAGGCCGAATCTGGCAGAACTTCGTCCGGCAAAGCCGGTTCGCTGCCGCAGGCAAGGCCGTCCGCTTCGGAAGACATTGCCGCCTTTGTCGCCAAGGCCCGCGCGATGTCGCCCCACGCCGCGGGCGCGAAGGGCCGGCTGGTATTCGCGCTCGACGCCACCATGAGCCGACAGCCGACATGGGACATGGCCTGTGCGCTCCAGGCCGACATGTTTCGCGAGGCGGCGGCGCTCGGCAGCCTCGATATCCGCCTCGTCTATTATCGCGGCCTCAATGAGTGCCGCGCCAGCAGCTGGATTTCCGACACGGCGCAACTGGCAAAAATGATGGGCAAGATCGATTGCCGAGGCGGCAATACCCAGATCGGCAAGGTGCTGTCGGAGGCGCGGCGGGAGGCAGCGGCCTCCGCGGTGCGCGCGGTGGTCTTCGTCGGCGACGCCATGGAGGAGGCGGTCGACGAACTCTGCGCCAAGGCGGGCGAACTCGGCCTGCTCAAGGTGCCGGTCTTCATGTTTCAGGAGGGGCATGACGGCGTCGCCGAGCAGGCGTTCCGGGAGATCGCGCGTCTGACGGGCGGCGCCTGGTGCAGGTTTGATCCCGGCGCCGCGGCGCAATTGCGCGAACTGCTGCGCGCCGCGGCGGCCTATGCCGCGGGCGGGCGCGAGGCGTTGCTGCGGCTGTCGAAAACCGGTGGCGGTGCGGCCAGGCTGCTCGGGCAGATGAAGTGATCTCGCCTTCACGGGTCGGAGCACAAGCATGCTTTTTGCCGCCGACCACGCTATATTGAATGCATGCCCACCCTGATTGCTGGCGTCGTCGCCGTTATCCTTCTTTACTCGCTGCTGCAGATGTTTCGGGCGGCCAATCCGGTTGTGCTTGCCCGCGCAATCAAGATCGGCGGCGGTGTTGTGGCGCTTGCGGTCGCCGCGTTCACCGGTATCAAGGGTGAACTTGCGGTGGCGGTTCCGCTCGGCATCTTCGGCGCCGGACTGCTGGGCTGGTCGCCTTTCGGGGCATCGGGGTTCGGCAACATCGGCGCGATGTTCAAGCGCTCGGGCGCACAACGCTCGCCGGGACAGACGTCGCGAGTCCGCTCGCAGTTTCTCGACATGAGGCTCGATCACGACAGCGGCGAACTCAGTGGCCAGATCGTGGCCGGGCCGAATGCCGGTCACCTGCTCGACGAGTTCGAACTGCCGCAATTGACGGCGATGATGCCGGGCTTCGACGCCGAAAGCGTGTCGCTACTTGAAAGCTATCTTGACCGCAGGTTTCCCGCCTGGCGTCAGCACGCGCAAGGAAATGCGGCAGGGGGGCAGAGCCGCGCGGCGGCGAGCGGCAAAATGACGGACGAGGAGGCCTATCAGATCCTTGGCCTGCAGCCGGGGGCGGCGCGTGAGGAGATCGGTCGGGCGCACCGCGGGCTCATGAAGAAACTGCATCCCGACCAAGGGGGGTCGACGTACCTCGCCGCCCGTGTAAACGAGGCCAAGGATACTTTGCTTCGCACGCATCACAGCTAACTCCGGGAACGCTACCAAACGTTACTACCTGCGAGTTGCTTCTGCTTTCCGCTCCGGCTGACGCCCCGTTGCCGCCCGCCGTAGTCCGGCGTGGTCGATCTTTCGTCCGGCAATCTAGCCGTAAAATCTTGACGAGAGGTTTTCAGGACGCAAATTCATCGAGTGCCGGACCCGCCGCTTGCGGCGGCCGCGATGTCAGCGCCTGACGCCGGCATCCCGCGTTTTGGCAGGTTGAAGGCCTTTTTCATTCCGATTGAATCGGAACGGAGGCGCGATTTGTTTATTTGGTGCGGTTTCCTGAGGCGAACGCTATCCGCCCGCATCGAGTGCGGGGCAGCCCTTCGCTGCAAAGGCTCAGATCAGTTCCGAACGGTGAAGCAGGAGATGTCGGAGCGCTTCAAGGTCCGGCAGACCGCCTCGGCCTGATCGCTGTCGAGGCCGGCGAAGCGGGCACGGAACAACTTCCTTTCGCCCTTGGCGACGACCGGTTCGGTAAACGGATCTGCCTTGCTCAGCAGACCGCGAGCCTGCTCGCGCGCGACTTCGATGCGCTGCCGCGCCTCGCTCTCGGTTTCCAGCGCGCCGACCTGAATGATCCACCCAGTGTGAACCGCGACCGGCTTGATGGCACCGTTTTGCTGGATGGCCTGCGGTTGCGGTTGGGCCCGCGGATTTGGATCGGCATAGGCCATCGCCTGCGAGGCGGAGGAGGGCGGAGCGTTCGATGCCGGCAACACGCCAAGCAGACCGTTTCCGGTGCCGTGGTTTGCCGGTTGCGGCGGCATTTCAGTTTTGGCGATTTCGGTCTTGTTGGATTCGGCCTTGGACACGATCGCGCTCGATGTCTCCGCCACTTCCGGGCGTGCTGACGGTATCGCGCTGGTGACGGGTGTGGCTGGCTGGGCCGGACCTGCCGAAGCCAGCTTCACCTGTCCGGCCTTGATCTGGACGGTCTTCACCTTGACCGGCTTCATCGGTTCGGACGAGCCGGGGATCGCGGAAATAGCCTGGCTCTGGATCACGCCACTGGTAAACGGCGCGGGCTCGGGCTTGGCTTGCGGCGGTGGCAAAGCCGGCGTGGCGGCTGCGACGGCCGATCGGGAAGCCGGAGCGGTCGAACGCACCGGCGGCACTGCGACCGGCGCAGGCGATTCCGACGCGACCTGAACAGCACCCTGGACCTGAACCGTCTGGGTCGGGCGGGATGCGGCTTCGGCTTCGGCAACATCGGCATTGGCGTCTGAAGAATTGCGCTCGGTGATCGCGGCGACGGTACGGTTGCTTGCGGCTTTCTCCAGATTCTCGGCAAGCAGGTTGCGCATGATGGCGTCGCGCGAACCGCCGCTGCGGCCTCCCATGACCACGCCGACCAGATGGCGGTTGCCGCGGCGCATCGAGGTCACAAGATTGAAGCCCGAGGCGCGGGTGTAGCCGGTCTTGATTCCATCGACCCCCTCGACATTGCCGAGCAGGTGATTGTGGTTGCGGATGGACTGGCCGTGGTAATTGAACGCCGTGGTCGAGAAGTAGCGGTAATAGCGCGGAAAGCGGTCCTGGATCGCGCGGCCGAGGGTCGATTGGTCCCGCGCCGTCGTCACCTGGTCGTCGTCAGGCAGGCCGGAGGCATTGCGATAGACCGTTCGCGTCATCCCGAGCGCGCGCGCCTTGCGGGTCATCAGCTTGGCAAAATCGTCTTCGTCGCCGGCGATGGCTTCCGCAATCACGACGGCTGCGTCGTTGGCGGAGCGCGTCACCAGTCCCTTGATGGCATCTTCGACGTGGATGGTCTGACCCGGGTGCAGGCCGAGTTTGGTGGGAGCCTGTTCGGAGGCATGCTCCGATACCGCCATTTCGGTGTCGAGCTTCATCTTGCCGGCATCGAGGCGCTCGAACAGCAGATAAAGCGTCATGATCTTGGTAAGCGAAGCCGGGTGGCGGCTGGCATCGGGATTGTTGGCGGAAAGCGTCGCACCCGAGTTGCCGTCGACGATGATGGAGGAGAATGCCGGGCTGTAGCTCTCCTGCGCCTCCTGGTGATGGCGCACATGGTAGTGGTGATACGCGTGATAGCGATGCCTGTAATGGCGCGCATCAGCGGTGTCGGTTGTAAAAATGGCTGCAGCGGTGGAGGTGACCAGCCCCAAAACGCAAACCCGCAGAACACGCGAGGAAGCCAAGGTTGTGCGAAGCATAAACTTCCCCGTCCGATTTCTGTCTTTGATCACCGGTTCGTGAGGCCAAATTATGCCCATGAGCCGACAATGTTTCCCGTCCAAAGTGTCCGAATCCGGACAGGCATTTCCGCCCGAACCGCCGATCTGATCGTTATTGTAGCTAACAGGCTGTACGCAAACATATTTTGGATGCTTGTCCGGAACGCGAACAGGCCCCGAATCAAGTTAGGTGGCCGGGGTTTCCAAAAGATTAAGCAACCCTTGCGCCACCCGTCGGTATTTGGCGTTAATCCAAGAATATTGTGCGCCGCACAATATTCTTGACTTTATTGTGCATCGCACATATAGCCAAAGGCGTCAGGGGGCCGGGACCTCCCGGCAGATCAGCGAAACATCAGTCTGGGAAAGGACTCCATGATGGTCAAGGTTGAAGACATTCAGCAGTACGGAAAAGAGCACATCGATACCGTCGTTGCTTCGGCAACCACCCTTCAGAACGGCCTTCAGGCCATCGCTAGCGCCTATGGCGATTACACCAAGAAGTCGTTTGAAGACACCAAATCATTCGTCGAGAAGCTGTCCGGCGTGAGCTCGCTCGACAAGGCGATTGAAGTGCAGACCGAATTCGCGAAGTCCGCCTATGAGACCTTCGTGGCCGAGTCGCAGAAGATCGCAGGGCTCTATACCGATCTCGCCAAGCAGACTTTCAAGCCGTTCGAAGGCATCGCAGCGAAGTTCACCCCGGCCGCTGCCCACTGATCATTTGCGCGTTTCTGCAGCCCGCTTTTGCGGATACGCGCTGACCTCGACGCTGTTTTCCAAAAGCCCGGCCGCGTTGGCCGGGCTTTTTCGGTTCTGTCTGTTGTTCCGGATCTGCAGGGAATTATTTCGCGACGCGCCTCAACGTTACTTTGTCAAACCCTCCGGGATTGATTAACCTCAGCTGGATCGCCGAGCCGGGAGTCGGACCTGCCGCAAGCAGCATTTGACCAGTATTTGCGCGCTTGCGGCGAGCCGAAGGCGGACCCATATTCCAGCTATCGATTCAGCTGATGGGTCGGGCCGGCCGGGAGCGGCGATCTGGAAAGCGTGTCTGGGAACTTTGCGATGGCTCCGACAGGAGACCATCACCTGGCCGCCGTCCGGTTTCCCGTGGGGATGTCGAACACCTGTGCCATGCTGCAACTAACTGCCAAATTTGATTCGCCCGTGCCGCCCGCCAACGCCGCATCTGCCCCCCGAATGGGCAATGATGATAATCGTTCTGGCGGGACCGGCGGCCCGGCGACATCTGTTATCACCAAGGTCAAACCGAAGACAAAGCGCCCGAATCTCTACCGTGTCCTGATATTGAACGACGATTACACTCCGATGGAGTTTGTCGTTCACGTGCTGGAGAAGTTCTTCCAGAAGGATGTCGAAGCCGCGACCAAGATCATGCTCCACGTCCATCATCATGGAATCGGGGAGTGCGGCGTGTTCACCTACGAGATCGCCGAGACCAAGGTGACACAAGTGATGGATTTCGCGCGCAAGCACCAGCATCCCCTGCAATGCGTGATGGAAAAGAAGTAGCGGCTGGCGAAATCCCCCAAAACCGGAACGGGTTTTGCATTGTAACAAGCCATGGGTCGGACTGGCGTGCGCCATTCCAGGGGAGCAGCTCTCATTTTTGCCTGGGTGTGGCGCGTAAAGTCTGAATGTAAACGAGTCGCGGGAACCGGTCTTTCGCCGCGAGCAGGTGTAACTATATGACGAATAATATCACAAAGGTTGTTGTTGCCTGACCGGGCAACGGCGATCATGATGGCGGGGGCCACAGAGGACGCGAATGCCTACTTTTTCCCAGAGCCTTGAACAATCCCTGCATCGTGCGCTGGCGATTGCAAACGAGCGTCACCACCAGTACGCGACGCTTGAACATCTGCTGCTGTCGCTGATCGACGACTCCGATGCGGCTGCGGTGATGCGTGCCTGCAGCGTCGATCTCGACAAGCTGCGCACCAGTCTCGTCAACTACCTCGAAACCGAGTTCGAGAACCTGGTGACGGACGGCGCCGATGACGCCAAGCCGACCGCGGGTTTTCAGCGCGTCATCCAGCGCGCGGTGATTCACGTCCAGTCGTCCGGCCGCGAGGAAGTGACCGGCGCCAACGTGCTGATCGCGATCTTCGCCGAGCGCGAGAGTCATGCGGCCTATTTCCTGCAGGAGCAGGACATGACGCGTTACGACGCGGTAAACTACATCAGCCATGGTATCGCCAAGCGGCCCGGGGTATCGGAAGCGCGCCCGGTGCGCGGTGTCGACGAAGAGACCGAGACCAAAGGCAATGAGGATCCCAAGAAGAAGGGCGAGGCGCTCGATACTTATTGCGTGAACCTCAACAAGAAGGCGCGCGACGGCAAGATCGATCCGGTGATCGGGCGAAATGCCGAGATCAACCGCGCCATCCAGGTGCTGTGCCGCCGGCAGAAGAATAATCCGCTGTTCGTCGGCGAGGCCGGTGTCGGCAAGACCGCGATCGCAGAGGGGCTCGCCAAGCGCATTGTCGACAGCGAAGTGCCGGAGGTATTGGCGGCGGCGACGGTGTTCTCGCTCGACATGGGCACCTTGCTCGCGGGTACCCGCTATCGCGGCGATTTCGAGGAACGGCTGAAGCAGGTTCTCAAGGAGCTCGAGGCGCATCCGAACGCCATCCTGTTCATCGACGAGATCCACACCGTGATCGGCGCCGGCGCCACTTCCGGCGGCGCGATGGACGCATCCAATCTGCTCAAGCCGGCGCTGGCATCGGGCACGATTCGCTGCATGGGCTCGACTACTTACAAGGAATACCGCCAGCACTTTGAGAAGGATCGGGCGCTGGTGCGCCGGTTCCAGAAGATCGACGTCAATGAACCGACGGTGGAGGACGCGATCGCGATCCTCAAGGGTCTGAAACCCTATTTCGAGGATTACCACCGATTGAAATATACCAACGAGGCCATCGAGGCCGCGGTACAGCTGTCGTCGCGCTACATCCATGACCGCAAATTGCCGGACAAGGCGATCGACGTGATCGATGAATCCGGCGCGGCCCAGATGCTGGTCGCGGAGAACAAGCGCAAAAAGACCATCGGCATCAAGGAAATCGAAACCACGATCGCGACCATGGCGCGGATTCCGCCCAAGAGCGTTTCGAAGGACGATGCCGAGGTTCTCAAGCATCTCGAGCAGACCTTGAAACGCGTGGTGTTCGGCCAGGACAAGGCGATCGATGCGCTCTCGGCCTCGATCAAGCTGGCGCGGGCCGGGTTGCGCGAGCCGGAGAAGCCGATCGGCTCGTATCTGTTCTCGGGTCCGACCGGTGTCGGCAAGACCGAGGTGGCAAAGCAGCTCGCCGCCTCACTGGGCGTCGAACTGATCCGCTTCGACATGTCGGAATATATGGAGCGCCATACCGTGTCGCGCCTGATCGGCGCGCCCCCGGGCTATGTCGGCTTCGACCAGGGCGGCCTGCTGACCGACGGCGTCGACCAGCATCCGCATTGCGTGGTGTTGCTCGACGAAATCGAGAAGGCGCATCCGGATCTGTACAACGTGCTGCTGCAGATCATGGATCATGGCCGGCTCACCGACCACAACGGCAAACAGGTCAATTTCCGCAACGTCATCCTGATCATGACCACCAATGCGGGTGCCGCGGATCTGGCGCGCCAGGCGTTCGGCTTCACGCGCAACAAGCGCGAAGGCGATGATCACGAAGCGATCAATCGGCAGTTTGCACCTGAATTCCGCAACCGGCTCGATGCCATCGTCTCGTTCGCGCATCTCAATGCCGAGGTGATCGGCATGGTCGTCGAGAAGTTCGTGCTGCAACTCGAGGCGCAGCTTGCCGACCGCGACGTCACCATCGAACTGTCGGAGCCGGCCAAGGCGTGGCTGGTTCAGCATGGTTACGATGAGCAGATGGGCGCGCGGCCGATGGCGCGCGTGATTCAGGAGCACATCAAGAAGCCGCTGGCGGACGAGGTGCTGTTCGGCAAGCTCAAGGGCGGCGGCCACGTCCGCGTGGTGCTGGTAAAGGACGAGACGGCGGCGGAGCCGGATCAGGAAAAGATCGGCTTCGAATATGTCGAAGGGCCGGTGACGCCGAAGCCGGAGAAGCTGCCCGGCGCGCGCAAGCGCACCGCGCCGCGCAAGCCGAAGCCCAATGGTCCGAGCGGCGGATCGAAGGGTCCGGCCTCACGAGGGCCGTTGGTCAAGGTCTAAGTCAAGGTCTAAGCCAAAGGTCTCAGCGGCCGAAATTGCGATTTGAAGAGCCGGCGTGTCGCAAGACCGCTGGCTTTTTTGATGAGGGCGGCCGGCGTGCCGACGTGAATCGGCGAGCGAACTGTTGAAGACCTCATCCGCAAGCGGCGTTCGCCGCCGCCGGCACGACAAGAAATGTAATGGTCGCCGGCGCCATCATCAAAATCCCGGCCGGCGTCGGAATACCTGCGACGTGCGGCATCCGGTCGTCGGACCCCAGGGCCAGCGTATCGCCGTTCAGCCGCACGGTTGCGTCCTCCAGGCTCGCTGCATCGAGGGTATAGCGTTGCGATGCCTGCGGAAGCCGCAGCGTGTGCGGCGTGGTTCGGTCTGTGTTGATCACCAGCAGGGTTACGCCGCCCGGCGTTTCGCGTTGGCAATGGGCATAGACATGGAGGCCAGCTTCAATCGGCACGCCCGAGTCGAGCACGGTGGTCCCCATCAGCTGTCGCCATAACAGCGCGCCCCAGTAATTTGGCCGGGGTGCCAGCGTTCGTTCGTCGAGCAGGCCATAGTCGCTGGCTGCCAGCGTATTGTGCATCACGACCTGAACGCCGGCCCTGGCCAGCCGTCCAAGCTGGTCGAGATACCTGAACGTATCTAGGAAGGTTGCGGCCCACCGATTTCCACCGCAAGCGGCCTCCGCGGTTTCCGTGAGCCAGATCGGCTTGCCCGGCTCAAATCGGTCCCGAAGAGCCCGGTAGAACGCCAGGGTCTGATCCGTCCGGGACAGCCATGGCTCGGAAAGCGCCGCCTCGGGTGTGGCCGTGCCGGCGCAGCGCTGCGCCAGCGTCCCATAGTGATGGTACGAAAACGCGTCCACCCCGGGGCCGGACGCGGCGAGCAGGTCCGAAGCTCCCGATCCCTCATTTACCGCGCCGGGACCGAGGATCGTCATTTCTGGAGCGGTCTGCTTCACGAACGCATGAAACACCTTGAAGTCGCGTCCGTATGCGGCCGGATCATAACCGGCCGGCAGGCCGCCGATGGTGCCGAGATTCGGTTCGTTCATCAACTCGGCGGCGGCGATGCTGCCCCCCATCGCGCGCGTGTAGTTGAGCAGGCGGCGCGCCTGGTCCGGCGTCCAGATGCCGGCGGTGTCGCGGTTGCCCGGGCCGACCGCAAATGATGTCACGATCCGCGCATCGACCGCATGCGAAAAATCGATCAACTCGCGCCACTGTTGGCGGGTCAGGACGGCTTTGGATCCGGGTGGCGGCGCAGCGGGTGGGTCGTCCGAATCCGCAAAATAGGTGGTGTTTGCCCAGGTGCCGCTGACCCGCAGATAGGCCGGGGCCAATGCCGAGGCGAGCTCTCGCAAGCGAGCATTGGTGAGATCGATCGGCGGCCGGTATTGGAACAGCTTCGAATCCCGGGCGCCTCGCTCGGGTCCGTAGGGCTTCCAGAATTCGCCCCCGGTAACCTCGACCATTTCGATGTTGTAGGACTGGTAGCGCGCGTCGACGGTGCCGATGCGAGCCATGCTCGCAGGCGTGACGGACAGCTCGCTGGCGGCATTCGCTGAGCCCGCAAGAGCAACCAGCAAAATCGATGTCAGGCAGGCATGGAGCCTGGCGCTGACCGTGCGATTCCTGCGCATGCGAATTCTCCCATGCCTGCTGGTGGATCGCAGAAGTATACGCCGTGGCCGGGCGTCATTAGAAGGAAATAGAACTTCCGTTCTGATCTTGTCGGAACGGAAAACACGCCCGTATTCAGCCTTCCAGAAGCTGTTTGATCCGGCGCTGAAGTTGTCGCTTCTTCTGCTCACTGCGGCGCAGCCGCTCTCCCAGATCGGAATCCGTCAGCTCGGATGGCTTCTCCGAGCTGAATGCAACACCGACGAAGTTATCGCGCCACCAGACGATCCTGGCGAGGAACGAGCGGCCTTTTCGCGCGATCGTCAGCGACATCTGCTCTTTAGGGAATCTGACGACGTTGTTGAATTCGATCCGGGCGCCTTTTTCGGAGATGTTGCGGACCACGCAATCGCGGGATCCGCCGCGCTCGCCGATCTCGGCGACGCCTCCATAAATCACCTTGTCCCGCGCGTCCTGGCGTCGATCCAGCATCGAATATTCTCCCGATAAAGCGGGACGACCTTATCGCGCTTCGCTGCGGGGGAAAGGCCGCGAGCGACAAAATGCAGTGTTAACGTAAACCGATCTGCGCCAGGACAATGCGAAATCCAGGCGTTCCAGGTGCGCGCCAACCGCTTACGCCGCGCTCTCGCGCAATCCGCGCACGATTTCCTTTTGCGCATCGAATTCGCGGCGCCGTCGCGTCAGCTCCTCGGCGCTGAGTAGCGCAACATTGTTATAGTCGCGCTTCCAGGAGGCGTCCGCGCTCCAGCGCAGCGGCGACTGCACCGTGGTTTGCGGACCTGGTGCGGCTTCC
>Ga0182030_10013612_pt1 | contig 16167 bp, 16 predicted proteins | sample 812S3MmetaG_FD_121299 | JGI IMG/M metagenome (GOLD analysis project Ga0182030, IMG submission 121299) | Permafrost microbial communities from Stordalen Mire, Sweden - 812S3M metaG (Illumina Assembly) | ecosystem: Environmental > Terrestrial > Soil > Wetlands > Permafrost | place: Sweden...
GCTTGCCCACCGGAGAGCGGCGGAACTGGCCGTAGAAGGACGACGTGCCGGCCACTTCCGCGGGTGTGATTTCGGTCAACTCGCAGAGGCGGTGCAGGGCCTCGTCGGGCAGGTAGCGAAAGTGGCTCTGGATGGCCTGTAGCAGGATGATGGCGGACTCTTTGCCGCGTCCTTCGCGGGCTACGAGTTCGTCTACGAAGGCGAGATCAATGGGTGGAGGCTGAGCCAGGGTGTGGCTGGTGCGGGCCCGGTTGGCGGGCGGAAGCGCCTGCCCCACCGGTGGGGCGGACCCCCTGGTCCGCGCGGGACGCCCTCGTCCCGCTTCTTGCTTGGCCGCCGTCAGGAAGACCGCCGAGGTGAGGATGAGCAGCCACGCGATGGCGTTGTCGCGCGATTTGCGCGCGCGCCGCGCGGCGGTGACCCGCTTCTGCTCGCCGGCCAGTCTGGGCGCCAGAGCGGCATCGGATTTCACCTGTTCCTGGAGAGCCTTGATGAGCTGGTCGTCGCGCGGTCCGCGGCGCGAGGCCACCGCGTAGTCCGTCAACAGGATCGCCACGCACAAGGCGATCAGCCCGCCGCAAATCCAAGTGGCGCGTCTCATGACAGCGTCACCAATTGCGTCTTGGCCCGCGCCAGATCGCCGTCGCGCGGGCAGGATGCGTAGCAGCGGGCGCAATACAGACAGTCCTTGCGCACGGCGCGCATCTGGTCGATGGCGCCGTAGGGGCAGGCCCCGGTGCAGAGCCCGCAATCAAGTTCCTTATCCGGCGTGATGGTGACACCGCGGCGCGCCAGGCGCGTACACCACGCGAGCAAGCCGCCATAAGGGCAGAGGTAGCGGCAGTAGGGCCGTCCCACGAACATGCCGAGCACGAGAAAGCCGCCGCCCAGGAGCAGCATGTGGGGCGCGCCGGTGCGGCGGAAGAAGCCGACGAAGGGATCGAAGCGGCAGATCAGGAAATCGCGCCCCAGGGCGGGCTTGATGGCCAGCAGGATGGCGAGCACGAGATAGACGTACTTCAACAGTCCCAGGGCGCGGTCGAGCCGGGGCGGCACGGAAAGCGGCTTCAGCACCACCAGTTCCTGGATGGCGCCGAGCGCGCACACGCCGCCGCAGAAGGCGCGCCCGTAAAACAGAGCGACCACCAGCGGCAGCACGAAGGTGGCCGTCACCACCATGGGGATGGCGTAGGTGCGGTCGGTGAGCGCCACCGCCACGTTCTGGATGCATCCGATGGGGCAGACGCAGCCTTCGCGATAGAAGCCGAAGTAGGCCAGCGACCCGATGGTCAGCGCGACCGCCCATTTCCGGTTGCGCCGCTTGAGCACCAGCCAGATGGAAATTCCCATTGCCCCCGCCAGCAGGACTACGTCCAACATCTGAAACACGGCATCGCGCGGCAGCGGCTTCTGCACGGCGGGAGTTTTGTAGCCGCCGCCGATGGTCTCCGGCTGGGGCGCGGTTTCCACGGGGCGCGAATAGGGGATGGCTTGGGCGCGGAGCGTGGGGGCGAACGAGAGGCAGAGTAAGATCGCGAGAAGCACTTGCTTGACAGGCCAGGAGGCCTGTCCTACTTGGGCCACGCTCTTCATTCCGTCCGCGGCCGGAGCTCCGGCGGCCGCAGCGCCTGCTCCAACGGAATTTGATGCAGGGCGTCCTTGGGGCACGACCTGGAGATGGCGCAGCGATTGCAATTCACGCATTTGTCGTAGCGCACCCGCAGGACAATCGATCCCAGCCCGAGCGGTTCCTTGCACTTCATCACGCACTTGCCGCAGCCGTCGCACTTCTCCTCATCGATGATGTATTCGTAGAAATTGTTGGCCGGGTCTTCGGGGTCGGCCTTGCCGATGGGCTTGCGCGTAATGGCGTCGCGCGGGCAGAGTTTCTCGCTGGGCAGCCCCTTTTCATCCACCGCGCTGGTGATGTTGAAATAGGCCGGACAGATACTGCAGCGCCCGCATTTGGAGTGCTCGTTGACCGCCCGCACCGCCGACAGCGCCACCACACACTGCGTGGTGCAGAGCTTGCACGCCTCCGCGCCGGTGTCGCCCAGGCGGCTGTTGACGCAGCGCGCCGCATCCACCTGCCAGACCACCTGGCCGTTGGCCTTTTTGACCAGGAAAAGGGCGCCGCCGCCCAAGGTGGCGAGCACGCCGCCGCGGACCACGTTGTGTAACAGATCCCGCCTGCTTACTGGTTCGCTCATACGTTCACCGGTTGGAAAACAAAGATGGCCAGCTTGACCGTATCGGCGACGTAGACCACGCCGCGCCCGTCCACCGCCACGCTCATGTTCTTGCAGTTGGGGTCGAACGCGGGCGAGGCGATCACGGCTTGCAGATTGCCGTCGAAATCGTAGACCTTGGCGCGCGGGCCGGCCTTTTCGGTGACGTAGATGCGATCGCGAACGGCCACGTTGGTGGGGTTGCAACAGCCGCCGAAGCCGGCCGGATCGGTGCCGTGGAAGCGCCCGATGTGGCCGAGCAGTTCCCCGGTGGGCAGGTAGCGCTCCACGCGGTGCTTGCCCGGGTTGGCGGCGTGAATGACGCCGTGCGCATCCACCGCGAAATCCACCACGCCGTTGGGAATCAGCAAGCCGTTCACCGGATTGTCCTTGCCGATGGTGTTGCGGAGTTTCCCGTTGCGGTCGAAGTGGCGGATGGCGCGGTCCGCCGCGTCGCCCGCCAGTACGCCGTCCTTGACGAAGCCGATCGAGGTCACGCGCCCCAGCAGAGTTTCGTCGCGCCAGGTGTCGATCAGCTTGCCGGCGGCGTCGAAAATCTCGATCTGGCGCAACTGGCCGGCATAAACGGCGCCATCGGCGGCGACGGCCACCGAGAGCACCGGCCGCGCGGTGGACCATCGCCGCTTCAGCCGGCCGGCCGCATCGTACAGCTTGATCTCGGAATCGCCGGCCGCATAGAGTTGCCCGTGCGCGTCCACCGCGAGCCCGCGCAACGAGGTGGCGAACTGGCCGGGCGCGTTACCCTTGCCGCCGATCGTTTGAATCTGCCGGTACTCCATGGCACTCATCCCTTACCCGCGAACGTCGATGCAAACCATCTTGGTCAGGTCGCGTAAAACCAGCTTGCCGTCCGACAATGCCATCGGGCCCCAGACTTCCTGCCCGGAAAGAACCTGCGCGCCGGCCAGTTCGTTGTAGCCCGTGGTGCTCCCCTCGATCAGCCGCAGTTTGCCGGTGTCGCCGTCCAGCACAAAGAACATGCCGTCGGCCATCATGAAGCTGCCCAGCCCGAAGGAGGCTTTGCCCTCGCTGGTCCAGACTTCCTTGCCGTCGAAGCTCAGGCAGGTGAACAGGCCGCGCTTCTTCTTGCCCACGGCAAACAGGTGGCCTTTGTACACAATGGGCGTGTGCACTTCGCTGTTCCACTCGTTGTTCTTCATGTCGAACACGGCTTCGGCCTTGAAGGCATCGCCGGTGCGCCGCACGCGGACCATGACGCTGCCCGCGTCGTAGCTGGCCGTCATGAAGACCCGTTCCTCGTCCACGGCGATGGGCGAGGGCGCCACCGCCACGTTGAACTTGCGGGCGAACTCCCACAGCAGCTTGCCGTCTTTGGCGTTGACGCCGAGCGGACCCTTGAGCGTGCCATAGAGATACTGCTTGACTCCGCCGAGCACCGCCGGCATCACCGACGAGTGCGACATCATGTAACCGCCCGGGTTCCCAGGGTTCGCCTGGTTCGGGGTGTGCCAGAGTTCCTTGCCGGTGGCCTTATCGAGCGCCGCCATGATGGCCGTGCCGCCGGTGGCGATAATCAGGCGGTCGGCTTCCTGCAAGGGGCACTGCCCGTTGTACCAGGAGGGGATGGTGGCTTTGTATTCCGTGACCAGACTCTTGCGCCAGACCTCTTTGCCGGTCTTGGCATCGAGGCAATGCAGCACCGCCTTGGGGTCGAGGGAGCAGACAAAGCGGCCGTCCACCGCCGGGATGGTGCGGGTGATGGCATGGTTGGGACGGATATCGCGGGCTTCGCGGAACTGCCACACGAGCTTGCCGTCGGCCAGGGAGCGGCAGTTGATGCACCACTCGCTCTTCGCCTCATCGTAATCGTGGTGATAGACGCGCCCGCCCACGATGGCGGCGGCGGCGTATCCCTGGGTCACCGGGACCGACCACAGAACCTTGGGTCCGGCGGCCGGCCATTTGCGCAACAGGCCGGTCTCTTTGGAGATGTTGTTGCGGTCCGGTCCGCGGAATTGCGTCCAGTCCGACGCCTGTGCCGCCGGCAGCAGGGAGGCGACCCCCGCGGCGCCGGCACCGATAATCCAACCTCGCCGGGTGTACATTCAGAACTTCTCCTCGCGTGTAGAAAAGAACAACACCTTTGCACGTAGTATAACTCGATAATCGGGTCTGAAGATATGGCAGGATCGGGACGTTTTTCGCGGCGGCCGTAGAGCCGGGTGCGGAGTGGGCCCGGCAGCGTAGATTCCGCCCTGTGACGCAAAGTTGTGACGCAAGCCCCGAGAGTCGGGGTGATTTCTGTTGGCAGGATAAGATATTTGTATTCTTTGGGTTGCGGGCGGAGCGAAAATTTTTGTGACGCAAGGTGCGAAGTGGATTGTGCTGCTGTTAGCGGGCGGGGGAGTATTTGGGCGGGCGCCATGTGGCGGGGCGGTCTGGTGGCGCAGGGCACGGGAACGGGTCGCGGGGTGTCGTGGTGCTATTGCCGGTTGAAACACGGGTCCGGTTACTGGCGCCGTCGGGCGACAAACCTCCTCTAATCCAATTCTTAGCATGCACGATTGCCCAGGGACGGGCGGCGCAGCGCGGGGAAAGGGGCAAGTGGAAGAGGCTCAACAGTTAGAGGCCGGGAAATATTATGAAAGTTGCGGTGACAACGGGGGTTTTGGGGACCCTCAGCTCACCGCTTTCTTCACGAGCGCGGCGATCCTTATCTCGTCGGCGGCGGTCAACTCCTTCAGCGCGAAGGCGGCCGGCCACATGGTTCCTTCGTCGAGGTTCGCCTTGTCGCTAAAGCCGAGCGTCGCGTATCTCGTCTTGAACTTGTGCGAGCTTTGGAAGAAGCAGACGACATTGCCGTCTTTGGCGTACGCGGGCATCCCGTACCAGGTTCTCGGCGAGAGGGCCGGCGCGCTGGCTTTGACGATGGCGTGGAGCCGCCCGGCCATGGCGCGATCCGGTTCCGGCATCTCGGCAATCTTCGCGAGCACGTCACCTTCCCCATCTGCCTTCTCCGCACGCGGGCGTGGGCGCGCTTCCGCCTTCAGCTCTTGGGCGCGCTCCTTCATTGCGGCGCGTTCGTCGTCCGTGAATCCCTTGACTGCCTTGCCGGCCACGGTGGCGCTCGTGGCAGACTTCGGTGTCTCCTTCTTTGGTCTCATAGAGCCTCCTAACAGCCTTAGTCTATCTACATCGCAGCAATCTTGGCAGGGCTGGCGTTTCAACTCGTGATAAAGGCCAGATCTCTATCTCGCCTCAACTCTGTCCGAAATGCTGTGGGCGCAATTGAGCGACGCACCATACAAGTATTATGCGATAGAGTCAGACTGCTGCCTGAGCCTGACCGGGGGGTAGCTCTACGCGGTAATTTGTGTTACTGCTGGTAACCCATGGTGCCAATTCCGACCGGAGTTTTTCTCACGGCAGTTCTCTGTCTCTCGTTGGCCACCACCTCGCCTGCGCAGGTCACATTCACCGAGTTCACCGTTCCCACCGCAACAGCCGTGCCGTTCGGTATTACGGCAGGCCCCGACGGTAATTTGTGGTTCACCGAACTCAGCTCGAATAAAATCGGCCGAATCACGCCATCGGGCATGGTGGCGGAATTCGATATTCCGACCGCGAATTCCGGTCCTGTCGGAATCACACCCGGCCCTGACGGCAATCTGTGGTTCACGGAGAATTATGCCTCCAAGGTCGGCCGGATCACCACGGGCGGCACGATCACGGAATTCAGCCTCCCGTTCGGGAGCACGCCCTGGGGCATCACAAGCGGCCCCGATGGCAATCTGTGGTTTGTCGTGTTCGACAGAATAGGCCGGATTACCCCGGCCGGTGCTATCACGGAGTTCAGCCTACCAAACAATGCAGCCGCCGTTCAGATCACAGTCGGACCGGACAGTAACTTGTGGTTTACCGAGGAGAACTTCGGAATCGGACGGGTCACGACGAGCGGTTTAATCACCCAGTTCCCGCTCCCGGCAGGCTCTAGCCCGTTCGGGATCACGGCTGGGCTCGACGGGGCGTTATGGTTCACGGAGTTCGACCACAATCGGATTGGCCGAATTACGACCACGGGCGGCGTCAGCGAGTACGCGATTCCGTCCGCTTACCCGGAATCTGAATCCATCGCACCCGGGCCGGACGGGAATCTATGGTTTTCGGAGGAGGGCTTCAATCGAATTGGCCGAATCACGTACTCCGGAGCCGTTACGGAATTCAGCACGCCCACCGGCAACGCCGGCACCTTTATCATTACTCGCGGTCCCGGGAACACTGTTTGGTACACAGCGGACTCTGATATCATCGGCCGCATGACCGTCCCAGTGACCGTCCCAGTGGCCAACGCTGTTCCGGCCGTTTCGTCTTGGGCGCTCGCGATCTGCGGTGCGGCCCTGACGCTGGTTGCGCTCCGTCAATTGGCCATTCCGTCTCGTAAGGTGTATTGAGAAGCAGTCGCCGAACCAATTGTGCACACTCAGCCGCAGAGGCGAGGAACCGGACCGGCGCGTTGTTTGCGAATAATACGGTCGTTAAGTCCTAGGGCTGTATAAGAAACGCCCCGGCAGGTTAGCTCGAAAGAAGCGCGAAGAAGCAGGTTACGGAAACTCGTTTGTTTGCTTTTTTAGGTTACGCGCGCATCGGCGAATGGTCGAGCAGCACCAACGGACGAGGATCCGGCGCGGAGTAATATTTTAGTCCGATCCGGGCTTCGCTCGGATGCACAAGGCGGAGCCTTATGCCACCCTGGGCTGGTAGGCGATGGCCTCGATTTCCACGTGGATGCCGGGGGCCGCGAAGCCGGTGACCACGGTGGCGCGGGCGGGCTTGCCTTCGCCGAAGAACTCGGCATAGACCGCGTTCATGGCGGCGAAATCGTTGCCGTTGCCGAGATACACGCCGCACTTGACCACATCCGCCAGGGTGGCGCCGCAACCTTCGAGCAGGGCTTTGATGTTATTCAGCACCTGCCGGGTTTCGGCGGCGATATCGCCGGAGATCAGTTGTTGAGTGGCGGGATCCACGGCCACCTGGCCGGAGACGAAGATGAAATCGCCGGCACGGACGGCCGGGGAATAGGGACCTCGCGGCGCGGCGATGCCGGGAGGAGAAATGCGCTCGATCATGAGTTAGTGTCCTTCCGCTTCCAGAAACTTTTCAACTTCGATGGCCGCCATGCACCCCGCTCCGGAAGCGGTGATGGCCTGGCGGTAGACGCGATCCTGCACGTCGCCGGCGTGGAAAACGCCGGCGATATTGGTGCGCGCGCCGCCCTTGGAGAGGATGTAGCCGTCGGCGTCGGTTTCGATCTGCCCCTTGAAGACCTTGGTATTGGGGATGTGGCCGATGGCCAGAAAGAAGCCGTCCACCTCCTGGTCCCAGACCTCGTTGGTCTGGCGGTTGCGCAGCCGCACGCCCGTGACCGTCAGCTTGGAGACGTCGTGGACCTCTTCCACGATGGTGTTGAGCAGGAACTTGATCTTGGGGTTGTGGCGGGCGCGGTCCAGCATGATCTTGGAGGCGCGGAACTCTTCGCGGCGATGCACGAGGGTGACCTCGCTACCGAAGCGCGAGAGGAAGTTGGCCTCTTCCATGGCGGAATCGCCGCCGCCGATCACCATGATCTTCTTGCCGCGATAGAAAAAGCCGTCGCAGGTGGCGCAACTGGAGACGCCGTGGCCGATCAGTTTCTGTTCGCTTTCCAGGCCGAGCCAGCGCGCGCTGGCGCCGCTAGCGACAATCACGGTGCGCGTCTCGGTCCACTCGCCTTCGAAGTTGAGGCGGAACGGGCGCTGGGATAAATCGGCGTCGATGACGGCGCCGTGGAGGAACTCGGCGCCGAAATTCTGCGCCTGCAGCTTCATGTTCTCCACCAGGGCGGGGCCGTCGATACCCTCGGGAAAACCCGGGAAGTTCTCCACCAAGGTGGTCAGGGAGAGCTGCCCGCCGGCTTCGTGGCCCGCCACCACGAGCGGTTTCAGATTGGCACGGGCGGTGTAAATAGCGGCCGTGTTACCGGCACAGCCGGAACCTATGATGACTACGTTTCGCATCGTCAGATTCTCAGGTTAGCACGCGGGGTGGGGCGGCCCGGTTAGCGAGGCGGCACGTTCTCGTACCACTTGAGGCGGGTGGAATCGATGCAGGCGATGTCGGGGCGGCCATCCTTATTGAGGTCCACCACGGTGCAAGCCGCGGCGCCCATGCCGCCCTTATCCAGATCGCTGCGCGTCCAGTGCTTCGACGCGGCGTCGTAGCTGTAGAGGTAGACGCTGCGCGGCTGCCCGCGGAAGCCGGCGACGATTTCGTCCACGCCATCGCCGTTGAGGTCGGCAACCTGGATGGTGTGGCCGTCCACGAGGGTGGTATCGATGACTTCGCGCTCCCACTGGGCGCCGTGCTGGGTGTAGACGGCGACCTGGTTGCCGTGCCAGGGTTCGATGGCGGCCAGAAATCTAGTTTTTCCGATGTGTCCCACGGCGATATCGCTGGAGCCGGATTTGGGCCACGGCGCGGGGTCGCCCTTGGCGATTTCGGTGCGCGTCCAGCGTTTATCCGGCGGGTAGCGGAAGAGGTGGATGCCGGTGAAACTGGCGGTCAGGATGCTCTGGCGGCCGCTGCCGTCCCAATCGGTCACGAAAACGCCGTGCACCACGCCCGAGTTCTCAGTAGAGATGACGCGGCGCTTCCATTCGCCGGGGACGTAGTAGACCAGCGGCGTCTGGCCGCGGTAATCGGGCGCGGTGGCGGCGGCGCCGGTGAGCGCGGCGTTGATGACCACGAGATGGCCGGAGCCATCGATATCGGCGGTGCGCAGGCGGTGGCTGGTGGGCAGGCGGTCGATTTCGGTGACGGTCCAGGGTTCGCGCGGATCGCTGCCGGGGCGCAGGACGCTGACGATGCCGATGCTGTTGCGAGCTTCGTTGGCGAATTCGCTGGCGAGCACGATTTCGTTGCCCACCACGACGCAATTGATCATGTGGCTCTGGCCGGTGGCGAGCACGTGGCGCTGCCAGCCGGGGTTTTCGTACCAGGCCAACTCGCTCATGCCGCTGGCCAGCGCGATCAGGTCGGGGCGGCCATCGTGATTGAGATCGGCAGCCACCACCTGGTAGCCGCCTTTGAGATCGCTAGAGATGGTGTGCTCCACAAAAGTCGCCGGCGCGGCGGCCAGCAGGGGGAGCGTAAGCAGTAGAGTGAAGAAGCGGCGCACGCTCCACAGTATACTTGCAAGATCGGCCTATGAAAACGACTGTTTTTGTGGCGATGGCGGCGGCCGCGGTTGCGACGGGCCAATCGTCCCACCTGAGCGGGTTCATCCAACTGACGCACGGCGGCCAGAACGCGGAGGCGTATTGGTCTCCCGACGGCAAGCGGCTGATTTTTCAGACGACGCGCCCGCCCTACGAATGCGATCAGATGTTCCTCATGAACGCGGACGGCACGGACCAGCACCTGGTGTCCACCGGCAGGGGACGCACCACGTGCGGCTATTTCCTGGCGGACAACAAGCACATCGTGTACGCATCCACCCACCTAGCGGGCGATGCGTGTCCGACCCCGCCGGATCGCAGTAAGGGCTACGTGTGGGGCGTGTTCGCCGGCTTCGATATCTTCGAAGCCACGGACACGGGCAAGATCGAAAAGCGGCTGACCGATGCGCCGGGCTACGACGCCGAAGCCACGGTGAACTGGAAGACGGGGACAATCGTCTACACGTCGCTGGCATCGGGCGATCTCGACCTGTGGACCATGAAGGCGGACGGCGGCGCCAAGAAGCAGATCACCAAATCGCCGGGGTACGATGGCGGCGCGGTGTTCTCGCGCGATGGGAAACGGCTCGTCTGGCGCGCCGGATATCCGAAAGACGCGGCGCAGTTGGCGAAGTACAAAGAATTGCTGGCGGACAATCTGACCACGCCGATGAAGATGGAACTGCAGGTGGCCAATGCCGACGGGAGCAATCAGAAAGCCATCACCAATTTCGGCTGCGCGAGTTTCGCGCCCACGTTTACGCCCGACGGCAGGAAGATCTTGTTCGCCTCCAATAAGCTGGAGTGCGACAGCCGCAAGTTCGAATTGTTCCTGATCAACGTGGACGGCAGCGGGCTGGAACAGGTGACGAACTTCGGCGGATTCACTTCGTTCCCGGAGTTCTCGCCGGACGGCAAGACGCTGGTCTTCTGCTCCGACAAGGACGCCAAGGAGCGCTACGAGTTCAATATTTTCACGGCGAAGTGGGGGAAATAAGGCGCTGGCTTCTCTTGACCAGGCTACTGTCGGCCCCTCAGAATTGCGGCCATCACGCGGGGGCTGCGCCGTCCGTGGATCACGGCCAGAATCCACAGCGGCTTTTCATCTGGCGCATAGGCGATGAGATAGCCGCGCGCCTGTGTGAAACGCAGTGGCCGGGAGGTCAGATCGGAGCGCCGATAGCCTTGATGTGGGAAAGGCACCAGAACGTCAATTGCGCTCAAAATATCTGTAATCACTCCGTCGGCGGCGTCAAGATTATCAGCCGCGATAAATTCCCAAATTTCGTCAAGGTCGATGGCTGCTTCCGGGTGAAACTCGTACCCGGTCATGAACGTTCAGTACGACGGGCCGCGCTCTTGGCCTGCAGACGCGCAATCACCTCATCACCGCCGATCGGTTTTACCCTGCCGCTCTTGAGGTCGTCATAACGGCCATCGAGTGTGGCGCGCACCTCAGCAAGCTCGTCAACGTAACCGGCCATGGCATCTTGCACGAATTCGCCCGCCGAGCGTCCGGTTTCCGTTACCAGTCTGTCGAGCTTTGCTTGCAGGTCGGGGGTGAGATGCACTTCCATGGCTCAGGCTCCTTCTCTGAGGATACCTTACACTGCGGCGCGGGAGCGTATCGTCCTAAACTCACGGACGGCCCGCATCCCGATCGGCCTTGCAGGCGTCCCAATCGAATGCTCCGGCCTTGAGGTTTCGCGCCCTCGACGCGAATTCGCTCGACCGCCGCCCGCGTCTGGGACTGGTCACTGCCGGCGACCTTCGGCCGCAACCGCGCTCCGGCCTTACCGTGCCCGGCGATGAGTTGAGCGGCGCGGGCATCGACCTCGAAGTGGAAGACTTTGTTCATGACCGGCGCTTTCCCTTCCCTTCCATTGTCGCGCGGCACGTTATATTCGTAAGGAGTGCGCTATCTCCTCACCGGCCGCCTGCCCAGAGTCACCTCCATCCTGCTGGTGGAGAGCGGCACGCGCGGGTTGCTCGAAGGCTTGATCGGCGGACTCCGCCAGGGGTGGGGCGAAGAGATCCAGATCGATCTGGTGACGTGCTATTCCACCCTGCCGAAGGGATTTGAGGCGCACAATACGCGCGTTTACCGGGTGGGCGACTACCGGGGGCGCGCCGCCCGCGGACGCCTCTACCGCGAACTGGCCGCCAACCGCTACTCGCTGGCGGGCATCATCTGTTCCGGCGAGATTGTCATGGCCAAGTGGAAATGGGCGCTGGCGCTGCGCCTCCCGGCCAAGCTTTTCATCATTAACGAAAACGGCGATTATTTCTGGTTCGACCGCATGCACCTGGGCACGATCCGGCGATTTGTGCTGTTTCGCTCAGGGCTGGCGGGCGCGGGCGCGGTGCGCACGCTGGTGCGGCTGATTTCCTTCCCGTTCACTTTGCTGTATCTGCTACTCTATGCAACGTCCGCCCATGCCCGACGGACATGGCACAAGAACTGAACATGCCGTTTCAGAAGTTCACCAACGTATCGGGAAACCGCTTGCTGACGCGCGCGGCTCGGATCGCGAAACGCTGCCGCGACTGTGAGGGAGCGGTCACTAAGTACACCATTTCGCAAATACGCTCTCGTGTTCCGCGGCAACCGCTCCCGACCCAGAGGGTACCCGGTCGCGGCTCTGATCGGAGCCGCGCGCGTCAGCAAGCGGTCTCCCGATACGTCACCGTAATTCCGAACGCGGGTACTAAGCTATGAAAGCCATACAAGTCAAGGTTCCAGGCGGAGCGGAGAATCTCCAACTGGTCGACATTCCCACGCCGCGGCCCGGTCCCGGGCAGGCGCTGGTGCGCATCGCCGCCAGCGGCGTCAACTTCATCGACATTTATTTCCGTACCGGCCTGTACAAAGCCGACCTGCCGATTGCCATCGGCAGCGAGGCCGCGGGCACGGTGGAAGCGGTGGGCGAAGGTGTCACCGAAGTCGCGCCCGGCGACCGCGTCGCCTATGCGATGGCGCGCGGCTCCTACGCCGAGTACGCCGTGGTGGCCGCCGCCATGCTGGTGAAAATCCCCGGTCACGTGGATTTCCAGACGGCGGCCGCCGCCATGCTGCAAGGCATGACGGCGCACTATCTGACGCACTCCACCTTTCCGCTGAAAGCCGGCGACACCTGCCTGGTGCACGCCGCCGCGGGCGGCGCCGGCGGATTGATTGTGCAGATGGCCAAGAGCATCGGCGCGCGCGTGCTGGGCACGGTTTCCACGGCGGAGAAGGCCGGGATCGCACGCGAATCCGGCGCCGACGAAGTCATTCTATATACGGAGCAGGAGTTCGACGTGGAAGCGCGGCGCCTCACGGGGGGCCGCGGGGTGGATGTGGTGTACGATTCCGTCGGCAAGACCACGTTCGAGAAAAGCCTCAACTCACTGCGTCCGCGGGGCATGCTGGCCCTCTTCGGGCAATCGAGCGGCTCCGTGCCTCTGTTCGACCCGGCCATTCTGAACAGCAAGGGCTCGTTGTTCCTCACCCGCCCCGGCCTCCCCCATCACCTGCTGACGCGCGAGGAACTGCTCTGGCGCGCCGGCGACGTGCTGAACGCGATCGACGCCGGCAAACTGCGCCTGCGCATCGACCGCGTCTATCCGCTGGCCGATGCGGCGAGCGCGCACCGCGATCTGGAATCCCGTAAGACCGCCGGCAAACTGCTCCTCGCCATCGGGTGAGCCATGACGCTGCAGGCGAAGGCGACGCTCGGCAGCGTGCTGCTGGCGACGATCATGGTCACGCTGGTCTCCGGCGTGGATCTGGGCAGCTTCATGGATCTGGGCCTCGAAGCCACCCTGGAGCGCGCCGACGTCATCAAGGACGTGGCCAAGGACGCGGTGATCGACACGCTCAACCGGCGGCGCGACGTGGGGTTGCGCGAAGCCCTGCGCGATCCCGAGCTCAAAGGCAAGCTGCTGAGCCTGCTGCGCACACCCAATGGCGTGCTCTCCATCGACATGGTGTCGGCGGAGACCGAGGAGGTGCTGGCCAGCACGCTGGAAAACCGCGTCGGCAGCACGGCTTCCGATCCGGATTTCGGTAAGCTGGTGGGCGAGCGCAGTTGGAGCGAGAAGTTGAACGCCCTGTTGTTCGAGGGCCGGCGGTATTACATGCTGCAGGCCACGGTGGGCTCCAGCCGGGCCATCATCTGTTACGTGCGCGTGGTCATCTATCCCGCGCTGATCCGCCCTTCGCTGAAGGATACGCTGTATCAGAAAGCAGAAGTCGCCATCGTCTCGATAGCCGGAGCCGTGCTGCTGACGTTTCTCTTCTCCATGGCCGTGTTCCGCGCGCTCGGCCACATCGGACAGATGTTGGACCAGGCGGCCAGCGGCGAATATCAGCCCGAGGTTCTGCCAGCGGAAAAGGCCGCCACCGACGAGCTTTCGGTGATGGCCTCCAAAGTCAATCTGCTGGGCCAGCGCCTGCGCGGGGCGCAATACGAAGTCTCCGATCTGCGCGGCAACATCGACCACCTGCTGCAGGAGTTGGAAGACGCCGTTTTCATCTTCAATCGCGAATTCCGCCTGATCTTCGCCTCCGGCGCGGTGGAAAAATTCCTGGGGCGGGACCGCTCCGATCTTCTGGGGCAATCGGTGTCCGGCGTCTTCCCGCCCTCTACGCCGCTGGGCCTTCTGGTGGCGCAGTGCGCGCAGGGCGGACGCTCCATGCGCAACCGGCGGGTTCCCCTCGGCGCTTCCGGGCAACCGCTCGCCAGCCCCGCCGTGCTGCTGCTTTCGGTGGACATACTGGAGAGCCTTCCGGGCGGACACGATGCCGGGAGCGGAATCCTGGTGCGTTTGCGCGACCCCGAGGCGCAGCGCAAGATCAACCGCGAATTGCAAACCGCCGACCGCCTCACGGCCATCAGCCACATCACCAGCGGAGTCGCGCACGAGGTGAAGAACCCGCTCAACGCCATCCTGCTGCACGTCGAAGTGGCCCGCGCCAAGCTCTCGCAGGGCGATACCGATGTCGCCGAGCAGATGGAAATCATCTCCCGCGAGATTCTCCGCCTGGACCGTGTGGTGCGCACCTTCCTGGATTTCACCCGCCCGGTGGAGTTGCGGTTCGACAATGTCCCCATGCAGGAACTGGTGCGCGAGATCGTGGATCTGGCTCGCCCGCAGGCCGCCGCCGCCAACATCCAGGTGGCATTTCGTATGGAGGCCGAAGGCGTGGAGGTGCGCGTGGATCGCGACCTGTTCAAACAGGCCGTGCTCAACGTGGTGGTCAACGCCATGCAGGCCATGCCCGAAGGCGGCGAACTGGGCTTCGACGCCTCGGCGGGCGGGGACACGGCGGAGTTGTGCATTTCCGACACGGGCGTGGGCATCCCGGCCGAGCTGCGGGAAAAGATCTTCCGCCTCTACTTCAGCACGAAGAAGGAAGGCTCGGGAATTGGTCTGGCGATGACCTTCCGGATCGTGCAACTCCACGATGGTACAATCGATTTCACCAGCGAGCCGGGAAAAGGCACCACCTTCCGGATCCGTCTGCCCATCGCGGTGTGATCCCATGAAAGCCACGGCACTCCTCACCGCGCTTCTCAGCATCGTGCTGGCGGGTTGTTCCCTGCACGGCAAGGCGGCAAAGTCGGCGGCAACGCCAGCCGCGCCGAAGCCGGTTGCCAGCGCCGCGCCCGCGCCCGCGCCGCCGCCTCCGCTCTCCATCCCGCAGACCCGGGTCGAACTGCCCAAGCCGCAGCCTTTGGACCCGGCCGCACTGGAGACCGAAACCACGCTACCGGAGCCGCCACCGGCCGCCGCGGCTCCGGCCCGTTCGCGGCGTGCTCCGGCCGCGAGCCAACCTGCCGCAACGCCGGCGCCGGCCGCGACGCCGCCGCCAGAGCCGCGCGAAACCGTCCAGGAAATTGTCTCGCCCGACGAGGTAAAGCGCCTACAGGAGCAGGCACAGGCTCGCCGCCGCGAGGTTACTCGGATTCTGGGCCAGCTCGGCCGGCGCGCCTCGACCGGCGGCCGGCAAAACGTGGCCGCGACGATCCGGAGTTTCCTGGCGCTCTCCGAAGAAGCCGAGAAGCACAACGACATGCGCCAGGCGGACGCGCTGGCCGAGCGTGCCCAAATCCTCGCCAAGGAACTACAGAGTGGAAAATAACCCGTACGAACAGCGCCGGCAGGCCGTTGCCGCCGCGCTTCCCGCGCGCAAACTGGATTGCCTGCTGGTGGCCTTCAGCCCCAACCTGCGCTATCTTTCCGGCTTCACCGGCTCAAGCGGCGCCCTGCTGATTCTGCCCGGGCGAAGCATCCTGTTCACCGATCCGCGCTACCAGACGCAAGCCGCGCAGGAATCCACCTGCAAAATCCGCATCGCCCGGGGGCCGCTGGTGGCGGATGTGCTGGCGGCGCTGAGCAAGGCCGGCGTCAAGCGGATTGGCTACGAGCCGGCGCGCATGACCTGCGACGTCTTCGAGTCCATTAAGTCGCGCCTGCCCTTGCGCGCCTCGCTGGAGCCGGTCACCGGCTGGATCGAAGAGCTGCGCATGGTGAAATCGGCGGCGGAGCTGGCTCTGATCCGCCGCAGCGTGGAGACCAACTCGCGCGCCTTCGAGCAGGCCATCGCGCGCGTGAAGCCCGGGATGAGCGAACGCGATCTGGCCGCCGAACTGGAATACCGTATGCGGCGCCTGGGCGCCGAAAAACCCAGTTTCGAGACCATCGTGGCGGCGGGA